>Ga0182021_10000079_pt1 | contig 81953 bp, 56 predicted proteins | sample 612E3MmetaG_FD_120493 | JGI IMG/M metagenome (GOLD analysis project Ga0182021, IMG submission 120493) | Permafrost microbial communities from Stordalen Mire, Sweden - 612E3M metaG (Illumina Assembly) | ecosystem: Environmental > Terrestrial > Soil > Wetlands > Permafrost | place: Sweden... | reverse complement strand
TCCCACACCTCCGGACCCTTCTTGTCGACCATCTTCTTCGCGCTCTTCACGGTCTTGACGAGGCCGCGCTCAATCAGTTTTCGAATGATGTGCGGCTTAAATAATTCCACCGCCATGTCCTTCGGCAAACCGCATTCATGCAGCTTCAACTCGGGGCCGACGACGATGACGGAGCGACCGGAATAGTCAACGCGCTTTCCAAGGAGGTTCTGACGGAACCTGCCCTGCTTGCCTTTCAACATATCAGAAAGTGACTTGAGGGCGCGGTTGTTGTCGCTGCGAACAGCGTTTACGCGGCGTGAGTTGTCGAGCAACGAATCGACCGCTTCCTGCAGCATGCGCTTCTCATTGCGCAGAATCACTTCAGGCGCCTTGATCTCGATCAACCTCTTGAGACGGTTGTTACGAATGATCACGCGGCGATAGAGATCGTTCAGATCGGATGTCGCAAACCGACCGCCTTCGAGAGGAACGAGAGGACGAAGCTCCGGCGGAATGACGGGGATAACATCGAGTACCATCCAGTCCGGTTTGTTGGGCGCATTCACTTCGCTTTTGCGGAACGCCTCGATGACACGCAGGCGCTTCAGAGCCTCGGTCTTCTTCTGCACGGACGTTTCCGTTTTCACCTCTACACGAAGTTCGAGCGCGAGCTCTTCGATATTTACACGACGGAGCAGATCCTTGATCGCGTCGCCGCCCATTTTCGCGATAAACTTCTTCGGATCGCTGTCTTCCAGATGGTGGTTGTTCTCAGGCAACGAAGCCAAGATCTCAAGGTACTGGTCCTCAGTGATCAGATCCTGCTTCTGGATTCCTGTCGTGCCCGGGTTAATGACGACGTAGGATTCGTAGTAAATGATCTTTTCGAGTTCTTTGCTTGAAAGCCCAAGAACGTATCCGATCTTGCTGGGGAGCGAGCGGAAGTACCAAATATGAACAACCGGGACGGCAAGAGCGATGTGCCCCATTCTCTCGCGGCGTACGCTTTTTTGTGTGACCTCGACTCCGCACCGATCGCAGGTAATTCCCTTGTAGCGAATGCGTTTGTACTTGCCGCAATGGCATTCCCAATCACGCACCGGTCCAAAGATCTTCTCGCAGAACAAACCATCTTTCTCAGGACGGAATGACCGATAGTTAATCGTTTCCGGCTTGGTCACCTCGCCATGCGAGCGTGCCAGAATCATATCGGGCGATGCCAGACTGATGATGATCTTCGAGAACGCCTTGCGTGGAGACGTTTCGTTTGATGTAAATGGCATGTAGAACCTCCATCGAACAATTTTTTTTCGCTGCGCACATGCGCAGATCAGTTCAGGGTCTTACTCCTCAACCACCCTTCTTCACTCAATCTTAATTTCCAGACCAAGCCCCTGCAACTCCCGAATGAGCACATTGAACGACTCAGGAATGTTCGGCTCAGGGAGGTTATCCCCTTTGACGATAGCCTCGTACACCTTGGCCCTTCCAACGACGTCGTCGGATTTGACAGTCAGGATTTCCTGCAGAACGTGTGACGCTCCGTAGCCTTCGAGCGCCCACACTTCCATCTCTCCAAAGCGCTGGCCGCCAAACTGTGCCTTGCCACCAAGCGGCTGCTGAGTGATGAGCGAGTAGGGTCCGATGGACCGGGCGTGAATTTTGTCATCAACCAAGTGCGAGAGTTTCATCATGTAAATGTATCCGACACTGACTTCCTGATCGAATGGTTCTCCCTTTCGACCGTCGATCAGCACCGACTTCGAATTTTCGCTGAGGCCGGCTCTGCGGAGATGCTCCTGCACATCTTCCCATGTTGCACCATCGAAAATGGGGGAGGCATACGTCTCTCCGAGTTCGTGGCCTGCCCATCCAAGGGCAACCTCGAACAACTGACCCAGATTCATACGCGAGGGGACGCCAAGCGGATTCAGAACGATATCCACCGGACGGCCGTTGGGAAGGAACGGCATATCTTCCACAGGGACGATCGTGGAAACGACGCCCTTGTTTCCGTGACGGCCAGCCATCTTGTCACCGACAGACAGCTTGCGCTTCTTTGCCACATACACCTTCGCCAGCTGAACAATACCCGGAGCGAGTTCGTCGCCAAGTTGGATCTTGTTCTTCTCGTGACGATAGAGTTCCTCGACTTCGCTCATTTTCTGGCGGTAGTTCTCGTAGATCTTCACCAGCATGGTGTTCTTACGCTTGTCGTCAACCCAATCCTGATTGTAATCAAGCGCGTCAAGCGTCTCCAACGACTGGAAGGTGTCCTCTTTCAGCGATGTGCCGCTGCGGATAATCACATTCCCTTCGTTGTCCCGAATACCGGAGGACTTTTCACCGGAAAGGACCTGATCAAGTTTCTTTCCGAGCTTCTCAATGAGCTCTTTCAGGTCTTTCTTTCTCGATCGTTCGAGAGACTCGAGCCGCTTTTTGTCTTCCTTCTTGCTCTCCGTGTCTTTTTTCTTGCGGCTGAACAGCTTCGTCGAGATCACGACCCCCTTCATTCCCGGAGGTGCTTTCAGTGACGCATCTTTCACGTCGCCGGCTTTCTCGCCGAAAATCGCCTTGAGCAGTTTCTCTTCGGGCGTCGGATCTGTTTCGCCTTTCGGCGTAATCTTTCCGATGAGGATGTCTCCCTCATTCACCTCGGCCCCGATGCGAACAATTCCGTTTTCGTCGAGGTCCTTCGTGGCCTCTTCACTGACGTTCGGAATCTCACGGGTGAGCTCTTCTTCGCCGCGCTTCGTGTCGCGGACCTGAAGTTCAAACTCCTCGATGTGAATGGAAGTGAAAACGTCCTCTGCAACAATGCGCTCACTGATGATAATGGCGTCTTCGAAGTTGTACCCTCTCCACGGCATGAATGCCACAAGAACGTTTCGTCCAAGTGCCAGTTCTCCGTCTTTGGTCGCACAACCGTCTGCGAGCACATCACCGCGCTTGATACGATCTCCCTCATGGACGACCGGCTTCTGATTGATGCACGTGTCCTGGTTCGTACGGAAGAATTTGGTGAGCTTGTATTCAACGCGGCGCTTGTCGTCAAAGCTGATGATAGCTTCCGTGCTGTTCTCATCGATGTCGTATTGGACGATAATGCTGTCCGCCGTGACAGACTCGACTATTCCGTTGCGCTCGGAGACAATGATGGTGCGGGAGTCCCGGGCGAGTTTTTCTTCGAGACCGGTTCCAACGATGGGCGGATCCGGCGTCAACAAGGGGACAGCCTGGCGCTGCATATTCGAACCCATCAGAGCGCGGTTTGCGTCATCGTGCTCGAGGAACGGGATCAATGCAGCAGCGGCGCTGACGATCTGGTTCGGCGCAACGTCCATGTACTGGATTTTGTCGGGTTCGGCCAGAGGATAATCACTCTGGAAGCGTGACTTGACTCTGTCTTCCTTGAAGCGTCCGCGTTCATCCAATGGCGCGTTCGCCTGAGCAATCGTCACCTCATCCTCTTTTTCCGCTGCGAGGAAATCGATCTCCTCGGTGACCTTGCCGCCTTTTACCTTGCGGTACGGAGTTTCAATAAATCCGAAATCGTTGATCCGGGCGTGGATGCACAACGACGAAATCAATCCGATGTTCGGGCCTTCCGGCGTCTCGATCGGACACAACCGGCCGTAATGCGTATAGTGCACGTCGCGGACTTCGAAGCCTGCGCGCTCACGCGTCAAGCCACCGGGTCCAAGGGCAGAAACACGACGTTTATGCGTCATTTCTGCGAGCGGATTTGTTTGATCCATGAACTGCGACAGCTGATTCGTCCCGAAGAACGCATTGATGACACTGGTGATCGTTCGCGCATTCACGAGGTCCTGGGGCGTAATCGTCTCACTGTCGCGAAGGTTCATACGCTCACGAATCGTTCGCGTCATGCGTGAGAGACCAACGTTGAATTGCTGCGCTAACTGCTCGCCGACGGTTCGGACACGCCGATTGCCGAGGTGATCGATATCGTCTACGTTCTTCTTGCCTTGCTGCAGAGCGATCAGGTACTTCACGATGGCCACGATATCTTCGCGGGTCAGCGTTGTCACATCCTCTTTGATGCTCAGTCCCAGCTTCGCATTCATACGATGCCGGCCGACATCACCAAGGTCATAGCGTTTCGGGTTGAAGAACAATCGGTCGATCAGGTTCTTTGCCGTGTCAAGATCCGGCGCCTCGCCGGAACGAAGCTGCGAGTAGATGGTCTCCAGAGCATCTTCCTCGGAGCGTGCAACGTCGCGAAGAATCGTATTCGCAATGACAGAGCCGTCTGTGGCTTCCGACTTCAGCATGCGGATCTTCTTGATCTCCGACTTCTTGATCTGCTTAATGTGATCTTCCGTCAGCTTTGCGTCTTTGTTGATGAAGATTTCGCCTGTCTTCTTGTCGAACACATCACTGCACACGGTGCGACCGACAAGCTCTTTCAGGTTGGCTTTATTTGTTTCGACTTCCTCCACCAACTCGAACAAATCGAGAATCTCATCATCCGAAGAATAGCCCAGCGCGCGCAAGAGCGTCGTCACCGGGAATTTCTTCTTGCGATCGATGTAGGCATACATCACGTTGTTGATGTCCGTGGAGAATTCAACCCACGACCCGCGGAAGGGGATGATGCGGGCAGAATACATCAACGTCCCGTTTGGATGAACGGATTCGCCGAAGAACACGCCGGGCGAGCGATGGAGCTGACTAACGACAACGCGTTCCGCGCCGTTGATGATGAACGTTCCCCGCATCGTCATCGCGGGGAGGTTGCCCAGGTACACTTCCTGTTCAACGGTATCGGTGAATTCCTGGCTTCCTTCCCTCTTCGAGGAGAGGCGCAACTTCGCTTTCAGCGGAACGGAAAAGGTGAGTCCCCGTTCCTGACATTCAACCACCGAGTACTTCGGTTTCTCCACATAGTACTCCGCGAACTCCAGCAAGAAGTTTTCGCGGGCGTCGGTGATTGGAAAATTCATTTCGAAGACCTGCTGCAGACCAAACTTCTTCCGTCGATGCGGCGGGACATCCGCCTGCAGAAACCTGTGGAAGGAATCTGTCTGGACGTTCAGCAAGTCGGGGGTTTCAATTACCGATGGGATACGGCCGAAAGAAATTCGACTGTTCGTGCCATTGGATTGGTTTTTCAATTCAACCACTCCTTCTGAGATAGATGAATGAACCGCTCTACGGGGGCCCTCAAGTTCTTACAACTCTGCAATTGTTCGGCGGTTAGAGCAATCATCCCGGGGCCGCGGGAGCCTGCTCTCCAAAGATAACTCAAGCCGATGGCTCACACCCACCCGAAAGCGGGGGAACCATCGGCTTTAAGTCCTTAAGTGCTCGTCAGATGTTTCGTGCTTTTTGTCAACAACGTCGGAAAAGGAAAGTTCGAAAAAGAGTGAGACAGCTGTTACTTCAGCTCGACTTGTCCACCGGCTTCTTCGATTTCCTTTTTCAACTTTTCTGCCTCATCCTTGTTCAGACCTTCCTTCACGACCTTTGGAGCGCCATCAACGAGATCCTTGGCTTCCTTCAGTCCGAGACCGGTCGCTGCACGAACGACCTTAATGACGTTGATCTTCTGAGCGCCAGCGCTCTTGAGCTCGACGGTGAACTCTGTCTTCTCTTCCACCGGTGCTGCTGCGGCGGCGGCCGGTGCGGCAGCCATCATCATCGGGGCCGAGGCCGTGACGCCGAACTTCTCTTCGAGCGCCTTCTTCAGCTCTGACGCCTCAAGCAGCGTGAGCTTTTCAATTTTTTCAACGATTTCTGTTACTGCTGACATGGTGTTTCTCCTTGATTAAAGTATGTTCAAACTTTGGTGTGGTTACGCCGCTTTCTTTTTCTCGATCGCATCGATCACGTTGACGAGATCACGTGCAAGAGCGCCAATCGCTCCGACAATTCCGGAGATCGGTGCCTGAATGCTTCCCAGGACTCCCGACATCAATTCTGCGCGTGAAGGAAGCTTTGAGAGCTCGTCCAGTTTTGAGCCGTCGAAGACCTGCTTTTCGAGAACGGCAACTTTCAACTTCAGTTTGCCTGATTTCTCGCTGAACTTCTTGATGATCTTCGCCGGTGCAACTGCGTCATCGTAACTGAATGCGATACCAGTCGGCCCAACCAGCTTTTCATATACGCGATCATATCCGGTCACCTGCTCCAGGGCTTTTTTCGCGAGCGTATTCTTAACTACCGTGTACTCGATGCCAGCTTTTCGGAATTCGCGACGGAGTTCAGATGCTTCTCCGACGGTCAGTCCGGTAAAGTCGGCAAAGTACATAGCAGTCGCACGCGCTACCTTGTCAGCGACTTCCGCTACGATCGCTTCTTTGTCCGATCGGTTCATGTGATACCTTCCAGATGACTTCCATGATTACAGTGTGCAGGCCAGCTACTGCTCTGGCCCTTGAAGACCGATGAGAAGCCCCGATCACTCGGGCACCGGACTTCAGTCTTTATGATGGAGTGCGTAAGTTCTTTGTTAATGGCCGGCGACTTCACCGCGGTCGATGTGGACACCCGGTCCCATCGTTGTCGAAATCGCTATGCTCTTGATATACGTTCCCTTCGCCGTAGAAGGCTTCAGGCGAACGATGGTCGAAAGAAATGACTGGATATTTTCCACCAGCTTTTCCTTCTCGAACGTTGCTTTGCCGACGGTGGCATGCACGATGCCGGCCTTGTCAACGCGGAATTCAATCTTTCCTGCCTTGACTTCTTTCACGGCTTTGCCAACATCCGCCGTAACGGTGCCGCTCTTCGGGTTTGGCATGAGTCCACGGGGACCAAGAATCCTGCCGAGCTTTCCGAGATCGCCCATCACATCCGGCGTCGCGATGATGACATCCACATCGGCCCATCCCTGCTGAATCTTCTCCAGGTATTCCTGGAATCCAACGTGATCGGCCCCTGCTTCTCTGGCTTCATCATCTTTGGGGGGCTTCGCCACGACGAGCACTCGGACCGCTTTTCCGATGCCGTGAGGGAGCGCGACCGTACCGCGAAGAGCCTGGTCGGCCTTCTTCGGATCGACACCAAGGCGAACGGCAATGTCGATGCCTTCCGCGAACTTTGCCGAGGCGGTTTCTTTCACCATCGCGACGGCGTCGACGATTGTGTAGCTTTTCTTTTCAACTTTTTTGGCTACTGCTGTGAAGCGTTTGCTTCGCTTTTTCATACAATGAATCTCACTTTCCGTACGCGTCTCAATTAGTCTTCTACCGTGATGCCCATGCTACGAGCAGTTCCAGCGACCATTCTCATCGCAGCTTCGACTGAGGCTGCATTCAGGTCGACCATCTTTGACTCCGCGATTTCGCGAACCTGCTTCGACGTCACTTTGCCTACCTTGTTCCGATTGGGCTCGCCGGAGCCTTTTTCGATTTTCGCCGCTTTCAAGAGAAGAATCGCAGCCGGTGGAGTCTTTGTGATGAACGTGAAAGACTTGTCGCTATAGACGGTGATGATGACAGGGATAATGAGGCCCTGCTGGTCCTTGGTTCGTGCATTGAACTGCTTGCAGAACTCCATAATGTTGACGCCCTTTTGGCCAAGAGCCGGACCAACCGGGGGTGCTGGATTCGCCTGACCTGCGGGAATCTGCAACTTGATAAAACCTGTTACTTTTTTCGCCATAAACGATCTACCTCTCTTCTCTTTAAAATATAGAACGAGCTACGAAATCAAAATCTACTTTTCGAGTTCCACTTGAACAAAATCCAACTCCACGGGGGTCTTCCGACCGAAGATGCTTACCATGACCTTCACCTTCAGTTTCTCGGGATTCACTTCCTGAACGAAGCCTGAGAAATTATTGAAGGGTCCTTCGACCACCTTGACCGGGTCTCCCATCCTGAATGGGATCTCCACCATCTCGACATCTTCCCTCTGCTCCATCTTTCCGATCAATCGCCTCACTTCATCCGGCTGTAACGGCGCAGGATTGTTCTTGTCCGGAACGAATCCTAGTACGGATGGAGCTTCCAAGATAAGGTGAACTGTCTCCTTGTCGAGGACGGCCTCCACCAGCACATAGCCCGGGAAGAAGTTCTTCACTTTGGCCTTCTTCTTGCCGTCCTTCACTTCAATGACCTTTTCGGACGGAATCATGACGCTGGAGAGCCGTTCGCTCAAATTCAAACGAGCGACTTCAGACTCGAGATAGGCCTTGACCTTTGCCTCATGCCCTGAATATGTTCGCACTACGTACCAGCGCTTGTTCAACTCTATGCCTTTCCTCAGATTGAAAGAATGGCCTTGAGCGCTGCGGCCAACAGGGTATCGACACCCCAGGTGAAGACGGAGATGAGGACACAGACGATGATGACGATCTTCGTGGACTCAGCGAGTTCTTCCCGCGTGGGCCACGTGACCTTCCCCATCTCTTTTACAACATCGTTAAAGAAGTTTACTATTTTTTCTTTCATGGGCCTTCACATTCAGCAAGTGCACATTTTGCAAACGGTCTGTTGTACGGTTGCACGTCAGGAGGGAGTCGAACCCCCAACCTGCGGTTTTGGAGACCGCTGCTCTGCCAATTGAGCTACTGACGTAGGAATTCTCTCCAGGAAGGCACTCCGATCCTCTCAGCACAACATGGAGGATCACACCAACCGGACTTCTTCACTTCGTCTCTTTGTGCGGTGTACGTTTATTGCACCAGGGACAGTACTTCTTGTACTCAACCCTCCCGGTTTGTTTCTTCTTGTTTTTCGTTGCGCTGTAATTACGACGCTTGCAGGTCGAGCATTCCAAAGTGATGATGTCTCTCACGACGTTCTACTCCGCTTATGGACAAACTGGTTTCGGTTATGATCTGAGCTTGCGATCGGGATTGAACCGATGACCTCTTCCTTACCAAGGAAGTGCTCTACCGACTGAGCTACGCAAGCGAACACCCAATTTCATGATTCGATATTCGTCATTCGATATTGGATGTTCGCCCGAGAGAATTTCTCATATCGAATTCCCAATTTCGAACTCAGAAGTTTTGAGTCGAGCGGGAGACGGGACTCGAACCCGCGACCAACAGCTTGGAAGGCTGTGACTCTACCAACTGAGTTACTCCCGCGATGCTATTTCCGGTCTCCAATTTCTGATTGACGATTGAGCGATAGAAATCTCTTTTTCAAATCGGAAATCATAAATCAGAAATCGAAAATGATTTCGTGGGCAGGGAAGGATTCGAACCTCCGAAGGCGTATGCCGTCAGATTTACAGTCTGATGCGTTTAACCACTTCGCTACCTGCCCGCTCTCCTGAGCTCGCGCTGAGCGAGCAAAGAAAAAAAGAAGCATACGAAAGCGCTTCAAAGAGCTGGCGGGCGGATTCGGACCGTCGACCTGCTGATTACAAGTCAGCTGCTCTACCAACTGAGCTACGCCAGCATACAATCATTCCCCCGACTCTGGTTCGCCTTTTACAATCCTTCATAAAGAAAAGCGACCACAGCCCAATGAAAAAAGGGGAAACGCGTGCAACTTGAGCCTTCTAATTTAACAAATATTGCTTGAGAGTCAACGAGAAAGAGCGCGAAAAACGCGCTTTTATGCGTCCGGCTCGATCATCGACGGGATCCGATTCCAGCAAGTATGATCTCATGCTTAAGAGTTTTCGCGGGCACATAAGAGGGATCGACGGAAAGGGCTTTTCCAACACAATAATCAGCGTCCGAGAGGCGTTTTTGGGAGAGAAAATAGGCACCCGTGGAAGTCAGCATCTGTGAATACAACCCTCGCAGCCCACGCGTCAGACGAGTTTGTATGCTGGCAGGATGATAATCGACGTGTACAGGGCTTATCTTCACGCTATCCGCATTCCGCGCCAACCGAAACATCAGTCCTGCCGGGACTTTCTGACACATTCTGCCGAATTCAGGCTCAATTTCGGGACCCACGTAGACCGGTCTATCTTCAAGTGAACGGTCAATCAGCTCATTGACCATGTCGACATATCGACTTTCAATCTGACCGGGATCATAGGGCAGATCATGCTCAAATTTGTAGAGTTCTGCAAGAAAAGCCTCGACCTTTTGCTGCGACCTCTCCATAAGCCACGGAAACCGACTCTTGAGCTGAATGAAATACCACGATCTCCTCAGGAGTTCTTTGTCAATTACGACAACATCGGGCCTTTCCTTGCGGACAAGCTGATAGTACTGAACCGGAGCAACGAAATAGTCCCACTGGTAGGTCAAGATTACTGCATTTGGTTCAATTCCTGCCAGAACATTGTGCGTGTAGTCGGCAACGAGAGAATTATCTGACTCGTCCACTTCTGAATGATTGAGGAACACCTGTAGCGCCGGCAGGAGGAGCGTTGCCAGGGCTGCGACGGCGAATGGCAATTGTGCGGTGTAGCGCCGGGTAGAACCCACCATCGCAGAAACACCGAAGAAGACGAAGATCCCGGAGACGATATAGGCCAAAAGAAAATATGAATCGATGTCATGAATGTCGTAGTTCACCGAATAGAAAAGACAAGAAACAAATCCTATGACAAGAAACCAAAACACTCGTTTGTCCGACTTGAAGCATCGCCAGGCACCGAACACCAGCACCGCGATAATCAGCCAATTGAATTCAACGTGGAAGTGGTCGAAGAAATACTTGATTTGCTTTTCCGCGCTATCGAAGCTCGAGAACATCCAACTTCGGTATTGTTTGCCCGAGACATGCCAGAACAGTCGTTCCAATTCTGCCGGGTATCCCCAATTCATCGGAGGCTGAAGTCTGGCTCTAAGAGGAAGGTAAAGATACAGACTCACCCCAAGGGCGAAAAACAAAGAGAGCCTTGCAGTCCGGAGCAACGTAGGTCGATTGAATCCATAACTCTTGAGATACAGAAAGATCAGGGCTGGGACGATGAGGATGGTCGTCATGTGATTTGCAAAGCTCAAGCCGAGCAAGAACGCAGAAGCGACCAATTGAGATGGGATGCACAAGGCGCCTTTTGCATCCAACCTCAGTCCTTCGAAGAACGTGTACAGAGTAAGAAGAATGATGAGGATATGAAGTCCATACACTTCGATCGCAACAGATTGAGACCAAACCGTTGTGCTGAATCCGAAGATGAGAGCACTGACGGCGGCCGCAATTCGTAACTCGATTCCTTCCTCCCGTTCTTTCTCACTCCCCTTTCGCCTCATCGCCAGCACATATCGCTGCAAAGCCACGAGAACATGATAGAACGCTCCAACGCCGAGGGCGACGATGGCGGAAGAGAAAATGTTGAGTCTCAAAATTTCTTCGGCAGGGATTGGGATCCAGAGGAAACAGTGTGCAAGGAGGGTGAACAGAGGGTAACCCGTCGGATGCGCAATTCCCAGGATGCCTGCAACGGATGCCAGCTCCCCCGCATCGATGAAGGAAACGGTCCGGCACATTGTGAAGAGATAGACGACGAAGCAGATCAGACTGACGCCTGATGAAAGGAACCCATGCCGCGAAACGAAGGAAAAGGCCTGGCGTTTCATTTGAGTTGTTCTCTCAGGACGTTGGTAAACATCGTGTGATTCTCTCGACGCATTTTGTTGACCACCCTGAGCAACGCTGCCGGTGACGCCGCACCCAGGGCGGCAGCAACAGCTCGCAAACGAGAGTCCTCCGGCGGAAGACGGAAATCTGTCTTCTCTGCATTCATCCTGACGGACGCTTCCAATCGACGGAAGAACTCGAGGTTCTTTTCGAGTTTGGTTATCTGACCGTTTCTCAGAAACCCTTCCTGCCTGATTTCTGCTATTGCTTCAAATGTGTTTGCAGAACCGAGGCGAGGATTTTCACTCGCATTTCGAAGTTGCACTGATTGCACGAGAAACTCGAGGTCCGCCAGCCCTCCTTCCCCAGCCTTCAGATTGACAGACTTGTCCTTTCTTCCGTGTTCCCGTACCATCCTCTGCCTCATGGCAAGGACATCTTTGCGCCAGTTTTTCGGCAAGGGAGCTTCGAAAACGATTCTCCTCAGGTGATGCGAAATATCCGCGCCAAAAACCTTGTCCCCCGCGATGACGCGCGCTTTGATGAGTGATTGACGTTCCCAGAATGAGGCGCGTTCAGAAAGATATTGTTGGTAGTACCCGAATTCTGTCGCGAGAGGTGAACTCTTTCCTTCCGGACGAAGCCGAAAATCGATTTCAACCACGCCTTCCAGCTTTTCACGCAGCCGTCGCGCAACGGCAACCACCGTCTTCGCGTGACTCGCCCCTGGCCCCTCTTTATAAAGAAGGATCACGTCGAGATCGGACCCGATAGATATCTCTCCACCTCCCAGCTTTCCCAGCGCAAGCAGCGCGAGCGGGAAGCTCCGGGCATGGGCCGTTTCCTCCACGACCTCTTCGAGAGAGTCTCTGACCAATCTTTCTGCGAACTGGCTCAGTTCACGGGTGAACTCCTGAATCCTCGTTTCTCCGACGACATATCGAACAATTGCCTTGAACTCATTGTACGCGCGAAATCGGAGGAGGTCGGAATGCTTCAGGAATTCCCATCCGATCCCTGGAGCAAGAAGGTCCTCCGGACGACCCACCATCGTTTCGAACAGCAGCGGTTCTCGTGCCAACAACCCCACGAAGCGGGAACTCCTCGAGCAAAGAAGTGTGAGTAGCTCAAGAGCCCTCTCGTTTGAAAAAATTTGGCGGAGAGATCGTCTGATGGGGACTGAAGAGGCGAGATGGAACAGATTCTCAACGCACCAATCCGCCGCGCCATGGTTTCGAATACTCTGGAGCAGGGATCGGAGTCGACCGGGTTCACGGAGTTCCGAAAAGAGTTCAGTGACTTCGAGTATTCGCTTTCTGGAAACAGGCGTTTCAACAAATCCGTAGGCACGGAGTCTTCGATGATCGAGAAGAAATTCGACGGAGAGCGTCGGACTCCCCATCTTGCCGGCCTGCTTTCCGCCAAAGATTGACTGATACGCCCTGCGGATTGCAGATTGATGTTTTTCCAGCGCTCGATCGAAGGCTTGAGCGGACCCGAAGCCAAGTTGGCGAGCAAGGATCGCGCGCTCCTCCACTGATTCCGGCAATGAGTGCTTCTGCAAACCGTGCAACAGTTGCAGCCGATCTTCGACTGTCCTCAGAAAGCGATACGCAGACTCAAGGCTCTCGCCTTCGCGTTCTTTGAGGTGACCGGAAGCAACGAGGCTACGAAGAGCGGCGACCGACCCGCTATGGCGGATGACAGGGTTTGCACCTCCGTTGAGAAGCTGGAGTGCTTGAATGGAGAACTCAATATCTCGAATTCCCCCGCTCCCCAACTTGATGTTAATCTCCTCTCCGATGTTCGCTTCAATCTTCGTCTTGATTCGAGCTATTTCATCAAGCGGGCTGGTCAAAAGCGTCTTGGGAAAAACAAAAGGCTGGAGATCTGCCACCCATCGCTCCCCTACTGCCTCATGGCCAGCCACCACTCTCGCCTTGATGAGCATCTGACGTTCCCACGCTTCCCCACGCGCTTCGTAGTAAGTGAAGTACGCTGAACGGGACATTGCGAGCGGTCCTGAACCACCGTCCGGCCGAAGGCGCATATCAACTCTGTAGAGATGACCTTCACCCGTGTGCTCACTGAGGCGGCGAACGACGAATTCCGCGACCCGGACGTAGTATTCGTGCAGGCTCGTGAACCTGCCCGCTGATCCCTCCAGCGGTCCGTCCTTTTCGTACACAAACATCAAATCAATGTCAGAGCTGAAATTCAGCTCCCCTCCACCGAGTTTTCCGAGACCGATGACAGCCAGGTCTCTGGGAGCAGCGATTTGAGTTGCTTCAAAGACGTGCTCGTAGGCAAGTTGAAGGACTGCTTCAATAACAGAATCGGCCAGCGCAGAGAGCTCCGCGGATGTCGTTGTGACTTCTGCTTCCTGCAGAATCTGACGAGCTCCAATTCGCAGCAGCTCACGTCGCTGGAATCGCTTCAGTGAGTCAAGTTTCTTTTCGAGACGCTGAAACAGCCCGACGCCTTCCGCCACCTCGGCCCGATACTGAACTCCCGTCTTTGTCGTCGTCAGTACATCGGAAGCGGTGAGCCAGCGAAACAGTTCCGGATTCCGGACGAGAATATCCGCGAGGAATTGGGATTGAGAAAAGAGCTCAAGAAGAATCTGTTGAAGCAGGGGATGCTCTTCGAAATCGCGGAGCCAGGCCGAGGGAAAACCTGTCATCAAAAAACGATGGAAGTTGGTCAATGCACGGCGGGAATGGGGAGTCTTTCGCACATCAGCCCGGACATGCTTCAAGACGAGCAGAGGCGACAGGCCCGCGTCAGCGACGAGGGCACCGATCGAAACAAGAAGTTCCTCTTCCGTTGAGGCGGTATTTGTATGCCTGGGCGCGGTGACTGCCATAGCTTCAATTATAGCAAAAAAGAGGGACAGATTCTAAGAGTCGTCCAATTCCCTCAGCCGGACGTTTCTTGCATCTCAAAGGGTCCTGCTCTATATTCTTCCATCCGTTGCCGCGGTGCTTATCCATCTCTACCCTGGATCAAAATACGATGACTTCGCTCTCTTCCTTTTTCAAACTTGACCAACTTGGTTCAACCATCAGGCAAGAAATTCTCGCCGGACTCACCACGTTTGTGACGATGGCATACATCATCATCGTCAATCCGAAAATTCTTGAAGCAGCCGGAATGCCCTTTGGGGCGTCGATGGTGGCAACAATCATCAGCGCATCATTCGGTACGCTCTTGATGGGCTTGTATGCAAACCGTCCATTCGCGATAGCTCCGTACATGGGTGAAAACGCCTTCGTCGCTTTTACTGTTGTGAAGGTTATGGGATACAGCTGGCAGACAGCTCTTGGGGCCATTTTCGTTAGCGGAGTCGTCTTCGCGATTCTGACTCTCGTGAAAGTTCGCAGCTGGCTTGCTGACGCCATTCCAGAATCACTCAAAATCGGGCTCACTGTGGGGATCGGCATGTTTCTCAGTTTTATAGGATTGAATGAGACAGGCATCGTACGCCTCGGCGTAGAAGGAGCCCCGGTTCACGTCGGCAACTTCCACCAGGCAACAGTGCTTCTCGCGATCTTCGGATTTCTTCTGATCGGATTTCTTCTGATCAGACGCATCAACGGAGCAATTCTGATCGGAATTCTTGCTGTCACGGCGATGGGGTTCATCTCTGGCGTTGCGCCTCTCCCGGATCGATGGGTGAGTATGCCCCCCGACCTCAGCCCGATTTTCCTCAAACTCGATATCGCCGGAGCTTTGAGCTGGGGGATGTTTTCGGTCATTCTCACGATTTTTGTGATGGCATTTCTTGATACTCTTGGCACGCTCATCGCACTTGGATTACGCGCGAATTTGCTGGACAAAAAGGGGAATCTTCCCGACATCGAAAGACCTATGATGACCGACGCCGTCAGCACAGTGGTCGCCTCGCTGGTCGGCACGACAACCACCGGCGCGTACATCGAGTCGGCTACAGGAATTGCAGCCGGTGGCAAATCAGGTCTTACGGCCGTAGTCGCGGCTTTCTTGTTTCTCATGGCATTGTTCTTCGCTCCATTTCTTTCTGCTGTGCCGTCTTTCGCATATGGCCCATCACTCATCATCGTCGGAGCAATGATGATCGCGCCCATCACTCGGCTGAAGTTTGACGACTACTCGGAAGTCCTCCCCGTCTTCTGCATCATAGTGATGATGAGCTTCACCTATAACATTGGCATCGGAATGACGGCGGGGTTTCTCTTGTATCCGCTCTTCAAGATCCTGAGTGGGAGAGGAAACGAGGTGAAGCCGGGGTTGTGGGTGCTTGCGGCGCTTTCGTTACTGTTTTATGTCTTCTATCCATACTGACCTTCAAAGACTTCGGTTTTCTTCCTCTCTCTCAAAACCAGAGAACAACTCTTCCCGGATATCGAAAACGAATTAGTTGCCGGTAGCAAGCATATGTTTGTTTTCTGACAACTATTCCCATTTTCGACTTGATTGTCGTTCTCACTTTTGGTAAGATAGTAATAAATACTCCCTGTTCTGTTTCCAAATCCTGAGAATGATTCAAATCCAAGAAGAAAATCGGTTCTCGTTCTTTGTCCTCGGTTCAATTCTCACAATTGGGACAGCGCTTTTGTCTCTCTCGTGTCAGTCATCCGAGGCAGAAAAACCTGACCCGTACTCCCAGCCATCTGTCCCGAGTGACTTCCAGCTCGTGATTGGAGAAGGCGGCGGATTCACCGGACAGTGGAACGGCTACATCGTTGACAGCACTGGTATCGTCTCGTCCTGGCGCGGCACTTCGCCTGAGCAAAACGTAAAGCGGACTGCCAAGCTGGCTCATCAGCAACTCGACAAGCTGTGGCAGACGATCGCTCACGCGCGGTTCTTCGATATTGACACCACTGGGACCGGAAACATGACCGTCGCTCTGCAGGTAACGGCGAACGGAACGGTTCACCGTACGTCATGGGCAAAACCCACCGGCACTCGAGCACATCTCGCTTCAGTTCAAGTACTCTACGACTCGTGTCGAACGATCGTGATACGCGGGAAGTAGTCGCACTGACCATCAGAAAAGCATTTTCAAAACTCATTCGACTCATTCAAACCTACGGAGGCTCTGCTATGATCCTTGCGCGCCGATTTGTTCTCTTTTCTTTGACACTCATCCTGGCGGCTGCACTGGGCTTCGCCCAGAAGCGGTCAGGCGATCCGAGGCCGCTTTCCGGTCTGGATGCATCATCCATCCCAACATACAAATCGATCCAGGAATACCTCCAGGCGAATAAAGGCCCAGGTCTGCTCTCCGCATCCCGCATTGTCGGCTCTACGCAAAAAATGCCGCTTGCCACAGGCGCTCCCCAACTATTGCAGAGCACGCAGCAATCGAATCCTCAGCTGAAGATTCAACGATCTCCAAATGGTACGATACGATGGCTGGAGGGAGAACTCATCCCCTCGCAGATTGGATTGACGCTCCAAAAGCAAGCGCAGACAACGACTGAGCGAGCTCTTGCGATCTTGAAGGCGCAGTCGATGGTATTGCGGCTGAATAATCCTTCGGAGGAATTGTCTGTCATGAGTTCGACGCGGGACGAGTTGTCCTATGAGCACGTGCGGTTTCAGCAAGTATATCATGGGGTGCCTATCTGGGCGAGAGATCTCTACGTCCATTTCAATGCACAAGGCATGGCGTATCTCGTCAACGGGACCTATGAGCCAACCCCCGTGGGGATCGAGACAATTCCGACGAAAAGCGCTTCAGACGCCCTTCAGCTCGTTGTCAATACCCTGAAAGCAGAAGGAAGATATCAGCCTCTTTCTCCTGAAGCATCCTCTTTCCTGGGCGTTTCCGGTCCAACAGAAGAGTTGGTCATCTATCCGACGTCAGAGGGATCGTTCCGGCTTGGCTATGAGGTGAACATCCATCCGAATCTTGTCGAATGGTACGCCTTCATCATCGACGCTCAGGACGGGAGCATCCTGAATAGGATCGCACGTCATTGTTCACTTCTGCCCGAGCACAACATACAGGCGCCGATCATCGCCGGCGAATTGAACATCCGGCCGCCGCATGCATCCGTCGGATTCGCCGGTTCGTTTGCCGACGCCACCGCGAAGGATCTGAACAACGTCAATCAGAGCCTGAGAGTGTGGAACAACGGCACTGGAACGTATTACATGATTTGGGATCTGCCAAACTTGAACGCGGGCCAATCACAACTGCCGGACAACCCGTCCGGCGGTGGCTTGACCATATCGGCAAACAACCAAGACCTCGGTCAAAACACACAACTCGCGCACAATACATCACCGAATAACACATGGTCTGACCCAGCGGCAGTTTCAGCGCACTACAACATGAAGGTCGCCTACGACTACTATACAACGACCCACCATAGAAAAGCCATCGATGATAAGGATGCGTCAATCATGTCTATCACTCACGTTACACAGGGCGGAAAAGGGATGGACAATGCGTATTGGTCTGATCGTCTCATGGCCTACGGTGACGGGGATCAGTTATTGAAACCCCTTGCTGGTGCCCTGGATGTTTCCGGTCATGAGATGACTCACGGCGTTATCCAGAATTCCGCAGGTCTCATCTACCAAGCTCAATCCGGTGCATTGAACGAGTCATTTGCAGACGTGTTCGGCATCATGATTGAAAGATCCAACTACTTGCTCGGCGAGAATATTATGAAGGCCAGCACAGGAAAGACTGCTGTGCGCGACCTTTCAAATCCGAAAAACCCTAGTGTTTTATCTCCGCAGCCGGCGGCCATGAGTGAATACCAAAACGTCGGGACAAACGACGACAACGGAGGAGTTCATGCGAACAGTGGAATTCCCAACAAGGCAGCGTACAACGTTATCATTGCGATCGGACGCACCAAAACGGAACTCATCTATTATAGAGCTCTGACCAAGTATCTGACAAGAAATAGCCAGTTTGGCGATTGCCGCAAGGCCATCGCTCAGGCTGCGACTGATCTCGTTGGCCAATCTGGTATCACGAACGCAGATGTAGCTTCCTGCAATGCCGCGTTCGACGCAGTAGGAATCACAGCAACGACCGGGAGCAGCACCGGATCAACCGGGAATGAAATCCCGCCAGTGTCCGGAGGCAAGCAGTACATCACATTCATGCTTGACAACGGTCAGATTGGCGTCTATGATCCATCGACCGGCCAGGCGGTCACATTCACGAGCACCAGTGCAGCCGCGCGATCATTGAATGGCGACCATGCACAGCTCTCCACCGGCCTCAGCGGCGCGCGTATCTGGTTCATCAACCAATCCGGACAGCTCGCGTACGTCGACATTGCCTCAGGTGCAGTCAGCGTTTTCCAGACGCTCAAGATCCAGCAAACAGGCGATCTCTGGAACGCCTCCGTCTCTCCTGACGAAAAGTATGTGGCGATATCATCAGCGTATGCCAGCGATCCGAATCTGTACATTTATGATGGCACCCAGCTTTCAAAAATCCTGCTGGATCCCGAGAGTTCACAGAGTGGCATCAAGGTCCAGACGATTCAGTATCCCGACGTAGTCTCATGGTCGCCGAACATGAACAAACCGAAGATCGGATTCGATGCGTTCAATCAGGTTGATGTTGGGACGAGCACGAAAGTCAGCTATTGGAGCATGTACGAAATCGACTTCACGGCCGGCAAGATCTACAATCTCATCGGTTCGCAACCGAACAATGTGAGTATCGGGAACCTCAGCTACAGCAACACAAATCCAGATCTCATCGCGTTCAACTATCTTGACGCGACAGGCAAAATGGACACCTACGTCGGCAATTTTGACACAGGCCAGATCAAGGCTCTCAATATTCCGTCTTTTACACTCAGCGGGCCAATCATCGACGCGGAACGTCCGACATTCTCCCCCGATGATACCAAGCTCTGTTTTTCAAGCCCGGCGCAAAAAGCAATTTTCTTTTACACCGCGGCGACCGGGGGACTATCATACCAAAGCTTTCAGGTCGCGCTCTACAATCCGCGCTGGTTCATCCAGGGCGGGAAAGTCACCAGCGGTGCCGAAAGTGTAGACATTCCAACGTCCTTCCGGCTGCAGGACAACTATCCAAACCCGTTCAATCCTTCAACGAAGATTGAGTACGAGGTACCGTTCAGGGCGCATGTGCATCTTGCGGTCTACGATATTCTCGGACAGCTCGTCCGAACGCTCATCAATTCCGATCACTCCAACGGCCACTACACGGTCGCATGGGACGGAACAAATGAAACGGGGCGACAGGTGGCGACGGGAATGTATATCTATCGATTGGAAGCCGCAGATGGATCGGGCAGCGCCACCGTTCTTTCAAAGAAGATGGTACTGCTGAAATAAGATGTCATGGAATCATCCCGTCTTCTCCCGAGAGCCGGGATGCGAAGCAACGGAATTCTACTATCATGGAGGACGACCCGATGAAAGTGATTTTCCCCCTATTCTTGTTTCTCCTCTTGTTCCAGCAATCATTCGCTCAGACGATCCTGGTCGACGATTTCCCGGTGAGCGACGCGACGAATACAAGCGTCTATCGGCCGATGGTCGCTGCAGCTCCAAACGGATCGTACGCGGTGACCTGGGGAGACGAGCGCTATGGCAACACGAACCGCTCAAGCGGAGCAGGGAATATCTTCGGACGCATCATCGGCAGCAACGGAAGCGCGTTGACCGCCAATTTCAGGGTGGACGATGTCGTCGCCAACACTTACTACACAGACTACTGGGTATTCTTCAGTACCCCACTGTTTCTTCCTTCGGGACAGCTGGTCGTCGTGTGGCACGTCAATGGAGCCAGCGGGATCTCGGGGATTCAGTCCAACGACGTCTATTACACAGCATTCAACGGTGCGACGAAGTTGGGGGCTGGAGTTCAGCTGAATACTGAGGGGAGTGCGACGGGCGCAGGTGCGAGCAGGCCGAGTGTCTGCTTTCGTCCGCCTTCAACATTTCTCGCTGTGTTCGAATATGCCAAGAATGGAAATAACATCGCAGGGATGGTCGTCGATGCGAACAGCGGATCAAAAATCGGCAATGCCTTCGGCATGAGTGACAACACCAGCAACAGTCGCATCTACCCGCACGTCGCCAGCAATGGGAACTATTCTGTTTGCGTGTGGACCGACGGGCGAACCGATACGCAGGTCGGCGATGTCTATGCCGAGCGTATCGAGGGAGGTAACCTGGCCAGCACGAATGTCAAAGTGAATGATGACGGACCTGGAGGATACAATCAATACGCCCGAGTTGCCATGGACGCTCAGGGGAACTATGTGGTCGTATGGATTGACACGCGCTCCAACTCGGGAGGCGATCTCTACGCTCAGCGTTTCGATGCTCAAGGGAACCGTGTTCGGTCAAATTTTAAACTGACGAAGAGCAATTCAAAATTCTGGGAATACCCACCGGGCATTGCTATGAAGAACGATGGCTCCTTCGTTGTCACATGGGCTGATGACCTTACGAAGACCGGCAACAACTTCACGGTCAAGAGCCGTTTCTTCAGTTCCAGCGATCAGCCCCTTTCGGATGTCATTCAAGTCACAACCGCGCCATCCGCCCAACCGGACGTGAAGATCGGTGCAACAGGAGCGGTCTTCTATGCCTGGAACGATGGGCGTGAGAATGCCACTCTTGGGCGAATCTATTCGAAAGTCTATTCTGGATTTCCTACTACCGGGGTCGAAAACAACACTGCTCCTTTGTCATTTCAGCTTGACCAAAACTATCCCAACCCGTTTAATCCATCTACCTCAATCCGTTATCAGATCACTTCGGCAGGATATGTCTCGCTGAGAGTTTTTGATGTTCTCGGTAGGGAGATTGCCACATTGGTCGATGAACACAAAGCGGCCGGAGCATACGCTGTACGCTGGGACGCCTCGAATGTTCCCAGCGGGACGTATTTCTATCGCCTCGCAAACGAGGGAAAGATTGCTTCGAAAGTGATGGCATTCATCAAATAGGAGTGAGCCGCAGTGCATGTCGGCTCACTCTTTCTATGTTCATTTCAGATAGACAAGTTTTCTGAACTGCTGCATCTCCCCCGCCTGAAGTCTGTACACATACATTCCGCTCGGCAGATCCTGCGGCTGCCATCTGATGGTATGCTCGCCAGACGAGAGCACTGCCGAAAACAACGTCGCCACCATTTTTCCCAGGAGACTGTACACTTCCAGGACTGCGAATTCCGACCGCGGCAGCGAGAAGGTGATCGACGTACTGGGATTAAAAGGATTGGGATAATTCTGATTCAGTGCAAACTCCAATGGCCTTGCCGCTTGATCAATTACTCCGGTTGCTGTCAAAGTCACCGTAACCGTCTGACTGAGGGAGTTCATATTGATCACAGCGCCGGTCTGATCGATTGCGACGACATCCACAATACTGAACGTGACAACTCCCGTATTCGAGCAGCTGAACTGCGCCCGGCCCACCACTCCACTCCCGCTGACGCCGGGGGTCGCAATCCTCGTGACGCTCATGTCGACCGTCTGCTGATCCAGCGTGCGCATGAACGAGAGTGGATTCGTGCCAAGAAATGTTCCCGCTACAGCGCTACCGTCGACGTACGAACATTGCGCCTGGTCGCTTTTCAATTTGAACGAAATCCCATACAACCCTGTGACAGTTTTTGCATCACCGACCCGAACATCGACCCAGAATGGCGCCCGAGGCTGGACCTGCGCCGCGGCGGACGGCGTAATCGTTGAGCCCGATGAGACGACGATCGAGACACCAGCGGTGTCAAACTGGACCGGCGCGCCGGTCGGATCGACTGCTGTGACATCGAGGACAGAAAACCTGACCTGCTTGTTCGAAGAGCAAATGAACTGCACCCTCGCAAATACTCCGCCGCCGTTCACACCCGGAGCCGCGGTTTTTGAAATACTCATGTCCACAGTAGTCGGGTCAGCAGCCTGGAAAAAAGTGATGGGTGCAGTGCCGAGCAAAGCGCCGGCTGTCCCACTTCCCGGGACATAGGTGCACGCCCCGTCGCTGCTCTTCACTTTGAGGGAAACTCCATAGAGGTTTTTCACGGCAGTCCGATCACCGGCGTGGATCTCAACCCAGAACGGTTTGCCCGGATCGTACGGAGCAATTGCTACAGGCTGCACAACAGGGAGTGAAGTGATGACATTGATCGTTGCACCGAGGGTGTCGAGAGACAATGAGTTGCCGTACGCGTCAACAGCCTGGACATCCCGCACGGAGAACCGGACAGTACCGGTCTGAGAGCTGATATATTGGGCTTTTGCTACAACTCCTTTTCCGCTTACTCCAGGGGCGGACGTTTTGGAGATTCCGAAATCCACCGTTTGAGCATCAACTTTCTGTGAGAACGAGACCGGCGCAGTGCCGAGAAAATCTCCGACAGCAGCAGAGCCGTCGACGTATGTACAGGTCGATTGGTTGGAAGTCAGTTTGAATGAAGCACCGTACAATCCCATAACGGTTTTCGAATCGCCAACGTGAACCTCCACCCAGAATGGTGTTCCCTGAGTTCCCTGTGCCGGAGAGACCGCCGCCAGAGAGGGATAGGATGAAACATCCGCCGCATAATAGAAGACCCCTTTTCCCTCCGTGCCGGAAAACAATCGAGTCGCTCCAAACCGGTCAGGAGCGAGAATCAGACTGTGAACGGTGCTATCAGCAAGACCTGAATTGATCGCGGTCCACTGCCCACCGTTGTTCGGAGAAACGAATACGCCATTCTCTCGTGTTCCGGCAAAGAGTGTCCCAGCCGAGAGCACGAAACTATTGATTGTCGCGTGCTGAGGAAATCCTGTGCTCGTATGCTTCCACGTATCCCCCATGTCGGTCGAGGAATACATGCCGTCACCTTCGATTCCAGCATAGAGAAATGCTCCGCCGGCCGGATTCGGGACAACAAGCAGTGAGTAGATCCAGGAGGCTGCAGGAATTCCGCTGTTGATCGATTTCCAGGAGCCGCCGCTATTGGTGGATCGATACATCCCCGCGCCGCCCGTCGCGGCAAACACATACTGCCCGGATGATCCGAACGCGTAGACAGTATTCACTGAAGGAACGCCCGAGCCGGCCCCCTTCCAGGTTGATCCGTTATCAGTTGAGATATAGATCTCGCCCCCATAGGGTCCCAGGTAGATCTCTTCCCCTCGCACGAAGATCGTCTGCACGTTGCGATTCGGCAACCCTGTGCCAACACCGTCCCAATGCAATCCCAGATCGGCTGATCTATAGAGTGGCAACTGGTCCGTCCCGGCGAAAACGAGTCCGCCTTTGACAGCCAGCGAAAGCACGCTTGCATTTTGGCCCGGCGATTTCAGTCCGTTGTTCGCTTCGATCCAGTCCACCCCACCGTTCGACGACGAATAGACGCCACCGCTCTGTGTGCCGGCAAGGATTGCCACACCGCTCACAGCAAGAGTCTGTACTGCCCCTTGCAGCGGACCGGACGTCTGCACCCATTGGGGAAAGAGCTGACTCAACGGCACGACCATGAGCATGAGAACTATGGAACGAAGATGTCGTGAATTCATTTCGAGTTCCTTTTGATAGACTTTTTACTTTACGACCGTCATTCGCCGGGTTTGTGTGAACACCTGTCCTGCTTGAGTTCGCGCGATCAACCGGCAATAGTACACTCCGCTCTGAACTGGAACCCCTCCTCCGTTCTTCCCATCCCATGAAATTCGGTAGATGCCTGGTGCTCTCTCCCCATCCAGCAATGCCACCACTTCTCTTCCCAGGACATCGAATATTTTCATGGCGAGGTGAGACTGCTCAGGAACACTCAGTTCAATTGTCGTGCTTGGATTGAACGGATTTGGATAATTCTGCTGCAGCCCAAACGACAGAGGCACCTGGCTATCAACGTTCGTCGCCACGGTCGGATATGTCAGTCCTGTGATAGTCACACTTTTTCCGTCAGCATCGTTCGCCGTCACGGTGGAGATCTCAAACTGTATCTCTGACTCCCTCCCCACCGGGACATCCATAACGAGATCCATCAACCTTCCTTCGCCCGTATAACCTGTTCTGTCTGTTTTTGTGATCCCTACATCAGCCCCTGCCTCTGAGATCTGGCTGATCATCAATCCTCTCGCGAGCATAGTGCCGGAAGTATCGACTTGAATGATTTTTGACGCCGATGTCTCTCCTCTTGCATACTTCAGACTGAACGCAATCCCGTGGACAGACTTCCTGGCCCTCAGGAGGATAGGCACGTGCACCCGCGTATTATTCGTCCGCTCTCGCACCAATGCTCCAACGACGAGCGATCCGTCCGCGCTTTGTGCTGAGGCAGGAGATGTTTTGCCGACTGATCCTTGATGCTGACGCCCGTAATTCAACCCTATGGTGAGCACGTCGGCAGAACCGACAATCCCATCTCCGTCGGCATCTGCATACACCATTTTCCGCAACGAGTCACCGGGCCAGGACCACCTCGTAAACTGCTGCCATTGCATTCCCGGCATATTCTGCCCTCCATAACTCTGTCCATAATAAACACCAATCGGCAACACGTCAGCAGCATTCACAGTACCATCGTTGTTGCAATCTCCCGGCCACACACCCAGCTCAGTGGCCACCCGAATTTTCAGGACATTCGGCGACATGCGGATAACGTTCCCAAGCGAATTCATCGCAACAATGTCGGTGAGAGAGAAACTGAGATCCTGCGGCGTGTTCTCCAATGGTATCTTGAACTGAGCATCCCAATATGACTTTGTCCCATCGAGGCCCGGGAGAATGGCCTTCCTCATGCTCATACTCACCGTCTGCGCATCGATCCGCTGAAATTGATGGACGAAGCTTCTATCAACCTGGGTCGAGGGACCTGTGGCACTTCCGTCGATGTAGGTGCAGGCCGGCTGATTGCTTCGCAGCCTGAGTGAGAGACCAAACAAATCATCCACACGTAAAGGGTCACCAATTGTGACATGCACTGTGAACGTTGCACCGGTGCTGACCTCCGTGACGCTCTCCGCAGTGACACTGGCATCATATGCCCCCATGCCATCCCAGCGAAATGCTCCTCCTCCGGATGTGCCTACAACGATACACTTCGGTGCGAACGCCACGCAGTTCACAGAAGAATTCGGAAGACCACTCCCCAGCAGGGTCCACGTAGCGCCATCATCCGAAGATAGAAACACACTACCGCTCGATGTTCCTGCGACAAGATTTGTCCCGCTCGCATCGAGCGAACGGACGTCAAGACTTGTGAGACCGTTGTTTCGCGCTGTCCAGTCGAGTCCATTGTTCGTGGAAACAAACATACCCGCCGATGTCGCTGCAAACAAATTGGAGCGGTGTTCAATCATGGCATGAACGAAGAGGTTCGTCAAACCACTATTTATCACGTTCCAGCCTGTGTAGTCGCCCTGGAAGAGGTAGACTCCACCCCCGCTCGTTCCCGCCAGCATCCTCGTCCCAGCAGCGCAAAACGAAGTAATAAACTTGTTCGCCAGTCCGATGTTGAGCGGTGTCCAACTCAAACCTTTGTCGGTAGAGCGGAATATGCCACCACCCCACGTTCCCGCATAGAGACCGTTGCTGCTCCAGGCAAGCGCCGTCACATGATTATTTGTCAGTCCGTCGTTGGCCGGAATCCAGCTTGTTCCATCATCCGTTGACCGATAGACTCCCCCGCCGTTCGTCCCGACATGTAAAAGATTCCTCCCGTTCGACACGATCGCAAGAGCATCATCTCTTCCGAGACCGGAGTTGAGGACTGTCCAGGCCAGGCCATTCGTGTAAACGAAGATTCCTCCGCTGTTGGTTGCGGCATAGAGGTTTCCCTTGTGAACGACCAACGCGTTCGTTGCAGAACTTCCCAATCCGCCGCCGATATCGACGGAGTTCAGGACATCCTGAGAGGAGAACAATCCGGAGAAGCCAGAATGGGAAGACCCATAGCAGCCCACCAACAGATTTTGACCATCAAACACAAAGGCACCGAACGATCCGATGTAGAGATTTCCAGTTACTGGATTCCAGCTCATGCCGGCGTCAGTTGAGCGATAGATATCTCCCCCCTCACTTGCAGCGAACACATTCATGCCAACTGCAAAAAATTTTGTAGCATGCGTCAACGCGGAAGTAAGTTGCCAGGTCCACCCCTCATCGGAGGAGACATAGATACCGTCGGTCGCTCCAGCGATGAGATGTGTCGTGCCTTGTCTGTTCGGCGCCGCAATCAACCCCTGGATGCGGGGAACATCCGTTAAGAGGCGGTTCCAGGTTGCACCTTCATCGCTCGAACGATAAATGTCTCGAAAATCCAAGATCCCTTGACCCATGATACTATATGCACCTGCAAAGAGCTTTCCTCCGCTGACAACGAACGAATTCAAGCCGGGTGCTCCAAGCAAGACGTTCCATGTTGTCCCGCCATCCGTTGACGACATGATCCTGGCACTGTCCCGCACAATGGAGAAGATTGTCTTGCCCAGAGAGCCAACAATGGTCATACCGCGCGGCACACCTGCCAAACGAGTGTAGCTCTTTCCCGTATCCGGCGACACAAAGACACCTGTCGTGTCCGACAAGAAGAGGTTCGAACCTATCGTGAAGAGCGAGTTGACACTGAGTATTCCCGGGCACACAGGTTGCCAATTCGCTCCACCATCGGTTGAGCGAAATACACCCCCGGATCGACCGCCGGCAAACAGACTGGTGCCAAGCATTGTCAAGGCGCTGACATCCTTTTGGGGTGGGCTTTTTTCCACCCACTGAGCAAGGAGACTTGTCGCAGTTGATAGAATGCTTATAACAATGACGAGAACGTGTAAAAGCTTTCTCATTGTGCGGTCCCTTCTTTCTGAACTTATTTCTAGCGCCAGAGAGGAATGTTCGGTCATATCGTGCCGATCTTTTTCAATCTTGACTACTTCAGAAGCACCATCCTACGCGTCTGAACGAACGATCCGCCTTTTACTCCTCGTGCGGTCAGCTGATAACAATACACTCCGCTTGGCATCGCGCTCGCGTCCCACTGGGCAGTGTACTGTCCTGCGGCACGCTCCGCATTCACCAACACAGCAACCTCTCTTCCCAGCATGTCAAACACTTTCAACGTGACAAAGCCGGCATCCGGCAACTGATATTGTATCGACGTTGTCGGGTTGAACGGATTCGGGAAATTCTGCATGAGCGCATACTCGGTCGGGATACTCGATGATCCCGTCGCGCCTGTTGCATCCGACCGAAACACAGATCCCGCGAGATTCACTGCGTTGCCATGCTCATCATTTCCTGTTACGTTACTCACCTCCACCCACAAAGGAGATTTCGGCGGAGCATCCAGGAAAAGATTCAGGACAACCCCTTGTGCCACTCCAACTCCCTGCGTTTTCGTCAAACCGATCTCTGCCGTTCCTTCTTCATCAGAGATCCGGCTCACCATCAACCCTCCTCCGAGCATCGAATTGAGCGTATCAACGCGGAGAAGCTTGACGCTGCTTGCGTTGGAAGAACTGCTGGATCCGTACTTCAGAATGAATGCAACTCCATACACCGGTTTCGACGACTTGAGCGTGATGGGAATTCTCAGCGTGCTTCCGAGTACCGGTTTGTTCTCCGGTGTTCCGACCTGAAGAACTCCATCGGCCATTTGAGGAGAAACGGTTTTTCCCAGGACAACGGGCTGATGCGTTTTTCCGTAGTTTAAGCCGATGGCGAGCACATCGACGGAGTTGACGCTACCATCTCCATTTGCGTCCGCCAATAAATTCTTCCTTGCATTGTCGGAGGGCCAGCCGTCGCGCAGGTATCCCTGCCACGAAATCCCCGGTTTGTTCTGGATACCTATTGTATTGCCGTAGTAAACCCCGATCGGCAAAACATCTGCTGCATTGACTACTCCATCATTATTACAATCTCCGGGCCAAATCTCTCCACCTGAGAGCAGAACGTGGACTGTCGCTGTCCCGCCCCACAATTCGATCGGGTTGCCACCGGAGTCCATAGCTCGAAGATTGCTCAAAGAGAACTTGACGTCGCGTGAGCCTGTGAAACTATCAGCCGTTTTGAACCTCGCCTTTGCCACAACTCCCTGACCGCTCATTCCCGGCTTGAGTTGCCACGTGAGCGAAATTGAAACTGTCTGCGCACCGGGTTTCCAGTACAACGACAAAGGAACGATGGTACCGATCGGAGGCCTGGGCTGAGTCAGGAAAGGCCCGTATGTGGCCGTGCTGTCGACGTAGGTGCAGTACGATTGATCGGATGACAGATAAAATGAAATAACCGCGAGATCGTTGATCGGCGTTGGATCACCAACCTTAACCTCAACCAGAAAATCAGACCCGGAAGGCACCTGGAGAGATTGTGGTGCGGGTGTGAGATTAGAAACTGGTGCGATAGATCCGGTGTACCGAAGTACTCCACTGCCCAGGGTCCCGACGTAGAGCCTCGAACCATCTGATGCCAACGAAGTTGTTTTGAGGTTGGCAAGCCCGACGTTTGCAGGGGCCCAGTTCGCTCCGTCATCCAATGAAACAAACACGCCTCCATTGTCTGTCGATGCAAAAACCCTCGATCCGCAGGTTTTGACATCGGCGACATGGAGATCCGACAGCCCGTCATTCGAGGCAATCCAGGTGCTTCCACTATCGGAGGATTTGTAGACACCCGCACCATCCATCCATGCCAGGAGAGATGAACCACTCGCCACAAATCCCTGTGGCGGCGTGTAGTCAAGAATCGTTTTCATCACCCAGCTGGAACCGTTGTCGGTCGACCGCATGAAAGTGGTACTGGGGCTTGAGTTGACGAAGATCGCAGATCCGCCAGCCGCCAGAGGCACGACTGAAATCGGTCCGACCGCCATGTTTGGAATTCCCTGGACTTGAATCCAAGTTGTTCCTCCATCCGTCGACCGATACAGAATGTAATGGGAACACATCAGGATATCGGACCCAATTGAAGCAAGTCCATCCACGCGGTCCAGGCTCTTGCCTCCCAAGCTTTGCTGATTCCAGGTCGAGCCGCCGTCTGTCGACATGGAGAGCCCCTTCACGCCACCGGCCAGGACATTGTATCCTCCCACTTTGTTTGCGACTGACGCGATCCATTCGACCCCGGGATTCGACGCAGCAGACTGCAACCATGTCTGCCCATTGTCCGTCGAGGAAAGAATTGCTCCCCCGCTGACGGCGAAGAGCGTCTCTGTTGTCGGACCGGTCCGTACTAATGCGATAGCCTGAACCGAACTATTGACGATTCCCTGATTTGCTCCGGCCCAGGTTTTTCCATTGTCTGTTGACTTGTGAACCCCGGCAGCATCAGATAGTAAGAGACTTGACCCGGCGTCTACAACACAAGGACTCACAACCGATGGATTCGTCACTACCAGGCCCAGGCGATTCCAGGCTATATCGTCCCAATTGCTTATGCCGGTGGCGTAGGAGAGAGTATACGGAGCGGCGTCAGAAAGATAAAGATTATCAGGCAACCAGGCATAGAGATTTGCCTTGTTCGTCCCACCATGCGCAATGATATACTTGAAATTCCACACATCGGTTTTACCCAGCGCAAACATACGTTCGACGGCATAAAACTTCCACGCCAGCGAATCAGCATGGAAATCACTGTGGAACATGTGTGAGCCCAAGACACCCCCTAAGCCCATAAAATTCGGATAAGCACCCCCCCAACCTGAGGCAAAGATCCTGTTCCCCGCAACCTCAATTCTTCCACTGAACGCATTCACTCCGTCAACGCCACTGAAGGGAACCAGCTTGTTCCATGAGAGGCCATTGTCTGTAGACTGAAAGAGTCCGTGAGAATCAACACTCGCATAAATACTTGTGAGCCCCGCAGTACTCGAAGTAGTCGCCAGAGAGACCGCGGGCGAGTTGAAATTCCCTGCCGTCGTCCACGTACTGCCGTTGTCGGTGGATCTGAAGACTCCTCCATCCGTCGCGACAAAGACGGTATTGCCGGCTGATGTGAAATCATTGACCTTCAGGTTGAGGAGCCCGTTGTTCGTTTTGCTCCACGACAGTCCATTATCAGTCGTCCGAAAAACTCCCTGCGACGTTCCCGCAAACGTGGTGGTACCGTTCAATCCGAATACCGTAACGGGAGTAGAACCCAGAGCAGGATTCGTCCAGGTCAATCCGTTGTCCGTGGAACGATACACGCCCGCATCTGAACCTGCGAACAATGTCGTTCCGTTCAGCGTCATCGTGTTGACGGGTCCCCCGGATGGTCCGTTCGTCTGCTGCCATTGGGAAATCAGCATTGTGGGAATTAGCAGCCCGAGGACAACAATCATTGATCCGACGATTCTCATAACGCTCCCTGATGAGTGTTGAAAGCCAATTTTCTTCGTATCACCTGTCACTTGACGAGCAACATGCGCTGAGTTTGAGTAAAGACCCGCCCCGCCTCATTCTGTACCGCCATCCGGCAGTAGTAGATCCCGCTCGACATCTTGCTTGCATCCCACGTGACGGAGAATCTTCCGGCCGCCTGCCTCCCATTCACGAGTGTGACAACCTCCCGGCCGAGAACATCGAACACCTTCATGGATACTGAGCCTGGCTCCGCCAACTGAAATCTGATCGTCGTCGCGGGATTGAAAGGATTCGGGTAGTTCTGCATCATCGCATTCTCCGTGGGAATGCCTGCCGAACCGTTCTCAACATCTGACTCCGGACGAAACACCGAACCTGCGAGATTGACCGAGTTTCCAAGCTCGTCATTTCCAATCACGTTGCTCACTTCCGCCCACAAACGAGCGTTCGGCGGAGCATCGAACACAAGATTCAGAACAACCCCTTGTGCAACACCTGTACCCTGCGTCTTCGTCAATCCGATTTCTGCCGAACCGTCTTCATCCGAGCTGTGACTCACCAGCAACCCTCCTCCAAACATCGAGTTGGTCGTATCAACGCGAAGAAGTTTTGGACCGCCGGCGCTCGAAGGAGTATTTGTCCCGTATTTCAGATTGAATGCCACTCCATACACCGGCTTCGACGATTTGAGCGTGATGGGAATTTTCAGAGATCCACCGAGAGTCGGTTTGTTCTCCGGTGACCCAACCTGAAGGATCCCATCCGCCATCTGGGGAGAAGAGGTTTTTCCCAAAATGACAGGCTGATGTGTTTTTCCGTAGTTCAGACCGATGGCGAGCACATCGACGGAGTTGACGTTTCCGTCGCCGTTAGCATCTGCAAGCAACTTCTTCTTTCCAACGTCACTTGACCAGCCCTCCCTCAAATAGCCTTGCCACACCATCCCGGGCGTGTTCTGCGTACCAAGTGCCTGGCCATAGTATACGCCAATAGGCAGGATATCCGCAGCATTCACGACCCCATCGTTGTTGCAGTCACCTGGCCATATCTCTCCTCCTCCCACAACAATATGGATTATGCTCGCTGTTGGAGTCAGGTCAATCGGATTTCCGCTCGAATTTGTTGCTCTCACATTCTTGATGGAGAAAGTAATGTCTCTTGCGGACGTGAATGCGGTCGGCGTGGTGAACTGCGCTCTCGCCACAACACCCTGCCCGCTCATTCCCGGCTTGAGTTGCCACGTGAGCGAAATTGAAACTGTTTGCGGACCGGGTTTCCAATACAGCGACAACGGTACGATAGTACCGATCGGAGGCCTAGGCTGAGTGAGGAAAGGCCCGTAGGTGGCCGTGCTGTCGACATACGTGCATTGAGATTGATTGCTCGACAGATAAAACGAAATGGTCTCAAGATCGGTGACGGGGTTCGGATCTCCGACTTTCACTTCAACCCAAAATGGGGTTCCGGCAGACACCTGTGCGGACGTGGACGGCGCGAGGCTCGCAACAGGGTCTATACTTCCCGTGTACCGAAAAACACCCCTGTCGGTGGTTCCGACAAAAACATTGCTGCTATCTGAAGCGATCGTTGATACAGTACGAGAGCCGAGACCAGCGACCACCGATGTCCAGCTATCCCCATTATCCAGGGACATAAAGACGCCCGCGCCGTCGGTGGCAATGAACAGCCGTGAGCGAACCACCGCAAGATCATTGACGCTGAGTGTAGAAAGGCCGCTGTTGACCGCGGTCCATGTGCCTCCCCTGTCGAAGGAACGAAAGACACCGTTGCTCCTCGTCGATACGAAGAGAGTTGTTCCGTTTGCCCCAACGGCGGTGATTTGATTCCCTTTGAATTGGTCTAATCGAACCCAGCTCGCTCCGGCATCTGTGGAAATGCTGACATTGATGCCGTCTGAAATGAAAAGTGCAGCTCCCGTTGAAGGTGCTCCTATCCAGGTTGGAAGACCGAGGGGAGACGTCACTGTCTGCCAGCTGGCTCCATAATCCGTTGATCTGTAAAGAGAAGTGTAGTCGGTCAAACCGTTGTCATTGTACAAGCTTGGATACTGGACGACAGCGAACACGTTTGATCCGACGACAGCAAGTCCGGCTACCGAGCGGCCGTAAGTCGGATACGTCTTGGTGTCGGATTCCATTCCGCCGTCTGATTGCAGCCACGTCAGGCCATTGTCCGTTGAACGATAGACACCCCCCGGAGATGAAAACAGGGAGGGCTGCACGGTAGACGCGATGGCGACCGTCGCACCGCTGTTGTTCGTTATGGATACAACGTCGGAGAGGTCATCGGACAAGCCGTTCCTCGCAGAGGTCCATGACGTTCCTTTGTCGGTCGAGCGAAATATCATGCTGCTTCCCTCAGCCGGAGGTCGAATAGCTGTTCGGGCCAGCAGTGATGGACTGCTCGTAGTGCCCGGAACAAGAGCGAGTCCGACGATAGTGCTGTTGATGATTCCGTTATTGATGACAGTCCACGTGTTCCCGTCGTCATCGGACTTCAGAATTCCGAGATCATCTGCGGCGATGAACGTCAGAGCGCCGCTTCTGACAACACAGTGGAAACTCTTCGATGCGAGGGGCCTTTGGGTCGGAGCAATCGACGAAGTATTTATTGCGTTGACGTCAACCTTCAGCCATGGAGAGTTATAGGGATCCGAAACGTAGCTGTAGAGATCCGATTGGTTTGGCCCGCCATACGCAATGAGTCGGCGTCGCTGATGTGTTGAATTCCATGACAAGGGGTTCGCCAGATCCTCTGCGGACGAAAGATCGCTGAAATAAATATTGGGAAGCGAATCCGAAAGCATCCAGTTCGAGGCCCGCGTACCACCGGCGAACACGGTTGATCCGGCGACAGCGAGCGTGCCATCAAGACTGCCGTATGGAGTATCATCATTGTAACGAGCATTGAGGGCCTCCGTCTTTGACCATGTCGAACCGTTGTCAGTCGAAAGGAAAACGCCGCTTGTCCCATCCGCCCCCTTTCCATGGCACCCCGCATAGATGGAGGTACGACCTGATCCCGCTGAGGCAGCAACGACCGAGACCACCGGAATAGAAAAGGAACCTGAGGCCACCCATGTTCCACCGTTATCCGAAGACCGGAATACGCCGCCGTCTGTTCCGATAAACAGTGCGCCATTCCCGGAAGCACAGGCATTCACCTGGACGCTTGTCACACCGGTGTTCACCTTGTTCCAGGTCGACCCATTGTCGCTCGTCCGGTACATTCCAGCAGAAGTTGCTGCAAAGACCGTACTCCCGTTCATGCAGAATGCGTTCACTGAGCCATTCGTCAGCGCAACATTTGTCCACGAACTCCCATTGTCGGTGGAACGATAGATTCCAGAGTTGGTGCCGGCGAACAATGTCGTCCCGATCACTGTGATCGCATTCACAATACCCCCGGTCGGCCCATTCGTCTGCTGCCACTGGGAGAACAAAACTGACTGAGGGAACACAGTAATAGTAATGATTAAGAAAAAAATGGATTTCATGTCACTCCTCGTTGGATAGTCTTCTTGGAGGCATTGTATGCGATTGCCGAAGAAAGTGGTCGAACGTTGCCATCCAGAACTTCGCCCAGTGGCATCGCATTACCGGCTTCGAAACATCGCCAGCTCGCGGGTGCTGTCCAACCGCTGTGTTCTCTAAGATGGAGTTAGAAAGAATCAAAAAGCGGTGCGCGGGTGTTACTGCTCTACAAAAGGACGCTCACGTTGTGTCCGGAGACAACTCCCCTTGCATGATTACAACGAATCATGAGCTCGACCACCGATGATTGGAATCCCCTTTGGTCGAATGAAAAGACAAGAAACTTTGGCAGAAAATCAATGGCTGCAGGTGCAAACATGGGAATCTATTACGTCGCGAACGACCGTTGGTGTCGCCGAACGGCTGAAGTGTGCCTCAGCTCAAATGATAGAGCTCAGGTTGTTTTTCACCCCCCATTTCAGTAAGTTCACCGAGAATACGTCTTCTACAAACTCCTTGCTATGGTCAAACATCTCGGAATCGTCGGTGCCGGAACCATGGGGGCCGCCATAGCACAGCTTGCGGCGCTGGCCGGCATTGATGTCGTGCTTTATGATATCAACGACACCGTCTTGCGGCAGGCACTGGAACGCTTGAAGCGCAGTCTCAACAAAGCGGTCGAGATCGGCGAATTGACCGCTGAACAATCTACCGATGCATTCACACGCATCCACCCACGAACCCGCCTCATTGACCTGAGCCATTCTGACATCGTCATCGAAGCCGTCATCGAAGATCTTCGGATCAAGAAGGATCTCTTCAAGCATCTCGAAGCAGGGACGAAGCCGACCACAATCCTTGCTTCCAACACCTCTTCTCTTTCTGTCACGGCGATCGCTTCAGCGACCCATCGACCGGAAAAGGTCGTCGGGCTCCATTTTTTGTATCCCGTTGAGATTGTGAAGATTGTTGAGGTCGCCCGAACCGAGGAGACGAGCGAGGAGACGCTTCAGCGTTGTCGAGATTTTCTGAATCAACTTGGCAAGACAGTCATCTCCGTCACCGACTCACCAGGGTTCATCTTCAACCGAATCGTCCATCCATTTCACAGCGAGGCATTGCAGATCCTCGGAGAGCATGTTGCCGATGCGGAGCAAATCGATCGCATCATGAAATCGGAAGGCGGCTTCCCCTTCGGTCCGTTCGAATCTCTGGACATTGTGGGTCTGGATGTGTCTCTCAACACGACGAAGGCCCTCTTTGAATCTTCATCCGGTGACTCTCGATTCAGGCCGCATCCCATTCAGAAACGTATGGTTGAATCCGGCCATTTAGGCAAGAAGTCGGGACGCGGGTTCTATACGTATGAAGAGGGGAAGAAGTAGAAAAACAGGAGTCAGGAGTCAGAATACAGAAGGCAAAACGCAGAAGACGAAATGGCGAAAAAGAAAACAAGAACGAGGCGCCCAGAGGTGATGCCGCGGGTTCATCAACCCGAGAAGGCCGTGGTATACATCCTTGGGGATTCGCCGATGGTGGAGGAGTACATTGTCCTGTGTTCATCGCACGGATATGCGGTGGCGTACGACGCTGAAGGAATAGGGGCAGTCGATGCCTCGCTCGCCCGCAAAACTGCAAAGATGCCTGAGAATGTTTCATTTGCACTCGAGCTGACAAACATCGATCTTGAGAAGAAGAGGAAGAACCTTGAGGCGCTTGACAAGGCTCTTCCCGTGACGACGGCGATCGTCAGCTCATCGGTAACAGTTTCCGCAACGGAACAATCGTCATGGATCCATCATAAAAGCAGACTCGTGGGGTTCTGCTCGCTACCGACACTGAGCACGGCGAGCCTCGTCGAGGTTGCGCCGACCGTGTTCTCGCCGGCAGAGACGATTCAAGTAGTACAAAGATTCTTCAAATCGGTCGGCAAAGAAATCGAACTCGTTCAGGACAGAGTGGGGATGGTCTTTCCCCGAATCGTCTGCCAGATCATCAATGAAGCGGCGTTTGTCCTTCAAGAGGAAGTTGCTTCGCCGCAGGATATCGACCTTGCGATGAAACTCGGAGCCAACTTTCCCTTTGGCCCCATCGAATGGGCAGACAAACTTGGTATGCAGCAAGTGTATGCAGTCCTCTCAGCGCTTCATCGCGATCTCGGCGAGGAACGATACCGGATATCACCCCTGTTGAGGCAAATGGCTCTCAGCGGGTCGTGGTGGAAGAGAATGTAGTCAACCTCCAAGAAAGGTCATCACCATGACATCCCTATTCCGTTGCTGGAAAACAAATGTTGTCATCGCCGCGTTGTTGATAACGGCGGGCACCGCGGTCGCTCAGGACCTCGAGACAAAAAAATCATTCGAGGGAGTCCTCGAAGTCCAGGTCCAGAACACGGAGCGAGTCCAGCTCTACACATTCTCTTTGAAGAACGGAAGGATACGCGTCGAACCCTCCGATGTCAGTGATGCCGCCCAGGTGATTCTTATCGACCACGCGGCGAAGAGGACGTACGTGCTCCTTCCGGCAAGCGAACAGTACGTCGAGATCACGAATGTCGGTGAAGTAGCCCGCGGACAAACAGGCCTGCAGAAATCAGAACTGACGGATGAACTTCATGGATACACATGCGATCAATTCCTGATCAAGTCAAGTCAGGCTGACATCGAGATCTGGGCAACAAAAGAACTTGGAGCCTCAGGAACGTTGCTGACAAGTGTCAACGCTCAATCGCTCGATGTGCCTGCCTGGCAAACCGAGCTGTTCAGCATGGGATACTTTCCCATGAAAGTAATCATGCGTGATGTATCTGGCTATGATGCGGGGAAGTTTGAAGTTAACACCGTGCAGAAGAAGGCCTTGGGCGATCACCTCTTCCGCATACCGATGGGTTATGAGAAGGTTGAGAAGGACGTTCTTGAGCTGAAACAAGCTGCACCAAAAAAGAAGAGAACCCGATAATGTCAGCAAGACGTACATCCCCATTCCGTGTCGCGTTTCTTGTCATCGCATTCGCGACGAGCACAGTTTTGAGCTTGAGCCAACCGAAGATTTCGGTCGACAAAACCAAGATCGACCTTGGAGTCATCTACAATGGCGAGACGAAGAAGGCTCGTGTTATCATCAAGAACATTGGGAACGATTCGCTCAAGATCATTAGCGTCACCACTTCCTGCGGCTGCACGACTGCCAAGCGTCCGAAGGACTACATCCGACGAGGCGAGCAGGATGCCGTCGAGGTAGAATTTAACTCAACAGGATTTCGCGGAAAAGTCGAGAAGCACGTGAGCATCGTTACCAATGACCCGATCGCTCAGACCACCGAAGTAACGTTGACGGGCGATGTTATTGAGGAGCTTCAGCCTGTCAGGAATGCGTCCGTCATATGGCTTGGAGCAGTACCGAAGGATAAGGAGGTCACCCAAACCGTTACGTTCAAGAACGTCTCGGGAAAGGTGATAACACTGACCGGCTACAAGTCTTCTTCTCCGGATATCAAGGTTGAGTTCGGACAGAAGACGGTCCTCCCTGCTGATACCGTTCAAATAAGCTTCAAGGTCACCCCGAGAAAAACCGATTACCTCAGTGAACAAGTCTATCTGGCAACCGACAGCAAGAAACAATCGCAAGTGCCGGTGCGAGTGACGCTCATAGGAGTTAATCCAAATTGACGCGACTGCTTCAAGCGCTGCGTGAAGCGGGTATGCTCTTGCTCGTCGCGGCTGCGCTGGGCTTCATTTACACTGCAGCAACGGAAAAGGGAATGTTTGCCCACCTCCCTCCGGTACCGCCATCCCAAACCGGCGGTTTGCTGGCTCCCGCAATGATCTCCCGTGATCAGGCTCAGGCTTACTATGAGTCCGGTACCGCTGTGTTTGTCGATGCCCGCCATGAATTCGATTTCAAACTTGGCCACATCAGGCGCGCAATCAACATCCCCTTGAGAATGTATGAGACAAAGAAGTCTATTCTCGATGCCATCCCGAAAAACCGGCTGCTCATTGCGTATTGTGATGGCGCGGAATGCAATTCGAGTATCGAACTCTCCGTCAAACTTGCGAAGGACGGCTACACCGACGTGAAGATCTTCTTCGGAGGATGGAGCGAATGGACAGCATCAAATCTTCCTACTGATAAGACACCGTGAAGAATCTCCTTTCGAATCCGCAGCTGGTTCTCGTGAGCCGGGTTTTCATCGGCCTGCTTTTTATTGTAAGCAGCCTGGACAAAATTGTGGATCCTTCCGCCTTTGCCAGGGCAGTGGTAAACTACGGGCTCCTTCCTTCGTGGATGCCGGCGATCATTGCGACAATTCTGCCATGGGTAGAACTCCTGTGCGGGTTTGCCGTGCTGTTCGGGGTTCTTCTTCGCGGTAGCTCGCTCCTTCTCTCCACGATGCTCGCACTATTCACCCTGGCGGTCATCAGCGCTCTCCTGAGGGGTCTCGACATTTCCTGTGGATGCTTCACACAGGATCCGGCCGCAGGACACATCGGATGGATGAAGGTGGTTCAGAACACGACGTTGTTCGTTCTTACGCTCTTTCTCTATTTCTCGGATACGACAAAGTTTAGTATCATCGAATACCTGCAGAAATCCGAGACGGCCTGAGCTCGTCCGTGACTTGTGATCCAATGTCAGTAGCAATCTCAGCAAACGTATAAGTCTGCCCGTGTCGTCCCGAAATGATTTTGTTCGGGACCTCGCTCCATAGACCCCGAGCAGAAGCATCTTGGGGTGATATGATTCCTTGACTCCTTGCGGCAAAACAAAGTCCGTAACTACGACTACACTTTTGTTCACGTTGAATGACGTCTTGAGTTTTTTCTTTCCATCACCTTCCACGCTAGAATAGGAGAACCGACATGATCTCAACAGATCCCGATGTTATCAGCGAAATGAACCGTCGACGATTCCTTTCCATGGTGGGCAAGGGAGTGGGGCTCGCCACTCTGACATCTGCAACCGTCGCAGGATTGTTGGACGACGTCCATGCGGCGACGAGGAGAGTTGAGAACCTCTCACCGGAGGACGCTGCGATGAACGAGGATTTCTGGTTCGAAATCCAGAGTTCATTCTCCATCACGCGTGGGATCACGAATCTGAACAACGGAGGGGTTTCACCCTCTCCCCGCCTCGTGACCGAAGCTCTCTGTCGATATACCTGGCAGCAGGAGGACGTCACCGCGTACACGATGTGGCAGATTCTCGAGCCGCAGTGCGAGACCGTTCGCACGGGACTGGCGGATATCTTCGGTTGCGACCGCGAAGAAATCGCGATTACCCGCAATGCTTCGGAATCGCTGGAAATCATCCTGATGGGAATGGATCTGAAAACCGGAGATGAGATTCTCACAACGACGCAAGACTACCCCCGCATGCTGACGACCCTTCGTCAGAGAGAGCAACGCGAGGGATTGATCCTCCGAATGATCAAAGTGCCAATCGCCCCGGAGCATCTCGACGACATCACCACGGAGTTCGAGAAGGCGATCACCCCGAAGACCAAAGTGATCTTGATTTCCCACGTCATCAACATCACGGGACAAATGATGCCGGTGAAGGCGATTACAAATCTCGCGAAATCCAGAGGGATCGAGGTCATCGTTGACGGAGCTCATGCATTCGCCCATTTCGATTTCAAGCAGTCAGACCTCGGATGCGACTACTACGGAACCAGCCTTCACAAATGGTTGTTTGCTCCAAAGGGTACAGGCCTGTTGTTCGTCAAAAAAGACAAGATCGAGAAGATTTGGCCGTTGATGGCGGCCGACAAGAGTCAGAAGAACGACATCCGTAAGTTTGAGGAGATTGGCACCCACCCGGCAGCTCCGCGGCTGGCGATCGGAGAAGCGATTCTGTATCACAACGGAATCGGCGGCAAACGCAAAGAAGCTCGCCTGCGCTATCTTTCAAGGTACTGGATGAACAAGTTGAAAGATCTTCCAAACGTGCGGTTTCATACCTCCTGGCAGGCCAATCAGTCCTGCGGCATCGCAAACGTCGAAATCGTTGGCGTCGACCCGGGAGCGCTTGGGACCTATCTGTTCGACAAACACAAGATCTTCACGACACCCATCATTCATGACGAATTCAGAGGCACACGCATCACCCCGAGCGTCTACACCACGCTCAAAGAACTCGATCGGTTCGCCGATGTCATGACCACCATCGCCAAGAAAGGTCTTCCGAAAAGTTAGTTCGCTTCACACTTCATCGTTCATCATCTAAGGAGAGTTCACATGAAACGATTCCTCGGTTTGGCGTTGATTGTCATCCTCGCAGTTCTCGTCGCGGGACAGGATGCTTTGACTCAAACGCCCCAGTCACCGCAGCTACCGTTGCTGCGGGTTCCACGAATCAGCCAGGGTGCAAAGATCACCCAGGTTGTTGGCCTCAGCGAAGTGACCATCTATTACCACCGACCCGGCGTCAAGGGGCGCGTCATCTGGGGTGGATTGCTCCCGTATGATTCCGTCTGGCGCGCAGGTGCCAATGAACCAACGTTGTTCACCTTCAGCGATGAAGTGACCATCGAAGGAAAGAAGCTCGCAGCGGGGACCTATCGTCTCGTTACGTTTCCGGGAAAGAACACATGGACGGTCGTTTTCAATTCCGAAGTGAAAAACTGGGGAACGATGTACGACTCTCAATACGATGTTCTGAAGTTCAGCGTGACGCCCGAAGCAGGGCAGCCCGAAGAGTGGATGTCATTCAGCTTCACGGATCTCACGCCCTCGTCTGCCCGCGTCATGCTGGCATGGGAAAAAGTGAAGATCGGTTTCAAGATTGAATTCAATACGGCAGGAAAGCTCCAGGGATCCGTTGGCACATGGCAGGTCCTCAATGGCGCGGCACGCTACGCACTCACGGAGAAGGTGTACAACACCGAAGCGATGGGATGGGTCGAGCGTTCGATCGCGATGGACAAGAATCCGACGAACCTCGGAACGAAAGCTGAACTCCTTGCCGCATCCGGAAAGAGCAAGGAAGCCATCGCCGCTGCCGAGGAAGCAATGGCAGTCGGGAAAGCAAAGGATCCAAAGTTCGACGGATCACGTCAAGGACAAGCACTCGCGAAGCTTCTTGGTGACTGGAAGAAGAAATAGCGGTCACTCAGAGCGATCTTGATTCCAAGGTATGCGGTACAGAAGAAAGCCTCATCGGAAAATCGATGAGGCTTTTTGTTTTCACTCTCTCTGGCTCTGCTTTGCTCGAAAAGACAGCACCACCATGACGACCTGCTAAAAACATCTGCAGAACAATCGCCACAGCTAGGACCACCACACATCCAACCACGTTATACCATAGCCACGGGATTGATGTGAAGAAGTAGCAGCACAGAACAACAATCTCGCCTGCAAATGCCGCCCAGAACGTCGCCGTCCCTCCGATCCACTTCAGGTAGAACGCTATCAGGAAGATCGCCAGCATCGTACCGTAGAAGAGCGATCCGAGGATATTGACTGCCTCGATGAGCGACCCCAGCCTGCTCGCATACTGAGCGAAGAACACCGCATAGACTCCCCAACATGCCATCGCCAGGCGGGAGACCAGCAAATAGTGTTTCTCCTCCCCCTCTTTGTTGATGTGCCGCCGGTAGACGTCCACGACGGAACACGCAGCGAGAGCGCTGAGCTCACCCGACGTCGACGACATTGACGCCGCAAAAATGCAGGCAAAAAGGAGCCCAACAAGGCCCACGGGCAGGTACTTCATCACGAACGTCAGGAAGATGTAGTTCGTGTCATTCGTGTCTGCCTGAGGGTCGTTTGCCTGAAGGATTTTGATTCCCTCAGCCCGGATTTCCTCTGCCTGATGCGACGCGACAAGAAACTTTGACTGGGTGATCGCGATATTCCCCTCGTCGCTGAGTTTTCTTGCTTCCACATACTCGATGGCGGCCGCAGACTTCCGATCGAGGGCCTGGTTGTAGCGCTGCTCGGTCTCCAGGAATTGTCCTCCGTGCTCACTCTGCCGCACTTTCTCAACCTCCACAGGATTGAAGAAGATTGGCGGGCGCTCGAACTGAAAGAACGCAAAGACCATCGCACCGATCAACAAAATGAAAAACTGCATCGGGACTTTTGCCATCCCATTGAACAAAAGCCCCAGGCGGCTTTGCGTAACGGACGCACCAGTCAGGTAGCGCTGCACCTGGGACTGATCCGTGCCGAAATACGCCAGGGCGACGAAGAGACCGCCCACAAGCCCTGACCAGAAATTATATCGACTGTGGAGATCGAACGAAAAATCAATGGCGTTGAGTCTCCCCATCCCGCCTGCAACGTGGAGCGCATCGATGAACCCGACATTCTTTGGCAGAAGAACGATCGTCATCACAAAGGCCACGACCATGCCTGCCATGATGATGATCATCTGCTGAACGTCGGTCCAGTTCACCGCCTTCACCCCCCCCGACGTGGTGTACACGATGATGATGCCACCGATAAGCGTGGAAGTCAAACGAATGTCCCAACCGAGCATCACCGAAAGAACGAGCGACGGAGCATAAATCGTTATTCCAACAGCCAGGCCGCGCTGTATCAGGAAAATAATACTGGTGAGCGTTCGCGTTTTGACGTCAAACCGATGCTCGAGGTATTCGTAGGCGGTGTAGACGCCAAGTTTATGATAGATAGGAACTGCGGTGATCGAGAGAATCACCATCGCAAGAGGAAGGCCGAAATAGAATTGGACGAAGCGCATCCCGTCAACATATGCTTGACCGGGAGTCGAAGTGAACGTGACTGCGCTTGCCTGCGTTGCCATGATCGAAAGGGCAACCGCGAACCAGCGCATTTTCCGGTCGGCCAGGAGGTATCCTTTGAGATTCGAACTCCCTCTTCCCTTGTAGAGGCCGTAGAGAACGATGGAAAGAAGTGTACCACCGAGAACGATCCAGTCGGGCGTCTTCATTCAAACGCCTTCGTAAAGAGGTAAAACAGAAGAATAAGGATCGCGAGTTCAGCAATCACAAACATATAAAGACGCTGCCATGATCCTAGAACAGGAGGAGGGCTTTCAGAAGCTTCCATTGGCCGGGTTGAGATTCGAGTTTTGAGTTTTGAGTTCACTTGAACTTGATACCTCTGAGGCCCGCGCTTTTCAGGTAGTTCATCAATCCGCCGATCATTTTCCCGACTTCTGCAGCATGATTGTAAGCCGTGGTAAACACGTCCAGACTCAAATAGCCCTGATGGAGTCCGACGTAAAGATGACTTATGACTTCGGAAACCGATCCTTTCGCAATTGAAAGGAACTGGATAAACTCCCTTGTTCCTCCTCTTCCGGCCCTTCGGCAATGTTCGCCATCACTGAAACTGCAGCACGCCGGAATTGGTCTCTCAGGGGAAAATCCCAGCTGAAATTGCCTTGCCGAGAAACACGACAGATTTCAGAAACCAACGACCGTGCCTTCGCCAAGCGTCGATTGCCTCCAGCTCCGTAAACGTGGGCAAGAAAGTCTCCAGCTTGTAGTCCGCGAAAAGGAATTCTCTTCTCAAAACTACAAACTTCTGAACTCAGAACCTCTGATCTACCTCGAACTGCCAAGCGAAATCAAGTTCACAAACAGCCTGTACGCGCCGGGAACTCCCGCGGGAAGTTGCCGGAAGAACGCGTATCCCGTAAACACATACGTCCCCTTACCGTACGAAGCGACAAGCAATCCCCCCTCTCTCGATGGCTCACCGGGATCGTTGCTCGCAAGAATGGCAGTATAGTGCGAGTCCCACTTGTCAGCGAAGTAAAGTCCGCGTTCCTGAACCCAGCCATCAAAATCTGCCTGAGTAATCTTGTTAGGAGTGTTCAGCACCGCATGAGTCGGGGCAAGAAATCGTACCGGCGCTTCCTCCACCGACACACGATCACTCGTGATATTGAATGGATAGGGCCCGAGGTTTTCGGTCTCAGCTCTCCGAGCAGTCATGTACTGAACGATATACGTTCCCCCTTTTTCCACGAACTCCATCAGCTTGCGCTGATTTGCTTTCAGGACAGGTCGAGTGTTGTAGGCCCTCACACCGGCGATGATGACGTCGTACTGGTTCAGTCCGCCGTTCTTGAGATCCTCGTCTGCGATCAACCCAACAGCGTAACCCAGCTGCCTCAGTACCGTAGGAATGTCGTCACCGGCCCCCATGATGTAGCCGATTCGGCGATCAGTGATCTTCAAGTCGAGACGGAGCAGGCGTCCCTCCGCCTCCGGAAAAACCGTCTGAGGAGGAATATGCGGATAGCGTATCGTGAGCATGTCCTGGTGCATACGGACATCCCCGACAGTCGCCTCAGCACCGAACGACCCCGATGCTGACCCATTTGTGGGCTCAACCTGGAAAACGAGCGACAAGTTTTCATCCTTCTGTTTTAGATCAAACGGATAGGACGGAGGAGTCACCTTCCACCCCTCGGGAGTTCGAAGCGCGACTGTTCCGGAAGTCATGGAAATGTTATTGCGAAGGTTCACCTGTATTGACCGCTGCTTGTGGTCCGGAAATACGTATGTTTTCTCCGGCAAATTCAAAGTGACAGGCGGAATGATCGCAAACGGCCGGTACTGTTCGCCTTCAACGGGATCAACACCTCGGAAACGCACCGGGACCTCAAACGTCATCGCTCCGTCATTCGAGACGAGCGTCATGCTCATCGTCAGCGCGGGGACATTTTCCGGCTGACCGACGAGTTCCTGACGAGGGATTCTGTATGCGCCGAGTTCCGATGGTTCGACAAGCCAATACGGTTGAGAATACTGCAAATCCTTTGGCAGTTTCACAGCAAATGTGAATTGAACCTGCTGATTGCTCTGCAACTGTGCAGTCATGGTCGTATCAAACCGACCGAACGGGCCCACAATCTTCGTAAGCCGAAACGGATACGATGATCGATTCAGCGCTGATCCGGTGATCTTGATTTCTCCGCCAGGCACCCCAAAGTTGTCGGAAGAAAGAGCGTCAAGCCACAGTCCGCCGCACAGCTTGATGACTTCAGCAAGTTCACGCTTCTTGACCTGGATCCATGGATCTCTTTTCAACTTCTCAATTTCCGCATACGCATGCAGAAGTGCGGGAAGAGATTTCGCAGGATTCTCGTCATCAAACGTACGGTAAGCCTCCTCCAGGAGTCTTGCGACGCCTTCGGCTCCGGCGACGCGTGACCATGTCGTGCTGACTCCATCGAAGAGATCAGCACTTGCCATATCGCCGGCGATATGTTGAAAGTAGTTGACGAACTCACCTCTGTTCTGACCCGCTCCAAACCCCTGACTCTTGTGCATGCTTCGACTGCGGCCGGCAATTTCTGTGAACGACTCTCCCAACACCGGGCTATACACTCCGAGATCGATGGTCAGCGAACTGTCCGGTTTTGCCGGTCGGTCGCTTTGCTGAAAACGAAACACGTTCCACAGAAGTCTTTTCGGTTTCCAGACCTGAACGAATTTCAGCTGTTCAGGAAAGCGTAGCGGATCGCCGGCGGCGGTGTACGCTTCCTCGGCGAGAGCGGCAGAACTCGTGTGATTCCCATGGCCACCCAGCGTGGGTGTGAATCTCGTGACAACAACATCCGGACGGTACGAGCGGATAACCCACACCACGTCCGAGAGTGTTCTTTCCTTCCCCCAAATTCTCATCGTCTCATCGAGTGTTTTCGAATAGCCGAAGTCGATTGCTCGCGTGAAGTATTGCTCAGCGCCATCGATACGGCGCGCGGCAAGGAGTTCCTGAGTTCGTATGATTCCCATCAGGTCGCCCTGTTCGGCACCGAGGAGATTTTGCCCTCCCTCACCCCGCGTCACCGCCAGGTAGGCAGAGCGCATCAATCGACCCTTCGCCATATAAGCAAGGAATGCCGTGTTCTCGTCGTCCGGATGAGCGGCGATGAAGAGCACCGAGCCAAGCACGTTGAGCTTCTTGATCGCCAGCCGGAGTTCTGCCGCATCAAGTGATCTGGGAGATTGGGGTTGTGCAATAAGGGAAATCGTGAGTGAAGAGATCAGCAGAACAAGAGCAAGTAGCTTGCGCGCCATCGCGGATCCTTTATGCCAATGGGAGGTTGGGAAGAGCAGAATCAGAGTGATTTCCGGCCTTTTCTGCGCGGAAATATACCATTCCCACCCAGAAGCCGCAAGGAGAAAGGGACCAGCAGCGAAAAGATCACCCGGTTCGGCAGCCTTTGATAAACAAAGGTCGTCTCATGAATGTTCCTGCGAACGCCACATCGAGCGGATCCACCGGCTTGCTCATCACCGTCTGCGAACCGTCGCACCTTTTCGATCAGTGTAGCGTTCTGCAATCTCCAGACATCTAACTGTTGAGCAGTGTGGACATCAACCGGTGATGTCACCCACCACATCGTTACCTCCGGCACGCCGCTCATGTTTACGACTCTGTAACCATCTGGCAATCACCAGGCATTCCAGGGAGGAATCCATGGCAGCGTTCAAGTTCCGCGTACCGTCGTTATTCCAGCTTGTCGTTCTCTCCATTGTGTGCTCCTTTCCTCTGTTCTCACAGGCTCCTGCGGACACGGTAGACATCATGCAGAAATCCGCCGTGAAGATTTACGTCGACTGCAGCCTCTGCGATCAGGACTATTTCCGGACAGAGCTGACATATGTCAATTTTGTTCGCGACCGGAAGCAGGCACACGTGCATATTATGATCACGCAGATGTACACCGGGAGCGGCGGAACAGAGTACACAATGACATTCATCGGACAACTGGAATTTGAGGGAGTTAACGACACGCTGAAGTACAATGCCAATAAGACCGACACTCAGGATATGACGCGGAAAGGGATGCTGAAAGTTCTGAAGACGGGACTCGTCCGCTACGTCATCCACACACCACTCGGCGAGTTCTTCAACATTACGTACAACAAACCAACGGCTGCGACCAAAGTTGCAGACCGGTGGGACTACTGGGTCATCAATGCGAACCTCAGCAGCTGGTTCAACGGCGAATCTCAATATAAATCGTCGCAACTCTGGGGAGGGCTGACTGCCAGCCGGGTAACGGACGACTGGAAATTCCGGTTTTCAGTGAACTTCAGCTACAACGACAACGCGTACGATGTTCAAACGGATGACACAACGACGGTGACCAGCAGATCGATCAGCCGAAGCCAGTGGTTCAACGGCTTCATTGTCAAGAGCATCAACGACCATTGGTCCGTCGGACTCTTCACCTACCTGAGTTCTGCGACCTACAGCAATATCGATTTCTCTTCCCGCGTGGAACCCGGAATCGAATACAATATTTTCCCGTTCAGCGAATCAACCCATCGTCAGCTTCGCATCGGCTACCAGATCGGCGTCGGTTCGAGACGTTATATCGACACTACCATCTACTTCAAGAAATCAGAGGTCCTCTATTCCCATTCACTTTCCGCCACTCTCTCTCTCCAACAGCCGTGGGGATCAACATCGATCACACTTGCCGAATCACAGTTCCTTCACGACTTCTCAAAAAATAGTTTCAATGCATCCGGGAGCATGTCGATCCGAGTGTTCGAAGGCCTTTCTGTCACCCTCTATGGCGGATACACCGCAGTCCATGACCAGCTTTCCCTCGCCAAGAGTTCGCTGACAGAAGCGGAGATTTATCAGCAGCGACGTGAGTTGGCGAAAAGCTATTCCTACTACGGTTCGTTCGGTTTCAGCTACTCAATTGGCTCGATTTACAACAATATTGTCAATTCCAGATTTGGCAATCAGGGCGGTGGCGGAACCACCATAATCACGAGCGATTGAGCATTGAGACTATCCAGACATTCCTGAGCCGCCCCCCCGTGGCGGCTTTTTTTTGTTCTTCCGATATGTGCGTTCCGCCTTCACTTTTTTGAATTCATTTCCTTATCTTAGACAGCGCTTCAAGGCGCCTTGCACACGGGCTCTTTCTCGAGCCACTTCCCAACAGGACATCAAAACATTTCTTGCCATGAGAGTATCGATCACATTCGTCTTCCATCTGCTGAGCATCGGGACATTAATGACCACCCTCGTCGCCGGCTTCATCCTCGACAGAAAGATCAGGAGAGAACCCGACATTCATTTGAAGATCTACACAGCGGGACTCTCAAAGTCCATCGGGCTTCTGTCGCCTGTCGCGGCGATACTCCTCTTACTTACCGGCATTGCGAACATTCACAATCGCTTCTTGGGATATCCTTCTGAGTGGTATTCCGAAGGCTGGCTTGTTGCGAAAATCATTTTGTACGCCGTGATGGTTTTCAACGGAATGTTTTACGGCCCCGGTCTGATGCGCGGCCGCCTGAAAGTCCTTCGATCGCAGGCCGAGCAATCCGCTCCCACAAATGCCGACAGTCAGATCCGATCCTACAACACTCAGATCACACTCTTCTACGCAGTCCAGATCATGCTCTTTCTTTTGATTGTTTACATTTCAGTGTTTGGCACCGCAAAACACCCTGGAGCAATTTAGAAAGTCCGTGTTATGAAGCTCGCCTATGCTTTTTTTGTTCTCTGTATCGTTCTGACCCTTGCCGCGTGTCAGCAGGCACCGCCTCCCCAGCAGGCAATGTGGAAAGGCACTCTCGAACTCCCCGGTCAGAAACAGCTTCCCTTCCTCGTCTTTCTCGACCTCAAACAACCAGCGCCATCAGGATATTTCCTGAACGGCTCCGAGCAAACTCCGATTCCTGAGGTTGAGTTGCACGGAGACTCGTTGACCTTTGTCTTTTCAGAGTATGGGGCTGCTATGCGAGGAATCTGGAAACGTGGGAAGCTCGCGGGAGAATTCCTTCGCTTCCGAAAAGACACGATGGTCAACAAGTTTGAGGCGGTGCCGGTGACTTCAACCGAACAAACTCCGCAGTCAAAGATGAGTACCGAAGTCCCCCTCGTGGGAAAATTCCAGGCGTACTTCAAGCAGAAAGAAGGGATCGACAGCTCGTCGCAGGCAACATTCTGGGCTCATGGAGATTCGGTGTATGGAACCATCGTGGAGTCATCCGGGGACATCGGACTGATGGCCGGAAAGCAAACCGGCAACTCGGTTCTCCTCACGCGATTCACAGGTTGGCAAGGTCAGATGATTGAGCTCACGCGCGTACAGAATGCGTGGAGCGGAACCTTGTACTATCGCATCCCGCCACCCGTCTCTTTCACTCTTGAGCCCCGTGCGACACTGGTTGAAGAGCTCGCTGAGGCAAACAGACCTTCGCTGAAAAATGTCCGAAAACCCTTCGCGTTCTCCGGAACGACGGTCATGGGTGACACGGTGAACAATCTTTCTCCGCAGTTCAAGGGAAAGGTTCTCCTTCTCGACATCATGGGAACATGGTGCCACAATTGCATGGACGCTGCGCCATTACTCCAGAAGCTCTCTTCGGAGTTTGGGAGCCAGGGGCTCGAAGTCGTTGGTCTTTCCTTCGAACTGAGTGACGATCCCACCACAGCACGGAGAAACCTGCTACTCTTCGAAGAACGCTACGGGATTACATTCCCGGTGTTGTTCTGCGGCTCAACAAGCCCCGCGAACATCGAAGCCAGAGTGAAATCGCAGATCAACAATTTCCCCGGATATCCAACGACACTTTTCATTGATCGCAACGGCTCGGTCTCTACGATCCATGGCGGCTTCAATGGACCGGGTACAGGCGAGTATTTCCAGGCCCAGATCAACCGTTACTATGATCTTGTAAGGACCTTGCTCAAAAGTAACAAGTCGAAACGCTGACGTTTCTCCGGCCCTGACGAAGGACGGACAGCGACCCAGATTCTTCACCCTATTGCAACCTTCTCAAAGGAAAGCGTGAACTCTATGGACCATTCGCTCGTCACCACTAATTTCCAACTTGACGGATTCAAGATCGTGAAGAACATGGGAGTCGTACGAGGTATCGTTGTGCGTTCCCGTTCAGTATTCGGAAACATTGGAGCAGGACTCCAGATATTGTTCGGAGGGAATATCACGCTTTACACCGAGCTCTGTGAGGCAACGCGAAGGGACGCTTTTGAACTGATGATCCAGCATGCCCAGGCCATCGGTGCGAATTCAATTATCGGATTCCGCTACGACGCCACAGAGATTATGGGGGGTGTGACCGAGGTCCTCGCATACGGAACCGCATGCGTCGTGGAAAAACTGTGATGCATCTCTAAACCGATCACGTTTCAACTACTACACAAGATTACTATGGATATCCAAAATAAGACCGTCCTCGTACTCGGAGGCTGGGGCCTCGTTGGCTCCGCCGTGTGCCGGCAGATGATGCCGGAGAAACCGAAGCGCATCATCGTCACTTCCTTGCTCGAACAGGAGGCAAAGGAAGCTGTTGACCTCCTGCGAACTGAATATCCCAAGGCAGGCAAGAACTTTTTTGTCCCGTGGTGGGGGAATATTTTCGTCCGACACGCATTGAAGGATACTGCCCGCGATGCGATCCTGCAGAACAGGGATACTCGTGGAATGCTGATCGACGATTTGCTCGATGAACTGACCATGCCGGTGTTGGAGCGCTCTTCGATCTACCAGCTTCTGCAGCAATTCAAGCCTGATATTGTTGTCGACTGCATCAACTCAGCGACCGCCATTGCCTATCAGGACCTGTTTCATGTTGCACGAGAGGTCCGAAAAGCGCTTCGCGCAGCCAAGAGCGACAAAGACTCAGAGTTGCATGATCACACCGAACGTCTGCTCGCAACGCTCTACATGCCACAGCTGATCCGTCACGTTCAAATCCTGTACAGGACGATGCAGTTGGTTGGAACGACGACATACGTCAAGATTGGGACAAGCGGCACGGGCGGCATGGGCCTCAACATCCCGTACACACACAGTGAAGAGCGGCCGTCAAGTGTGCTGTTGAGCAAATCAGCGGTCGCCGGGGCTCACACACTTTTGCTCTTTCTTATGGGACGCACTCCCGATGCACCGATCACAAAGGAAATCAAACCGACCGCTGCCATCGCGTGGAAGAAGATCGGCTACGGTGAAATCAAAAAGCGCGGCAAGGCCATCGAGCTCATCGATTGTTCCCCGGAGCAGGGATTCAAACTGGACGCGACGCTGAAGCTTCATGACGAGAAACTGATGTTCAAGTCGACGAATCAGCGGCTGCAATCCGTATATATTGACACGGGGGAGAACGGCGTGTTCTCCCGCGGTGAATTCGAAGCGATTTCCACGCCGGGACAAATGGAGTTCGTCACTCCCGAGGAGATTGCTGAGTCTGTCCTCTACGAAATCAAAGGGGGCAATACCGGCCACGACATCATCAACGCTCTGGATAATGCATCATTGGCGCCGACGTATCGCGCCGGATTCATGTTCGAGTCTGCGATGAGAGAAATGAAGCGCCTTGAGAAAGAGCACAAGACACACAGCATTGCGTTCGAATTTCTCGGACCTCCCCGCCTCTCCAAACTTCTGTATGAGGCATACCTCCTGAAGCTCGTCTATGGCAGTGTCGACCAGGTCGCAAACGCTTCGGCGAAGTCTATGTCCGCCAAACTTGAAGCTCTCATCCGGGAAAATGTCCAGTTGCGGTCCCAGATCATTTCCATCGGGATCCCCATTCTTCTCTCTGATGGCAAGACGCTCCTGCGTGGACCCGAGATCAAGATCCCACCCTATCGCGGAGAGAACGAACTGAAGATCACCGAAAAATTCCTCAACGCGTGGGCTCACGATGGATGGGTGGATTTGCGAACGAAGAGCATGCAACAATGGAAATCCCGACTTCAGATCATCCTGAACGAGGTCACGGCGATTCCGAAAGGCGACACTTCATCGCGCCAGATGCGCAACAACGCCTACTGGGACAACTTCAGGGAAATCGATCCAGGCAAAATCGTTGGATGGATCTTCTCCGAAGAGGAGCATGGGAAGAGGATGAAGGCTTAGCAGCCGGAGGTCTGCCTCACGATCCGAAGGGATGGAAAATACGAAGGCCGAACGTCGACCATACAGGTCAGCCGTTCGGCCTTGTTGTTTCAGATTCGCGTGCTCGCTACTCGTACCGCAGTGCCTCGATCGGATCGAGGTTGGCGGCCTTCCATGCGGGATAGACCCCGAAGACCACGCCAATGAATGCACAGAGAAGGAACCCGATGATGGCCCAGTCGATCGGAAACACCGGCGGCATCGAGAAGGCAATTGCCGCAAGATTTCCCCCAAGAACGCCTAAACCGATCCCCACGAGTCCACCCATCTGACAGAGCACGATTGCTTCGGTCATGAACTGGCTGAGGATATTTCCCTTTCGCGCTCCCACAGATTTTCTCAGTCCGATTTCCTTGGTTCGTTCAGTCACGGAGACCAGCATAATATTCATGATTCCAACCCCTGCCGCCAACAGCGAGATAAAGCTGATGAACCCTATTCCCATCTTTACATACTGAGTAAACTCGTTAAACGTGGAAATGAGGGAGTCATTTGAGAAGATGGCAAAATCGTCGTCCTTCCCCGGTTCCACTTTCCTCACGGTGCGCAGCGCCATGCGGGCCTCTTCCATACATTCGTCGAACACCTCGGGGCTCTTCGCCTTGATCATGATGTTGAGAGATCGGATCTTCCCGAAGTGATTCAGAAATGAGCTGAGGGGAATTGCCACAAAGTTATCTGCATTGCCACCGAGCGAACCACCTTTGGGCTCAAAGATTCCAATGACGGTGTAACGTTCACCCTGGATTTTTATCTCAGATCCGATCGCGCCGCCGCGAGGGAAAATCTTTTTTTCGACGTCCGGACCCAGGATCACCACACTTCCGCTGTAGGTCTGATCGTTGTCTGTGAAACTGCGTCCATCTCTGATCGACCAGTTATTGGCGGGAATTCCGTCGGGAACTTCACCCATAATCTGGACATTGGGATTCGTCTTTTCACCGCTCAGAGCCTGTATGCTGAACCCGCCGGTGCCGCCTTCAATGGCTGCGTACTTTGCCAGCGTCATGTGATCTCTTACGAACTCACCCTGAGCCAACGTGATGTCTTTCCGGCGCCGGAATTTCTCCCACTGATCATGACCGCCGACGAAGAGTGCCGGAAATTTCTGAATTTGAAAGGTGTGTGTCCCGAGGTTACTCAGACCGCTTTCAATGCTGTTTTGCAGAACCTGGACAGCAGTCATCACGCCAATGATGGAAAACACACCAACCACGACGCCCAACAATGTCAATGCAGACCGGAGCTTGTTCATCCGGATTGCATTGAGCGCAATTCTTATGATCTCAAAAAGGAGCACAGTTTTTTCCCGATATCAGTGAATTCCAGTTTCTATTCGTAGCGCAATGCATCCACCGGGTCGAGGCGAGAAGCCCGAAATGCCGGCAAGAAACCTGACACCAGTCCCACAAACAACGACACAAGAATCGCAATCGCGACGATGCTCAAGGGCATCGCCGTCGGCAGGATCTGGTCGATGATGAGGCTCAGGGGAAAGGAAATCATCAATCCGATGACTCCGCCCATCAGACACAATGCGGCGGATTCCATGAGGAACTGTTGCAGGATGGTCCTCCGGGGAGCGCCGATCGCCATCCGGATTCCTATCTCCTTGGTCCGTTCAGTGACCGACACGAACATGATGTTCATGATGCCGATGCCACCGACGAAGAGAGACAGCCCAGTGATGAAAAGTCCGACTCCCGCGATGACAACGCCGATCGTGTTAAACGTCTGGATGATCATTTCTTGTTGGTTGATGGCGAAATCATCAGCTTGTTTGGGATGGAGTCCACGCGCTTTGCGCATGATCCCACGCACCTCCTCCTTCGCTTCGTCCAGGTCCTTCATCGAGATGGCCTTGACCATAATCTGAATGCCGCCAAAGCGACTTTGAAAGTTCTTGAAGAACCTGTTGATGGGGATGTACGCTCGATTGTCAAGGCTCTCCATACCAAGAATGCTTCCCTGCTTTTCGATGACTCCGACAATCTTGTAATTACCTGAGCCGAGCTTGATAGTTTTGCCGAGAGGATTCTCATTGGTGAAGAGATTGGCTGCGACTTCAGACCCAATTGCGCACACCGGTCTCCCGCCATCATCTTCTGCCGAGGTGAAGAATCGTCCGAACTCTACGTTGACGCCGAGAGTCGTAAGGAAATCAGCGTTCGTCCCCACGATCACGACGTTTTCCAAGACCTTCTGGTTGTACTTTGCTTGTCTCCTTGCTCCCGCCGCGGGTGATACGGACCGCGCAAATTCAGCCTGCTTTTCGACAGCCCTTGCCTGCTGGATCAGAATGTCCTTGCGATTCCGAATCTTCCACCAATCCTCACCACCGCCCCACGGCCATTTCTGTACGTAGAGAACGTCCGCACCAATTGCAGCGATACTCTTGTTAAACGCCCGGTTGAGACCCTCGATGGCAGTCCCCATCAGTGTCACCGAGACAATGCCAATGATGATGCCGAGAGCAGTCAGCACCGAGCGCATTTTATTGGCTCTGATCGCAGTGAACGCGATCAGCAAGCCCTCACGAAACTCTCCAAATGCATATTTCATAGTTAGCCAATCTTGCCAGTCGTGACCGCTACTCGTTTGTTTTGCACTGCCTGATCGGATTCGATGTTTCCGTCACGCAATCGGATGATGCGATCCGTATGCTCCGCGATGTATTCTTCGTGCGTGACGAGGATAATCGTATTCCCTTCCTTCTGGAGAGTATCAAACAAGGCCATAATTTCGTCACCGGTCTTGCTATCCAGGTTTCCCGTGGGTTCGTCGGCGAGCAAAATCGATGGCTGCGTGACAAGAGCTCTCGCGATAGCGACTCTCTGTCGCTGTCCACCGGAAAGCTCATTGGGTTTGTGATGAATGCGCTCCGTCAGACCAACACGCCCTATAGCTTCGCGCGCCATCTTCTTCCGTTCACTCGAGCTGACTCCGCCGTAGATGAGCGGCAGCTCAACATTGTGCAGAACATCGGAGCGGGCTAGCAGATTGAAGGTCTGGAACACAAACCCGATTTCCTTGTTTCGAATTCTCGCCAACTGGTTATCATTCATCTCGCTGACGTTGGTCTTGTTCAACTCATACAGCCCGGACGTCGGGGTATCAAGGCAGCCAACGATATTCATTAAGGTCGACTTTCCTGATCCCGAAGGTCCCATGATCGCAACGTATTCATTCTTGTGGATCTCCAACGAAACGCTCTGGAGAGCATGCACGTCTTCGGAACCGACGTGATAAATCTTGGTGATGTTGTTCAGCCTGATGACTGTATCCATGCCGACATTCCTCGTGGATGAAATTGTTATTGAAGCTCTTTGATCTTCTTTTCGGCCGTCGTTCTGTATTCCGGCGAAATATCCAGAACCAACAGGCGCTCGTAATTCTCGCGCGCCTCTTTTTTCTGGCCGTTCAACTCATACGCCTGAGCAAGCACGTGTATCGCGTTGATGTTTTCATGATCGAGCGTCAGGGCTTTCTTTGCGTTCGCAATCGCTTGAGTTGCATCCTTGTTCTGATAGCACGCAAGGGCAAGCCACTGATGCGAATCAGCCGTATCCGGCCGCAGAGCGGCATACTTCTCAAACGAAGCGATCGCTTCATCGGTCACCTGGTTGCGCCAGAAGAACATGCCTGCCACCCGCCACGCATGCCAGTCACCGGTCCGATGCTGGGTCAGGGTCTTCATCTCCTGAGATGCATCTGCATTCTTCTTTTCCGCGAGCAAGATATTCGCCTTCAGTGAGCGCCCCTTCATTTCGTCGAGTTGGATCGCGATGTCCGCTTCGCGGTACGCTTTCTCCATGTCACCGCCCATGATGCCGGGTGCTTGCCAGTAGTACTGTGCCAAACCAATGTGGGCATCAACAAGCTGTGGATTCAAGCTGACCGCTTTTTCAAATTCACGCCTCACTTTTGGCGCAAGGAAAGCCTGCTTAATCACTCCTGCACTCCTTGCCTTCATCCCGTACGCCGCCCCCAAACCATAATGATAGTCGGCGTTTGTTGAGCTGATTTCCACGGCCTGCTCCATGTGGTCAACCGCGTCGTCTTCGTTCATGAACCGGCGAGAGAGAAGTATCAGTCCCAATCGATAGTGTGCTTCTGCATTCTTGTCATTGTTTTTCAGAACAGACTCGAACACAGCTTTAGCGTCCGCGAACTTCCCTTTGTTGAACAGCCCAATTCCATCTTCAATCGACTGAGCCGATGCGCAAAGAGGAAAAACCAGGAAGATTCCAATCCAGCCAAGACCCTTCATCACCCTTTTCCCTATTTCTTGTCGCCTTCAGCTGAAGCGCCGGTCCTCTTGGTGGTCTTGTTCTCAATTTTCACAGCAGATCCCACTTCAAGATCCCGATTGATTGCCTTGAACGGACCAACGACGACCTCGGCACTTTCGAGGTTATTACCTTTGACCTCGACATATGTATCGTCACTCAAACCACGCTTGACGGGGATGGTCTTGGCTTTCCCATCAGCGATAACGAATATCACTTCCTCGAGCTTGTCTTCGTCTTTTTTCGTTGTCTTCTTTGTATCCAGTTTCACGCCCCCAGCGTCCTGCGCTGCTTCAGGCTTCTTGTCTTCCTTTGGCATCCGCACAGTCACGGACTGGATCGGAACAGCAAGCACGCTGGTATGTGTTTCTGTCTCAATATCAGCTGCCATGGACATCCCAGGCCGAAAGCTTACACCCGGGGGTGTGCTGATCAGAATTCTGACTTGAAAGTTTGTGACTTCGTCCTGGGTGCCACTCCCGCGTGATGTTGCAGTGTTCGCGATCTGCGATACCGTCCCAATGAATTTGCGATCAGGGTAGGAGTCTACATCAATTTTTGCAGTGTCGCCGACTGAGACGAGAACGACATCATTTTCACCAACGTCCACGCGGGCTTCCATGCGGTTCAAGTCGGAAATCGTCATGATCTCCGTCCCCTGAGTAAACGTGCTTCCGCTCACCCGTTCCCCGAGTTCAGATATGAGCTGACTTACCACTCCATCCATCGGTGCGTAGATTGCAGACTTGGAATAGGTGTCCTTCGCCGACTTCAACGATGCAGCCGCCTGATCACGGCTCGCTTTTGCACTCTCATAGGAAGCCTTCGAAAGCTCGAGCTCCGCATCGGAGATAAGCTTCTTTCCGATGAGTTCCTGTGAACGCTTGTAGTCCGCTTCCGCCTTCCGGAGATTCGCCTCGCTCATGTTCATCTGAGCATCGGCTTGGTCAACCCCGGCTTGGTAGGCATCCGGTTTGATCCGGACAAGTAACTGTCCTTTGCTCACACGCTGGCCCTCACGCACAGGCAGTCCGATGAGCTCCCCGGAGACTTCAGCATTGATTTTAACTTTGATGACAGGTTGGATTTTTCCGGTTGCCGAGACGATCTGAGTGATCGTCCGCCGCTGAATCTTCTCGGTCTGGACTGTTACCACTGCATCCTTCTTGCTTCCCAGGAACACAAGGAGGACCAGAACCACCAGCACGAGTCCAATGACAGAGAATATGATGATCTTCTTCTTCGATTTTTTTCCGTTCGTTGCCATGGAAACACACTCCTTTGAAATTTGGAAACCCCGAGGCTTTTCCCCCGTTAGTATTTCTTCTCGCCAACGACATAGTCGAGGTTTCGGCCTGCAATAATGTAGTTGTATGTAGCGTTGACCTGATTGACCTGAGCATTGACCAGACCCGCATTTGCAGTCAACAGATCGACGAGTGTTCCGGAGCCCAGGTTGTAGCGTTCCTGTGCTACCCTGCTGTCCTGCGTTGCCGATTGCACACCCGACAAACTCGCGTCGTACTGTTTTCCGGCGGCATCAAGATCAAGAAGGGCTTTTTTGACATCGACATCAATATTTCGTTGCGTCTGAAGAATCGTGAGCTCAGCATTACGGCGCGTCGCAACTGCACTCTCGATTGATCGGTTCGTTTGGAACCCGTCAAAGATTGTCCAGCTTAAACTAACACCCCAACTGATGCCCTTGCTCTGTGAGAGCAGAGAAAAATCGGTGTTGGACAAATTGTACCCCGCCGATGCCGAAATGCTCGGGAAGTAGTTGCTCCATGCGGCTGTCACACCTGATTGGGCAGCACTATAGCTCTCTCTAGCACCGATGAGGTCCGGCCGCGCCGCAAGAGCCCGCTGACGTATGTCCTCAAACCCAGCTGATTTCGCCTTCAATGCATCGATGTCCGCAGGAGCAAGCGAATCAGGAATGCTCGGATCTACAATCTGATAACTTTCGGACACCTGAAGACCGACGAGCGACAGAAGATCAGCAATGGACTTGTCATAGGTACTCTGTGCGCCGATGACACCCACTTCGTCTTGTGCTACGATCGACTGTTGTCGGTAGACATCTCCGATGGAAAGTGCACCGACGCGGTTCGACTCTGCAATACGTTCCAACTGTCGTTGATCTCGCTTCAGGTTCTCTTCGCTCACCCTCACCAACTGGCGATTTCTCAGAACGGTCAGATAGGCACTCTGGACCAAGTAGACGATTTGCTGAGACGTCCTGACTGCAAGGTTATTCGCAACATTGGCATTAGAAACCGACTGGTTGAAATTTGCCTCGCGGAGAAACCCGTTGAAAATGGTATAGCGTGCATTCAGTCCTGCGGAGTAGTTGTCCGATGTCGAAGCGGACGCTGGAAGGATGATTGACTGCCCTCCGATAAGCTGAACGCCGGCAGGCCGGTCCGATTCCTGACGTGTCCAGCCACCACTCGCAGAAAATGTGGGCAAATATGATCCGTAGCCTGCCAGAACTCCGCTCTGAGCGGCCACAGCATTGTTTATTGCCTGACGCACGGTGACGTTCTGCTCCAAAGCCGTCGAGACAGCCTTCTCAAGCGTGAGGACTTTTGTTTGTGATGATGAACCTTGGGCAAACACGATGCCCGCAGTGAGGATTCCAAATGCCAAGAGCAAGGCCAACTTCTTCATAACAAATCTCCAGATATGGTGGGAAGTGACACGGTGAACAGTTTGTTTTTGTAAACACTAGCTAATAGACGACAAAACTAAGGTAAAGTTTCAGAAATCATTGGCATTTCGAGAGAAAGAACGCTTTTGCACATCCAATTCCAGAAGTGGTGACAGTCGCTGGACCCGAAAACAAGGAAAAAGAGTGATTTCTCTTAAGCCGACCCAATGTCTCTGTGGAAGCCTGCTTAGAACTCAGGAATCGCCCGCGAGGATCTTCTCTTTCACACTCAAGAGAAACTTCAACGCGGCGTCGTGTTCATTGGGGATGATTCCATCAAGGATGGCGTCCGTGACTGCAGATTTCAATTTCCCCACCGCCCGGCCCGGCTCGATTCCGCACACCTGCATGATCTCGTCACCCCTGAGTGGCGGTTGCCAGTTTCGAAGTCGATCTTTCTCCTCCACCTCGATCATCTTCTGCGCTACGAGTTCATAGTTCTTCTTTACCTGCTCGACGAGCTTCGGGTTCTTCGATGTGATATCAGCGCGGCACAGCATCATCAGATCATCGATATCTTGTCCCGCCTCGAACAAGAGCCGGCGAACGGCAGAATCAGTCACGCCCTCATCCACCAGCGCCATCGGACGCAGATGGAGTCGAACAATCTTCTCCACGTACGCTTGATGATCGAGCGGGAATTTCATCCGCCGGAAGATCGGCTTCACCATTCGTGCTCCGATTTCCTCATGTCCATGAAACGTCCAGCCGATACCCTCCTGAAACGCTTTTGTGCGCGGCTTCGCGATGTCATGCAAGAGCGCAACGATGCGCAACCAGAGATTATCCGAAACGCTAGCGATATTGTCGACGACCCGCATGGTGTGCTGAAAGACATCTTTGTGATGGAAGTCCTGCCGCTGGTCGACGCCTCCGAGATGGGCCACTTCGGGAAACACCACCTTCATCACTCCTGTCTCGTGCATCAGCTGAAGGCCGATGGATGGTTTGCGACACGACAAGATCTTTGTGAATTCATCGGTGATCCGTTCCTGCGAAACGATTTTGAGCCTGGGCGCCATCAACGTCGCGGCGGCCAGAACAGAGGGCTCGATGGCAAAACCCAGTTGACAGGAGAATCGAAATGCCCTCATGATACGGAGGGGATCATCGTCGAACGTCGCCGACGGATCAAGCGGAGTTCGCAAGATCTCTTCGAGCAGTGCGTCTTGACCCTGGAACGGATCAACGAGGCGGCCAAAATCTGCCGCGTTGAGCGAAACTGCCATCGCATTGACTGTGAAGTCTCGCCGGCTCAGATCGTCGTCCAGCGTACCCCCTTCCACCTTCGGCTTTCGCGAGAACTTACTGTAGCTTTCTTTTCTTGCGCCGACAAACTCGAGCTTGGTGTTCTCGAGCTGAAGCATCGCAGTCCCGAAATTTTCGAAGATGACGAGATTGGACCTTTGAAATTCCTGGGCAACGTGGTGACCGAACGCGATTCCGTCTCCGAGAACGACGATGTCGAAGTCCTTCACCTGTTTGCCGAGGAGCAAATCGCGAACGAACCCTCCGACAACGAATGCCTGCGTCGAGGTCCTGTCTGCAATCTCGCCGACTCGCTTCAGCAGCGGATCCTGTATTTCAATGTGCTGTGACACCGGCTCACTGATCGATCTTTTGTGCATTTCCAAAGAGGCTGGCTGTATTCGCCGCAATCATCCTGAGGATCTCCTGCGCCACCTCGAGTGCCTGCAGCCCATCACGGCCGGTGACGGGAGGTTCTGTCCCATCCTGAACAGACTTCGCAAAGAGCTCTAATTCGTATTTCAAAGCGTTCACTTCTTTGACTTCCGGCTGTTCATACACGATGATACGCTTTCTGGTACCCTGATCAATCTTCCCCAACATCATCGTCGGTTTCACGTTTGGATCACCTTCGTCGACGAGCCGGAATACCTCCGAGAGACCCTGAGAGAAGTCGATCGATATGTATGCATCGTTCTGAAAAAGGCGCATCTTGCGCATTTTGTTCTGCGAGATGCGGCTTGCCGTGACGTTTGCAACACAGCCATTTTCAAACTGAAGCCTTGCGTTTGCAATGTCTTCGCTCCCGGAGACGACCGACACACCGTTGGCATCCACTCTCACCACCCGCGACTTTACCAGACTGAGGATCAGGTCGATGTCGTGGATCATGAGATCCAACACCACCGCGACATCAGATCCCCGCGGATTGAACTGTGCGAGTCGGTGCGACTCTATGAACAATGGCGCGATCTTGTATTGTTCCAGAGCCAGAATGGCGGGATTGAACCGTTCAATATGGCCGACCTGGATGGATACATTTTTCTTCTCAGCAAGGGCAACCAGCTTTCTCGCCTGGTCGATCGTTTCCGTAATGGGTTTCTCAATAAACGTATGCAGTCCCCGGTCGAGAGCTTGACAAGCGACATCGTAGTGCGTTGTCGTTGTGGTCGCTATGCTTACTGCCTGAATATCCCGAAGCAACTCGTCCAGGCTTGTATACGCCTTCGTCCCGTGCTCGGCAGCCACCTTCAGCGCTTTTTCGGTATCAGCGTCAAATACTCCAACAAGATCAACATTGGTGATTTGCGCAAACATCTTGGTGTGGAGATTTCCCAAATGCCCCGTCCCCACCACCCCAATTCTGACTTTTTCCATTCTCGTACCTCGATTTGCGTGCTATTCAGTGGTCTGTTCGTTGCCGCCGGGGCTCAACCGCTGAATGAAACCGATGATGCGGTCATAGCCTCCCAGCCTGTCATCATGATAGTACAGGAAAGCGGAATACGCGTTCACCGTTCGCCAGTCATTTCCCTCGAGAGTAACCCAGTCATTCGGTCCAACGACATATTGATAGTCGTAGAGACCGCGCCGCAAGGAAGTGGACCAGACATAACGGTGAGTATCATTGTCATACGACATCGTACAATTTGGCGACGGTGTCCAGAGATTGAAGTCGCCGACGACAAAGACCGTTTCATACTGCCGGCTCTCGGAAGCGAGTTCAAATCGATATGAGACATAGTCTGCGTACCGACCCGTCGTTGTCACAGTGGAAACTCCGTTGTGATCCCCTCTTGGCGGCTGCAGAAAACGACTGACATCGGATCCCTGACGGGAACGAAGATCCTGCCCCTCGGGATAGTCCGTCACGTTCCGAAGATCGAGGTGGCGGTAATCATTCCCTGGCGGCACGTTGTCAACCCAAAATCTCATCTTCGTGGTACCGAATCCATCAACAAAAGTATTGGGGCCGGGAAAGTCGGCGTCAATTCTCCAGCGGTTTCCAAGCTCGCGGTTCTTGTATACGTCCACACCTTTTGTTTTGATGGGATAGAATACTTCCTCCTTTACCAACTCGGGTCGAGGCAGAGCAACCCCCACTTCGATTTTATTCACCTGATTGTACGGATTGACTTCCGAAGGAAGCGATCGATTGCCGATCTTCATGACAGGAGCAACCATTGCCTCCACGACGAAAAACCGGCCGCGCGCAACAGCATCCTTCGTGCCCGCATCGACGATTTCGAAGACATAATTCCCCGAGTGAGCAAAATGATCCAAACCGGCGATCCCCGGTAACAGCACATGGTAGTGGAACCGATACATCCGGACGCCCGCGGGAGCTGGATCAAACGACAACGGTGCTCTCGATCGGTTTTGCGTTTCGTCATTGATGAAATACGAGTTCGTCACGTTCCAATCTCTGTCGCAATGCAGCACCCGAATAAAGAAGTCGGGAGGCTGGGTATCCGTCACATCAAACTCGATGGTGATAGGGCGCGATTGGATCATGGCCACAGGGAAGCCCGCTTCTGCAGACCCGTAAACCCGAAGTCCCCTGACTCGATCAGAGAGAATCTCTTGTGCGAGAGCAAGGTGCGTCAGAAGGAGCAAACTGGCGAGTACGCATTGTTTCATCGTTTCACCCTGTACAAAGTGTAGTACATCAATCCAGGCTTGGTGATCCCCAATCCTGGAAACATTCTCGTCATGACCGGCTCCATAGTCGCGGCGACCAATCGTTCCGGCGTAGGAGAACAGTCAATAACGTACCCGGGCTGAATTGCCGCCTCGTATTTCTTCTCTCTCATCCCAGTGTCATAGCTCTCATTGCCGAACGCGCGTCGAACGTCCGGGTCAATGGACCCTGAAACATCAAACGCATTTCGCTCAGAGACATATCCGATGACGCCGGCCTGCGGGGCCAGGACCGTCGTCCCTGCCGGAGTGTTGGTTCTCAACCAGTATGCAAGAGGCTTGAGACATTCAGTCACACCCAACTCGAGGTTGTTCATGTGAGGGAGGACCCAGACCCGGTAGACGACCTGATTCTGCGCAAGGGAAACTCCCGCGATGATCAGGAGAATGATGAAGCCCCGTCGTGGAGAAACGAGAGCGGCGATTTCCAGCCTCTTAAGTCCCCAGAGACCATACACAACAAAAATAGGCAGCACAAGAAGCAATTGACGGGATCCCACCTCAATATTGAAAATAACATACCACAACGGAACAGCGAACGCCCAGAGGAGCGGGAAACACTCTTCACGAACCACACTCCATCCGAACTCTCGCACGGTCACGACCATACCAACCACGAGAAAGAGGACAAGGAGCAGCTGCGTCGATCCTATGATCTCTGCGGTCGCGAAAATATTCCTCAACATTGTCGACCAGGAAGATCCGCCAAACGGGGCATTCTGCAGCTGGTTCGGAAGCAGCGTCCCAAAATGAAGGTACGCAAACCCCAACCACGTCCCTACAACCATAGCGTAGAGCACAACAGATCCCACAACTACCCTGATCGCCGACATTCTGCTACGGCTGTTGAGAACCGCATCGATCTGGACGGCAAGGAAGAGGAATACTCCTTCCGGACGTACGAGGGTCAACAAACCTGCGACGAGCGACGACGTGACGTACTCTTTTTTATACGCATACCACAACGAAAGCATGGCCAGAAGAACAGCCAGAGACGTTTCCGTTCCGGAACCCGTCCACCGAAGGAACCACGCATCGAACGAGAAAATCAAAGTCGCAATGATGGCATACAACCGGTCGCGGATCACCACGTATGCGAACGCCAAGACCGCCATCAATGCCAAGCTGGCGAGAACGATATCGAGAGTCTTGGCGACTATATACGGATCGAGACTGAGCTTCACCCCTCCTGCAATAAGGATTGCCCATAACGGTCCCGAAACTCCGTACGAAGGAGACCCAGCATTAAAGGAGATCCCTTCGCCTCGAGCGATGTTCCTTCCGTATTGCAGATAAACATAAGTATCGTCCGGCGTATGGCTGAAGTGGAGACTGGCTGTTACATAGAAAATGAGGACGATGATGGCAGCGCCATATTGCAGCACGATCTGCCAGAAGAACATTCTTCTCCTCAACTGCCGTTCCAATGCCTCAGTCAACTCGGTCCCTTAGCCACGCTGAAAAATCCGCCACAGTGTGAAACGCGTAGTCCGTCTTCATCTGAAGGACTTTTTCCTTTGTGTATGAGTCCCACAGGACTACTGCAACTCTCACTCCAGCCTCCCGCGCCGCTTTGACATCCCCGACGGAGTCTCCTACCATCAGAACTTCATCTTCCCGGAGTGAGAAATGGTCCAGTATTTTTTGAATGCCCTCGGGATCCGGCTTATGGTTTACGACATCATTGCCCGTCACCACATATTCGAAATACGGCATCAGTGCAAAAGCCTGCATCGTAATGGTTGCGGTGTGGATACCCTTCCCTGTGAACAACGCACAATGGACTTTCCTCCTCCGAAGAAACCGAAGGAGATCGAGAATACCAGGGTACAATCGTGCCAACTCTTTGTGATGTCTTCTATAATATGCGAGATACTCCTTCATCACTTGTTCGATTTGCTCTTCAGTCACAATATCGAGAAGCGCCCCTTCTTCCGGGGGGCCAAACATTGCGACGATTTCAGAGGGTGAGTACGTCTTCCCTTTGTACTTCATGGCGATGAAGTTGAAGGAATCGAAAATCAGCTGATTCGTTTCCGTCAATGTGCCATCCATATCGAAGATCACGCACTTGAATTTCGGCTTCTTCCCACGCAACTTTCTCAATGACGGCAGTCGGGATCGGATCATAGGTAAATCACCTTCAATGAGGTCGGAAATAGGAAAGGCGCCAAGCACACCTCCGGAGAAAACTGCAACGGAGGGATCGACGCCTCACACTCTCTCTACGGCACGATGTCGTCGCCCGGTAGACACACGACCAGACTTCTCTGTTGTGGAAAGGACCATTCTCTATGAAATGGCTTCCGGCGCGGCGTAGAGCCGCTCACCTGATGTTTTTCTGAGTGCTCCACAACTTATTGTGATAAATATACCAAACCTTTCCCTGCCGTGCAATAATGTGGACAGTGCCCGGAAGGCACGGAAAAGCTTCATGCAATCCAAGCAAAGTGGTAATGATGCTGCGGGTCGCTGCATTGCTTCTCGTTCCAATTCTCTCTACTTTGCCTCTGTGAAAAAGCAAATCATCCTTCGCAAGAACGAAGAACACCGGATTCTTGCCGGCCATCAGTGGGTGTTTTCCAACGAGATCAAGGCTGTCAACGGCACCCCTGAGGCAGGCGATGTCGTGGAACTCCTCCGACATGACGAGAAATTCCTGGGAGTAGGCTTCTACAACCCACATTCTCTCATCGCTTTCAGGCTCCTGAGTCGGGAGATGGACACAATCACGTTTGAATTCTTCGAGCGTCGAATCAGCCAGGCGCTGGAGCTTCGCAAACGGCTGTACCCCGATGCTGAAACCTTCAGACTCGTCCATGGCGAGGCAGATTTCCTCCCGGGTCTGGTGATCGACAAGTATAACGAGTATTTCTCAATTCAGACTCTCGCCGTTGGAATGGATCGCCGCACAACTCTGATCTGCGACGTCCTCGATTCGATCTTCCATCCTAAAGCGATTATCGAACGAAATGAATCGCCTCTCAGGTCTCTAGAGCAACTTCCTCAGCAAAAGGGGGTCTTGCGGGGAACCATCGGACAAACCATCGTTTCGGAGTACGGTGTGAAGTTCAAGGCGGCCTTGATGGATGGACAGAAGACCGGCCTCTTTCTCGACCAGAGGGAAAACAGGCGCGCCATACAGAGGTATGTCAAAGGTGCGTCGGTACTGGATTGCTTCTGCAACGACGGCGGCTTCGCTCTCTATGCTGCGGTCGCCGGAGCTGGCAGCGTGCTCGCAGTTGACAGTTCAGAAACAGCCATCGCGAACGCCAGGGTCAATGCGACCATGAACGAGGTCCCGGAGATTCAGTTCGAGACCTGCGATGTCTTTGACAAGCTCCCCGAACTCGACAAAGCCGGGCAACGGTTTGACATCGTTATCCTGGATCCGCCTTCCTTCAGCAGAAACAAGAAGACGGTCGCCACAGCCCTCAAGGGCTACCGCGAGATTAATGCGGGAGCACTGAAACTCATCAATCCCGGCGGCATCCTCGTCACGGCATCATGCTCCCATCACGTCACGGATCAGTCATTCATCGAAACCATTGAGGCCGCTGCACGTTTAACCCATCGTGCGCTTCAACTTCTGGAGTGGCGGGGCGCCGCTCCCGACCATCCCACGCTTCCGTCCATGCCGGAGACGGCGTATTTGAAATTTGGGATCTTCGCGGTTCGCTGAAATCTTGCATCTCTGCGCCCTCGGAACTATATTATTGGAGTAATCGTTGTGAAGAATGATAACGGGAGATGAGAACGATGAAACGATATCCTGCGTTTTGCGCGGCCTGGCTGCTCGCAATTCTGCCGGCACTCTCTTTGGCCCAGGAATACCCCCAGCGCGATTCTTCGATTGTTTTCACACCTTCCAGTCCCAACTTAATACAGAAGACGACCTATGAGCCTTATCGCAGCGCTTGGGGTGTGGACCTTATGCTGTCGAATAACGGTTTCGGGGCAGGAGCGTTCTTCCGGCATGAGTTCTCGGATGTTCTTGCGGGATTCGTTCAGCTGGCAATTTCTGATGTCAAAGATGACTCTGAAGTCGATTATGTGGATCCCTACACCGGGACCTCGTACACGCCCGGAAAAATTAACCGGCTTATGCTTTTTCCGCTGACGCTGGGAATGCAGTATCGACTTTTCAGGGAGACTATTGCTGACAATTTCCGCCCCTACCTCAGCGCCGGCCTGGGACCTTCCTTCATCATGGTTGCGCCGTATGCGACTCCGACAACGGTGAACGTCGATGGCGGTGGCACGTTTACGTACTTTGAGCAGATCGATTTCTTTGACAGCCTCAAAAAGGCTCAGATGAAAATGACGCTTGGAGCTTACGTGGGTGCGGGTGCGTACTTCGGCGTGAATGCAGGCACACTGACAGGCATCAGCTTCCGTTACTATTTCATTCCGTATGCTCCGGGCCTGGAGAGCCTCCAAGATGTCAAGATCACACGGTTCGGAGGTTTCTACATCACGTTGAATTTTGGCTCTCTCATCTAATTTGATCTTCACTAAAACAAAAAAGCGCACCCTCGGTGCGCTTTTTTGCTATCTGGCATACAGTTCCAAAACAATTGAAGCACTTCGAAACCCATAGAGCCTCCCCTTCGCTCTATGGACCTGCAAAGTGCTTCACAATTTCGTCTTTAAGGTCGCACGCTGTCCAATATCTTGGTGTGATTCGAGTCACTTCTGCTCCGAATGGGCAACCGCATGCAACCATGACCCTCCGCTCCAAAAACCAAACCACAAAGCCTTTCGCAGGGTGTAGCGGTTTGCATCCCTCGGGCATCTAACTCTTGAGCAGGAACTCGCTCACCTATGCAGGACGACAATCACTGGGTCACTCGAGCCAAAAGCGGGAATCAGAGAGCATTCAAGGTCCTTTACGACGAGAATGTCACTCCCCTTTACCGTTTTCTAAAGCAGTTTTCGCGGGGCGACGAAGAGGTCCACGAGTGGGTTCAACGGGCATTCATCAAAGCGTTTGAACACATCGATTCGTTCGATCATCGTTCGAAGTTTTCGTCGTGGCTCTTTAGGCTCGCGATCAATGAAATGAAAATGGACCGGCGCCGCGAGCACATCGTCCGATTCGAATCTCTCGAAGCTCTCGGTGATGTCGCTGATTCGGAAGAGCCCTCGTTCGAGTGGCACCACACGATGAAAAGCTGGATGGGAGAGCTCGACGATACAAAGCGGATGGTGTTCATCCTCTATGAAGTCGAAGGCTATTCACACGCAGAGATCGCCTCTGTGATTGGAATCGCAGAGAGTTCTTCGAGAACGCTCTTGACCCGGGCAAAGCGGATTCTTCAGGACCATTGGAACAAGGAGATGAAACAATGACAAAGCCAGAGGATTTCTACACTTCTGACGATTCGCCGGGAAGACGGGCCAGGTCCGGAATGTGGCGTGGTATTCAACGGCACACAGCTCCTCTGCAAGCAAACAAATGGTTCGTTAGCGATCGAAGGAGCTTCGTCCTCGGAATGGCCACAACGGTTGTCATCGGACTCGCTCTCGTCGGAACATGGACTTTGACCCGACAAGCGTTTGAAAATGCGCAACCACAGCCTCTGCGGTTGGAACGAGCGTATATCTCCGCGATCAACGAATTCGAGCATGTATTGCCGTTCGTCACCGCGAAGGTGTCTCAGACCCCCCAAAGCAAAGAAGAGCTGACTCAGCGAGCCCAGCAATTGTCCCTCATCGATGCGGCGATCAGCCAGCTGCGTCTTCAAACAAACGTGATCGACCTTTCGCCTCTCATACGAGAACGACTGCGCCAGCTCTACGCGATGAAACTTCAGATTCTGCAGCAGATGATCGAAAGAGGAGAAATTGATCTATGAAGACTCTGATGGTTGCGATGATGATAGCATCGTCATCAGGATTCATCGCGGGAAATCCCGAACGAGTCCGCACTATTGAACAGCACTTCCCGACACAGGCGTCACAAAAGATCGAGTTGCATGGTTTCAGCGGATCCGAAATCAGAGTCCAGTCGTGGGACAAGAATGAAATCTCTGTGAAGCTGAATATCACGTTTTCCTCATCGTATCCGGAGGATGAGCAGCGTTACCTCGACGAAATCGCCCTCAAAGAAGACAAGAACTCCGATCGATACAGCCTCACTCTCGAGGAACCCAAGATGATGTCGCGGAGCCACTTGTCATTGTGGTCTTGGGTGACGTCCGTCTTTAGAGGCACGGTCACCAGAAAGGTCATTGAAGGTGAGATCTTTGTGCCACGTTCAAATGCAATTCTTGCCGGCATAAAATATGGTTCGGTCTCGCTGGACGGGATGAGCGGGCAAGTAACCGTTCAAGGGACCAGCAATTCGGTCACACTCAAGAACTGTGCATCGGTCTCGGAGGTTGCCAATGACTACGGCAGAACCACCATAGAACGGTGCGGGGGTAATCTCCAGCTCTCGTGCAAAAGTGGAACGATCAACATTGACCAGTTCAAGGGCAAGATAACGCTCGAGGCTGATTACTCGCAGATCCGCGTGCAGGATGTCACGCAATCGCTCTCGATCTATTCCGCGAGCAGCACGATGACCGTTGAGAGGATCGGCGGAGACGCGACCATACACTCGAACTATTCGCAGCTCACGGTGAACAACGTTCTCGGGTTCCTGGAAATCAAGGACAGCGGAGGCAGGATTCGTGTGAAGACCGCCGATGGAATTCGAATCAATGGGGACTATTCCCAAATGGAGATCAGTGATGTGTCCGGGAAGGCGTCGAAGGAGATATCGATCCGCGGTCAGTCCGCACCGATTGCCATTGCCAATGCTACCGGCAATGTGAAGATCGACAACCCATACGGCATGGTCGAGCTCAGAAACATCCACGGGAATGTGGATCTGGATTCCAAGGGTGCGCGCATCATGGCGGACTATGTTGTTGGCGATTGGCAGACCGATGCCGAATACTGCAGTTTCGAGCTTACTCGAATCAGTGCGAAGCGGGTGACGATTTCGAACAAGAGCGGCAAGATCAATGTGGAGTTGAAGATTGTGCCCACGTTCGTCAACATCAAGAATGAATATGCTGACGTTAACCTCGATTTGCCATCCGGCTTTGGCGGTGACGTCGACTTAAACGTCTCGTATGGCAATCTCTCTACAAACTTGCCATCGCTGAAACAAAAGAAGCTCGATAATGGATCAGGCGCGTACGGTTTGCGAACGGTAGGGAATGAATCAGTGAAGATCGCTATCGAAACGAAATCAGCAAACATCAGCGTCATGCAGCGGTAATGCCAGGCAGGGCAAGCACGTTGTGGAATCGAATCACAAGTACTCCTTCAGGAACTTGCCCGTATACGAGGCAGACACTTTTGCCACCTCTTCCGGAGTTCCCGTCGCAACGACCTTTCCGCCCGCTTCGCCTCCTTCTGGGCCGAGATCAATGATATAGTCTGCACACTTCACCACATCCATGTTGTGTTCAATCACGACGATGGAATGCCCGGCTTCGACCAACGCGTTGAAGCACTTGAGCAACTTTGCGATGTCGTCAAAGTGAAGACCGGTTGTCGGCTCATCAAAGATGAAAAGCGCCCGGCCTTCCGATTCTGACGCCGACAAGTGATTCGCGAGTTTGATGCGCTGGGCCTCTCCGCCGGAAAGCGTGGTTGCGGGCTGCCCGAGCCGGACATATCCCAAGCCGACATCATCGAGGACCTTGAGTCGCTGTGCCACTCGTTTGCCATCGGCGTGTTGGCCGAAGAACTCTATCGCCTCGGTCACCGTCATTTTCAAGATGTCATCGACATTCTTCCCATGATACCGGATTTCCAGTACTTCCTGCTTGAACCGCTTTCCCTTGCAAGACTCACAGGTGAGATAGAGATCGGCGAGGAACTGCATTTCGATTTTCTGGAAACCATCTCCCTCGCAGACGTCGCACCGTCCGCCCGGAACATTGAACGAGAAATGGCCCGGCATGTATCCGCGGATGCGCGCTGCCTGTGTATGAGCGAGGAGATCGCGCATATGATCAAAGACCTTGATGTAGGTGACAGGATTTGACCTCGGTGAACGGCCAATCGGGGATTGATCGACCAGCTCAATTCTCTCGAGATTCTCTGCCCCCTGAATCGCGCCGAATCGTCCGACGCTCCCTTCGAAACCTCCCTTCATTTTCTGTATCCCTGCGTAGAGAATCTCGTGCACGAGCGTGCTCTTCCCTGAGCCGCTGACACCGGTGACGCAGACAAACATTCCCAGAGGAATCCTCACGTCGACATTCTTGAGATTGTGCTCGGAGGCCCCTTTGATCAATATGCTCTGCTCCATATCGCGACGACGCTTCTTCGGAATCGGAATTACGAGCCCGCCGGTAAGATATTGTGAAGTGAGGGACTCCGGATGCTTTAAGAGTTCGTCAAAGGACCCGCAAAACACAAGTTCACCGCCATGTTCACCAGCTCGTGGCCCCATGTCGACAACGACGTCCGCTGAGCGCATCATCTCTTCGTCGTGCTCAACGACGAGAACCGTATTACCGACATCACGGAGCGACTTGAGGATGTTGATCAGTTTGTTATTGTCCCGCGGATGCAGTCCGATACTCGGCTCGTCCAACACATACAGAGATCCCACTAACGAGGAGCCGAGGGACGTCGCCAGATTGATCCGCTGGGACTCCCCGCCCGAGAGTGTCATCGTCAGGCGATCAAGTGTGAGGTAACCGATGCCAACATCGTAAAGGAACTTGAGCCTTTTTCTGATCTCTTCGAGGATGCGCTTCGCAATCTCCGCTTCAAATTTGGTGAGCTTGATTGTGCGGAAGAATTCGTTCGCTTCCTCAATCGTTATTCGAACGATGTCATGAATGGTCTTCCCGGCAACCCGGATATTCAAGGCGTCACTCCGGAGTCGGGCACCATTGCACTCATCGCATATCGTGTAGCCGCGATAGCGGCTCAGGAATACGCGATAATGGATCTTGTAGGATTTTCGTTCGATATACTTGAAGAACTTATGGATGCCGTCGAATCCTGGGTGCCCGTTCAGTATGACTTCCAACTGCTTGGGCGTCAGTTGTTTGAAGGGAACATCAACCGGAATGTCGGCTTCTCTGGCTATTTTCAGAAGGTCGCGCAGATTTTCACGCCACTTCGGCGTGGTCCAGGGATGAATGGCACCTTGCCGGATCGACTTATTCGGATCTGGTACGACGAGATCCATATCGATCCCCATGGAACGCCCGAACCCCTGGCACTTGGGGCACGCGCCTACAGGATTGTTGAAGGAGAACATTCGAGGGTCCGGATCTTCGTAGCGAATGCCGTCATTCGCACACTCGTAGTGTTGCGAGAATCGAAGCGACTGACCGGATTCTAAAAGGAGGGCATGAGCATATCCTTCGCCTTCGCTGAAAGCAGTCTCTATGGAATCTGTAAGACGCTTTTCGCTCTCCTCATCGCCTTTGCGCACCACAAGCCGGTCGACAAGAACGAAGATCCCCTTTTTACTTTTCGCCTTGAATTCCTTTTCGTTCAAATCGATGACGTCACCATTGACCACAATCCTGAAGAATCCACGCTTCTTGAGCGCGTCGCACTCCTCTTTGACAGAATGCCCCTGGTGATCGTGCAGCGGAAACATAACAAACATCTTCGCCCCCTCGGACTCCCGCTGAAGACGATCAACGACAGACGAAACGGAATCACGTTTCACCAACTCCCCGCACGAACGACAAAACGTTTGGCCTATTCTTCCGAATAGAAGGCGCAGGTAGTCGTAAACTTCTGTCGTGGTGGCGACTGTTGAGCGGGGATTGCGGGTTGCGGTCTTCTGCTCGATGGCAATCGAAGGACTGATGCCCTGAATGAAATCGACGTCCGGTTTGTCCATCCGCTCAAGGAACTGGCGGGCATACGACGAAAGACTCTCGACATATCGTCGCTGTCCTTCGGCGTAGATGGTATCGAAAGCGAGGCTCGACTTCCCTGAACCGCTCACCCCTGTCATAACGATGAGTTTGTTCCGGGGAAGCTCAATATTCACGTTTTTGAGATTGTGGACCCTCGCTCCCCGAATAATAATCGTTTTCAGCTTCTTGTCCTGGCGCGCTGCAACAGGAGCTTCAGGAACTGGATTCTCCGCCGGTACTGCTATGTGCTTCTTTTTCGCCAACGTCTGATGACCCCTTCGTCTCACAACGCTTTTTTGATCTCTTCAATCGACATTCGGAAGTCGGAGATCGCCAATTGCTTATCAACGTACACCTACTGAACGGTAAAATCAATCCGAAAATTCCATCTCCACTCACTCTTGTCCCATCTCCCATGACAGAGCGGTGCGGCTGTCGCATGCATCGAAAACTCCTCGCCGTTTGTTGCCTTTCACTGCTGTGATGTCTACATTTATTTGGATCTTAAGGGAACAATCCAATGCGTTGCAGTGCTCTCTTGTTGCTTATCTTCGCGATCTTCACTCCTTCAGCCCTCGCTCAACAGGACTCAAGTCGCTCAGCGAAAGTCTATCGCCTAACATTGAATGACGGTTCTGAGATTATCGGCACAATCATCAAAGAAGACACGCTACAGGTCGAATTTCAGTCGATCTCGAACATTACGATGCGCGTCCCAAAGCTTCAAATCGCCAGGATGATGCTTCTTTCGGGAATCGTCGTCGACGGGGAGTATCGGCGATCAGATCCTAACTCAACCCGACTGTTTTTCTCTCCGACCGGGCGAGCGATCGGGAATGGACAGGGATATTTTTCTGCGTATGAGATCTTCTTCCCTTCCATCGCTGTGGGAATTGGTGACGTCGTTTCCCTGTCGGGAGGGATATCGCTGCTGCCGGGGGTCGAGAGTCAAATCATCTATTTTGCCCCTAAGGTTACACCTCTCCACATTCACAATTTCGATCTCTCTGCCGGCATCCTTTTCGCGGGCGGCACTCGCAGGGCCAGCTCAGGAGGAGGCATTGTCTACGGGGTCGGGACGTACGGTTCCGAGGACAACTCCCTCACGATGGGGCTGGGTTGGGCATTTTCCGGAGGAGACCTCAGCAGCAGGCCCATCGTCCTCCTTGGCGGTGAAATCAGGCTCTCCAACAGTATAAAACTCATCTCAGAGAACTGGTTCCCCCCTTGGACGGATGTCATCATCTACTCTTTTGGCCTTCGGTTTTTCGGCGAGAATCTCGCTGCGGATTTGGGTTTTGCGCGAACGTCTGCTAAAATGGTAACGAGCGGTTTCCCGTTCATTCCATGGATAGGATTCACTTATAATTTCGGCGCCCACTAGCATGCCCGAACTTCCCGACATCACGATGTACGTCGAAAGCCTTGAATCAAGAATCAAAGGGGCGCGCCTCGAAAAGATCCGGCTCGGCAATACGTTCATTCTCCGCACGTTTGATCCGCCGCTGATCGCTGCTTCGGGCAAGACGATTCAGAGCGTCGAGAGGATTGGGAAGAGAATTGTTCTTTCCCTCGAGGATGAGCTCTTCATCATCATCCACCTCATGATTGCAGGGCGGTTCCACTGGAAGAAACCCTTGAGCAAAATCCCCGGGAGAGTCGGACACGCGGCATTTGATTTTCCCGATGGGACGCTCCTGCTGACAGAGGCCAGCACGAAGAAACGGGCATCGATGCATCTGGTCATTGGCCGTCCGGGATTGGCGACATTCGATCGCGGCGGCTTGGAAATCCTTGGCTCCAGCGTGGATACTTTCAGCGCTGCATTGATGAGAGAGAATCGAACACTCAAACGCGCCCTCACCGATCCCCGACTTTTCAGCGGCATAGGAAACGCCTATTCAGACGAAATTCTTCATCGCTCGAGGCTGTCGCCGCTCACACTTACTCAGAAGCTCACCGATGAAGAAATCACCCGACTCCATGCAGCAACGACAGCAACCATGAAAGAATGGATCAAGCGCCTGCGAGAAGAAACTGGCGGCAGTTTTCCAGAGAAGGTGACCGCGTTCCACGAGGAGATGGGTGTTCACGGGAAATTTGGGAAGCCTTGCCCGGTTTGTGGAACAAGAGTGCAGCGAATTGTCTATGCGGAGAATGAGTCCAACTACTGCCCGAGATGCCAGACAGGCGGAAAAATGCTTTCTGACCGATCACTCGCCAGATTGCTGAAGGATGACTGGCCGAAGACAATCGATGAACTCGAGCAAAGTGAACTGGGAAAATAGAGGATGCTCAGAAGCGAATGGTGAGCCGTGCAGTCGGGACAAACTCGACGAAGTCCACGGACCGAACGACCGGCTGGAGGTGTGCTTCGAGTTTGACCTGATTGTTGAATTGAGCAGCGCTCCACGCTGCATCGAGAGCCGAAAGAAAATGATTGACGACGAGAAGGACTGACCCCGTTGTCGCGATGTTGTAGTAATCATTTGCCTTCCCGCGCATGGCAGCGTAGTCCAGAAAGCGCTGCGACACATCGCTGCTCAGGATTCTTTGCGGAGTCATGACACCGGCATCATCCCATCCGGCGGAAAATTGCGGATACTTTCCGATGAGTTCATAGTATTGCTGCAACGGCCGATGCGGCAACAGATGCGTAAAACCGTTGCCTGACATTTGCGCGATCCGGCTTTCGATGGCATTCAACACGTCCCAGTTCACACGATCCCAAGGCTGGAGATTTTCTGTGCCCGGAATCAACCACCCGGTGAAGCTCGTCACATCCGGATTGAGCTTCGCGGAGTTGTCCTGAATCCACTGCGCATAACGGACAACGGAGTAGTGGTCATCGGCATAGTTCTGGAACAAGGTTGTTTGCCTGTCGCCCTTGGAAGAGTACACTGCATGCACGGCCCAGAGTCCGGCCTCCGCAAGGATGAATCCGCCTGCACGCCAATAGCTCTTCGTATAGAATTCCCCTGCACCCGGAACAGCGAGTGAGAGAACGCCTGCAAGCAGGCCCGATTTCTTTCCCTGGTCAGCCTTCACAAGGACGGTATCCTTCAATTTCATCGCCCCGATGAATGCCAGCAAATCGAGTCGGTCGTTCCCCGTGAGCAGAACTGTTCCTGAGGAGTGCATGTTCCCCGCGACCTCTTGTTGACTCTTCGCGGAAACAACGATCAGAAGCATTGAGGCCATCACAACAAATGCTGCCCTGCTCTTCATTCCACTACCTCGCTCTGTAGGTCAACTGTTGAAGATTCCGGCTGAAGGGATTCATCTCGAAGTCAAATAGAATTCCAAGATAGAATCTCCATTCTTTTCCGTAGGCCACATCGGTATTGTTGAACGTCCGGTTGAAACGGTCGAAGCCATATGCCCCTGAGAAAAAGATCCGTGTCGGATACTGGTAAAACGAGAACGACTCCAACCTGAGTTCAAAGCCCGCGTCCTTCTTCCACGTCCCCACATCCGGAGTTGGGCCTGTCCACGCGTCACCATAATCGGCGAAGACCGAACCATACAACTTCGTGAAGTAGAATTGGAGGAACCGGAAGTTTAGTTTGCTCACGAGCGGGAACCGATACGCGGCACTCACAACGGCGAGGTCGTTCCCACCCAGTCCATAAAACGGGTACCCGCGCATTCCGATGAACCCGCCGCCGTAGAAATCAAAGAAATCGTCAACCCGCTTCCCCAACGTACTCGCACCATGCACCGACAGTGTCAAAGTGTGTTTGTCGATGGGCAAAGAGAGATGCTCATTCCAGAGAACTTCTACCGTGTGGAAACTCGGCTTGGTGTACTGCGGCACCAGCGTGCCGTTCTCGATGCTAAACTCCCCGTCTGGATTGAACTTGTTGAACGCGAAGGAGTATCGCAGCGTAAATGTGCGTCCTATCGGATTGATGTCACGATCGAGATTCGGTACAATGCCATCGTGGGTCAATTGTGCGGACAATGTGTTGCCGACGAGATAGACATTCCGGAATCCGGGAGAATCCCCGGAACCAGGTATGTAGAATGAACCGATGTCCGCATTGTATCTGCTGAGTGAATAGCGAAGGGCCAGCTGTGTGTGATCGTCAAAGATGGTTTGTCTGAGCCCGAAATCGAATTCAAGAAGGTTATAGACCACTTCCGTCTGGAGCTCGTACTGCTTGTCGGTGAACAACGGGATCGTTGCAGTGGTTTGTCGCGAGATATTATAAATCTCAAGAGAAACAGCCGGAGCGAGTCCAAGCTGATAGAAGATCGGGAAAGCGTCGCGATACTCGACGATGGCAAACAAGTCACGTTCCAGCTGCCGATTGATGACTGCACCTCCAAACAAGGAAAGCCTGTCCAGTACGTCACTGGACGTGAAGTAGAATCCAGGACGAATCACGTCAATCCCTTTATTATGGGGATTGTAGTTGTCCACACGCAAAATCGGAATGATCGACAGACTCGTGAACCTATTCGAGTATGGTCGAGCTTTCAAAGGGGCAAGTTTTGATGTGTCGTCGGGAGCGACGGTAACCGTTCCTGCCGCCGGGGTAGTCACAGCAACGGGAGTTCCATCGACCCGATCCATTTTCTTCAGTTGCCACAGCGGCACATCGCGCCGAGGAGGGATCGCGAGCGCAGAAGGATTCTTGAGCAGGTTGATCTTGAAACCCGTCGACGTATATGAACTGAAGGCAAAGTCCCCATGCCCGTTGACCGCGGGCAAAAATGCCCCACCGAGGACATTCGTAAGTTGAGACCTCCCACCCGCCTGGAGATCGAGCGAATAGAGATTGAATATGCCCCCCTCAGCAGAGGCATAGATGAGTGAGCGCCCGTCGTGTGAGAAGACAGGATTCCGCGCATCGAACCCGCTCACGACGACTTTGAATCCAGTTCCGTCTTCGTTGACGACTGCCACGGATTGCCTATCGTCTGCCGAGAAGCCAAAGGTGATCATGGTACCATCCGGCGACCACTGCGGCGTATACACTTGTTCACCGTTGACGAACTTCGTTACCTGTCGAACGTTTTTCCCGTCTGCATCACAAGTCCCGATGTTTACAGTGCCATCACTACCGGATGCAAAAACGATTTTCTTTCCGTCCGCTGACAGGTTTGGATTCCACGCCCGCAGTCCGTGCGTGAGACGCTCCTCGCTCCGTTTGTCCAGATCGTACCGATAGAGATCATACAGCTTGGCCCAGAAACCGTTCTTACGGCTAAGCTTTGAGTAGTAAAGATAACGTCCATCAGGAGAAAACGACAGCGTAGAACGCACATTGAGGTCGAGATCCTTCGACGTTTTTGATTCAAAATCGTAGAGGTAAACCGAACTCAAACCAAAATAGTCCTGGCCTTTGTTGGATACATAGGCAAGTTTTTTCCCGTCCGGAGTAAATGCAGGAAACGAGTTGCCAAACCCTTCTTTTTCGATCAACTCGCCTTCGACGCGGGCGGGTGCAATCTGGTTTCCAACGCTCTTGTACTGCTCAATCTTGGCCGACTTCCATCGTTGATACAATTCTTCCCCGGAAATCCCTAACACGGCTTCAATGGCACCATCGATGGTCACTCGGGGCAGACTGCTGAGTGCTCTAGAGATTTCCTTAAGCTTCTCTGCACCATAGGTCTCTGCAATGTATGAGACGATGGAGAATCCCGCATTGTACGAAGACTCGTTGCCGAGGCTCGTCTTGCCGAAAACAGCCATCTCCTCCCACGTCAGGGGATTACCCTCAAGCATGTACATCCTCAGAATCATATCCCGATGCGAGTCCCAGTAATCATAGGTGAAGCTCGGGTGGTTGTATTGCGCAACTCCCTCGGCAAACCATGCGGGAACAACAAATGCGGAAAACGGATAGGAGACGATGGTATTCGGATAGCCGTAGAGCACATCCGGCCGGCGTTCTGATTCGTACCCCAGCCATTGGAAATAGACGGCGGGAAATGTCCGTCCCAGCTTCATCGCTGTCTGAATCTGAACAATGTGAGTGAACTCGTGAGAAACGACATCACGGATCCACGGATGAGTTCCGCGAAGTTCGAAATCGAGAGCCGGCGCCCAGAGCTCAATCTTGTTGTCGTAGAAATAGGCCGCGCCGTTCGAATAGTCTTCGTGGTCGCGGATCACCAGGCTCACCTTGCTGTCGGGCTCATGCTGATACAATTGTGTGATGGGACCATAGACGCCTTCTGCAATATTCGCGATTTCGCGGGCCGATCGTTCCTCTCCGGAGTGAAAGTGGACTAGAAAATGCGCCGACTCAATCGTTTTCCAGTTCAGATCGGGACGCGGAAAGTCATCATCCTGCGCGATCGCAAGACCGAGAGTGAGCAAAACGAACAGTACGGAGAGGAGGAGCTTCTTCACAGTGTGTATTTAGATGGTGAAATCACGACGCGTGACCTGATCTTTGTCGACGGTGAGGGACACTCCGCGATGGACATCGAGATAAAGCTCAAGGCCAATCGAGGGTGTAATCCGATAGTTTCCAAAAAAATACGAATCAACACTGCTAAAGCGCGGCACAGGATAGAATCCCACAGGAAGATTTTCATCCGGGATAACGTAGTGACCCAGAGAATCCGTCACAGCGGTGATGGCGCCATCAACGACGACAGTATACGATGCCCGCGAAACGTTGTTCATGCTGAACTCTACTGTATAGACTCCGCTCGGAGCCAAATTGCCGAGCCCGTCATGTTTGTCCCACTCAAAATCCATGGTTCCCACGGGTGAGTGCCCCGCGAACAGTACAGCAACGACCGTCTGACTTCGGCTAAACACCTGAACGCGGGCAGTCTTCGCAGAATCATCTACATAGAAGGAAGGAGAAGGCAGATGAAGAGTATCAACGAATTCGTAGTCGTACCACAATCCCACCCGAACCCCCTTGAGGGGAACTCCGAGATGATCCGTGATGTAGCCTTCAACTTGATAACCCACTATCGGTTTTTCCGCAGGAGCCACATACGGCAGATCCCGTTCGCAACCCACCACACCTCCCAGAAGGAGAACAAGCATCGTACAAAGCGGAAATCCCCTCACCATCCGAGCCCTCACTTTACGACTGCAATCTTGATGATCGCCACGTGGCTGCCGCTCCCCCCCGTCGCTTCAATACGCGCAAGGTACACTCCGCTCTGCATACCGGAAACATCCCACGTCACTTCTCCGTCGAGGCCAGCTTTGGACTGCCCGTGAAGCTCTGTGATCTTCATCCCCGCCAGATCGAACACTTTGATGGAGATGGACGCATCCTCAGGCGTGTAGTAACGGATCTGCGTTGATGATCCGCGAACAGGATTCGGCCAGTTGTAGACTCGATCTGAAGGCAGATATGCCGTTGAGGGAGTAACAGTCACCGGAATGAGTGGATCGTTGCTTGAATGGCGACCGTCCCTGAGATATTGCGACCAGGAAAAACTCTGCGCGCCGTACGGGTTATTGATCTCAATCGCCTGGAGTACACCCGAGGTCGTCATTCCTGCAATTCCAATGTTTGCGGCGGAACTTAGAAAAGAAGCCACAAGCGTTCGGCCGATCGGCGCGAATTGAACGGGGAATCCTTCAACAGCACCGCCGGTTCTATCATACGCCATGATGTCCCCAGTGCTCATTGCGACAAGAATGTCAGGTTTTTTATCTCCGTTCACATCCCCCACAAGCAGGTTTCCGGCAAATGTCTTTGTCGTTGGAGCAGAAACCGGGAAACCGGCCAGCGATGCACCGAGACGATTGAGAGCGTAGATCTTGTCCTCAGTCACAAACACGATATCCTTCTGACCGTCTCCATCAATATCTGTGGAGAGCAGATCCATAATGGCACCGGAGGCGATGGTCGTTTCGAGGAATTTTTGTGATAGATCACGGCTGAACGCAAGAACTTTCTTCCCGCCAAGTTGAGCAACCGCGACCAAATCCACAGGCGGTCCCTGCACGCCGACCGCAATCCATGGGAGGCTCGAATCGCCAAGTGCGACAGAGGATTGTCCGCTGTAGAGACGACCGCCGCATGTGAAGTACAATGCCGCCGGACTTGACAGCGAAGGGGAAGAAAGTTGTGTCAGCGAACTGACAGGGCTCGATGAAACGACGATTTTGTTCTGCAGAGCGCCGCCGTAGGAGTAAGACCAGACCGTGCCGCGGCTGGTTCCGACCACGATAGAGGATGCAAGGCTCAGATCAGCAAACATCGCCGGAGTCGTGATACGGTCTCCGAGTGGAACAGCCGAGCTTCTGACGCTGTCGATCTGTGCATCCGGGGTTTTGGAGTACGCGTTCAGAATGTAGAGGGTACTGTCTTGCGAACCCGCAATGACGATCGAGCTGCCGAGATCTGTCGCTGCGAGAGAGAATCCTCCCCCCTTCGAAAACAAGAGACCGGTCGTATCCTTCGTCTTGCTGCTTCCATCTGATCGGAACGCCAGAACAGTACCATCGAGTCCGACGAAAACGGTAGAAGAGACAACGCTCGGCGCTGTGGCGCCCTTCTTTACCGAAAGCCTTCTCGAAAAGGCCGGGATTCTTTTCACCTGATTGTCGCCGATAACGATGGTGGCTGTCATGTGCGGCGACCGCTTGCTGAATCCACGCGCCGTCACGAGACTCGCCGCTCCGCTGTAACTCCGGCTGTTCGGATTCGAATTCTGATCGAAGACATTCTTGTAGATATTCAGCGTATCCTTGCCGACGACGTAGAGAACCGCATTCCCGTCGAACCAGAAATCCAGCGGCCAGCCCAGTTCCGTCCCCGACCCGGGATCGGAGAACTGACTGTAGACGCGGCCGATGTCCTGTGATCCGTCGGCTTCTTCGAGCGACACGCCGCGATGAGCCGGATCAGCGTTCACGGTATTGTCCGCCATCCCACGCGCAATGACGTCTTCGTCGATATGCCAGATAAGAATACCGCCACCGCGAAGCGTATCACTTTGAAGCGCATACCCCGGAAGCGCCCAGTCGAAATCCTCGACGTCTATGAC
>Ga0182021_10000076_pt1 | contig 83579 bp, 77 predicted proteins | sample 612E3MmetaG_FD_120493 | JGI IMG/M metagenome (GOLD analysis project Ga0182021, IMG submission 120493) | Permafrost microbial communities from Stordalen Mire, Sweden - 612E3M metaG (Illumina Assembly) | ecosystem: Environmental > Terrestrial > Soil > Wetlands > Permafrost | place: Sweden... | reverse complement strand
TTGAACAGCGATGCCGCAACGGCGGCGCCGATGATCCCCGCCACGAGCGCGAGCGAGACGGCGATGGGCACGTGGATGAAATCTTCCGTCAGCATTTTCACGCCGATGAACATCAGCACCACCGCCAGCCCCGTGCTGAGATACGAGAGCTCCGTCATGGCCCCCGCCAGGAGAAAGTAGAGGGCCCGGAGGCCGAGGATGGCGAAGACGTTCGAAGTATACACGATGAACGGGTCACGCGTCACGCCGAAGACCGCGGGAATGGAATCGACGGCGAACATGATGTCGCTGGTTTCAATGGCCAGAAGAACCAGGAAGAGCGGCGTGATGAAGATTTTCCCCCCCCTCCTCAGGAAGAAGGAGGGAGGATCGTAGCCGGAGGTGATCCGCGGAAACACCTTCCGGGCCAGCCGGATCACCGGGTTTCTCTCCGGATGCACTTCCACAGACTCGTGCCTCAGGAGCTTCCACCCGCTGTACAGAAGGATTGCCCCGAAGAAGTAGAGAACCCAGCTGAAGCGGCTGATCAACGCCGTGCCGAGCCCGATGAACAGCGAACGCATCACCAGGGCGCCCAGGACTCCCCAGAACAGCACACGGTGCTGGTAGGCGGGGGGAACGCCGAAGTACGAGAAGATGACGATGAAGACGAAAATGTTGTCGATCGAGAGCGCCTTCTCGATCAGGTATCCGGTCAGGAATTCAAGGCCGTGCTGCCGCCCGGCAAAGACGAAGACCCCGGCGTTGAAGAGCAGCGAAAGCGCGACCCAGAACATGCTCCAGAGCGCAGCCTCCCGGGTGGTGACCGCATGCGGTGTTCTGTGGAATACGAGCAGGTCCAGGGCCAGGAGGCCAAGGACAAAGAGATTAAACAGCAGGAGCAGGAGGCCTTCGTTTGTCGGCACGTCACCTCGCTCTGAAGAGATGAGAATGGCAGAGTGGGATTCTTTTCCCCGCAGGCCGGGGCATCCGGTGCGGGATCACAACAGGCCGGCCATCCACTCAAGAATGTCTGCCAGGCTCTGCTCGCTGATCTGGTGCCCCATCGCATACTCCCGGTACATGCACCGGGCCCCAGAGGCGGAGATCAGATCACGCGCCCGGTGTGCCATGACCGCCGGAATCACCGGGTCGTCCAGTCCGTGCGTAATGCAGAAATCCGCACCCGGGAGCTCCTTCCAGCGGAATGCGAGGTGTGTGTGCTCGGGAATATATCCGCTGGCAGCCGAGACTCCCCTGAAGAGCCCGGGCCGGGTCAGCGCCGCGGCATAGGCCATGGCCGTTCCCATGCTGAAGCCGAACAGAAACACGCGCGCCGGATCAATGGGATACGAACTGAACGTGTCGTCCAGAAATGTGGAAAGGCGGTCATAGCTCTCCCGGAATGTCCCGGGGTCGGGCGTCGCTGCTGTCCCGAGCTCGTACCATGTGTACCCACCTCCGGGGAAGGAGAACGGAGCCCGGGGGGCGATCAACAGCAGGCGTTTGTCGAAAGCGGGCGCGAGTCCAAGGAGGTCTTCTTCGTCGGCGCCTCTTCCGTGCAGGAGGATCAGTGCCGGCGATGTGCCGCCCCTTCCCGCCTCGGGCGGGACAACGCGGTGCTCGAGCGATGTGGAGATGAGCTTCATGGGACCTGGTGATGCCGTTCAATGAAGGATACGGCTTCCTAGAGCAGCCGTTCGTAGATCTCCCGGTCCGCCTCGCTGAAGACGATAAACCTCACTTCGTGAATCCCTCCGTGAGAGTCCACGAACTCCCGGACGGTGGTCACGGCGATGAGAGCCGCGCGCTCAGCGGGAAACCCGTAGGCTCCCGTGCTGATGCAAGGGAAGGCGATGGTCCGGATCCCATGCTCCAGTGCGAGCCGTAAGCTGTTTTCGTATGCCCGCGCCAGAAGCCGCTCCTCCTCCGCTTCCCCTCCCTGCCAAACGGGCCCCACAGCGTGGATCACATACCTCGCCTTCAGCCGCCCGCCCGAGGTGATGACGGCCTCCCCCGCCTGGCATCTGCCCTGCCTCACAAGGATTGCCCTGCATTCTTCGAGAATGCGGATTCCCCCCTCGCGATGGATTGCGCCGTCAACGCCTCCTCCTCCCAGGAGACCGGAATTGGCGGCATTGACCACGGCATCAACATCCTGCGAGGTGATGTCTCCCCGGACAAGAGTGAGCCTGGCGGCCTGTGCGGAATGCGTCATGAGTGCTTAAGGGTGCCCGGTCTCAGCGCGGTCCGCCTGTGATGATTCCCGGCGGAGCCTGCGCGGCGAACCGCTCGAAATTCTTCTTGAACTTTGCCGCAAGCTCCGCCGCCTTGGAGTCGAAGGAAGAAGCATCTGTCCAGGTGCTGCGGGGGTTCAGGACATCCGCGGGAACTCCGGGGCACGAGACGGGAACATGGAGTCCGAACAAGGGATCTTGCACGGTCTTCACGTTCGCGAGCGCGCCGTTGAGCGCGGCGCGGACCATTGCGCGGGTGTAGGCGATTTTCATGCGGCTGCCAACTCCGTACGGTCCCCCCGTCCATCCTGTGTTCACCAGCCAGCTCTCGGACCTGTGCTGGGCAAGGCGTTTCCCGAGCAGCGAGGCATACACGGTAGGCTGCAGCGGCATGAACGGCGCCCCGAAGCAGGTGCTGAATGTCGTTTGCGGCTCGCTCACCCCCTTTTCCGTCCCCGCCACCTTTGCGGTGTAGCCGGAGAGGAAATGGTACATCGCCTGCTCCTGCGTCAGCCGGGAGATCGGGGGCAGGACACCGAAGGCGTCAGCGGTCAGCATGATCACATTCTTCGGATGGCCCGCCATCCCCGAACCGACATGGTTCCTGATGTGCGTCAGCGGGTATGCGGCGCGCGTATTCTCCGTCAGGGTTCCGTCATTCAAGTCAATATGCCGGTTCCTGATGTCGATGATGACGTTTTCAAGCACGGACCCGAACATGCGGGTGGTCCTGTAAATGTCGGGCTCCGCTTCGGGCGAGAGACGGATGACCTTGGCGTAGCAGCCTCCTTCGAAGTTGAAGATTCCCGAATCGCTCCATCCATGTTCATCGTCGCCGATCAACGAACGCTCGGGGTCGGCAGAAAGCGTGGTCTTTCCCGTCCCCGAAAGGCCGAAGAACAGTGCCACATCGCCGCTCTCGCCGAGGTTCGCCGAGCAATGCATCGGAAACACGCCGGATCCTGGCAGCAGGTAGTTCAGCACGGTGAAGACCGATTTCTTGATCTCGCCGGCGTATGAGGTTCCGCCGATGATGCCCAGGCGCCGGGCAAAATCCAGCACGATGAAAACTTCGGAATTGGTGCCGTCGTCCTCGGGGATCGCATGGAAGCGCGCCGAATCGATAATGGTGAACGTGGAGGGGGATGTATGGATCACGGGCTCCTCGGGCTGGATCAGTAGATTCCGCGCGAAAAGGCTGTGCCATGCGTATTCGGTCACAATGCGGACGGGGATACGGAACCGGGGATCGGCGCCTCCGTACAGGTTCTGGACGAACACGTCGCGCCCTTCCAGGGATGCCAGCAGCTTGGCCAGGAGCCCATCGAAGTGCGCGGGGTCCATCGGACGATTGATCGTTCCCCAGGCGATGGTGCCGGCGGTCGTGTCGTCGCGGACGATGAATTTGTCGTTCGGAGAGCGGCCCGTGTGATGGCCCGTGTGCACCACCAGAGGACCCAGGTGGGAAATCCATCCCTCGCGGCGACGGACGGCTTCCTCGTAGAGCGCTGGTGTCGCGAGGTTCCAGAATGTGCTCCCCAGGTTACGCAGCCCGAGCCGCTCCAGCTGTGCCATTGCCAAGCCAGGATCGTGCATGGACCAGCTCCTTTCCTGAACGGTGATCGCCGGTTCTTCTCCTTCGAACGAAGTCACGCCCCGTTTGATTCCGTGGTGCCGCGATGTGTGTGCGTGTTACAGGTCACTGATGAGCTTACATAGGAGCCGGCGGCTCTTGCGTTCGATGTGCGGACGCCCTACCTTGATATCATGATGATGGAACTCCTCGCGGGTCTTCTCGGTCTGACGCTCCTGACGTTCATTGCGATCGCCGCACGGCGTGCTGTTGTTCCGGCTCTCGTCCACGCCGCAACATTCAGCTCGGGCATCCTCCTGTATGTGTCCGTGCAGCAGGTGAGTGCACGGTGGCCGGACATGGTGCGGATGCTCGAGATGAACAGCACCGCAATGCAGCTGGGCGTCCTGCTCGGGGTCTGCCTCGAGCTCACGCTGCTTGGGCTCATCCTCCTACTGCCGTTCAACCGGCGCCGCCGCGGCGAGCTGGAAGGCATGCTCGGCGTGACGCTGTACCGTCCTGCCGTCTACCCGCTTGTCTGGATCGGCGGGAGCCTTGCGTATCATTGCGCCGCGGTATCGCCGCATTTCCTCACCGGGAGTTTTGTCTGGACCAATCATGAGGCCCCCCTCGCATTCTTCGTTCCGCTGGCACTCTCCGCCTCGGTAATGTTCAGGATGCACAAGACCCCCGGCGCTGCCGGCCCGGCTCCCGCTGCGGAGCCTGCAGGGGCCCCCTCCGTCGATCCCGCGGAACACCCCGAAGCTCATGAAGGGGAGGAGGTGCTGCTGAAGAAGCGCGTGGAATCCCTCCGTGCTGAGGCGGAGCTCGCGGAGCGTCAGTGGGCGGCGGCTGTGCTCAAGGAGCGGGCTGCCCGCACTCAGGCTGAGCGCTTTGCGAGGGAATTTGCCGAGGCCCGGCGAAAAATGGAGAGCCAGGCGGCCGAGCGCCAGATTCCTGTCGCGATGACCCTCGAAATAGCACTGAAAGTGCTCAGGCTGACTCCAGGCTGCACGGAGGATGAGGCAAAAGAGGCCTACCGCCGGCGCGTCACGAAATACCACCCTGACCGGGTTACCCTGTTCGGATCCCAGATCCGCGAAACGGCCGAGCGGGAAACCAAACGGATCAACCTCGCCTACGAAATCGTACGGCGATCCATTACCGCCCCCCGGGCGGCATCCCCCCATCCGTCCTGACGTATTTCTCCATCCAGTCGAACACCGTTGTGTGCCAGACCTTGCTGTCCGCAGGTTTCTGCACCCAGTGGTTCTCATCGGGAAAATAGAGGAACGCCGATGGCACCCCCTGGCGCTGCAGTGCAGTGAAGAGCTGCATCGCCTCGGTCTCCGGAATGCGAAAGTCGTGCGCCCCATGGATCACCAGCGTCGGGGTGCGGAACTGCTGCGCGTACCGGTGCGGGGAGAACCGGGTATATTCCTGCGGGAGGTTCCATGGCATGCCCCCGTGTTCCCATTCGTCAAACCAGAGCTCGTCGGTGGCGCCATACATGCTTTCAAAGTTGTACACGCCGTCGTGTGAGATCAGGGCCTTGAAGCGCGTCCCGGTGTGGCCGAGGAACCAGTTCATCATGTAGCCGCCGAAGGATGCCCCGGCGGCCCCTTTGCGCGTGCTGTCGATGAATGCGAGTGTGCAGACGGTGTCCAGCCCGCGCATCAGATCGACGAACACCTTTCCGCCCCAGTCGCCGTTGATGCCGTCTTCAAAGCTCTGTCCGAAACCCGTGCTTCCGCGCGGATTTGGCGCCATCACCACATACCCTTGGGCGGCCCAGAGCGGGGGGTTCCAGCGATAGGACCAGGAATCGGACCACGCACCCTGCGGTCCTCCATGGACGAGCATGATCAGCGGGTAGCGCTTCGTCCGCTCGAACCCGGGAGGGTAGAAAAGCCAGCACTGGACGCGGGCGCTGTCGGCGCCGGTATACCAGAAAGCCTCCGGCGCCGGCATATCCAGCGAAGCGATCAGGGAATCGTTCAGTCCGGTGACCGGGCGAAGATCCTTTCCGTCGGTGCCCGCGCGGAAGATTTCGGCCGGGTGCACCGCGCTGGCCCGGGTAAAGAAAAGCGTTCTCCCATCAGGACTGATACTGACGGAATGATTCCCTCTGCCCTCCACAACCGTCCGCACGTCGTTGCCGCGAACGGTGACCGCGCACAGTGGATTCCCCGCCTGCACCTCTGTCTCGAAATACAGGGTCCGGCTGTCCGGCGCCCAGAGGAATGCCCCTACATGCCCGTCGTAGGCGGAGGTCAGGCTCCTGGTTGTTCCCTCAACCCGGTCGTAAAGCATCAGCTCCCACCGGTCTCCTTCATAGCCCGGACGCCTCTGCGCACGGTAGGCAATGCTCCGGCCGTCGCGTGAGTATTGTGGGGAGGCGTCGGCGGCAGGATTGGTGGTCAACTGCTTCGGAGATCCCCCGGTGACGGAGACCGTGTAGATGTCATGATTGGTGCTCCAGGCCTCCTCGCGGCCGGGGACCGGCGTGGCCGTGTACGCGATCTCCTTGCTGTCAGGCGAAAAAGAAAAATCCGGGGCCGCGGAAAAGGTCTGCGACGTCGGCACTGCGTCGCGGTCGCCTGGCGTCAGATCGCGCGGCACCCCCTCAGGGAACGGCTGGATGAAAATGTGCTGGCGCTTCCCTTCCACCCAGTGGTCCCAGTGCCTGTACAACAGCCGGGTGAAGAGCCTCGGCATTCCGGGTACGCGCTCCAGTTCCTGAAGCCTCATGCGATTGAGCGAATCGCTTTCCGCAAACGCACGGCCATCGAACTCCGGGTACACCCCGGCGACGAAAGCGAGCAGTCTGCCGTCAGGGGAAACAAGCGGCTGTTCCGCGCCTCCGGCGATAGAGGTCAACTGGCGCACCTCCTTGCCGTCGGGCGAGGTCATCCAGATCTGTGACGAGCCTGACCTGGTCGACTCGAAGAGGATCCATCGGCCATCCGGCGACCAGACGGGGTGCCTGCCGGGTCCGGCCTCCAGTCTCCGGAGCCCCGATCCATCCGCCCCAGCAATCCAGAGATGGCACGGAACCCTGTTGGCCTTTTCATCCGGTTTCGAAACGGCAAAGACGACCCAGCGGCCGTCCGTGGAGAGAGACGGTTCGTTGATCCGGTCCATGGCAAGCAGGTCCCGCACCTGGAGCGGCCGGCTGCGTCCGGGAGCGGCATGGACTGGATGCGCGCAGAGGGTCAGAGAGGCGGCAAGAAGTAGGAGACCCGGAACGAGTGTGTTGCGCATTGGAGAGTACGGAATAGGTCTGACTGATTATCTGGGGAAGTTTTTCCACATCATCGATTCCACCGGCTTCTCCGAGCGCTGAGTGTACTTGGCGGAGCTTTTTGCGTCGTAGGATGTGCCGATCCGGCCCGAGATCTCGAAGTAGATCAGCTGGCCGATCGGCATGGCACGGTAGACGCGGACCGGCTGCTTCACGGAGATTTCCAGGGTCCAGGTATTGCAGAAGCCCACATCCCCCTTGCCGGCCGTCGCATGAATGTCAATGCCCAGGCGGCCGATGCTGCTCTTCCCCTCAAGGAACGGAACGTGTGCGTGTGTCTCGGTGTACTCCTCTGTCACCCCGAGATAGAAACGTTGGGGGAGGAGGAGCAGACCTTCGTCCGGGATCTCGATGGTGTCCACCTCATTGTGCAGCCTGGCGTCCAGGATCTCGTTCCTGTACTGGGCAAGCCACCGGCCGAGATGGACGTCATACGAATTGGATCCGAGGCAGTCCCGGCTGAAGGGGGAGATGACGATGGTGCCGCGCGCTATCTCTTCGAGGATTTTTGTGTCCGAGAGGATCATGGGGGAGGAATCCGGCCGTTGCAGAACTCGAACTGGAAGCCGTTCTCGTTGCTGAGGTCATGATAGTTGTTCACGAATTCAATGGTGGCGCTCATAGGGTCCTCTGCGAATGAGTTCGGTTGGCTGCGTGGTGGTCCGGGACGCGTCAGCGGGAAAGCTCCCTTGCCGTCCGCCGGATGATCTCCCAGGCTGTATCGACGTGCGTTTGTTCGACGGACGTCTGGCCGATGACCAGACGCAGCGTTGTGCGTCCGTTCAATTTCGTGTGCGTCAGGAATAACAGACCGGAGGAATTCAGGCGTTCCATGAGCTCGGCGTTCAGCGTATTCAGGCGCTCTGGCTCTTCAAGGCCGGGCGGGTGATACCGGAAACAGAGGACATTGAAGGGGACCGGCGCGAGGAGCTCGAAGTCCCCCTCCGCGCGGATGCGCTCCATGAGCCCGCGTGCCATCGCGCAGTGGCTGCGCAGGCGCTCCCGGAGTCCCTCCACTCCGTATGTGCGGATCACAAACCAGAGCTTCAGCGCGCGGAACCTGCGTCCCAGCTGGACCCCCCAATCCCTGTAATTGTTCGCCTCTCCGCGCTCGGCGGTTTTCAGGTATTCGGGAAGGATCTCAAAGGTCCGGAGCAGCGCCTCCCGGTCCTTCACGAAATAGGCGGAGCAGTCGAAATTCGTGAACATCCACTTGTGGGGATTGACCACGAAGCTGTCCGCGCGTTCGATCCCCGCGAGAAGGTCCCGGTATTCCGGAAGCAGCAGCGCGGAACCGGCATACGCGGCGTCCACATGGAGCCAGAGGCCGTGCCTGGCGCAAATGTCGGCGATGTCGCCCAGCGGATCGACCGCCGTGCTTCCCGTCGTTCCCAGGGCGGCGATCACGGCGAGTGGTGTATGCCCCTCCGCGATGTCGCCGGTGATTGCGCGTTCGAGCGATGCCGGGATCATCGCATAGGCTTCGTCGACTTCTATGGTCCTCAGGTGCTGCCTGCCGATGCCCGCAATCCGGACCGCCTTCTCGATGGACGAGTGGGCTTCAGTGGAGCAGTACACGGTGAACCGCTCGCTCCCGTCGAAACCCCTGGCATTGACCGCGCAGCCCGAACGTGCCTCCCGCGCCGTCAGCACGGAACAGAGCGTCGCCGTCGAGGCGGTATCCTGGATCACTCCCTCCCACGATTCCGGCAGGCCGATCATCCCCCGGAGCCACTGCATGACCCTCTCCTCGAGCTCGGTCGCGGCCGGCGAAGTCGTCCAGCTCATGCACTGCGCCCCGAGCGTGGCCGTCAGCATCTCAGCCAGGACCGACGGCGGACTCGAGTTTGCCGGGAAATATCCGAAGAACATCGGATGCTGCCAGTGCGTGATCCCGGGCAGGATGATCTGCTTGAAGTCCGCCATCAGCGCATCAAAGGGTTCGCCGTGCTCGGGGGGGAGGAGCGGCAGCCTGGCCAGGATCTCCCCCGGCCGGACACCCGGCTTGACGGGGTACGCTGAGATCCCTTCGAGGTAATCGGCCATCCAGTCTGCAAGCTCATGCGCGCGCGCGCGGAACTCTTGGTTCGTCATCATGCCTGTGCAATGGCGGGGTGAAGAGGAGCGCGGCCCTGCAGGCATGTCCCGTCCTGCATCAGCCGGTAAGGACAATGACCATGGCCGGTTCAGGTGTTCGGTCAATGCCTGCGGGCATGTTTCGTCAGCCAGACGAGCCTGGCGTCGGTCAGGGCGTTGACACTGTTCTTCGGACTGAACGTGCCGTTCTTCAGCAGCACCCCCGCCGGGCGCCCGGTCAGAATCTCGAGGCCCTGGTCGATCGTGCCCACGGCGTAGATATGGAATTGCCCCTTGCGGACTGCCTCGATGACATCGTGTCTGAGCATCAGCTCCTCGACATTCTGCCGGGGGATGATGACGCCCTGGCGTCCGGTCAGTCCCTTCGCCTTGCACACGTCGTAGAATCCCTCGATCTTCAGGTTCACCCCTCCAATCGGCTGGATCTCCCCATGCTGGTTGACGGAGCCCGTGACGGCAATATCCTGGCGGAGCGGGACACTGCTGAGGCTGGAAAGCAGGGCGTAGACCTCGGTCGATGAAGCGCTGTCGCCGTCCACGCCGGAATACGACTGCTCGAAGGCAATGCTCGCGCTGAGCACGAGCGGCTTTTTCGACGCAAATTTGCCGAGGAGGTACCCGGTCAGGATCAAAACCCCTTTGTCATGGACGGGCCCGCTCAGGTCGGCCTCCCGCTCGATATTGATGATCCCCGCCCGGCCCATGCCCGTGCGCACGGTGATGCGGGTGGGCCGTCCGAATTCGAATTCCCCGAGCTGATACACCGACAGGCCGTTCACCTGTCCCACCTGCGCTCCGTCGGTATCGATCATGATCGAGCCATCCTCGATCATCTCCTGGATCTTCTCTTCCACCATCCGGAGGCGGTCAATCCGCTCGGCGACGGCCGTGCGGATGTCGGCGGCGGTGATCCGGCCGCTCCCGCGGGTTGTCGCCCAGTAGTGAGCCTCGCGCAGCACGTCGGCGAGAATGCTGAAACGGGTGGAGAGCTTGTTCTGCCGCCCCGCCAGCCGGGCTCCTTCTTCCACAAGTTCGGCGATGCCCCCCGCATCAAGTGGGAGGAGGTGCTCGGTCTCACACAGGCTCTTGAAGAACGACGCGTAGCTCCCGATCGATGTGCTGTTGTTGGGCATCTCGACATCGAAGTCGGCGCGCACTTTGAAGATCGCCTGGAAATCCTCATCGAGATTGTAGAGCATGTGGAACAGGTACGCGTCCCCCACCATCAGGACCTTGACGTCCAGGTCCAGCGGCTCGGGTTTGAGGGCCGAGCTTGCGCCGAAGAGACCCGACTCGATGGGCTGGATCTCCACCTGCTTGTTGCGGAGTACCCGCTTGAGCATGGTCCAGACACCCGGCTCGCTCAGCGTATCAAGGGCATTCAACACGAGAAAGCCGCCGTTGGCCTTGGCGATGGAGCCAGCCTTGATGTGCAGGAAGTTCGTGTGCCACGAGCCATGGCGGTCGATGACGCGCTCGACCGTCCCGAAAAGGTTCTTGAAGCGGGGATTGGTTTCCAGGATCACCGGGTGGCCCTTGGCGCCGGTGTTGTCCACCACCACATTGACCTGATATTCGAAGAAGCTGTCTTCCTCCCTGGGGGCCGCCAGGCCCAGGAGTGTCGTCGCGGAGGATTCCTCCTTCTGCTGGAACCTGTGAAGGCTGCTCAGGATGCTCTTCCCGACCTCCTGAAGGTATTCCTCCATCTTGGTGGATGGAAAGCGCTGGCGCACGTCGTCGAGCAGCTCGTTCACAATCGGCACCACCACCTTGGTGTTCAGATCGTCGACGGACTTCTTTGCCTTGCGCTCGATGTTGCGCATTTCGCGCATGACGACATCCATCTGGGCTTCGAGTTCCGCCTGGACAGCCAGGACCCGTGCCAGCTCCTCCGCCGGCATCTCCCCCGAGTCGGCGCGTGCCTGCACCTGTTCGATCCCCGCCGGGGTGCCGTCGATCACGTAGGCGAGCTCGGGTCGGGATCCGGGGCTCCCCTGGACCTGCACAACCTCGAATCCCTTTTCCTTCACCTTGCGTTCGAAGTCGCGCAGGATGCTTCGCTGCCGGTCCTGGAAATGTTCGAGCAGGGTCTTGCGCTGATGGGCGTAGCGCCGGCTTTCGAAGACCGCCGGGATGGTCTTCTGCAATTCGGAGAGGAAGGCGGCCATGTCGCGCTTGAACTGCATGCCCTGCCCGGCGGGGAGGCTGATCATCACCGGGGAGTCCGGGTCGCGGAAGTTGTGGACGTAGCAGATGTCGGAAAGCGCGGCGGGGCGGGCCTCGTATTCGTGCAGCATCCGTTTGACGGCGGTGGTCCGGCCGGTTCCCGAAAGGCCGGCGACGAAGATGTTGTACCCCGAGTGATTGACTTCGAGCCCGACCCGAAGGGCGCGAAGCGCACGGTCCTGCCCGATGACCTCATCCAGGGGAAGGACTTCCTCGGTGCCGCTGACCCCCAGCTCGGCCGGGGAACAGCGCCAGCGGAGTTTTTCGACGGGTACTTCCACCGCTGCGGCGGGATTCGTGCGGCGGGGACGCTCCACGGCGCGAGATGACTTCCTGGTTGGTCGGGATTTCGGAGACATGTCGGCAGATCCGGAGGCTATGGTGGATGTAAGCAAAGAACGCGGAAAAAAGGAGGAGAAGCAAGCAGTGGGGTCGCAACTGGCAGCGCCGGCCCCCGGCCGGGGCGCGGTCAGTACTCCTTCCTGTGGGCGTACAGGTTCATCAGGACCCCGACCATGCTCATCGATGCAAGGAGGGACGATCCCCCATAGCTGAGAAACGGGAGGGGGACGCCGATGACGGGCATGAGCCCGAGCGCCATGCCGATGTTGATGAACATGTGCGTCGCGAAGATGCCTGAGATTCCTATGGCCACATAACTGCTGTGCCTGCTGCGGACCAGCGAAGCAATGGTCACGCCGCGGGTGAGCAGCCCGAGCGAGAGCGCCAGCACGGTGGCTGCCCCGAGGAATCCGAATTCTTCGCCCGGCACGCAAAAGATGAAGTCCGTCCACTGTTCCGGAATAAAACTGAGCTGGGTCTGGGTCCCGTGGAGATATCCCTTGCCGAAGAGTCCCCCCGAACCGATGGCCACCTTCGATTGCAGGATATTGTATCCCGCACCCAGGGGGTCGGCATTCGGATCGAGAAACGTGGCGATGCGTTTCTGCTGATAGGGTTTCAGCCCGTCGTAGATGAACTGGACGGAGATACCCACGAGGACGGTCGTCGAGAAGACCACCGCGGCTACGATGTTGTGGTCCCGCGTGATGAACAGCAGAGCCCCCAGGGCAATCACGGCGATCAGGAACGGCGTGACGCCGAAGAGGGCGGCGACCGCGGCCACCATGGGCGCCACGATGGAAAGAAGGGTGAAACGCGAGGCCCCGCCCCAGTAGAGAACTGGGAAGAGCATCCCGATGAAGATGACGGCGGTTCCCAGATCGGGCTGCATCATGATCAGCAGCATCGGCGCCGCCACGATGCCCGCGGCGGCGGCAAGATGACCGAATTTCTGGAGCGACACATCGCTCCGCGCCAGGTACTGTGCAAGGGCGAGGGTCGTCGTGACCTTGGCGAACTCCGATGGCTGAAGACGAAATGCGCCGAGATTGAACCAGCTTGTGGAGCCCGACACCGTTCTGCCGAGCAGGAGAACGGCCAGGAGCATGGCCAGCGAGGCGAAGTAGGCGGGAAAGGAGATGAACTGCATGAAACGGAACGGCATCGCCCACAGAAACAGCACCACCACCGTGCCTGCCGATACCCAGAGGAGCTGCTTGTGGAAGATATCCGAGGCCTTGGCATCATACACGGCACTGTACACCGAGATGATCCCTGTCACCACCAGCCCGAGTGCAATGAGGCCCAGCCGGTGGTCGAACCGCTCTTTCAAGAACGCAAGCATCGTCAGTTCCTTCCCGTGGTCCGCGCCGCAGGCTGGGACTGCGCAATCGCTCCCCCCGCCTTGGGGCGCTGGCCGTCAAACCGTACCAGGCGTCCGTAGAAATACTGTTCCATGCACATGCCCGCAACGGGGGCCGCGACAGCGCCACCGAAGCCGGCATTCTCCACCAGCACCGCAATCGCGATCCTGGGATTGTCGAACGGGGCGAACCCGATGAACCAGGCGTGGTCCTTGCCGTGAGGGTTCTGGGCGGTCCCCGTCTTCCCCGCCACCTCAATTCCCTTCACCTTGGCCGCGGCACCGGTGCCCCCTGCTTCCATCACGGCGCGCCGCATTCCCTCCCGGACGAGGTCCCAGTGTTCAGGCTTGATCTGGATGTCGCGGGTGGTGTAGGCGACCGTGTCTTCCCGTCCGTTCACTTTGTCGATGACTGCCTGCACCGTGTGCGGCTGGTGGTAGTGGCCCTTGTTGGCAAGCGCCGCGCAGTAGAGAGCCATCTGGAGCGGCGTGACCCCCACCTCTCCCTGGCCGATCCCCAGGCTGGGGAGGAACCCCCGGGTCCAGCCCCGCGGACCGTACCGCTTGTTCATGAATTGCGTTGTTGGGAGCAGCCCCGGGTTCTCTTCGAAAATGTCGATGCCGGTCAGCCGGCCGAAGCCGAAGCGCGCTCCCATGGAAGACCAGTTGTCGAGGCCGACCTTCAGCATCACCTGGTAGAAATAGACGTTGCAGGAGTGCTGGATCGCCTCCACCATGTTCACGGATCCGTGAACATGCAGGTCATGGAAGACCTTGTTTCCGAACCGGAAGGCTCCATTGCAGTAAATGCGCCAGGTCGGCGGGACAATGCCGTTCTCCAGCGCGGCAAGGGCCAGGAGCGGTTTGAAGGTTGAACCCGGAGGATAACGGGAGAGCGTGGCGCGATTGTAGAGGGGCCGGTCCGGGTTGTTGTTGAGATCGCGCCAGGTGTCCGCCGGCACTACGCCGCTGAACACGTTGAGGTCATAGTCCGGCTTGCTGACCATGGCAAGGATGCCGCCTGTCTGAGGGTCCACCGCCACCAGGGAGCCGCGCTGTCCAGTCATCAGCGACTCCGCGAGCATCTGAACGCCGAAATCCATCGTCAGTTTCAGGTCCTGCCCCGCTACCGACGGGATGTCGCTCTTGCCTTTGTTGAAGCTCCCGACAACCTGGCCCCGGACATTGACCGTGCTGAACTCCGCTCCTTTCTTTCCGCGGAGCGTGCGTTCGTAGACGGCTTCGAGGCCCGAGGAGCCGATGATGTCGCCCTGGACATAGTCTCCGTTGCTGGCCTTCAGCTGGCTCTCCGAGATCTCCTTGGCGTATCCGAGAATGTGCGAGGCGTATGCCTTGGTGGTGTAGAAGCGCTTGGATTCAATATCGTAGTCCACCCCCGGCAGGCGCTCGCGATTCTCCTCGATCGCCGAGAGCGTCTTGAAACTCAGGTCGCGCAGAATCTTGACCGGCTGGAAGCGTGAAAATGCCTCCCCCCGTTTCAGGCGGTCGCGAAGGAAGGCCGGATCGATCTCGAGAATCGAGGAGAGCAGCGGGATGTTCTTCTTGTCGAATTCGAACGGCATAATCGTCAGCGTGAAGGCGGGCCGGTTGTCCACGACCAGCTTCCCGCTCCGGTCGTACATATTGCCCCTGACCGGCTCCTTCGGGATGGTGCGGATGCTGTTCTCTTCCGACTTCCTGCCGTACTCGTCCTTGTAGATCATCTGGAGCTGGTAGAGGCGGCCGAGAAAGAGCACGAAGACCGCAGCAATGACGCCGTACAGTACCCGTCGCCTCTCATACACATGTGCATCTTCTTGAATCATCATAGCTGGGTACGCAGCCTTCGCGCAAATACGAACATGGGAATCAGTGTCAGGGCCGTCGTGTACAGTGTGGCCGGGGCGCCGTAGAACGTCACGGCATTCAACCATCCCGCATCGGTTCCCTGCAGGAACACAATGAAGTACAGGATGTTGTGCACCAGGGAGACGACTGCGGTGATGAGCGGATACTGGAATCCCCCGAGATTCTGGAGAACCTTGTTTTCATCATGAAAAAACCCCGCTGTGAACCCCGCCACTGTCTTCGAAAGCGCCGCCAGGCCGATCATGCTGTCGCTGCCGCTGAGCAGGTCGACGGCCAGACCAAGAAAGAAGCCAGCCGCGGTGGCCGTGGCCTGGCCTTCGCGCATGGCAAGGTAGACAAGCCAGATCAGCAGGATGTCCGGACCCACCGTCCCGACCGCCAGGTACCGGATGAGCGTGGTCTGCAGAAGAACCAGCAGACACGAAAAGAGGACATAACCGACTGCCTGCCGCATGGGATGGTTCCGGCCCGGCCCGCCATAATGTCAAAGGGCGGGGCAGGGAGAGGTTCCTCTCGATTGTGTCTGGTGTGAAACGCCACCCCATGAGTCTAGGGCTTGATCTTTGCCTCGGCCGCCGTCCTGCTCGTATCAGGCTGGGTGGTAATGACAAACACCTCTTCCAGGCGGGTGAAGTCCACCCCGGGGGAAATTTCCACCGACTGAAAAAGGGAGCCCGGGGTCAGGTGCGTGGCATTGACCACGCCGATGGCGATCCCGGGTGGAAACAGGGTGCTGTATTCGGAGGTGATCACCAGGTCGCCCGGCTTGACATCCATGGTCTTGACGACGTTTTGCAGCGTGAGCATGCGCCCCCCCTCCCAGCGCACGATGCCGTCCACGCGGCTGCGCTGGTCTTTGGCGCTCACGCGCAGTTCCCGGTTGAGCAGGATCTGGCCCACCGAATACCTGCTGCTGGTTGCCGCGATGCGTCCCACCACTCCGCTTTCCGATACGATCGGCATGTTGACCCGCACCCCGTCCCGCTCTCCGATGTCGAGGGTAATGGTGTTGCGCAGCAGCTGGAGGGTCTTGCCGATGATGTTGGCCGCACAATAGCCGTAGTGTCCCTTCTCCTTGAGGCCCAGGAGCTGGCTCAGGCGTATGTTTTCCAGACGCGCCTCGCGCAACCGGCTGACCTCGTCGGTGAGCGTGAGGTTAAGCTCGCGCAACGTGCTGTTTTCCCGGCGGAGGTCGAAGTAGTTGGGAACAACGCTGAGCGCGTCCTGCATGAACCCCACCGAGAGGACGGTGAGAGACCGGAGCGATCGTATCTGCGGTGTGTCATTCAGCGCAAGCAGGCCGATGGAGACAACGGCGAAGAATGCGAAGAGCACGTACTCTTTGAAGAGCAGGGCAATGTCGTACAGCCGTTTCACCATGGGGAGCGCATCAATACCGCCTGCTCTTCAGCAGCACCTTCGAGTAGCGGTTGAGGTTTTCGAGGATTTTCCCGGTGCCGCGCACGACTGCCGTGAGCGGGTCTTCGGAGATGTGGACCGGAAGGTTGGTCTCCAGACGGAGGCGCTCGTCCAGGCCCTTCAGGAGCGCGCCGCCGCCGCTCAGCATGATCCCGCGGTCCAGGATGTCGGCCGCAAGCTCAGGAGGGGTACGCTCGAGGGTGAGCTTCACCGCTTCGACGATCTGCGAGACAGCCTCGCTGAGAGATTCCCGGATTTCCACCGAGCTTGCTTCGGTTGTTTTCGGGATGCCGTTGACAAGATCGCGTCCCTTCACGCGGATGGTGACTTCCTCCTTCAGCGGCATGGCCGAGCCCACCTCGCACTTGATGGCCTCGGCCGTCCGCTCGCCGATGAGAATGTTGTGGTTCTTCTTGAAGAACTGAATGATCGCGTTATTCATCTCGTCGCCGGCGATGCGGACCGACTCCTCGTTGACGATGCCGGAGAGCGCGATGACGGCAATCTCCGTGGTGCCGCCGCCGATATCCACGATCATATTGCCGACGGGCGCCTCGACGTCGAGGCCGACGCCAATGGCCGCGGCCATCGGCTCGGCAATGAGGTGCACTTCCTTCGCGCCGGCGTGTTCCGCAGAATCCCGTACGGCGCGCTTCTCCACTTCGGTCACGCCGCTCGGCACGCAGACGACAATCCGGCGGCTCGGCATCCAGGTGGCGTGGATCTTCTTGATAAACTCTCGCAGCATGCCTTCGGCGATTTCAAAGTCCGCGATCACGCCGTCCTTCATGGGACGGATCGTCCGGATGTCGCGGTGCGTCCTGCCCAGCATTTCCTGGGCTTCCTTGCCGATTGCAACGATCTTCTTGGTGTTCCGGTCGAAAGCAACAATGGACGGCTCATTCAGCACGATGCCCTTCCCCTTCATGTAGATCAGGGTGTTGGCAGTGCCGAGGTCAATGGCCAGGTCGGCCGAAAACAGTGAAAACAGTCCCATAGCATCCGCCGATGAAAGGAAATGGATTGGTTGTCCCTTACCCGATGGACCTGAATGCCGCACTGCCGGACGACCCGGACCCCGCCGGCCTCGCACCACTCCTCCGCGCGATCCCCGGGCCTCACCTCGGGAACGCGCTCACCCGCCGCAAGGAGCGGATTCAATGTCTGAAATGCCGCGTGCCGGTGAACACCATCGTCAGGGCGTGCTCATCCGCCGCAGCAATAACTTCCCCGTCCCGGACGGAACCGCCGGGCTGGATCACCGCCGACGCCCCGGCGCGCACCGCCTCGATCAACCCGTCGGCGAACGGGAAGAAGGCGTCGGAGGCGACCGCAGACCCCTTCAGGCTCAAGCCGGCCTGAGCAGCCTTGGTCACCGCAAGGCGCGACGAATCCACTCGCGACATTTGCCCCGCGCCGATGCCCAGCGTCCGGTCGGCGGCGGCATAGACGATGGCGTTCGACTTCACATGCTTCGCAACACGCCAGGCGAACCGGAGGCTGCGCAACTCTTCGGGCGTGGGAGATCGTTTCGTGACAACCCGAAGGTCCTCTTCATCGGCAGGCCTCAGGTCGGGCTCCTGCATCAAGTACCCCCCGGGAACCGTGCGGAGGACCGGCGCACCGAGCGCCTCGCGGACCGACGGCGCCATGCGCACCAGGCGCCGCTCCTTCTTCTTCTGCATGACGTCGAGGACGGATGCGGGGAAGTCCGGTGCCACAACCACTTCGGTGAAGATGTGGTTGATCCGTTCGGCCGTTTCGGTATCGAGGGGCCTGTTGACGGCTACGATCCCGCCGAAGGCGGAAACGCTGTCCGTGACCAGCGCCTTGCCATAGGCGTCGCTGAGGGCCGTGCCGGTCGCCGCCCCGCATGGGTTTGCGTGCTTGATGATCACCGCGGCGGGTTCGTTGAACTCCAGAACAAGGGCGGCCGCCGCAGTCATATCAAGGATGTTGTTGTAGGAGAGCTCCTTGCCGTGCAGTTTTTCGAAATGCTGCTGGAAACCTCCGTACAGGGCGGCCGCCTGATGAGGGTTCTCGCCGTACCGGAGGTCGAGTTCTTTCCGGGCGATGATCTGCAGTGTGGGGGGGAAACCCGCCTCCGGATTTCTGCCTCCCAGGTACTCCGCGATCGCAACGTCATACGCCGCCGTGTGCCGGAATACTTCACAGGCGAGATCGAAACAGGTAGCCTCCGTCAGACAGCCGTGCTGCGACGTCATCTCCTCAAGGACCGCGCCGTACCGTTCTGGGTCTATGATCACCGCCCGGTGCCGGTGGTTTTTGGCAGCCGAACGGAGCATGGCCGGCCCGCCGATGTCGATTTGCTCCACCGCCTCCTCAAGCGTTACCCCGTCGCGCTCGACGGTCTGGCTGAACGGGTAGAGATTCACCACCACCATGTCGATGGGCTTGATCCCGTGCGCCGCCATCTCTTCCTGGTGCGCGGGATTGTCATTGACCCCGAGCAGGCCGCCGTGAATAACCGGGTGAAGCGTCTTCACGCGTCCGTCCAGGATCTCCGGAAACCCGGTCACGTCCGAGACCTGCTTCACCGGGATGTTCGCCTTGGTAAGCGCGGCATGCGTTCCGCCGGTGGAGAGCAGCTCCACGCCCATGCGGTGCAGCGTGCGTGCGAAGATGATGAGCCCGCGCTTGTCCGAGACACTCAAGAGGGCACGACGGATCCGGATCACTGTTTCTCCTGACCTTGAGCGGCAAGGCGCCTGAGCGCCTCCGGGTAGAGTTCGTGTTCTGCCGCAAGGACGCGCGCCGCAAGCGTCCCCGGCGTGTCTCCCGCCATCACGGGCACGCGTTGCTGCATGATGATCTCGCCGTGATCATACTCCTCGTCCACGTAATGCACCGTGGCACCCGATTCCTGTTCCCCCGCCTCGAGCACGGCTTCGTGCACCCTCATGCCGTACATGCCGGCTCCCCCGAACTTCGGCAGCAGCGCCGGATGAATGTTCACGATGCTTCCCCGGAACGCTCCCACAAGGCGCGCCGGCACGCGTTTCATGTAGCCGGCAAGCACGATAAAATTCACTCCATGCTCCTCCAGAAGCGAGAACAGAGCATCACCGTATGTATCATCGGAGGAGAACTGCTTCTGGCTGAGATGAACAGCGGGGATGCAATGCGTCCGCGCGATTTCCAGAATGCCCGCAGACGAAGAATTGCTGATCACGAGGCGAATGGCCACTTTGGGAATCTTGCCCTGATGGAGAGCCGTGAGGATTGCCTGGAAATTGGAGCCTCGTCCGGATCCGAACACGGCGAGATTCAGCATTTCACCCTGCGCTTCTGTAACAGAAAGTAACCAAACAAGTTACTATTATTAGGAAAAACATACAAGAAGCAAAAATATACGAGTACCCCCTTCTCTTACGAAAAACATCCGGGCCTCATTCCACCGCCGGGCAGACGAGCGTCAGGCGGCCCCTCGTCGCGTCGAATCCGGCCTGAAGGCCGATCGGAATGGTCACCTTCGAACTGACGTGGCCAAACCGGCAGCCGGTGTTGAACGGCACGGCAAGAGTCCGGGAGAGTGCCCCCAGAAGGTCTTCCACCGAGAGGGAAGGCCTGCTCGGGTCCTTGGGCAGACAATCGGAAAACTGTCCGGCCGCGATGCCGCGAACACCCTGGAACACCCCTGCTGCGGCAAGCTGCGTCAGCATCCGGTCGATCCGGTAGGGCTCCTCACCAATCTCCTCCATCATCACGATCGCCCCTGAAAAGTCGGGCATGTAGGGTGTCCCCGCAAGCGCCGCCATGAGCGAGAGGTTGCCCCCCAGAAGCGTTCCCTCCGTCCTTCCCCGGCCTAACACGGAGAGCGTGCCCGGCTCCCCTAGCACAATGTCTCCGCCCGCGCCCCCGACCGCGTCCCAGAAGGACTGCTCGGCAGCGGGATCGATGTTCCCGCTGAAATCCACCGACACCATGGGCCCGTGGAAGGTGACCAGCCTGCAGCGATGCCAGAGAGCCAGTTGCAGCGCCGTAATGTCGCTGAACCCCACAAGCACTTTCGGGTCGCGCCGGAAGAGCTCATACTCGAGGAGCGGCAGCAGGCGTGTGGTGCCGTACCCGCCGCGGAGGCAGAGGATTGCCCTCACTTCCGGATCGGCAGCCATGGCATGGAGGTCCGCAACGCGTTCCTCATCGGTCCCAGCGAGGTAGCCGTAGACCGACCCCGCGTGTTTTCCCACTCTGACCCGGTAGCCGTTCTTCTCGAAGTAGCGGACTCCCGCTTCGACGCGTGCAAGATCGGCAGCAGGACTTGCGGGGGCAACAACGCCGAGAAGGTCGCCGGGATACAACCGGCGCGGACGTATGGTTGTGGGGGGAAGGATGTTCATGGATGGTCTGTCACGTCCGTTGTAATTAAGCACAAAAACAGTCAGGAACAAGGTCAGCGGCCTCAGGTCCTCCCCGCCAATGTTCCGGTTCCGGAGGCGGCCCGGTGCAAGGGGGCGCGCTCCTCGTTGCATTAGAAAAGGAAGGTTGGTATCATGCACTTGCCGGTGCCGCCCTTGTGCCGGGACCGTCCACCAAGTGAGGAGTACAGGTTGCTGGGTCTGCGTGCCGTCAGCCGTGCGGTTTTTCCCGCTGTCTTGCTAGCCCTTGCCATTCCCGACGCGTGTGCCGAAAGCCCGAAGACCGTGCTGGTCCTGGTCGAAGGATCTTCCAGCCTTAAAAACCTCGCTGTCGGAATGGGCCGGCAGCTGGGCTCCTTGCTCGGACATTTCAACACAGCCGTCACTGTGCAGGGCGTGAACGAGTACACTCCGCGGCAGCTCTACGGGTACGACTTCACGTTCTACATCGGCTTCCACATCAACAACGCCGTACCGCAGAGATTTACCGACGATGTCCTGAAACTCGACCGCCGGGTGATCTGGCTCGCCACAGGGTTCAGGGAATTCTCTCAACGCCCCGGCGTTGCCGAGAAGCTCGGCTTTGCCGTCACCCGTGTGGACAGCAGCTCGAAGTTCGACCTGGTCCGGTACCGGGGGAATACCTTTACCAAGAAGGAACCCGCCGTCAGCATTGTTGAGCTCCGCCCCAGGAGCGGGGCCTCCGTCCTTGCCACCGTGGGCGAGGCGGGCTCCCGGAAAGACCATCCGTACATCGTTCAGACCGGATCGCTGACCTATATCGCCGATTCTCCGTTTGCCTATGCCGACGAAGCCTCTGAATACCTGCTGTTCGCCGACATGCTGCATGACATCCTCGGGGAGCCGCATGAAGAGTCCCACTCCGCCCTGATCCGCATCGAAGATGTCACGCCGATGGAGGACCCAGACCGTCTCCGCGACATCGCCGACATCCTCTCTGCCCGCAGCATTCCCTTCCTGGTCGGCGTAGTGCCGTTTTACGTCAACCCCTCCGAAGGGATCCGCATCAGCCTGTCCGACAAACCCGAGATCGTCGACGCGTTGAAGTACATGGTGCAGAACGGCGCCACCATCGTCATGCACGGGGTCACGCATCAGTATCGCGGTGTCACCGCCACGGACTACGAGTTCTGGGACGAGAGCACCAACGGCATCATCAAAGGGGAGACCTCGGAGGGCATCGCCCGGAAGCTCGACGCGGGCATCCAGGAATTCATGAAGAACGGTCTCTATCCGATGGTATGGGAGACGCCGCACTACACGGCGTCGTTCCAGCTCTATCAGACCGTCGCAAAGTACTTCAGCACGGCGATGGAGCAGCGCCTGTCCATCGAGGACTTCGACTACAGCCAGTTCTTCCCCTATCTCATCCGCCGGGACATGTTCGGGCAGACGATCTACCCGGAGAACCTGGGGTACATCCCGCTGGACCCCGACATGAACCGGAGCCGCGGCTACGTGCGGAACCTTCTGGATGAAGCGAAGGCGGGGCTGTATGTCCGCGATGGGTTCGCCTCCTGTTTCTTCCATGCGTTCGTGGACCATGACCTCCTGAAGGAACTTGTGGACGGGATTCAGGCCCTCGGCTACACGTTCATGGACATGCGCGAGCAGACCCTCTGGGTGAAGACCAAAGACCGCATCATCCTCACGGGAAGCCAGTCCTACTCACTCACGCTCGACGACCAGTACCTGGTGGAGGCCTACTACGGCCGGAACGGCGAGCTGATCAGGCGCGCGGCATCGGAGCAGCGGTTAAAGGGTCCGGTCTCGCGTGCCGTCGAACTCGAACCCGGGCAGTTCTACCGCGCCGAACCGGCGGAATTCCGGGAGAGACCGCTCACCTTCCTCGATCAGGTGGGGCGGACCGTGCAGTCTCTCTATCAAAAGGTCAGCGGCGCCGGCGAGACTTGGCGCCAGGCCAAGCCGCTCATCATGTGGAATTACCGCGCGCGCGGGGCAGCATACAACGATCAGGCTTCGCTTGCGGCAGTCTTCGGCAGCGTCAACATCGCTGTCGACACCCTGTTCGTGGGAGAGCCCGTGACCCCCGAGCGGGTCTCCGTGCTCGGACACAACCTCCTGATCGTGCCGCTGACGTTCGTCGATTCGCTGGGACAGGACGAGTACGACGTGATCACGAAGTTCGTGCAGGACGGCGGGTGCCTGATTACCGACGGCAAGAACGATCTTGCCGAAGAGCTGGGAATCAAATTCGGCGACACCCGATTGAAGGTGAGCAGGGTGCGGGACCGGTTTTTCCCGGAAGAGCGCATTGTCTGGCGCGATCCGGAACTGGTCACAAAATTCGAGGCGGGCGATGTCGACCAGGTCTTCTGCGTGGATGAAGCCACCGAGGCGCCCCTGGTGGTCGGCATAAAGCTGGGGAGGGGGCGTATCCTGTTCTTCTCAAGCCGGTTCGACCCCCAGTCTCCGCTCGGCACCAGCCAGTACCCGTACCTGCTGGACTATGTGCGCAGGTACTTCAGGCTCGGTCCGGTGATCCGGCGCGACAACCTCGATGTCTTCTTCGATCCCGGCCTGCGCAGGAACTACAGCGTCGAGAGCCTGGTGAAGCAATGGGTCGGGGAGGGAGTGAAGGTTGTGCATGTCGCCGGGTGGCACGAGTACCCGAAGTACACCTACGACTATGCGCGCCTGGTGTCGCAGGCGCATGCCAACGGCATCCTCGTCTATGCCTGGCTCGAACCGCCGCAGGTGAGTCCGAAGTTCTGGGCTGACCATCCGGAGTGGCGGGAGAAAAACTACAGGGGGGAGGATGTCGGCTCGGGCTTGATCCGCCCGTCGTGGCGCACTCCGATGGCGCTGACGGAGAGGAAGTGCCTCGATGCGGCTATCCAGAAATACCGGGAGCTCCTGCAGCAGTTCGATTTCGACGGGGTGAACCTTGCAGAGTTGAATTTCGAGGCCGGCCAGGGCCTGGAGGAGCCGCAGCTCTACACACCCATGCATCCCTCGGCACGCGAAGCGTTCAGACACCGCTATGGATTCGACCCCGCAACCGTGTTCGATCACGAGTCGCCCAACTACTGGCGGACGAATTTCGCCGCCAGGATCGCCCTGACGGAATTCCGCATCGCCAAGCTGCACGACATCTATATCCAGCTGCTCACCATGTTCACCGGCATCGCCCGGGAGCGCCCGGGCTTTCAAGTGATTGTCACGGCATATGACAGCTATGGCTCGCCGCAGCTGCGCGAATACCTGGGTGTCGATATGGGCTCCATCATCGGCCTCCAGAAGCAGTACGGGTTCCATCTCTCGGTGGAGGATCCCGAGCCCTTCTGGTCCACCACACCGCTGCGGTATGCCGCGCTGGGCAGGCAATACGCGAAGCTTCTCGGAGACTCCTCAAGGCTCATGCTCGACCTGAACATCGGCAATTTCCGCAAGCCGGAGGTGATCACGCCCTTCCCGACCACGATCCAGACGGGCACCGAGAGCTTCCAGATGATCAGGTCGGCCGCCGCGGGATCGGACCGGGCCGTGATCTATTCCGAGGCGACCATCAATCCACAGGATCTCATCTTCTTCCCGTTCGCGCAGGCGGCCGCGGTCTCGGCCCGGCCGGCGGCCGACGGGTACGATGTCGACGCCCCCTGGTCGTTCATGCTCCGCCTTCCGCGGGAAATCGTTGAGGTCCTCATCGACGATGTGCCGCTGGCGCCGTCACGGGAGAACAGCTACCTCGTACCGGCGGGGAGACACCACGTCGTCATGAGCACGGACCATCAGAACCTCTCCGCGCACGAGCTGCAGCCGAGGATAATGAACATCACCGGCAGCCTCACCTCCGTCGCGTACGACCAGCGGACGATCAGGTTTACCTACGCCTCAGGGACGCGGACGCTGCTCTCGGTGAACCGGTCGCCGGAGCATGTCACGGTCGACGGCTTGCCCCTTGCCGTCACGGTCATGAAGGGCAACGACTGCTACACGGTGTTCCTCCCGCCCGGCGGGCACGCCGTGGAGCTTGTGGCGGGGGACCAGTTCTCCTACGGCGTCTCGTGGACGAGCTTCTGGTCCACCACGGTGATTGCGATCTTCGGCACAATCGCCGTCGCGCTCCTGCTCGTGATGTACCTCCTGGTGGTCGTTGTCCGCCGCCGCTATCGCGTTCCCGCCGCAGCCGCCGCCACCTCTCCCTAGCCCGCCTATGACAGTCCTCGAGCTGGACCTGAGTTTTCTCTTCGTCGTTGCGGTCATCCTGATCTGGTTCATGATTGCGTACCAGTTCGTGCTCACCTGTTTCGGCTACCTCAACTACATGAAGTCCCTGCGGGAGAGGCGTCAGGTGGACGGGATGTCCTTTGACTATCCATCCTGCACTATCCTGATTCCGGCGCATGACGAGGAGAAGGTCATCGACCGGACGCTGGAGGCGATGAGGCGCCTGGAGTATCAGCCCGGCCGTCTGACCATCACGGTCATCAATGACGGTTCAGCCGACCGTACGCGGGACATCGTGCTGAAGCATGCCGCCGAGGATCCGCGCGTCACGCTCTTCGACGTCCCGGCGGGAGAGGGGGGAAGGGGGAAATCACGGGCTCTCAACCTCGGCGTGCAGCATGTCGCCTCCGAGATGATCGCCATCTATGACGCAGACAACACGCCGCACCCGGATGCGCTCCGCTACCTCGCAGCGCAGCTGCTGCTCCACGGCGAGCTGGGTGCGGTGATCGGGAAATTCAGGACCGTCAACAAGAACGTCAACCTGCTGACGCGCTTCATCAACATAGAAACCCTGAGCTTCCAGTCCATGCTCCAGGCCGGGCGCTGGCAGATGCACAACATCGCCACGCTCCCGGGGACGAATTTCGTGATGTGGACGAAGCTGATCCGCGAGCTGAACGGCTGGGACGAACAAGCGCTCACCGAAGATTCGGAATTGACCATCCGGATTTACGAACGGGGCTACAAGATCAAGTTCATTCCGTATGCCATCACCGAGGAACAGGAGCCGCAGTCGTGGCGGGTATGGCTCCGCCAGCGCACCCGGTGGGTCCGGGGCAACAACTACGTGATCGCCAAGTTCTTCAGGCATATCCTCCGGTTCCGGAACCGGCGGCTCGCTGTCGATCTCCTCTACACCCTGTCGCTGTACTACGTGTTCTTCATCGCCATCCTGATCTCCGACCTGCTCTTCCTCGTGAGCGTGCTCAACCTGGTCACCATGTCCCTGCCGGGACCCTATACCGTCGTGTGGGCTATGGCCTTCATCCTCTTCATCTTCGAGATCCTGCTCGCGGTCTCCTTCGACGGCGAGGACCGCTTCCGCAACCTTGCCTTGATCCTGCTGATGTACTTCACCTACTGCCAGTTCTGGATCTACCTGGTCGTGAAGGCCTTCTACCTCGACTACATCAAGAGGGAAAAGCGGTCGTGGGACAAGACCGTGCGATTCGAAGTGAGGGAGGAACACAACTCCTGAATGGCGGCGGAGCACGGCGCGGAGCGCACCCGTCCCTTCCGCGCGTCCCGCGCAGCAGGGCGCCGCGCGGAGAAAACTCCTTGTGGATGGGCGTCGTCCCTGTGGCGGCGCCAGCCCGTCAGCGCACCACGACCATGCGCTTGATCTCGGTTCCGCTGGGCGTCTCGAGACTGTAATAGTATATGCCCGATGCCAGCGGCGACGTGTTGATCGAGACCGTGTGCTGCCCTGCTTCCATCGGGCCGTCGATCGCAGTGATGACTTTGCGCCCCAGAACGTCAAAGACGCGAACCACAACCTGACCGGGTGTGACAACCCGGAATGAAACCGACGTCCTGGCGGAAGCGGGGTTCGGCTTGTTCTGTTGAAGCAAGGCCGGCTGAGGAGAGGTGAGAATGACCGAGTTCTCCGTCCCTCTCCTGCGGGCAAACTTGTAGATCTTTCCGTCGGACCAGCCGGTGAAGTAGAGCTCGCTCCGCTCGTCCACCCCGAACGAGGAAACCAGTGTCCCTGCGACGGCCAGAAGCGTGTCCTGCGTGACCCGGCCGTCCTCGTACCGCAGCATCCAGATCCTTCCGCTGCCAAAGTCCCCGTAGATGTAGGCCCCGGCAAGATCGGGAAGGCTGGTTCCCCGGTAGACGTACCCTCCCGTAACGGAGATGCCGAGATCGTGTCCGTAATCCTTGACCGGCATCAACAGTCCCGTGGAATCGCACGAGCCCCCTCCCGGGCGGCAGATCCGGCCCTCCATGTTGCTCCAGCCGTAGTTACCTCCCTTCACGACGATGTCCACCTCCTCCCGCGCCCCCTGCCCCACATCCCCCGCCCAGAGCCGGCCGGTGACAGCGTCAAAGCTGAAGCGCCAGGGATTGCGCAGGCCGTAGGCCCAGATCTCCTCTCTCCATCCGCTGGTGTTTCCCGCGAAGGGATTGTCAGGCGGAACCTTGTACCCCCTGACTCCGCTGACGTCTATGCGGAGGATTTTTCCCAGCAGCGTGGACCGGCTCTGGCCGTTGTTGAAAGGGTCGTTCCCCCATCCTCCGTCTCCCACCCCGATGTACAAATTCCCGTCCGGTCCGAACGCAAGCATTCCGCCGTTGTGGTTCGCATACGGTTTGTCTATCTGCAGGAGCACAGTCTCGCTCGACGGGTCAGCGCTGTCAGGATCGGTGCGTGAAACATCGTACCGTGCCACGACCACCTGATACTCACTGGTGCCAGCCTTGAAGGCTGTGAAGTTGACGTAGAACCGGCCGCTCGTACGGAAGTCGGCCGGAAAGGCCAAACCAAGCAGCCCTTCTTCACCGCTTGAGGAGCTGATCCTCCGGGAAAGATCCAGGAACGTGGCCGTGCGTGAGGCTGCCGAGTCGTTGGGGAACACTTTGATGAAGCCGCCCTGCTCGACGACAAAGACACGGCGTGTGCCGTCACCGGCACTGGCGAAGAAGAGTGGATGATTGAAGGTGAGATGCGGGAAGGCGTCGACGATGAGGGCCGGCTGTGCGTCAGCTGGCGACCCGAAAACGAGCAACATGACGAAAAAGAGACACACCAGCCGTGTATGAACCCCCAATGCTCCCCCCTCAGGTATTGCGGTCTATGTGTATGAACGCCGGCAAGCAGCGAAAGATTCCTCGCGTGGCGCCGTTCTGGGTCAGGCAGGAAGAGTGCGATAACAGTCCGCGGGTTCTATTTCAGGGAAGCGGGCCTCGGATACAGAGACGCGCACGGCACAAGTCTTGCCCCGGCGCCGTCATGGACTGCCATGGACCTGCCGCTGTAGATCGATGCGCTGCCGTACACCCCGCTACGGTTCATGGCATAGAAGATCACATCGAAGGACGGGTGGATGTCGTCAAAACGGAGCCGGGCCATCCTCGTATGTGCCACGATCCGCTGGCACGCAGCGAGACAGGCTTCCTCGGGTGATTTCCCCAGCCGCATCCATTCCACGATCATGACGCTGCTGCAATTTGCCAGGTTCGCTTCGCCGCGCCCCGTCGATCCGGCAGAGCCAACCTCGTTGTCGGCATAGAGCCCTGCTCCGATGATCGGAGAGTCGCCGACGCGCCCGGGAATCTTGAAGGCGAGGCCGCTGGTGGTCGTGACACAGGAAATGTTTCCCTTGACGTCGATGGCACTGCAGTGGATCGTGCCGTAGTGCCTGAGATACGGCTCGAGGAGAGCCCCGATATTCCGGTCTTCAGGCGTATGGGGCGGGAGCCAGTCGTCCTGTGTCGACATGGTCTCTTTCCAGCGGAGCCAGATCTCGCGGGCCTTGTCGGTCAGAAGGTTCTCTTCCGGGAACCCGTGCGCCCTGGCAAAGCGGAGCGCCCCTTCACCCACAAGAAGCACATGATCGCTCCGTTCCATGACCATCCGTGCGACCTTCGAAGGGTTCTTGATATTCCGGATGGAAGCCACCGCGCCGGCACGGTGCGTGGGTCCGTGCATCACGGCCGCATCGAGCTCCACCACGCCATCCTCGTTCGGGAGTCCCCCGTATCCGACGCTGGTGTCATTCGGGTCGTCTTCCACGATGTTCACCCCCGCAATGACTCCGTCGAGCGCCTCTCCTCCTGCGCGGATCACCTCCATGGCCTTCTTCACTGCTTCGATGCCGTTTGCGCTCGAGATCACGAGCGGGCCCGGAGACCCCTCTTCCGGGGTCCCGCCCCTGAGGACATCAGGGAAGGAAGAGGTCAGTAGCGCGCCGGTTCCTGCAGCGGCTGCCTTCAGGAGAAACTCGCGCCTGTTGCTGGACATGGAATGCTCCCGGGGTGTCGATGGACGGCAATGGCCCTAAAGACGCAAAGAGGATGGAGATTGTCAACTAAGGTCGCTATACTGTGACACCGGCGGTGCAGCACCTGATGTGCGTGCCGGGCGAAAGGGGAGTGCCTGGCTGTGACCACCATCCTTTTCTTCAAACCATACGGGGTGCTCTCCCAGTTCACCAGGGAGGCAGGGCATCAAAGTCTGGCGGACTTCGGCCCGTTTCCCGGCGATGTCTATCCCGCCGGGCGGCTCGACGCGGACACCGAAGGGCTCCTGCTCCTGACGAACGACAACCGGCTCAAACATCGTCTCGCCGATCCGCGGTTCTTCCATCCGAAGAAATACCTGGTCCAGGTGGAGCGCGTGCCGGATGCGGAGGCGCTGAGGCGCCTCCGGGAAGGGGTGATGATCGACGGTGAGAGGACACGGCCTGCTGAGGCTGTGCTCCTCGCTCAGGAGCCGGATCTCCCCCCGCGGCCGGTCCCGATCCGCTTCCGCCGGAACGTCCCCACCGCCTGGATTGCGCTTACGATCACCGAGGGCCGGAACCGGCAGGTGCGGAAGATGACGGCCTCCGCCGGGCATCCGACCCTGAGGCTGGTCCGCGTGCAGATCGGGGACTTGGCGCTGGGGGGCCTTAAGCCGGGGGAGATGCGTACGCTTGGCGTAGCGGAGGTGAACACCCTGTGCGGGAATCCCCGAAAACCTCCCGCCCCCGCCGCTCCGGCAAAAGTCCGGCACAATCAGGCCGGGGGAACCGGCGGGTAAAGCATGCGATCCGAGTCCCCTCTCCGTGCAGGCACTTTTTCCCGCGCGCGGTTCGCGGCGGAGCTCTGTCGCAAGCAGCGGTTCAGAAAATTTGCGCCAGGCCGACGGTGGCCGTGAACCCGCCGGGGGAGGAGAGTCGCCAGGTGCCATCCACCCGAAAGAGCTCGAAGATGCGGTTCAGGCCGATGCCGGCCTCGTAGTACCATCCGTCCGGGCGGCTGCCGTTGCCCCCCCACGCATTGGCGATTCCGCCGTTGATGATCAGCTCGAAGCTATTCTTATAGAGGAAGGGGATGCCCATGGCTAGGAACGGCAGGCTTCTGAAGTTGTGCTCCAGGTTCAGTGCAACATAGCGCGTGCCCGTGAACTCTTTCACGTCCATGGCGCGCATTGATCCAAAGCCTGCGGTGTAGCTCGATGAAGTTTCCACGGAGAAATACCTCTGTCGGGGAGGCTGGCCGGAGGTGGTCCCGGCTGCAAGCCTGAGGCGAAACATGGGCTTGAACAGGAAGCTCCTGCCAAAGGTGGGAACCGCCAGGGTGCCGAAGAGATGGTACTGGGTGAACGAGAAGCCGCTTGCCGCCAGGGACGGCGAGGAATACTCGACGGAGAGCCCCATGGCATCGCTCGAGAAGAATTCTATAGGCTGGGGTTCGCGTCCCAGCCTGAGGTCAAGGCGAATGCTCCTGAGCCGGCCTTCATCGGCCTGAGGGTTCGGCCTGTAAGAACGCGACGGGTAGAGGATGCTGTAGCCGGTGGTCGGCGGGGCGTTGAACTGCCACTGGCTTGTGAACGTCACCCTGCCCGAAAGCACGGGCGAGGGGACAACCTCAAGGTGGGCGTTCCACCCCTCCGCGCGGTAGTAGTCGTAGTAGTCGTCTTTGAAGAAGAGCGCGGTCAGTCCGTTCAGGAATCCCTGGTAGGGCTGCCATCCCGGAGTGGTCTCGTAGCGGTGGGTCCAGTCCGCCCCGAACCCGACCGTGCGCTCCGCCGATGTGAAGACCGTCGCCCCGGCCGAGGCACTGGAGGTCTTGCTCGAAAACCCGTAGGCCGCCGATCCGCGGACCTTGAGGTACGGTGAGAGCGAATCGAGGGCGGCGTCGAGCCCGGCATGAAACCCTTCGACCCGGTTGAAGGAGAGGTCCAGGTAGGAGAGGGCCGAGGCCGTGCCGCCCGAGGCGAGCGCGGCTGCGAGGCCGCCCGGTCGGAATTGCGCTTCCAGGGTCTTGCTGCTGTCAAGCGTGAGGTACGCGGCGTGCTCGTCGTGGGTCAGCGGCAGCAGGTCGGACGAGGCCCAGTAGGCGGAGTCGTGCAGGGCCGCCGACGAATCGACTGCGACCCGGGGTTTCCGGAAGATGCTGTCGGGTACGGGGACATTGATCGCATATGAGGAGATGACAGAGATCTGCTCGAACCCGATGGGGGGAAACGTGATGCCGGGGAACCCGACGACAAAACGGCCGTCTATCCGGATGTCCGCCGGCATCCAGAATGCGGAGTCAGCCAGCATGAACTGCTGGCGATAGCGAAGCCGGTGTTCGCGGACAAAAGGGATGCTGAACGCCTCGTTCGGCTCCACGTCCACCCCCGCCAGCGCATAGGTGTCCCCGTCAATGGAAACCGTGCCGTTGAACAGGGGGATGAGCCGTGTCCGGGGAATCATGCGGATGTCGTAGAGCTCGTGGCCGGATCCTGAGCGGGTACGCTCCAGGGTGTAGTCGTAATACTCGAACGCGTCGTCGGCTGTTGGTCCCACGAAATCGTAACCGAGGAAGTGGAGGCGGTCTTCATTGAAGTTCAGGATCCTGCCCACGGAAGCAAGGTTGAACGACTCGTTGATGTTGGCGGTCTGGCGCCGCCGGACGATGACCTCGCGGAGGGTATCCCCGGTGCGCCAGTAGCCGAGCGTTGCAGCCTCGGTGATGCTGGCAATCGAGGTGTCGCGCCGGATCACCTGCCGTGTGAAGGCCTCCATGGTGAATGAGAACAGGCGGTCGATCCACTGGTGTTTGCGGGCAATTGCCCGCCTGATGATGGTGGCGGCGGGATCCTCGGAGGTGACCACGACTTCCGGCAGGATGATGTCCGAAGGCTGAAGGGTGAATTCGTAGGAGGCGGGAGGCGTGCCGGAGAGCGTCAGGGTATCGGGGCGGTACCCGAGCGCGCTTGCGATGACCGTGCGTTCGTCCCCTTCCAGAGACAGGGCAAACTGTCCGGTGGGGTTGGCGATCGTCCCGTGCGTCGTTCCCATGATCCTGATGGATGCGGCGGGAACGGGTTCATGCGTTACCGCATCGACAACTTTCCCGAGGAGCGCCGTCCGCTGTTGTGCGAGGCACGATGCGATGAGGAAACCGGCTGCGAGCAGCGCGGCAGGCAGTCGATGCATGGTGGTGCCGGGAATCACCCTGGAAGAATGCTCTTTCGGAACCGGGAAAAAAAGCCGCCGTGAGGCCTGGCCGATGCCTCCTCCGGCTCTGGCGCGGACGGAGGCGCCGGCGTTGCGGCATCCTGTTGTGTTGCAGCCAAGTGCTGCCGAAGGATCTGCGCGGTGCCCGGTTGCACGGGAGCGGGAGAGAGAAGCGTGCCCCGCTTCCGTACCTGCTCGAAGGCGGGGACGATCAGTTCTTCCGTCTTCATGACATCTGCACTGAGCGGATCGAGCAGGTAGGCCTTCATGAGTGTGTCGAATGCCGTGACGTATGCCCCCCGCTCGAATAGGCTGCGGGCATCGGCCGTCAACCGCTTCACCTGCTGCTGAAGGTCGTTCTGGGCGGCTTGCAGAAGAGCCGCCGCCTGTGTGTTGGGAGTTGCAGTCATGGTGCCCGGTGCCCTTTCGCGAAGAGCGATACGCTCCATGATCGCACCGATGTACTCGTTTGCCGGCTCCAGTGAACGGGCGTTCGAGAGCAAATCCCTCGCCCTCGACAGGTTCCCGGCTTTGATGTGCTTCTCGGCTCTGCGGATGAGCTCGCTCACCCCGCTGGCAGTGACCTGCATCGGCATTGTTGGGCCCCCCCCCGGATGCTTCAGGAATAATATAGTCGGCGGTCCAGGAAGACGCAAGGGTCCGGCGTCTCCGCGAATGAAAAAAAAGTGCGAGACTCATGTTCAGGCATGGTCGCCGTGGATTTCAACCATGGACGGAAATGTGCGTTTCCGGAAAGGACATCATGAAAATCCAGGACGCGGTTGTGGTGATCACCGGGGCTTCGTCGGGCATAGGCGCGGCGCTGGCTAGACTCCTTGGGTCCGGCGGGGCCCGATGCGTGCTGGCTGCGCGGCGCCTCCCCGAGCTCCTCGACGTGGCCCGCGCTGTCGATGCTTCCGGAGGAAATGCCCTGGCGGTCCAGGCGGATGTGAGCACCAGGTCGGGAGGCGAGGCGGTAATCGGGCGCACCCTGGAAGCCTTCGGCCGGGTCGATGTTCTGGTGAACAACGCCGGCCGTGGACACCTGGCGAGCGTGGAAGAGACCTCCGACGGCGTGATCGACAGCATCTTCCGGACCAACGTGTACGCGCTCTGGCACACGACCCGCCCGGCTCTCCATGCCATGCGGGCGCAGGGGAGCGGCCACATCATCAACATGGCAAGCATGGCGGGGAAGATCGGCTTTCCCTTCAACAGCGCCTATGTGGCCGCAAAGCATGCGTGCGTCGGGTTCACCCTTGCCCTCCGTGCCGAGCTCGCAGGGACACCCATCCATGCCTCGGTCGTCTGCCCGGCCGGCGTGAAGACTCCCTGGGCATCGGTCACCGAAGGGGCTCCGATGCTCTCTCTCCTGTCGGCATCGGGTCCGGCGGTGAAACGGATAGCCGCGGAAAAGAACATCCTGCTGCCGGACATCGAGGGATTGATTCCACCGGAACGGGTCGCGGAGGCGATTCGCGAGTGCATCCTGCATCCCGTTCCTGAAGTGTTCACCCACCGGGGGTCTCGCGAATTCGCGGCACTTGCGGCCACCAACCTTCTCGAGGCGGAGCGCCGCCAGCTCCCCGTGGTGCTCGGCGAACGCGAAGTGTACGTCTCCCAAGTACGTCTCCCAAGGTACGCCTCCCAAGGTGCTTCCCAAGGTCACGACGCCTTGTGATTCCTCCCTCTTCTTCTTATACTCCCCGCATGACTTCATCGTCCAGACCCCCCAGGATTGCCATCGTCCATGAGTGGCTCACGGGGATGCGCGGTGGCGAAAAGTGTGTCGAAGCCCTCTGCGAGGTGTATCCCGGCGCCCATCTCTTCACGCTGCTGCACAACCCCGGGTCTGTCTCGCCGGTCATCGAGCGCATGCCGATTCATACATCCTTCATTCAGCACTTGCCGTTCGCATCCCGCCGGTATCGCCACTACCTGCTCCTCTTTCCCGCCGCCATCGAGCGGCTGGATCTCGACGGCTTTGACATCGTCATCAGTTCGAATCACTGCGTCGCGAAAGGAGTCCGGACACCCCCCTCGTCCCTCCACATCTGCTACTGCCATACGCCGATGCGGTACATCTGGGGCCTGTATGATCAATACTTCGGTCCGGGCCGGGCGGGACTGCCCACACGGATGGCGATGGGTGCGGCGGTGGGATGGCTGCGCCGTTGGGACGTCAGGACGGCGGCACACCCCCACTGGTTCGTGGCGAATTCCGAGAACGTCAGGCGGCGAATTCGGGACCTCTACGCTCGTGATGCGGATGTGATCTACCCCCCCGTGGACGCCGCGGACATGAGCATATCACGTCGGGACGAAGGGTATTTTCTCATGGTGACGGCACTGGTCCCGTACAAGCGGATCGATCTGGCGGTGGCGGCCTTTACCCGGATGAGAGAAAGGCTAGTAATCGTCGGCGGTGGGCCCGAAAAGGAACGTCTGCTCCGGACTGCCGGTCCATGTGTTGAGTTCCGGGGCTGGCTCTCCGACCGCGAGGTCCGCGACCTGTATGCCGGCTGCTCCGGTGTAATCCTCCCCGGGGAAGAAGATTTTGGCATCGTTCCCCTTGAAGCGATGGCCTGCGGAAAACCCGTCGTGGCGTTTGCGAAGGGAGGGGCATTGGAAACGGTGCTGGAGGGCCCGGAGCTCATCACGGGGGTCCTCTTTCGCGAGCAGTCCGCCGATTCCCTGTCCAGTGCCGTCAAACAATGCCGGTCGGCCGTGTTCGATCCCGAGGCCATCCGCCGCTTTGCCCTCTCATTTGACCGGGCACGGTTCAAGAGCTCGATGGCGGAATATGTGCAACGCCGGTGGATCGGCCATCGATCGCCTCAACTGCAAGGGACAAAAGAAGTTATCGGTAACCTCCGTTGACATTCTTGCGGCTATTCCGTATATTGATCGTTCAGGTCTGGAAGGACGCGCATGCATCCGGAGGGATCCCGGCACCGCAAAAGTCCCCGTCAGTTCGACATCGTCGTCATTCCTGTTGGTGAAGGAGAGAAGACCCGGACCCTACGCGCCAGCTGGCTGAGGCTCGCGCTCTTCGGTGCGGCCGGCATCCTCCTGTGTCTCGGCATTGGCTTCACTGTTCTTGTGTACACACCTCTCGCCGGCCTTGTGCCCATTCCGAATCCTGCTCTCGAGCGGCGCTACGGCCAGCAGATCGTCACACTCCAGCAGCAGCTCAATTCTCTGGCTCAGGATGTCCTGATCGTGAAGGATTACAACGTCCAGCTCCGGAAGGCGCTTGGCGAGGGATCGACGGGGGACTCGACGACCGTGCACGGCGCCGGAGCGTCACTGATGGCCGATGGCATCTCTCCCCCCGAGGCTCTGCCGCAGGGAAAGCCCCCGGCCGCATCGGCAGTAGGGCGGCAGGACGCGGCGTCGATGGACGAGGAGACCGGGAGCGTGGATCTGGCCCCGATCGCCGGATACGGCAACATTGTGACGGCAACTGACGGAGGACGGGCCTCATTTCCTCTGATGATGCCGGTCGACGGGCTGGTGTCGCAGGGTTTCGATCCCTCGCAGGGCCACTATGGGATCGATATCGCCGGCAAACGGGGTACCCCGGTGTTTGCGCCGGCTGACGGCCATGTGGTCTTTGCCGGCTGGACCTACGACGACGGCAACATGCTGATCATCGCGCACGACGGTGGGTATATGACCGTGTACAAGCACAATCAGACGCTTCTGACAAGCTCGCAAATGGTCGTGCGGCGGGGTGAATCCGTATCGCTGCTGGGAGAGTCCGGACGCACCAGTTCCGGTCCTCACCTGCATTTTGAAGTCTGGCACGACGGCATCCCGCGCGATCCGAACGAGTATTTGTTGACACCCGCGATTACACAATAGCCAGAGCCTCTGGAAGGGAATGACATGGCTGAAAAGCACGGCAACGGCGTCCTGAGCCTGATCGGCTCCGGAACGGTGGTCGAAGGAAAGATCATGACAGACGGAAGCGTCAGGGTCGACGGGCGCCTCGTGGGTCACATCATCTCGAAGGCGAACGTCACGATCGGAGCCGGTGGTGCTGTGGAGGGAACGATCCAGGGGGCCAATATCTCGCTGGCCGGCAACGTGAACGGCACCATAGCGGCGACGGAGAAGATCGTCCTGGAGACCAAGTCGGTGATGCGCGGCGACATCAGCGCGCAGCGGCTCGTCGTGGACGAAGGAGCCATCTTCGACGGGAAGTGCAACATGAGCGGCGGGGAGGCGGCCATACAAGGTCCGCCGAGGGAGCAGCCTTTGCCCGGCAAGGAGCCGGATCCGGGCAAACACCGGTGAGCGCGCCGGGACACAACACCTGGTTTGCCGGCGCCGGGGTGTTCCTCACCGTGGGCATTCAGCTTGCCGTCACGGTGGTGGTCCTGTTCTTCCTTGGCCGGTGGCTGGATGAAAGGCTCGGCACAAGCCCGTGGCTGATGCTCGCCGGCCTGCTGCTCGGCATTGTGGGAGGCATGATCAAGTTCTTCCGGAGTGCTATCGCCCTCGGCCGGGAAGAAGACGCTCACAGCAACAGGGGGGGCGACCAATGAAGTGGCCCTTCCCCCGCCAGGTCGGCATCACCTTGCTGGTCGTCGTTCTTCTTGCAGCATACCCGATGCTCCGCTTCGCCTCCGGCCCCGTGATTGGCGGGGCGCTCATCGGCGCCGCCCTGAGCACGCTGAACGTGATGCTGGGGTATCTGGCGATCGAGTATGCGTATGGAAAGTCCTCCACCGTCTTTCTCCGGACGGTCATGGGGGGAATGGGACTCCGGCTGTTGTTCATGCTCGGATCCATGACGGTGCTGATCCTCCTGTGCCGGGTCCATACCGCGGCGCTCATGGTATCGGTGCTCGGCTTCTACGTGATCTTTCTGGTCCTCGAAGTTCTTTTTCTCCAGCGCAAAGTGCTGGTGAACAACCAAAGGTAACTACCTCAGCCAGGATCCATGGACGAACAACACGACTCGCACGGAACGAGTCATCCGGCGGAAACGCCCGCGCATGAGGGAACCCATGCGTCCGGCGGCGGAGCCGAGCCCGGCGAGCACAACCTGTTCACCGATCTGCTCCACCACACGCAGGATTCCCGCGTCCTCGAATACCCGGGCGGACATCTGGAGCTTCCCTATATTCTCATCGAACGGGACGGCGTGCACTGCTATCGCTCCGCGGAGAGCCTGCGCTCGGCCGGACTCTACACGACGACGGGAACGGGCTCTGCCCTCCGGACAGACACCGGAGCCCCGCCGATGCTCGACATGTCGGTCACGAAGCATGTGTTTTTTCTCTGGGTGGCGGCAGCCCTTCTCTGCCTTTGTGCCGTCCGCGCTGCCCGTCGCAACGCCCGCCGGATGGTCCCCTCCGGATTCGGCAACCTCGTCGAGACCGTCGTGGTGTTCATCCGCGATGAGATCGCCGTTCCGAACATGGGACAGGATGGCGTCAGGTACCTTCCGTATCTGCTGACCACGTTCTTCTTCATCCTGATCATGAACCTGCTGGGCCTCATTCCCTACGGGTCCACCTCCACGGGGAATGTCAACGTTACGGCGGGGCTCGCGTGCATCGCCTTCATCATGATCCAGGCCTCGGCGATCCGGGCCCACGGCGTGAAGCAGTACTTTGCCCACCTCACCGGGGGGGTCCACTGGGCGCTCTGGCCCATCATGATTCCCATCGAAATTCTCGGGCTGTTCACCAAGCCGTTCGCTCTCTGCATCCGTCTGTTCGCCAACATGACCGGGGGGCACATCGTCATCGTATCGCTCATCGGCCTGATTTTCATCTTCCGGTCATATCTCATCGCCATCGCACCGGTCGGCTTCGTGGTGGCCATCATGTTCCTGGAGATTTTTGTCGCCTTTCTGCAGGCCTACATCTTCACGATGCTGACATCGCTGTTCATGGGGCTCGGCATGGAGCCCTCGCACGAAGAGCGTTCACCTCACCCACACGTCCACTAAGGAGAACCACCATGGATCCCAAAGCTCTCGGCTATCTGGCGGCCGGCATCGGCGCCGCCATCACGGTCATCGGCGCCGGCCTCGGAATCGGCAAACTGGCCGCGGCAGCGATGGAAGCAAGCGGCCGGCAGCCTGAGGTCGCGGGACAGGTCCGCACGAGCATGCTGATTGCAGCCGCGCTGATTGAAGGCGCGACCTTCTTCGCCCTTGCCATCTGCATTATTCTGGCCACCAAGTAAGAACTTCTTCGGAAAGAGCCCATGCTCGAGATCAACCCTGGCCTCATCCTCTGGACGATCATCACCTTCGTGATCGTGGTGGTGATTCTCCGCGGCACGGCCTGGAAACCGCTGGTGAAGGCATTGAACGACCGCGAGGAGAAGATCCGCCAGTCGCTGGAACTCGCGGAGCGCGCCCATGCCGATGCCCAGCGCATGCTGGAAGAGAACCGCGTTCAGCTGGCGGCGGCGGGGGAGCAGGCAGCCCGCATCATCAGGGACGGGCGGGATATGGGCGAGCGCCTGAAGAACGAAATCCTGGAAAAGGCCCAGGCATCCTCGCGCCAGACGGTGGAAATGGCGAAAGCGGAAATCAACCGCGAAAAGGAGGCGGCGCTTACCCAGCTCCGCGGCGAAGTGGCCGATCTTGCCATCGCAGCAGCAGGCAAGATCCTCGAGGCCAACCTCGATGAGCCGCGGCAACGGAAACTGGTGGACTCCGTCATCCGGGAACTTTCCGGGAGCACCTGATCCATGACTATGAAGAACCCCCGCGTGGCCCGGCGGTATGCGCGGGCCCTTATGACGGTCGCCGAAGAGCGGGACGCTGTCGACTCCACCTCGGAATCGATGGCCATGATCAGCCGCGTTCTCGGCTCTTCACGCGAGCTCCGTCTGCTGCTGGCGAGTCCGATCGTGCCGGAGAGCAGGAAGGCGTCCATCGTCCGTGAGCTGTTCCAGGGACGGGCGGGGGATCTTGCGATGGCGTTCGTCGAACTGCTTGTGCGCAAGCACCGTGAGGTGCACCTGGCCGAAGTGATCATCCAGTTCCAGGCCCTCCACGACGAGCTGCGCAATATCGTGACCATCGAGGTGACGTCCGCCGTTGCGCTGAAGCCCGGCCAGGAGAAGACGCTGAAAGCCGGGCTTGAACGCCGGACCGGCAAGTCCGTCCGGCTCCGCCTTGTGGGCGACCCCGGGATCATGGGCGGTCTCGTGATCAAGATCGGCGACACGGTGCTCGATGCCAGCGTCACACACCAGCTCGCCCGGTTGCGCGAACAGTTTGCCAAATCATCATAGGAATAACCATGGCTGACGTACGACCTGAAGAAGTCTCTGCCATCCTGCGGAGGCAGCTGGCCGGGTTTGAGAAAGAAACCGATACCTACGATGTCGGGACCGTTCTCCAGGTGGGAGACGGTGTGGCTCGCGTCTACGGACTGTCCAGGGCTCTCATGAGCGAGCTCCTCGAATTTCCCCGCGGAATCTTCGGCATGGTGCTGAACCTGGAAGAGGATAATGTCGGATGTGTCCTGTTCGGGGAGAGCTCCGAGATCAAGGAAGGCGACACGGTGAAACGTACGGGCCGGGTGGCATCGATGCCCGTGGGGGAAGCCATGCTGGGGCGGGTGGTGAACGCCCTGGGACAGCCGATCGACAACCGTGGACCGGTGCTGACCGAGCAACTCATGCCGATCGACCGGAAGGCTCTCGGCGTGGTCCAGCGCCAGCCCGTCAAGGAACCGCTCCAGACCGGACTGAAAGCCGTCGATGGCATGATCCCGATCGGACGCGGTCAGCGCGAGCTGATCATCGGCGACCGGCAGACCGGCAAGACCGCCATCGCCCTCGACACGATCATCAACCAGAAGTTCACCCATACCGAAGAGGCGAAGGCCCTCGGCGTCCAGCCCGTCTACTGCATCTACGTCGCCATCGGTCAGAAAAGCTCGACCGTCGCCCAGGTGGTGGACAAGCTCCAGGCCGAAGGGGCCATGCCCTACACTACCATTATTGCCGCGCCGGCAAGCGATCCGGGACCGATGCAGTACATCTCCCCGTATTCCGGCGCCACCCTGGGGGAATACTTCCGCGACAGCGGGCGCCATGCCCTGGTGGTGTACGACGACCTGACCAGGCAGGCGCAGGCCTACCGGCAGCTTTCCCTCCTGCTCCGCCGCCCGCCGGGACGCGAGGCGTATCCGGGAGATGTCTTCTATCTCCATTCACGTCTCCTCGAACGGGCCTCGAAGCTCAGCGACGAGCTCGGAGGCGGAAGCCTCACCGCGCTCCCGGTCATCGAAACACAGGCAAACGACGTCTCGGCCTACATCCCGACAAACGTGATCTCCATTACCGACGGCCAGATCTATCTGGAGCCCGGCATGTTCAATGCCGGCATCCGCCCTGCGATCAACATAGGCATCTCCGTGTCCCGCGTGGGGGGAAGCGCCCAGATCAAGGCGCTCCGGAAGGTCGCCGGACGCCTCCGCATTGAGCTTGCCCAGTACCGAGATCTCGAAGCGTTCTCGAAGTTCGGCTCCGACCTCGACAAATCCACGGTCGCCCAGCTGCGGCGCGGCGCGGCCCTGGTGGAGCTGCTCAAACAGGGACAGTACGTGCCGATGCCCGTCGAGCAGCAGGTCGTCATGATCTTCGCGGGCACCAACGGGGTGCTGGACGACGTGCCGCTCGATCACATCCAGCGGTTCGAGAAGGAGTTTCTCGAATTGATGCAGCTCCAGCATGCCGATCTGCTCCGCACCATCGCCCGGGTGAAGGACCTGACCGACGACACGACCTCCCGTCTGAAGGAAATCCTCGGGTCGTTCAAGGACATGTTCATGGCGTCCGTACGAGCCGCAGTCACCGCAGCCTGAGGCGAGATCCTCCATGCCGACACTCCGAGAGGTCCGCAGCCGCATCACCGGCGTCAAGAAGACGCAGAAAATCACCCGGGCGATGAAAATGGTCTCCGCCGCCAAGCTCCGCCGCGCGCAGACGGCCGTGCTCGCTGCCCGGCCGTATGCGGCGTCAATGCAGAAGCTGCTCGGAGTCCTGGCCTTCAAAGCCGGCGCCGATGCCGACACGCTGCTGATCCAGCGCCCCGTCTCGTCGGCGGCCATTGTCGTTGTCACCGCCGACCGCGGGCTCTGCGGCGCGTTCAACTCCAACATCATCAAGGCGGCGCAGGGGCGCATCGAGGCAGAGTACTCGGCGTTCGAAACGGCAGGGAAGCTCCGGCTGATCACGATCGGCCGTAAGGGAAGCGATTTTTTCACCAAGCGACGCTCTCCGGTCTTCCGTGCGTATCCCGGAATCTTCGGCAGGCTTTCCTTTCAGGTTGCCCGCGACATTGCGCACCTTCTGGTCGGCATGTTCCGCTCAGGGGAGGCGGACCGCGTGGAGATCATCTACAACGAGTTCAAGAGCATCGCGCAGCAGAAGATCGTCGCGGAGACATTCCTTCCGGTGCCCGCCGGAGCGATGGCCCCAGGAGCCCGCCGGTACGGGGCGGAGTACATCTATGAGCCCGACAGGGACTCGATCCTCGCGGCTCTCATCCCGCGCTACCTTGAATTCCGGATCTGGCGCATGCTGCTCGAGTCCAATGCCGCGGAAGAGGGCGCCCGGATGACGGCGATGGAAAATGCCACCGAAAATGCCAGTGAGATGATCGACACTCTGCAGCTGCAGTACAACAAGGCCCGCCAGGCGGCAATCACGAAGGAGCTCCTTGAGGTGGTCGCGGGCTCCGAGGCGCTCAGCAACGGCTAGGCAGCACAGGTTCTTCTCCTCGTCATCCGTTTCCCCCACTTGTCCGGCCCTCCCTCCGCCTGCGATACGGGACCCCTTGCTTCCGGCCTGTCCTCGGGGCTTGTCCCCTCGGCCGCCCCCGGAGGCCGCATGTGCGGTGGATCGTTGAGGTTGCTTTCGGAATCTTTTTTGCCTATGTTATTCGTCCTATGTCCGAAAACGGTGTAGACGGGGACCTGCGATGTTCGAGGAGCTGAGCGGCAAGCTCGACGCCGTTCTCCGGCGGCTGCGGGGGCAGGGAAAGATCACCGAGGCAAACGTCGCAGAGACGCTGGGCGAAGTGCGGCGGGTGCTGCTGGATGCCGATGTGAACTACCGGGTCGCCCGGCAGTTCATGGACGACGTGCTGAAGCGCGCCTCGGGGCGGGAAGTGCTGCACAGCATCACTCCCGGGCAGCAGATCGTCAAGATTATTCATGCCGAGCTCGTTTCCCTGCTCGGGTCCACGGAGGCGGGCATCGCCACCTCGCCGATGCCCCCCACAGTCATCATGGTCGCGGGGCTCCAGGGCTCCGGGAAGACGACCTTCTGTGCGAAGCTGGCGCTTCACCTGACGGGCCAGGGACGCCATCCCCTGCTTGCCGCGGCGGACATCCACCGCCCTGCGGCGGTAGACCAGCTGATCTCGCTTGGCAAGGAGATCTCCGTGCCCGTGTACAGCGAAGCCGGCGCAGGTGCGGCCTCCATCGCCCGGAACGCCGTGGAGCACGCGAGGAAAAACGCGCGCGACACCGTGATCATCGACACGGCCGGCCGCCTCCATATCGATGAGGAAATGATGCGGGAGGCCGATGAGGTCAAGGCGGCTGCCGGTCCGCACGAGATCCTCTTTGTGGTCGATGCGATGATGGGCCAGGAGGCAGTGACGATTGCCAAGGCCTTTCATGACCGCCTGCAGTTCGACGGGGCCGTGCTCACGAAAATGGACGGCGATGCGCGGGGAGGCGCGGCACTGTCGCTCCGTGCGACCGTCGGCAAGCCGATCAAGTTTGTGGGGGTCGGCGAAAAACTGGACGCCCTTGAGAAGTTCTATCCCGAACGGATGGCTTCGCGCATTCTCGGCATGGGCGACATCGTCTCGCTCGTCGAGAAGGTGCAGCAGCAGTACGACGAGGAGAAAGCCGGGCGCCTTGAAGAACGGCTCCGCAGGTCGCAGTTCACGCTCGAGGATTTTCTCGAGCAGCTCCAGGAAGTGAAGAAGATGGGTCCGATCAGCCAGGTCCTCGGCATGCTGCCGGGGATGAACCGGCTGCCAAAGAATGCGGAAGTGGACGACGGAGCTCTCGTGCACATCGAGGCGATCATCCGCTCGATGACCCCGGCAGAACGGCGCGACCCGAATATCATCAACGGCAGCCGGCGCAAACGCATCGCCCTCGGCAGCGGCACTTCGGTCCAGGAAGTGAACAAGCTGATGAAGCAGTTTGAGCAGATGCAGCGGATGATGAAGACGCTCAGCAAGGGGGGACGGGCTGCCCGTTCCCTGCGCGGCATGGGGTACTCGTAGTCACCACGGCGCGAGGCCGTATCGAAGCACATTCGCACAAAGGAGAACGGCATTGGCAGTACGACTGAGACTGCGGCGGGTCGGCAAGAAAAAGGCGCCGATCTACCACATCGTGGCAGCGGACTCGCGCAGGGCGCGAGACGGGAAGTTTCTTGAGGTGATCGGCCGTTACGAGCCGCTGACGGACCCGGCCATGGTGACCGTCAGGGAGCCCCGCCTGTTCTACTGGCTGAAGACCGGCGCACTCCCCACCGACACCGTCCGCAGCCTGCTGCAGCGGAACGGACTCTGGCTGAAGTGGTCGCTGATGAAGAAGGGGAAGGACGAAGCCGCCATCGCCGCTGAAATGGAGAAGTGGCAGCTGGCGCAGGGGGAAAAGCGCCTGCGCGACGAGGCCCGAAAGGCGCGCCGTGCCGAGGCCCGGAAGAAGAAGAAATCGGCAGGCGAAAGCCCGGCTGCTCCGGCGCCTGCCCCGGCTGTACCGCCCGCCTGAGCGGGATCTGTTCCCCTTCAAGCGGGGTTCGTCCGCCTGAAGCGGGAAGCGCCCCGGCGGAACGGAACGATGCGGTGACCCACCCTGTTGGGATTTCAGGAGAGTTTCTTGTGGAGGAGATATGGAGGGAATGAAGGATTTTGTGGAGTTCATCGCTCGGCATCTTGTCGACCACCCTGATGAACTCACGCTCGAACAGGAAGAGAAGGACAACAGCATCATTGTCCGGATCAAGGTCGGCGAGGCGGATGTGGGGAAGATCATCGGCAAGAAGGGACGCACGGCGCAGTCGCTGCGCACGCTGCTGTCCGCCGTGGCCGCGAAGGGCGGCAAACGCGCCATCCTGGAAATCGCTGATTGACTCTGCTACCTTGCGGGCTCCTCGCAGTCGGGAAACTTGTCAAAGCGGTCGGCGTCCGCGGGGACCTGGCAGTACTCCCCATGACCGATAGGCCGGAGCGCTTCCGCCGCCTCACCTCGCTGTTCATCGGCGCGGAGGAGCAGACGGCGGAAATGAAGGCCGTTGAACGCTCGGTTGCCGGACCCCATGGGGTCCGGATCAAACTGAAGGGCGTCGACGACCGCGAAGCGGCCGAACATCTTGTGGGATCGCTGCTCTTTGTCGACGCACGTGAGCATATCGTGCTCCCCGAGGGACGGTACTTCATCCATGAGATCGTGGGCCTCACGGTGGTGGACGAGGTGCGGGGACCGGTGGGTGTGGTCCGGGAGGTTCTGAAGTATCCCGCCCACGATGTCTATGTGATCGAGGACAAGGGCCGCGAGTTCATGATCCCTGCCGTTAAGGAATTCGTCCGCTCCATCGACCTCGCTTCCCGGCGGATGACCGTCCGGCTGATCGAGGGCATGACGGTCGAAGAATGAGGCTGCATGAGAATCGATGTGATCACCGGATTCCCACGGCTGGTGGCGGGACCGCTCGGTGAGAGCATCCTCAAGCGCGCGCAGGACAAGGGACTGGCACAGGTCATCGTTCATGACCTTCGCGACTACGCCGCAGACCGCCACCGCTCGATCGACGATGCCCCGTACGGAGGGGGCCCGGGCATGGTGCTGATGCCCGGACCGATCGCCGGATGCATCGACCGTCTTCGGGAGGAACGGCCCTACGATGAGATCATCTACCTGACCGCCGACGGGACGCGCTTCTCGCAGTCCGCCGCGACCAGGCTCTCGCTGCTCGGCGCCGTGATCCTCCTCTGCGGTCACTACAAGGGGATCGACGAGCGCATCCGCCAGGCCTACGTTACAAGCGAGATCTCGATCGGGGATTATGTGCTGACCGGCGGGGAGCTGCCGGCGCTCGTGGTGATCGACACCGTCCTGCGGCTCATTCCGGGCGTCCTGAACGACGGGGAGTCCCTTCTGGACGACTCGTTCCAGGACGGCCTGCTGGGAGCGCCGTGCTATACGCGGCCTCCGGAGTTCCGCAGCCTGAAGGTCCCCGACGTGCTTCTCACCGGCAACCATGCAGACATCGCACGGTGGCGGCAGGACCAGAGGCAGCACCGGACGGACGAACGCAGGAGCGATCTCCCGGGGTCATCCTGACCGGGGCGGCCCTGACCCGTCCCCAGTCGTTTCCGGGTCTGCATTCACTTTTGCATTGGAGAGCGTCATGGACAAGCTGAAACTGGTCGAAGCCACGCAGATGAAAACGGGGATTCCCGACTTCGGACCCGGCGATACGGTGAATGTGCATGTGCGCGTCATCGAAGGAGACAAGGAACGCATCCAGCAGTTTCAGGGTGTGGTCATCGGTCGCCATGGCGCTGGAATGAGCGCGACGTTCACGGTCCGTAAAATCTCGGATGGGATCGGCGTCGAGCGTATCTTTCCCCTTCACTCTCCCCGGATCGCCAAGATCGACAGGGTCAAGGAAGGATCCGTCCGGCGGGCCAAGCTCTACTATCTGCGCAGTTTGGCGAGCAAAGCCATCCGGCAGAAGACGAGCGCGTAAGCGTTGTGCCCGGCTTCCATGACAAGACTCTGCCGGCTCGGCACCTGGCCCGATCTCGCCTTCCGTCCCCTCCGGCACGGTCTGGAAGGCCATCCCCTGTTCTCGCTCCTGGAATTCCCCCCGGCGCACACCGCTTTCAAGCTGCGTGATCATGAGGTGGATATCGGTTTCATTTCCCCCATCGATTACGCCAGGGATAGCTCCACACTGACCGTCGTGCCGGATGTCGGCCTCTGGTCGCAGACCGGCGGCAAGGCGGTCACGGTCCACTTCGGGACCGGCGTGCAGGATGTCGCGACCCTTGCCGTCGACCCAGCCTATGCCTCCGAGGTTATCCTTGCCAAAATCATCCTCTCCGAGGAATTCGATATCGACCCCCGGATCGTGCCTGTCGCAGGAGACCTGGAAACCATGCTCGGCCGAGCCGATGCCGCACTGCTCGTGGGCGATAACGCGCTCAGGGAGTCCGCCTCCCAGGGCGACGCCCTCGACCTGATCGAAACATGGGTTCAGATGACCGATCTGCCGTACGTTCACGGCATCTGGTGCGCCCGAGAACGGGACCTGCGGCAACAGCATGTCTCTGCACTACAGCAGTCGAGGCGCGAAGGGACATCCCGCATCGTCGACATCGCGGCCCGTGCAGCCGGGAGCGACATGTTTCCCGGATTCTCCACCGACCATCTGCAGGAATACCTTGATCACTTCTCCTATGACCTCCCTGATGAGGCAATCGAAGGTCTCAAGGAGTTCCATCACTATGCCTACTACCACGCGGTCCTGCCCGATATCCCCGAGATTACACTCTTTGCGGGGGTGGATCCTGCCCCCGACCTGAACTAGCTCCCCGCTCACCCGCCATTGCTGTCCGGCCGCTCTGCATCGTCCGGTGGGCCGTCGCCTGGATTCCGGCCCCTGACGAGAGATGGAACAGGCAAACGTCTACCCAACGCGAGTTTCTATTCGAATTCGGCAAATTGAATCTTAACCGGACATTGGCTAGATTCCCTCAATGCTGAAAACCCTCCACATCAAGAATTACGCGCTGATCAGCGAGATTTCGACGGATTTCTCACAGGGATTGGTCATCATCACGGGCGAAACCGGGGCCGGGAAATCGATCATTATCGATGCCCTCAGCCTCGTCCTGGGCGCCCGCGCGAGTACGGAAGTTGTCCGGACAGGAAGCGACAAGGCGATCGTCGAGGCGGTCTTCCAGACCTCGGAGAACAAGAAGCTGAAGGCACTGTGCGTTGAGAATGACCTGGAGTGCCCGGACGAACTGATCGTCCGGCGGGAGGTTTCCGCCAGGGGACAGAGCCGGTGCTTCGTGAACGACACCCCGGTTTCCCTCGCCCTCCAGAAACAGGTGGGAGAAATGCTGGTCGACCTTCACGGCCAGCATGAACACCAGTCGCTGCTCCGTACGGAAACCCACGTCCTCATGCTGGATGAGTTCGGAGGCCTGGACGGAATGGTGGCGGAGTTTCATGGGTCCTACAAAGGTCTGCGAGAGAAGGCCTCCGCGCTGGAAGAACTCCGGCGGCGAGAGCACGAGCTGGCGGAAAAACGGGAGTTCCTTGCCTTTCAGCTCCGCGACATCGACGCGGTCGGTCCGCGTCCGGGCGAGGAAGAAGACCTGGAGCGCGAGCTCAAGATCCTGGAGAATGCGGAACGCCTCTTCGGCAGCACGGGCCGGCTCTATGAGATGCTCTACGAGGGAGACCAGTCGATCCACGACCAGCTTGTCATCGTGAGGAACGAGCTCCAGAACCTTTCGGAGATCGACAACCGGTTTGCGGAGGCGGCCTCGGAATGCAGCTCCGCCGAAGCCGTGGTCGGCGAGCTGGCGAAGTTCATCCAGGGGTATAACGCCAGGGTCGAATTCAACCCCGAGCGCCTGGAAGAGCTGCGCGAACGTCTGGGACGCATCGCCATGCTGAAGAAAAAGTACGGCGGCTCCCTGGAGGCTGTCCTGGAGCACCGGGACACCATCGGCCGGGAGGCCGCACTTGCCGAAAACTTCGAGCAAGTGATCGCGCGTTCCGAGGCGGAGGTCGACGCTCTCCGCAAGGAATGCGGCGCCGTCGCGGGACGTCTCTCGTCCAAACGGCACGATACGGCCAGGAAGATCGAGAAGGGGATCGTTGCCGAGCTCGCCAGGCTGGGCATCGACAACGGGCGCTTTCAGGTTCGCATCATCCAGCGCGAGCTGGAGGAGGACGACGCGTCTGCGCTTGCCGTCCGCTCAGGACGGAGGCGGATCGCTCTCAATCCCCGGGGCCAGGACAGTGTCGAGTTTCTTGTCTCCACAAACATGGGGGAGGAACCGAAGCCGCTGGCCAGAGTCGCCTCCGGCGGCGAGGTGTCGCGGATCATGCTTGCCCTCAAGAGTATTCTGGCCAAATCCGACCGGCTCCCCGTTCTCATCTTCGATGAAATCGACGTGGGAGTCAGCGGACGCATCGCACAGGCGGTGGGCATCAGCCTGAAGGCGCTGTCCGGATTTCATCAGGTCATCGCCATCACGCACCTGCCGCAGATCGCCGGGCTGGCCGACATGCACCTTTCGGTTTCCAAGACCGAACAGGGGGGCCGTGCCACGACCTCCATCCGCACACTGACACTCGATGAGCAGGTCCGGGAAGTTGCCAGGCTGATGAGCGGCGCCGACGTGACACTGGCCGGACTCGCCGGCGCCCGTGAACTTATGGGACTCTCCCGATGAGCCTTGCCCTCTACAATACCCTCACCCGGTCCAGGGAACCCTTTGTCCCCTTGGATCAAGGGCGCGTCAGGATGTATGTCTGCGGCCCGACCGTGTACGGTCACTCCCACCTGGGACATGCGAAGAGCTATGTTTCATTCGATGTCATCGTGCGCTATCTTCGATTCCTCGGCTACCAGGTGCTGTACGTCCAGAACATCACCGACGTGGGACACCTCAGCGATGACGCCGACGAGGGAGAAGACAAGATCGAGAACCTCTCCAGGACCCGGCAGGTGCATCCCATGCAGATCGCGGAGCAGTACACGCACAGCTATTTCGAAGACATGGATGCCCTGAACGTCATCCGGCCCGATATCTCTCCCAGGGCTTCCGGACACGTCATCGAGCAGATCGAGATGATCAGGAAGCTGATCAACCTGGGCTTTGCCTACGAGGCGAACTGCTCCGTCTACTTCGACGTGCAGAGGTTCGCTGGGTATGGCAAGCTGTCGGGTCGCAGGCCCGAGGAGCTGGAGGCGGGGGCCCGTGTCGATGTCAACCCGGACAAGCGCCATCCGGGCGACTTCGCCCTCTGGAAGAGAGCGGAAAAGGGGCATATCATGCGCTGGCCCAGCCCCTGGGGAGAGGGTTTTCCAGGCTGGCACATCGAGTGCTCGGCCATGGCGATGAAGTACCTTGGCGAAAGCATCGATATCCACGGCGGGGGTCTGGAGAACCAGTTCCCCCACCATGAGTGCGAAATCGCGCAAAGCGAAGCGGCTACCGGGCGCCCGTTCGTGCGTTACTGGCTCCACAACAATATGGTGACGGTCGACGGTCGAAAGATGGGCAAGTCGCTCGGCAACTTCCTGACGTTGAAGGATGCGTTCGTGCGATGGGCGCCTCAGGTGGTGAGGTTCTTCATCCTGCAGAGCCACTATCGCAGCACGCTCGACTTCAGCGAAGCGGCGCTGGAGGGGGCCGCTAAAGGCCTGGAGAGGCTGAATGCCGCCCGCAGAGCCGTGCGCGACCGCCTGCGCGAAGCCCCTGACCAGGGCTCCCCCGGAGCCGTCGATCTGGAAAAACACCGCCTTGCGTTTCTGGCAGCAATGAACGATGATGTCAACACTCCCCAGGCCGTTGCGGTGCTGTTCGAGCTGAGCCGCGAAATCAATGCCGCCTTCTCTTCCGGAACTCCCCTGCCTGCCGCATTGCTCAGGGAAATCGATGCGCTGTTCGAGAGTCTGGCAGGAACAGTCCTCGGACTCACGCTGGAACAGGCGCCCTCAGGCCGCGCCGGCGATCAACCGCTCGAATCCCGCCTCATGGACCTGCTGATCGCGCTCCGCGGTACCCTGCGTGCCCAAAAACTCTGGCCGCTTGCCGATATGATCCGGAACGGCTTGAGCGAGGCCGGCGTGACGCTGGAGGACGGGAAACAGGGAACGACATGGAAGCGCACGTCATGACATCCGCTGGGATCCTGAAGGGTTCCCCCGCCGGCGGGACCTGGATCTGATGGACGGACCGACGATCATCGCCGATGCTTTTGTCATCACGTGCGATCCGCGGGACTACGGCGGCCGGATGAGCATTCTCGTGCGAGCCGGCCAGATTGCGGACCTCTCCCTTGAGGCGCGCGTCCTTCGTGATCTCCATCCGGATGCCGCCGTCGTCGATGCCCGCCAGATGCTCGTGATCCCTGGTTTCGTCAATGCGCACTTCCATCCCGGGAGCCTTCTCTTCCGCGACCTGACTTCCCAGCTCACCTTTCCGGCCTGGAAAGAGGACCCCCGGTTCATGGAGCGGACCTCGCGAATTGCCAGCCCGGCGTTTCATGAAGACCTCCTTGTCGTCCTTGCCCTCGCCGCAGTCCGCCATCTCCGTTCGGGCGTGACAACGGTCAGCCAGGTCATTCCCCCCGTCGATGCGCGGCAGCTCATGCCGATCCAGGAAGCAGTCCTGTCGAACGGCGTCAGGACGGTGACCGTACTCGTCACGTGGGATCAGATTGCAGAAGTCCACCACGGCGCGGCGCGCGCACAACAGATCTCCATCAGCCTGGGAAACGTGGAGGATTTCACGGTCTACAGTTTCGATAACCTGACAAGGGCGGCGCGCGAGCTCGGCGTGCCGCTCTTCGCGGATCTGGGAGAAGTGAAGGAGGAAGTGGAGACTGTGCGGCGTTACTTCAAGAAAGGACTCCTGTCCCTCCTGCGCGACTTCAAGGCCCTCGACCCGTCTCTCCATTGTGTTCATGTGAACCACGGCGGGTCCGAAGACGTCCGCCTTGCCGCCGAGCATGGAGTCACCATCACCCTGTCGCCGCGGTCGGCGGCGGCCAAGCGTTCCGGCTATCCGCTCCTCAGGCATCTCGGCGACCAGCCGGTGCAGCTCTGTCTCGGAACCGACTGGGGCGACACCGACATGCTGCGTGAGATGACGTTCATGAACGATCTTCCGCTCCTGTTCGCTGGTATGCCCATGTTCACCCCGCTGGAACTGCTCCGTATGGCCACCATCAACGGGGCGAAAGCCCTCGGACTCAGCGGCGAGACCGGCTCAATTGAACGGGGCAAACAGGCGGACCTGGTGGCCTTTGGACTGAAACCTGCCGATCTCCAGCACCTGGGCGATGTGCCCGCCGCGCCGGAGCTGGCTTCGGTCCTGTTGATGAACCTGACACGGTCCGACATCGTCCGCGTCATGGCACAGGGCACGACCGTATATCAGAACGGCAGCTGCACCCTCCTCGATGAAGCGGCAATCGTTTCCGGCTTTCGCCGGATCTACGCCTCCATGGCCGGTTTGCTCGTGGATCCCTCCCCGGCCGGCCGTGCCCGGATCATTCCGTTTGTCTCCCCGCCGGCCCCCCGCACGACGGAATCTGAAGGTTTCGAAGAAGGCTTTGCCAAAACCAGGGAATCTGCCCGTCCCTCTGCTCCCGGTCCTGCAGCCCCGGGCGTCCAACCCGGGCAGTCCGACCAGGCCGGACAGGAGGGAGCGCCCCCGGTTCCGGATCAGATAGCCCCCTTCAGGCACGAAGCGCGCAGACCCGAACTCTCGAAGAACGTGAGAAGAGTGTTCGGGGATGATGACGACCCGGCACCCCAACACAAGTGATCAACGTGGAACACTCCATCTCCGTCCGAATGGCACTCGGGATTCTCTTCCTCTGCGCGCCGGAATCCCTGCTCGTTGCACAGGGCGGATCGGCCGGAACAGGAGGGAAGCTGGAGCCGCGCTTTGTTGTGGATATGCCCAGTGCGGGTATGCAGCCCGCAGGCTCGCTCGCCATGGATGCCGGGTTCTATGGTGAGGGGGGGGCCCTGCTCGGGGTGTCGGTCGGTGTATTCGACAGGCTCGCCGTGGGGATCTCGTATGGCGGCTCGCATCTCATCGGCTCGGAAGACCCTGTGATGAACGAGGTGCCGGGGTTCTCCGTAAAGGTGCGGGTGCTGGAGGAAGCAATGGGATTCCCCGCTCTTGCTCTGGGTTTCGATTCTCAGGGGAAAGAAGAGTACATCAGGAGCCTCAGCCGGTACAGGGTGAAATCCCCGGGCTTCTACGCGGTGATGAGCAAGAACTACCTGATGCTCGGATACTTCAGCCTCCATGCCGGAGCGAACTATTCGCTCGAAAACGCCGACGGTGACAGGGATGTAAACTTCTATCTCGGTGCAGAGAAGACGCTCGGATCGTTCCTGTCGCTTGCCGCCGAATTCAATTCGGGGTTGAACGACAACGACCATGATGCCATCGGCAAAGGGAGAGGTTACCTGAACCTGTCGCTCAATGCCGCCCTGGGAGGCGGGCTCACCCTGGGTATCAGTTTCAAGGATCTCTTCAAGAACGGCGATCAGCCGAATGCCGACAGAACGGTGCGACTGGAGTATATCCGGTAATCCGCATTTCCCTCTCCTGTGCGTTTTCTTACACAGCGCTCTGTCCACTAATTAGAACAAGCAGCCTCTTCCGGTTGAGGAACCTTCAAAAAGGAGACATACGAAGCACCTTTCCCATTCATCCGCTGGCACTGATATTGCCTTGGATTACAGCGGATTCCAGCTTCTCGGAGGCATGAACATGGAAAAACGATTATCACTCTTTCTCGCGGTCGCCGGGTCGGCCCTCCTGATTTCCGGATGCTATACGCAGGTCGGGACCGTACGGGACGAACCGTCGCGCGAGTATTCCGCAAGCGAGCAGGAAGTTGACAACGAGTCTCCTCCTGCAGACAGCGGGTACTCGGAGAACGGCGGATACGGAGATAACAATGGTGATTACGACCGCTACAGGGAGAGATTCTACTACGATTACTACTACCCGCCGTTCGGCGCACCCTGGGCCTTCGGTGCCGGCGTTCTGATGGGCGGATATTACAGCCCGTTCTTCTGGAACCCGTGGGATCCCTGGTATCCGGGAGGCGGTTGGTATTACCCCCACAGCGCCTTTCCGTACTACGGCGGCAGATACCGCCAGCCGTTTGCCTACTATAACAACGGCGCGGGAGGCAGATACGGTCAGACGCGGAATTTCGGAGTGACGCGCGGCCGCTCCGGCTCGGTGCGCGGCATGTCGGGAGGAGCCCCCTATGGGACATCTCCCACGGCCAGAGGCGTGACGTTGCCTGCAAGCGGAAGCTCGCGGGGTACATCCCGCTCGCCTGCGACAACCGCCACTACGCGGAGCACAACAGGGCACAATAGCGGGCGGAGCGGCGCGGTTGATCGCGCCGGCCACGGCCGCACAGGCGGCTCCCGGGCAACCGGCAGATACTCCACCCCTCCACCCCCTCCGAGATCGTCGGGGGGCGGGTCACGCGGAACCTCCGGCGGCACGCGCTACAGCCCGCCCTCACATCCACCTGCATCGACCGGTTCAACCGGACGGAGCAGCGGAGGTGGCGGAAGCTCGTCAGGCGGAAGCGGGGGATCGCGCGGCGGGAGCCGTCGCTGAGCCGGCAGGTCTTCCGGCAGAGCTCTCCATATCCCTCCGGCCTCGGCAGATCGGAAACGGCATCGGGAACATCCGGAGGGGAGTCGAGTCTACATCATTAGAGGATCGTATGAAACGGATTTTTCAGGGGTTTGTCGTTCTTCTCTTCCTTCCTCTTTTCGCTTCTGCACAGTTCACCGAGGACGCCCAGCGGCTCGGGAGCCCTGGCCTCGGCGTCGGCGCAAGGGCCCTGGGGATGGGCAACGCCTACATCGGTGTCGCAAACGACTACTCGGCCCTGTACTGGAACCCGGCGGGTCTCACGCAATCGCAACTGGGAGAATTCTCGTTCGGTCTCTCGTACCGGGGGGCAGACGACAAGAGCACGTTTTTTACCAACCAGCTTTCGAATAGCGTAAACTCCACGAACCTGAACTCGCTCGGTTTTGTGCTTCCGATTCCGGTGAACCGGGGCGCATTCTCCGTGGCATTCGGCTTCACGCGGCAGGCGACGTTCACCTCCGGGCTCAGCTTCAACGGCTATAACCCGGTGAGCAGCATCGTGCAGACCTGGGCCCCCGATGGCACGCGCTATCCGCAGGATATCTCGCTTGCCGAGCAGCTGGAGCTTGCGCACGCCGATACGAACACCGGTCTGTTCATCAGCCCCATCAAGAACAATGTGACTCAGCTGGGAACGGTCACGGAATCCGGCGGCCTGAACAACTGGATGGTCGGCGGTGCGATGGATGTCGCAAAGAACCTCTCCGTCGGAGTGACCCTCACGTATGTGAGCGGGAGCTACCGCTACGACCGCGACTACAGGGAGCAGGACACGCGCCTTGTCCACACCTCTCCCTTCGATTTCAGCGAGATCCGCGTCCAGGATTTCATCGAGGATGACATTTCTGGGGTGAATGCAAAGTTCGGACTGATGTACCGCGAGCCAAACCTGTTCCGGATCGGATTCTCGATCAAGACGCCGACCGCATTCTCCGTCAAGGAGACCTTCGGCACGACCGCTGCCACTACCTTCCGCACGCCCGATGCTGACGGCAATTTTTCCTACGGCCCGGTGGACAATCCCGGCTCAACGGAATATGATGTCCATACCCCGTGGGTCTTCGGCGTAGGCGGCTCGCTCATCATCCGCAACCTGGTGCTCTCGGGCGACGCCGAGTACACCGATTGGACCCAGACACGGTTCTCCAAGGCGAATCAGGATGTGATGGCGATGAACACGGAGTTCGCCACCAAGTATCAGGGGGCGTACGCTCTCCGCGGAGGTGCGGAGTATGAAATTCCCAGGTCCGGCGTCCGCGTCCGTGGCGGGTTCATCTATGACAAGTCGATGTTCAGGGGGGACCCCTCGAACTTCGACCAGAAATACTGGACCGCCGGCGCTGGAGTGATGCTTGGCGAAGCCACCATGCTGGATTTCGGGTTCGCTCATGGGTGGTGGGATACCTACCGCGTGAATTATGATCTGACATCGCGCGTCGACGAGCACATCAGGACCAACACCTTCCTCCTGGCGCTCACGCACCGGTTCTGATCCGGACCAGCCTCTTCCACCGGGGGAGGCACGGTGTGGCTCCGCAGCGGCTCACCCCCCGGGGGGGTGCGCATCAGGACGGTCAACTTGAATCAGGGAGCGTCGTTCGGTATATTGCAGTCCGCCGTTTTTTGGCGGACTCTTTGTTTGCCATGCCCGTGAACAGACGAACACGCATCCTCCTCGGCATCCCCGGCGCGCTGGTCATCCTCCTCGCAGCCGTCGGATTGTTCATGCGCTTTCAGATCCGCAAATCCTTTCCCCTGACCGAAGGCACCATTCGCCTGCCGGAGCTCTCCGCTCCGGTCGACGTGTTTCGCGATTCCTACGGCGTTCCGGATATCGACGCAGGGAACGACCACGACCTGTTCGTTGCCTTCGGCTACGCACAGGCCCAGGACCGGCTCTGGCAGATGGACATGAACCGGAGAATCGGCATGGGCCGGCTCTCGGAAATCGTTGGCGATGCAACGGTCCCCTTTGACCGTATGTTTCGCATCGTCGGCATCATGCGGTCCGCCGAAGAAGCAGAGCGGAGGCTCCCCCCGCGCCTGCGCGAGCGGCTCCAATGGTACGCCGACGGGGTCAATGCCTATATCCGTGAATACCGGGGCCGCTACCCCGTTGAGTTCGATTTCCTGCGTTATGAACCGGAACCCTGGCGGCCCCTGCACAGCCTCGTGGTCTGCAAGCTCCTCGCCTGGGAGCTGAACCTGTCATGGTGGACCGACCTGACCTACGGGGCTCTCGTGGAGCGGGTGGGGCTCGACCGCACGATGGAAATCTATCCGGGATATCCCTCAGATGTCCCCCCGGAAGTCCCGGCAGAGGTCTGGAAAGGGTATGCGGCATTGCGCGGGAGCTACCTTGCCACGGCGCGCATGTACGCCGAGGCAACCGGCCGCGCGTCGGCCTCCGGGGGAAGCAATGCCTGGGCGGTCGCGCCGTCGAAATCCGCCCGCGCCTCGGTCATCCTCGCCAACGACACGCACCTCCAGCTCCAATCACCGTCCCAGTGGCACGAAGTGGAGCTCCGCTCTCCGGGATTGCACGTCCGCGGCATGGCCATCGTCGGCGTGCCGGCGGTTGTCGCCGGGCGCAACGACCGGATAGCATGGGGGGTCACCAACGTCATGGCCGACGATGCGGACTTCTATGTGGAACGGATCGACTCGACGGATTCGACGAAATACAGGTTCGGCGGAGCTTCGTTGCCGCTGATCATGCTCTCCGAAGAAATCCCCGTGCGCGGGCAGGAGCCCGTTCCCCTGACCATCCGGTTGACGCGCCACGGCCCGATTGTGACCGACATCCAGACCGGGCTTCAAAAAGCGCGCTCCCCGTATGCGGCAAGCATGCGGTGGACCGGCGCCGATCCGGATGATCCGCTTGAGGCGTTCTCGGCGATTGAGAGGGCAGGGTCGTGGGACGAGTTTGCCGCGGCACTGAAACTCTATCCGGGTCCCGGGCAGAATTTCGTGTACGGAGACGTGGACGGAAACATCGGCATCTGGTGCGCGGTCAAGCTGCCGGTCCGCACCTGGAAGGCCAGCATCCTTCCCCAGCCGGGTTGGGATGCCGGGGCGGAGTGGAAGGGCTTCGTGCCGTTCGAGAAGCTCCCCCATCTCTACAACCCGCCCGAAGGATTCATTGCCAGCGCGAACAATAAGATCGCGGATGATTCCTATCCGTATCACATCTCTGACCTCTGGGAAGATCCCTCCAGAATCCGGCGTCTCCGCGAGCTTCTGGGCGCGGGCAAGGGAGGCTTTACCGCCGAGGAGTTTGAGAGGATGCAGAGCGACCGGTTCTCCGACAATGCCCGGGAGATCCTCCCCATCATCCTTGCGGCCTTCAAGGACAGTTCGCTCGATCTCCCTGAAGAGGAACGGGTCTTTGAATACCTGCGCAACTGGAATTTTGTCTTTTCACGGGAAGATATCGCAACCACGATCTATCAGGAGCTGTACGTCCGCCTGTTGCACAACATCTACGCGGATGAGATGGGCGATGATCTCTTTCATGATTGGGTGATCCTGGCAAATGTCCCCATCCGCGTGACGACCCGGCTGCTCAAAGAAGGCACCTCCCGCTGGTTCGACGATGTGCGCACCGATTCGGTGGAGACGCGGGACATGATCATCAGGAAGAGCCTGCGCCAGGCGGTGGCGGCGCTCGAGGAAGAGCGGGGTCTCGACATGAAGCTGTGGCGATGGGGTGATCTCCATACGGTGACGTTCAGGCACTTCTTCGGCTTCCGTAAACCGCTCGACAGGATATTCAACATCGGACCTTACCCCTGGGGGGGTGGAAGCACGGCTCTCTCCAGCGGTGAATACAGCTTCAATGACCCGTTCAGCGTGACTGTCGGCCCTTCCTTCCGGCAGATATTCGATCTGGGCGGCGGAGAGATCCGCTCGGTGCTCCCGGGAGGGGAATCGGGGCAGGTGTTCCATCCGCACTATGCCGATCAGGTGGAGCTCTGGCTGAACGGGGCGAACCGCGTGAACCACTGGGGCGTCCGGCCGCTGCAGGGACAGCGTCTGCGCCTGGTCCCATGAGCACGACCGCGTTCTCCCGCAATCTCCTGGATCGCTTGCTGAAGGCCGACGAGGTAGTGGCGTTCACCGGCGCCGGCGTTTCGGCGGAGAGCGGTGTCCCCACGTTCAGGGGTACCGATGGGATCTGGAGCAAATTCAAGCCGGAAGAGCTGGCGAGCATGGAAGCCTTTATGCGGAATCCGGCCCTTGTCTGGGAATGGTATGCGCACAGGCGGGCGATCATAGGAGACGTCAGGCCGAATGCGGGTCACGAGGCCCTCGCCCGAATGGAACCCCTCTTCTCCCGGTTCACCGTGGTCACGCAGAACATCGATAATCTGCACCGCCGTGCCGGCAGCCGCAGGGTGCATGAGCTCCACGGCAACATCGAGCGGAGCTACTGCATGACCTGCCTGAAGCAGGCCCCCGGCCTTGATCTGCCGGAGCGGGGGAGTATCCCCCGCTGTGCGTGCGGCGGGGTCATCCGGCCGGATGTCGTCTGGTTCGGGGAGATGCTGCCCGAGGAGGAGTGGGAAGCTTCCATGGCCGCGGCCGGGCGGGCGGACGTGTTCTTCTCCATCGGGACCTCTGCAGTCGTCTATCCGGCCGCATCTCTTCCCTATGCCGCAAAACGGAGCGGCGCATACCTTGTGGAGATCAATCCCGAGCCGACACCATTGACACCCACCTCCGACGAGTACCTCCAGGGACCGTCGGGATCGATCCTGCCCGAGCTCTGCGAGCTCCTGGTCTCCAGCCGGGGGGGGAAACGTTGAGCCCCTTCAACCCATCATCCACTGCGGACGGACAGCCATGAATCATCTCCCGTCGGGCAAAACAAAGATCGTCTGCACACTCGGCCCTTCTTCCTGGAATATCGAAACGCTCGTCCGCCTGCTGCAGGCAGGTATGGACGTCGTCAGGCTGAACTTCTCCCACGGCACGCATGACGACCACAGGCAGGCGCTTGCCAACGTACGCGAGGCAACGCGGCGGACTGGACGGACGGTCGGAATCCTTCAGGATCTGCAGGGGCCAAAGATCCGCATAGGCTCATTCAGCGAAGCCTTCGTCGATCTTGCCGCGGGGGACGAATTCGTCATCACGACCGACGAGGTTCCCGGAACGGCCCGGCGCGTCTCCACGTCGTTCAAGAACCTGCCGCAGGATGTCGGTCCGGGCGAGACGGTGCTGCTGGACGATGGGAAGCTGCGGCTTACAGTGATCGAGGTGGCCGGGAACGAGGTGCGATGCCGCGTGGAGGTCGGGGGAAGGCTCTCGGCACACAAGGGGATCAATCTTCCCGGGGTCGCGGTGAGCGCCCCGTCGTTCACCGGGAAAGACCTGGAGGACCTCTCCTTCGGGCTGGAGAACGACGTGGATTACGTTGCCCTCTCTTTCGTGAGGACGGCAGCCGACATCTGCGCCCTCCGGCGTGAGATCGAGTCGCGTACCCCGCCCGGGGCGGCTCCTGTCGCGGTGATTGCGAAGATCGAAAAGCCGCAGGCAATCCAGGATCTCGACGCCATCATTGCGGAGGCCGACTGCATCATGGTGGCAAGGGGGGATCTGGGCGTGGAACTGCCCCCGGAGGATGTCCCGATGCTGCAGAAGGCCATCATCCGCAAATGCAACGACGCGGGCAAACCGGTGATCGTCGCGACGCAGATGCTGGAATCCATGATCAAAGCCCCGACCCCCACCCGGGCCGAGACCAGCGACGTGGCCAACGCGGTCCTCGACGGGTGTGATGCGGTGATGCTGAGCGGAGAGACATCCGTGGGCTCATACCCGGTGGAGGCCGCGCAGATCATGAACAGGATCATCATGAAGGTCGAGTCGGAGCGGCACGGGTTGCAGGGAGTGCTCGACAGGCCTCTGGGAATGGCCGAGGGTCGCCACGATGCCCTGGGCCGGGCAGCGTGCATCCTTGCCGAACAGATGAACGCGGCGGCGATCGTCACGCTCACCCATTCAGGGCAGACCGCCAGGGTCCTGGCCCGGTACCGCCCCGATCCACCTCTCATTGCGCTCACGCTGAGCACAAAAACACTGCGGCAGCTCACGCTGGTCTGGGGAGTGAGAGGAATGACGGTGGAGCGCCTGAGCAAGGATTCCGACGCCGCGCTGCAGAGTATTCAGGAGGAACTCGTGCGCGCGGGGCTCGTGCAGCCAGGTCAGTATGTCGTCCTCCTGGCCGGACAACCTCTCTGGGCCAGGGGATCGACGAACTTCATCAAGGTGGAAAGGATAGGGGAGTAAACACCCCGCCGCACGGGAAAGCCTCTGCCCGCGTCATCCGGGGTGCGAAGTGCCGGCCGGCCTCACATGTTGAACACACGGTCGAGCATGGAGATGTGGATGAGGCTGCTCACCTTCTTGTGCACATTCAGAAGCTTCACACTCCCGCCGTGCTCCCGCATCTTCCTGTCGGCGATCAGGAGGGCGCTCAGGCCGCTGCTGTCGCAGAACTCCACGTCGTGCAGGTCGACGATCAGGGTCTCCACCTTCGGCTTGCAGAGGATCAGGAACTCCCCCTTCAACTCCGAAGCGATGGTCGAATCGAGCTTCCGCTCTCTGAGCCGCAGGGTGATCGTTGGACCGTCTTTCTCAACGTCGAACTTCATAGGATCTCTCCCGATGGTCAGAACATGTCCAGACAGGCGGCGAGCCGCTCGTAGACCTCCCGCTTGCCTGGAACTGGAGTCGTCTGGATGAGAAAATTGTAGAACACGTCGGACTGGGTGCCTGCAAAGCCCACGCGCACGGGGGCGTTGCTGGCCCTACAAATATATCCCGAGGGAATCTTGAAATCAAGGTTGAGATCGATCGCCAGGTCATATTCCGTGCGCGGCAACCGCTGCATCATCGAGGCGCGCGGCAGGAAAAAGGGGGAGATTTCCTTCTCTTCCACGCGGACAAACCTCCCCTGAGGCAGCGAGCGCATCAGGTCCACGCTGTGCATGGTGGTGATGACCGTAATGTGCTTGTCCTGGAACTTCCGGCGGAGCACCCCGAGGACCGGTGCGATGGGCACGAGGTCCAGTCTCTCGAACGGCAGGATTAGCAACGCATGACGGGCGTCCGAAACGGAACGTGTGAACGACACCTGCTCCTCCCCTCGCCCGCCAAAGCGCCAGCGTGCAAAAGTGAGCCCCAGTGTCCGTCGGAGTTGTTCCAGCATCGTCGGTGACCCCACCCATGGTGAAAGGTTAGACGGCAAATGCTCAGCGTTTCCCGATCATCGCGAGCAGCTCCTTCTCGGAGATCACGGGGATCCCCTGCTGCCTCGCCTTTGCAAGCTTTGCACCGGCGTCGTCCCCTGCGACCACGTAGCGCGTGGTCTTTCCCACGGACGCGGCGACAACGCCTCCGTGAGACTCGATGATACCTCTGGCTTCTTCCCGGGTGTGGCCGGGCAGGGTGCCGGTCAGGACGAAGGTCAGGCCTGCCAGCTTCCCTCCGGCTGGCGTTGCCTGTGCGGAGACCTCCACGCCTGAACGCTTCAGGCGCTCCACCATGACACGGTTGTGCGGGTCGGCGAAGAAGTGGACGATGCTCCCGGCGATGCGCGGCCCGACCGTGGTGATCGCCTGCAGAACTTCTTCGCCTGCCTCCGCCAGTTCGTCGATCGACCGAAAATGCCCGCCCAGCACCCGGGCCACCCCGGAGCCAACGTGGCGGATGCCCAGGGCAAACAGAAGCCGGTGGTAGGGCTGGCGCTTGCTCTGCTCGATGCTTTCGAGCAGGTTCCGGACGCTCCTGGCTCCCCACCGCTCCAGCTCCGCCAGCTCCCCCTCGCGGCCGTGCAGGTCGTACAGATCCGCACAGTCGCCCAGGAAGCCCTTCTCCACCAGAAGCGAAACGGCGGCCTCGCCCAGTCCTTCAATGTCCATCGCCCCGCGGCTGGCGAAGTGCTCAATCCGGCCCCGGACCTGTGCCGGGCAGGCCGCGTTCTCGCAGTACCAGTTCGCTTCTCCTGCGGGCCGGTAGATCCTGGAACCGCAGGCCGGACATGAGGCCGGCATGGTGAACGCTGCGGCGCCCGAGGGACGTTTCCCCTCGACCCGCCCCGAAACCTTGGGGATGACATCCCCCCCTTTCTCTACGATGACAGTGTCGCCGACGCGGAGATCCAGCTCGTGAATGTAGTCTTCGTTATGAAGTGTGGCGCGCGACACGGTCGAGCCCCCGACAAAGACCGGAGTGAGCTCCGCCACCGGCGTCACGGTCCCGACGCGCCCCACCTGGAGCGTGATCCCCCGCAGCACGGTTTCGGCCTTCCGGGTGGAGAACTTGAAGGCGATGGCCCACCGGGGACTTTTGGCGATCGTGCCGAGCATGTCCTGCTGCCGGACGGAATCCACCTTGATGACAACGCCGTCGATGTCGTAGGGAAGCGTCTCCCGCGCTTCTTCCCAGCTGCGCCAGAAGGCGACGGCACCGTCGATATCCGCGCAGCGCCGTCCGTGTTCGTTGACCGGGAACCCGAGGCCCCGCAGAATATCCAGGTTCTCTCCGTGGCCGGACAGCCGGCGGCCTGGCACGATGAGAGAGTACGCGAAAAAGTGCATGGGGCGCTGCGCCACGAGCCTGGGATCCTGAAGCTTCAGCGTTCCCGCGGTCGCATTGCGCGGGTTGATCAGGAGACGTTCGCCGGCCGCCGCGCGCGCCTCGTTGATCGCCTCAAAATCCTTCCACTTCATGAAGGCCTCCCCGCGCACCTCGGCAGCGCCGATGGAGGCGTCGTTACCCCGCAGGCGAAGCGGAATTGAGCGGATCGTCCGCAGGTTGTTGGTGATATCGTCCCCCTGAAACCCGTCCCCGCGTGTCGCCCCCTGCACCAAGAGGCCGTCCCGGTAGGTGAGGGCGATGGCGACACCGTCGAACTTGAGCTCCGCGAAATACGCGGGCTGCTCTCCCCCGAGAAGTCCCCGCACCCTTCTGTCGAAGTCCCTGATCTCCTCCTCGGAGTACGAGTTCGCGAGGCTGAGCATGGGGGGATCGTGGCTGACCGTCGGGAACTCCCTGGTCGGCTCTCCCCCTACCCTGTGAGAGGGGGAATCCGGGGAGATCATCCCGGGGTGACGCTGCTCGAGCTCTGTCAGCTCCCGCATCAGCCGGTCGTATTCCTGGTCGGCAATAACCGGCTCGGCGAGGACGTAGTAACGGTAGTCATGCTCCTGCAGCATGGCCCGGAGCTCGACGAGCCTGCGAATAACGCTTTTGCGGGAGGCTTCCATGGAGATCCTGTCACTCAGCGCGACGTGCCGTGAGAGACGATGCCGGACGCGCGGATCGCCAGACGCTGGAGAGGGACTGCCGGATTACCGGGAAGGGCGAGCGCCCTGCCGTTTAACTTCAGCCTGAATGCTCCCGGGTTGCCGATGGTGAAAAAGAGGAATTGCTGCTTTGCGTGCCAGGTCTCAGATTCGCCGGGTTTGAAGAAGTACTCGCGCGGTGCGTTGTCGTCGAGCATCATGCGGAACCACACACTATCGGCGGCCTGCCCCTCGAGCGCCAGGCTGTCGCCGCCGGCTGGCCGGGCAAGAGAGTCCGTCGCAACGGGACGCGGACGTCCCGTGGAATCGGGGGCTCCGAGGCGCTCGTTCTCGCGCACCACTTCGTGGAACGGCCGTTCGGGCGTCACCGGCGTCTCGCGTCCCATGATGTTCCAGAGAATGACCGCCGCAATCGCTACGGTCACGATCGCCACTGCCGTACGGGCGTGGCGCGAACTGTCACGGGGAGACGCTTCTCCCGCGACAGGCTCGGGGTGGGTCTCCTGGGCGTGCGGCACCGGGACCTCGACCCCCTCGGAGGCTTCTCCTCCCTCAGGAGGGGAGACCGCCGCCCTCTCCCGGTCGTACTTCTGCATCATGATGGCCGGGTCAAGCCCGATCACCGTGGCATACTCGCGCATGAAAGCGCGCACATACGCCTCGGGCAGAATGTCAATCCTTCCCTGTTCGATGGCGCGGAGGTGATCGACGTTGATCAGCGTCGCGTCCGCCACATCGGCGAGCGTCATCTGGCGCTGTTCACGCGCCTCGCGAAGGAGATCGAAGACCGTGCTCATGATGTCTCCCCCGTCATCCTTCGTCGAGAACCCGGCGGACGTTGAGTGCCAGGGTCTCCCGCAGGAAAGGCTTCTGCATGAAGGCATTGATCCGGTCCGGGAAACTGGAAGTCTCCACGGTTTCCCGCCCGTATCCGGTCACGATGATCACCCGGCATGCGGGCTTGATCGCCCGGAACTCGGCAAGCGCCTGCTTGCCTCCCATAACAGGCATGTTGACGTCGAGCAGGATCAGATCGATGGTATCACACCTGGTGCGGTAGAACTGGAGCCCGGCCTGTCCGTTATGTTCCACGTACACGGTGTACCCGAGCGCCGTGAGCATGTCACGGGCGATCTCCGCAACACTTTCTTCGTCGTCCACGATCAGAATTGTTTCCGTACCGTGAGGGATCCGCTTCCGCCGCCGGACAGGGAGTTCCGGGGATGCGGTGACACGGGGAAGATACATTGTGACCGTCGTCCCGCATCCCGGGGCGCTTTCGAGGTTGAGAAAGCCGCCGTGGCTCTGGACAACCCCGTAGACCACTGAGAGACCCAGTCCGGTCCCCTGATCCTTTGTTGTGAAGAACGGCTCGAAGACGCGCCCCTGGATCTCTCTGGGAATCCCCCTGCCGCTGTCGATGACCCGGACGGCGACGAACGGGCCCGGCTTCACCGAGGCAAAGGTGCTGACGCTGCGGCCATCGGCCATCATGATCTCGGTGGCGAGATGGATGACCCCCCCGTCAGGGAGCGCATCACGGGCGTTCAGGAGAAGGTTCAGAATGGCCTGCTGGAGTTGTCCTTCATCTCCGCTTACGGCTGCGCTCTCCGGGCAGAGCGCCAGCTCCACCTCGATGCTCCTTGCCACGCTCCGCTGGAACAACAGCACAGTGTCCTGGATGAGCGCATGGATATCCACGGCGCTGACCTGCCGTTCGGTCTTGCGGGCGAAGGTGAGAAGCTGGCGGGTCAGCGACGAACCGCGTCTGGCCGAGGATTCAACAATATCCACATATTTCAGGAGTTTGGAACGGGCCGTCAGGTTCTTGCGCATGATGGAGGCGGAGCCGAGGACCGCGGTCAGGAGATTGTTGAAATCATGCGCGATGCCGCCGGCCAGGTTGCCGATGCTGTCGATTTTCTGCGCGTGCAGCATCGCGGCTTCCATCTTCTTGCGCTCGGTGATGTTCCGTGCGACGATCCTGGCGTTCACCGTCTTACCCTGCACGTCCACGACGAGCGAGGAATTCAAGTACACCGGAAACGACTGGCCTGCACGGCTGGTCATCGTCTCTTCCGTGTTATGGAGCACTTCAACCCCCCGCAACAGACGATCCAGAAGCTCGTGCACGGCTTCGCGCCGATCCACCGCGAAGACCGACTCGCACGGCAGACCCACAAGCTCCTCCTTCGTCGCTCCCAGCATCCTGGCCCCCGTGGCATTGCAGTCGAGTATTCGGCCGTCGGCCCCGACACTCAGATAGATATCCGGTGCGTTCTCGAAAAGGTCGGCATACTGGGCCTGAGAATTCCTGATCTGTTCGAAGAGGTGGGCGTTTGTCAGCGCCACACTGATCTGGTTCCCGAATGCCTGCATCAGTTCCGCCTGGGCGGAAGGGTTCGGATCCAGTCGGGGTCCCGCGACAATGAGCGTTCCGGCGAGACTCCCGTGAACGCTGAGCGGAATGGAGGCCCAAAACTGGATCCCCAGTTCCTTCAGCGCCGGAGCAATGCCCCCGTGCGCCTCTCTCAATCGCTCGCGGCAGACCCGCGAGGTACGGGCCCAGGCGGCAATCGATGGGGGAGGAACTCCCTGCAAGGAGAGAAAGTCTCCAAGCTCTCCCCTCGTGCAGGTGAGCACCGGATCCCCATCCTTCAGCATGTAGATCCAGCCGTGAGGGGTACCAAGCACCTCGGTGACCTTTTGGAGCGCGGATTCGAGGGCGGCCGGGAGGTCAACGACCTGATTCACGGCCTCCGCGATGGCGTTGAGGGCAAACAGGTGGCGACGCTGCGCCTCTAACTGGCGCCCGTACCGGAGGGAAAAATAGACGGTTGTGAAACCGAAGAGGCCGACCGTGAGCACGCTGATGAAATCCATCAGGCGGGGCGTCTGGCCGATGGCGGCCATTGCGCTGACGATCGTTGCCATGGAAACCACCACCGATGTGGAGGCGACCACCTGGGCTTGCTCGACCGGGCCCAGGTCGCGCACAAAATTCCGGATGGTGCGGATCGGATGCATCATGACGGAGAAATGTACGAAACCATGCCCTGACATTCAATCGAGCCCTGAGACGCCGCAGGGCAAACCGATAAAACGCCAACGGTCCCGCCGTAGCGGGACCGGTGCGTGCCCTGCATAGTCTGGGATGTCCTTACAGCGGGATTGGCGCGGCAGGTGCAGGAGGCTTGGGAGCCGTAACCTTGGGAGCCGCTTTCTTCAGAAGGACTGCTTCCTTGCACGCCTTCGCGACGCGGAACTTCACCACGGTCTTAGCGGGAATCTGTATCGTCTCACCGGTCTTCGGATTCCGTCCTGCCCGCGCTTTGCGGTTGACCAGCACGAGTTTTCCGATGCCGGGAAGCGTGAAGGAATTCTTGGCCTCCTTGTATGCGAGCGTGGCCAGCTCCTGGAATATCGATGTGGCCGCCTTCTTCTTCATGTCGAACTTCTTAGCGAAGTGCGCGATGATGGCGGTCTTGGACATTGGTTTACCCATTGGTCCTCCTCCAGTAAATGTGACCCTGCAACAACTCCCTTCTGACTGAACCTTACGATCTGCTGAGAAGATAGCAGATTCCCGTAAATATTCAAGGTTTTTATGCAAGTTTCAGCATTCATTTCAAAAAAAGGTTGAAATGACGGGGTTCCACGCCTTTATTTACATCTAAGCCGCTGAAATATAATGAGTTACACCAGGTCCCTCTGGACCTCTTCGATCCCGCCGTCGGAGGTCAGAAGTTCCACGGGACATTCCGGAATGGAAGAAAGGAAGATCCGTCCGTAGGACTTGCGGACTATCCGCGAATCCAGAATTGTCACGATCCCACTGTCAGACATCGTGCGGATCAAGCGTCCGACCCCCTGACGGAATTTGAGGACCGCCTCAGGAAGAGTGAACTCCATGAAGGGATTTCCCCCGCGGCGCGTGATAGCCTCGAGCCTTGCTTCCACGAGAGGATGGTTGGGAACAGCAAACGGCAGTTTGGTGATGATCACATGCTGAAGCGCCTCGCCGGGAACATCCACACCGGTCCAAAAACTATCCAGCCCGAACAGCACGGAGTGGACATCGGCCTTGAACTCCTCAAGCAGCCGGTGCCGTGACTGCTGCGGTCCCTGCACGAGGAGCTGCAGACCGCGCGCTTCCAGTGCGGCGGCGACTGCTGCCGACGCCTCGCGCATGGTCGCCGTGTTGGTGAAGAGCACCAGCGCTTTCCCGCTTGTCCTGTCGATAGCCCTGATCAGGCTGCCCGGGAGCATCAGGGCATACTTGCTGCTGTCGGGCTCCGGCATGTCCACGGCGATGCTCACCCTCATCTGCCGCGCGTGATGAAACGGAGAGTCGAGCTGCGTGAAGGCGACGTCCCCCGCACCCACGCGCTGCTGGAAGTATGCGGCTGAGTTGTTGACCGCGAGCGTCGCGCTCGTCATGATCACCGACGTTCCGCTGCGAAAGAGGCGGGGGCCGATCACGGCCGCCACATCGTGCGGCGAAGCACAGAGCGTCACGTTGCGGTCTGCTCCGAGATCGATCCAGTAGGCGTACTCCGGCAGCGATTGCTCCAGGAACCGCCCGATGATCGTCGAAGCCGACTCCAGATCCGCTGCGATCGCGCTGAGCTCGCCGGCCGCGGCGTCCGTCCCGGTCTCCTCGATTCTCCGCAGCTCCACCTGCAGACGCCGGAGCGCCGGCGTCACGCTGTCGTCGACCATCCCCGGAGCGCGGACGCGCACCTCCCGCGCCGCCGGAGGGGCCGCTCGCTCGACTGCCCGCGCTACCTCGTCGAAGAATGTCCTGACGGTTTCCGCTGCGTCGCGGCAGATCTCTCTGACCGGCTTCTTCTGGCGCCCCAGCAGCCCCTTGTGCGTCTTCGGGTTGTACAACTTCCACACGCGGGAGAGCACCTGGCCGCGGGAGAGGCGGATGCCCATCCCGGCGGACGCCACGGCCTCCAGCGTGTGCGCTTCATCGAACACCACAAAATCGTTTTCGAAGATCAGGCGTTCGTCGTCCTCCTGGCGGGAGAGAAGAAAGAAAAAGAGTGCGTGATTCATGATGACGAGCCGTGCCTGCCGTGCCTGCTCCCGCATCCGCTGGTAAAAGCATCCGCTGCGGCAGGTCCGCTGATTGCACAGCGCCGGTTCCGAAGCCACCATGTCCCAGACGCTCGGCGTAGGGAGGAACCCGAGCCCCTCGACGTCGCCGTCCTTGGTCCGGATTGCCCATGCGCGGATCCGCTCCAGCTCCTTCAGCTCGGGGGCGGTGAAGAGGCTCGTGGCGGAGGAGAGGGCGCTCCGGAGACGCGTGGTGCAAAGGTAGTTCCGCCTCCCCTTCAGAACCATTGCCGTGAAAGGAACCCCGGTGAGTTCCCGCACGATCGGGACGTCCTTCAGAAACAGTTGATCCTGAAGGTTCTTCGTGTGTGTGGAGATCACGGCCTTGCGCTCGCCGCGGGCAGCTTCAAGCACCGCAGGGATCAGATAGGCAAGCGTCTTGCCGATGCCGGTCGGCGCCTCGACGATCAGTGAGCTTTTTGCCCGGAGAGCTCCCTCCACAGCACGGGCCATGGCAATCTGCTGAGGCCGGCGCTCAAACTCGGGCCACAGCCGTTCAGCCCGCGCAAAGACCGCGTCCAGGTCGTTGCTGTCCCTCAACCTGACCTTGCCAGCCATGAGATTCCTCTGCGTGCAACATACTCATTCCGGCGAAGCCGTTCCACCCTCGATTTCATTTTGTCGGTCTTTTCCCTATGTTGCACACTGAGAGACCGGATGAGGACTCGGCATCATACAGCACAGAGGGCCTCAACAGAGCACTCCTCGTATGCGTTCATCCCGCGCGTTCCCTTTGCACTCCTTCCCGCCGCGCCTCCGGCTTCCCCGGGACGGAGCGGCGGATGTGCGCCGTCCGGCGGCCCTCCCGGAAAAGGTTAGGCACATTGCAGTGCGCGCCCTGGGGATCTGCTGCCTCGCCATGGTCCTCCAGTCGCCGTCGGCGGGGCAGGATACCAGCCGGTCGATCGGTTCAACCGTCATCGAGGACGGGAAGACTTTCCTGCGGGGTGCGGGATATATCTTTACTGCGCCCGGCCGTTGGGAAGGTCCGGACTGGGCACTTGCCGGGGGAGTTCTCGCGGGCACGGCGGGGGCTGCGCTGCTTGACGATGAATTGCTGGGCCTGATGAACCGCAACCGGGGTGCGGCCGGAGACAGGCTTTCGGATGTGACCGTGCTTTACGGAGACGGTGCCGTTATCCTCCCGCTGGCAGGAGGAAGCTACCTTGCGGGACTCCTGCTGCAAAACAGGTGGCTCCGGGAAACTGCATTCCTGACCGCCTCGGCAATTCTGCTGTCCGGAACGCTTTCCACGGTCACAAAAGCCGTTGTCGGCAGGGCCAGGCCGTATACGGGTGCGGGGAATCACTCCTTCAAGCCGTTCACCCTGAGCGACGACGACTACCTCTCCTTTCCTTCCGGCCATGTCATCGTTGCATTTTCTGTGTCAGGCGTTCTTGCCCGGCGCATCGGCAACCCCTGGGCTGCGGCCGGGCTCTATCTCCTGGCTGCATCCACCGGATGGTCTCGCATGTACACGCTTCATCACTGGCTCTCCGACGTGTTCTTTGGCGCCGCGACTGCTGCGGCAGTGTCATCGTCACTGGTAACGTGGTATGAAGGCGACGGCAGCCCGGAAAAGGCCTCCAGTCTCCGCATTGTTCCCCACGGCAATGGACTCTCTGTTGTCTGGGTATTCTAACATCATCGAAGGAGCTCCCATGCGCATGTTCTTCCTCCGAGTATCGCTGATCTCCGCATGCCTGATCCTGGCAATCCCGGTTCTGTCCCGCGCCCAGGATTCCACCGCCGGGAACGCCATCCTCGGGCAATGGCTGACGACGGACGGCACCTCAAAAATCGAGATCTACAAGTGCGGGGAGGAGTTTTGCGGGCGTATTGCATGGTTGAAGGAGCCTGACAAAGACGGCAGACCCAAAGTGGATGAGAACAATCCTGATCAGGCCCTGAAAAGCAGGCCGCTGCTTCAACTGGAAATCCTCAGGGGATTCGCCTTCGATGGAGAGGATGTCTGGAAAGGGGGAAAAATCTACGATCCGAAAAGCGGGAACGATTACAGCGCGAAAATGACTCTGGTCGATCCGAACAAGCTTGAACTGCGCGGCTATGTGCTCATGCCGCTCTTCGGACGCACCGAAACCTGGACACGCTGAGCCTTCCGGCTCTGATCACTCACCCCTGGCTCCCGCTGGCGTGCCAGGGTTTTTTTTGCCCCTGATCCTTCCAAACCCTTCCCTTTTTCCCTCCTCTCTGCACGGGCCTCAAGGGAGCCCGTTTAGAAAAACTCAAATCTGGCCCGGATTCGCCTCCTTTTATTTTTCTCCTTTTTTTTTCTCCACTTATTCGTCCTGCCGCGTCTATATGGCCGGGACAAGACTGTCCCTCGGGTGGGGGGCGGGAACTTCTAACTCACGAACAGACGCGATGCTCCGGAGGATGTTTCTGATGGCATCAAGACATGAAGTCAGCTGGATCGATAGGAATGATCGTCTCAATCCCCATGAGCGGATCGTCGCCATCGGCGGGTCAAATCCCGACCGCTCCGTATGGAAGCTTTCCCAGAAAGAGGCGATCGAGGCAATCAAGAGCAACAAGTACGTCTTCTTTGTGAAAAGGGACGGAAGGGAACTGAACCTTGTGGTGGCTCAAAGCCACATCGGCTATGACTTTATCAAGACGGAAACCGACAGTGCGATCCCGGTGAGTCTTCTTGGTCTTCCTGCTCCGCCGTAGACGGTCGCCCTTGACCGGCGGGAAGGCTTCGTGTACGGAAGGGCAAGCGGCCATCACTACGCCATCATAGTGGTTGATTTGTGGACCTAATCTCCGGACGCCATGAAATCACGATATCCCTCTGCCACTCCGCTCCGCGAGATCATGAGACAGATCCTCGTGAACAGGCAGTCGCCCGGTCAGCTCAACGACCTCAGGGCGCTTCTCAATGCCATGGCACTCGCGTTCCTGAAACGAAAGGTCGCCCGGGGAGAGATCTCCCCCGCAATCCTGGCAAGGCCTCTTGAGGTGCTCGCCAGGGCGAGCGTCGCAGGAGTCATCGGGGCGGGCGACACACCCACCCCCCTCCAGGCATTTCTTGCCGGAGGAGAAATCAACGCCATGTCGGACGAAGAATTGCTCGTTCTTATCCGCCGGCTGACATTTGCGAGGGTCAATGCCACTCTGAGCCGGACCTGCCGCGAGCTGGACCCGTCTCTGTGCGCCATTATCGACAGCATGAACTCATGTGTCACAGCCCTCGGGATGTTCACACAGTCCGAACGGTTCGGAATACCCCTGCTGACTCCCGTTCTCTGCACGCCGCTCCTTCACCGGCCGATCCCTGACCGCGAGACATTGCTGGAGTTTCTGCGCCGGCCGAGCGTGCGGGCCGACAGGATTCCAGAAACGATGGAAGCGCTTTCGCTGTACCTGCGTACCCAGTCTGCCCATGCGCGTTCGGTGCCCCTTGATACTCTCGCCATGGCATTCAGGGAATGCAGCACACCATTCACCGGAAGGGGGGAAGTACGATGATACTGAAACACGAGGTCAGCTCCATAATGCGAGATGACCGTAGTAATCCCTTTGAAAGGGTCGTGGCGATCGGGGGAAAAAGCCCGGACGGTTCCTACTGGCACCTCTCCCAGAAGAACGCCATCGAGGCGATCAAGAGCGGCGCCCACAGTTTCTATGTTAAGGTTGCGGGAAGAAGAGTGGGTATTGTTATCGCCCGCAACTCCTTCTATTGCGAGTTTCTCAAGAGCGAAACAGATGGCGATCTTCCTCTGAGGCTCCTGGACCTCCCGCAGCGTTCCCCTGCAGGGTGACCCGCTCGCACGCCGGACACCTCAGGGTGCGCTCCTGTGAAGGACGGGGGAGGGCCGTCCGGAGGCTCTCTGTTGAGTTCGCTGACCGGTCTTCGTATCTTTTATCGAGCAGCAGACATGTGGGTCAACAATTGAACGAATCAAGGTGCCCAGCACACACGATTGGTCTCAGTGGCAGGAGCTTCCGGCGCCGGACAATGAGCTTGACAGAGAGCTGTTGCGCGGCGACCCTCGCGCCTTGATTCTCCGTTACCAGCCGATGCTTATCGTCATTGTGAAGGAGTGCGTCAAGAGGAGGATGTTCTCCGAGGAAGATGTCGACGATGCCATTCAATCGTTGAATGAGCACCTTCTCGTTCGGCTCGATACCTTGCAGGGGCAGTTTACCGGGGCGGCCTCGGTATCCACCTACCTGTCGGCCATCATCCACAACGGATGCGCGTCGCTTGCCCGGAGACGGGCACAGGAGAGGGGCAGCACGATGCTGTCCGAACCGGTCGCTGATCCTCCCCCGGAGCCGGACACTGCGGATACCCTGAAGAGGGAAATACGGCGCTTTCGCGGAATTTTGTCGATCTCCATTGCCCGCCGCCCCAGGATGGTTCTCTGTCTGAAAGGGTACTACCGGCTGCTCATCCAGGTCGGACAGGTGGAGATCCTCTATCCAGGAAAAGAGCTCCCGGGAGCCACCCTTATGCAATACAACCAGCAGAGAGAGGGGGTCCCTGACATGGAGCTCTATCGCCTGCTGGCGACTCTGCTCAACAGCCTGGAGGGAAAGAACAACACGCCGGACGCGCTACGCAAGTGGACGCAAGCCCGGCTCGAAGAAGTCATCCTGTTGATGAATGCGGGCTTTCCCGGGGCCCGCTACGATAAGGAATCTCTGGAAGCCCTTGTCGAAGATTTTTTTTCTCCATTTTTGGAACGGGAGGCGTCTATATAGATGAAGGCCGCATCACGTTCACCTATCATGACGGAGGATTCGCATGAGACACCGGCCGTTTTTTGACGACGCCTCGCATCTTGACGAGGAAGGTGTGGCACTTGCGACCGATGCTCTTCTCCTCGGTAAATCGGAAGCTCTTCCCGGAAGTGTCCAGGATCATCTCGAACTCTGCCTCCGCTGCAAAGAGGAGCTTGCCTCGCACTATTCCCTCGCCCTGGATATCCGTCTCCGGCCGGCAGATCCTCACCCCTATTTTGACCGGGCTGCGGCGCCCGGCGACGCTCGTGACGGCACAGGTTCTCTGTACCGCATCGCAGCTTTGATTATTGCTGCACTGGGACTCGGCATCGTGGGGTATTTCGTCGGGGGAGAGATTCAGAAAAAGGGAGGGAGATACGCCGGAGCGAACAGAAGTTCCAGAGACACAGCGCTTGTCCACGTGCCTGAGCGACCCTTGACATCCGGCGACACAGTGTTCGCCGCAAACTTCGTTCCATCACCGGGTCTCGATCAGCTCGTGGGAGCGAACTTCCGCTCTGAACAGATCCGCATTCTTTCTCCCCCCGCAGGCCGGACAGCCGCGGGCCAGCCGGTGCTGTTTCGCTGGACCGGCCGGGCACCGGGACCTGTCACCGTGCAGCTTTTGTCCAACACTGGAAAGCTCCTCTTCGAGAGAGAGACACCTGGGGACCGGATTGAATATACCGGCCGCTTGATCCCGGGCCTCTACTACTGGAAACTTGTGGGGAGGGAAGACTTGCTCGCGGCAGGGAAATTTACCGTCAAGTAAAGGTCATTTCCCGTACATCACGAAGCCGCACGGAATCGCGGGAAGACGGTTGACGGTAAGGGGGGTGAAGCGTGGAGGCGAGTTAACGGGTCCTTCGTGTGCGTGAGAGTTGCACATCAACCTGTTTGAGGCGGGCGAGTTCCTCCTGCGCCTGTTTCAACTGGGCCTCGGCTTCGAGGAGTCTCTGCGTCTGGGTTGCGGCAACGGAATTCTGGCGGTGGATCACAAGCGTGAGGCTGTCGGTCTCTGCCCGGACGCGCGCGAGGGATGTCTGCATGGCCGCCGCGCGCCGCAGGAGTCCGATCTGGATGCGGGCGTCATCGGCAGAGGGGGGGTCGTTCGGGATCCTGAGATAGGCATCCAGCCAGTACATGGCCAGGGAGTCGTTCGAGGCCGGGTTGCGAGGGTCGAGCGACAACACTGCAGCTCTGTGGACGGCGGCGGCGTAGGAATTGCTGCCGGCATAGTGTTGGGCCACCAGACCGTATTCCAGCAGGGCTGTGCGGAAGTCTCCAGCCCGTTCAAGGCTGTCGGCGGCCGCCATATGGCGGGCCACGCGTTCCTCCATGTCGCGCGCGGCGTCAAAGCTGCTGCAGGCCCATCCGGCCAGCAGGAAGCCGCCGCACATCGTCAGGATCAGGCACGTCCGGCACCTGTTCATGGCGCGGTCCTGAACTCCACGGTGAAGGCTGACCCCCTTCCTGCCTCGCTTTCGACCGTGATCTGCCCCCCCATGCCGTTGACCAGTCCTTTGACGAGCGCCAGACCGATGCCGGTTCCGCTGCGCCGGCCGGCGTTTTTCGCCCGGTAGAATTTCTTGAACACCTGGGCCAGCTCCTCGGCGGCGATACCCACCCCCGTATCGGAAACCGTCACCTGGACTCCGAACGCCGACGTGCAGGCGCTGACCTGAACGGTTCCGCCGGGGTTCGTGTACTTGACCGCATTGCTCACGAGATTGGTGAACACCTGGGCGCAGCGGTCGGAATTTGCCATGACCCTCGGGAGCGGCGAGGACACATATTGAAGAACAATCCCCTTCCGGGCCGCGTTCACGGACGCGTCGGCAACAAGCTGCTTGAGCACAGCCTCCAGATCGGTCGGCCCGACCGTGTATTCCATCATGCCCGCCTCGATCCGCGCGAGATCGAGGAACTGATTGCTGAAGCGGGTGATCTTGTCGATGTTGTCCCGGATCGTCTCAAGGAGTTTTTTCTGGCGCTCGGAGACCGGTCCGGCCTGCTGCTCGGACAGCAGATAGTAGGCCGAGTGCATTGTCTGCAGCGGCATCCGGATCTCGTGCGATATATGATGCATCATCTCCGCGCGGGCGGCGTTTGCTTTCCGCAGCCGGTCGCCCATGCTGTTGAAGGCGGCCGCGAGCTTTCCCAGGTCGCCTCGCGTCGCCATGCCCACCCGGGTGAACGTCCCTCGAGCCACTTCGTCTGTTGCCCTCATGAGGGCTCCGAGCGGCTTCGTGATCGACCGGGTCAGAAACAGGGCGACGGTGACGGCGGTCAGCATGGCCCCCATGGTCAGCAGCAGCGCGACCTCGCCCGAGCGCCGGGCCGATTCTTCCGCCTCGATCACGGCTGCATCCAGGACCCTCTGTTTGATCTGCACAAGCTGCTCGACGTCGCGATACACCTCGTCGAGGCTGTCCATCATCGCCCTGCGCAGAGCCGCCTGCGAATCCGCGCGGACGGTGAGGTGGGCGCCCACCGCCAGGCCATACCAGGCATGGCGCCGCGCCGCGCTGCGGACCAGACGCCTGAAGTCGCTGTCGACATTCAACCGCCCGAGTGTGTCAAATGCGGCGCGGGTCACCCGGCGCTGCTCGCGAAACAGTGAGAGATACGTGGTGTCTCTGGTGGCCATGAATTTCTGTGCGTCACGTTCCTCGTCATACAGGGTGGAACGAAGCTGCTTGGTGAGATCCATCGAGCGCACATCGCCGATCACCGTGGCGCGCGTGATCACCGAGACGCCGATGAGCTGGTACAGGATATAGGCATCCGCAGCCGTCAGCAGCGCAATGACCATCCCGAAACCCAGAAGAAGTTTCCAGTACAGCGTTACCCTCACGGTCCGGTCCCCTCGATGACGGCAACGGCGACAACATGGGAGTCGGAATGTGAAAGGGAAAGCATCAGGCGCGATCCGGCCAGCAGCTCCCGGAGATCCCCGTGAAGCGTCACCAAAGGCTGGCCGGAAGGTGCATTGGTGACCTCAACGTCCTTCCACCGGAAGATCCCCGACCATCCGGTGGAGAGCGCCTTGCTCACGGCCTCCTTGGCCGCAAAGCGCGCTGCGTAGTGCTGGTCGGCGTTCGGTCTCGCGCTGCAGTAGGCGATCTCACCATCCGTGAACACCTTGGAAAGAAATCGCCCCCCGTCCTGCTCGATGCTCGACCGGATCCTCCCGATCTCGATGATATCTACCCCGATGCCCTTGATCATGGCCTGCACCCCCCGTTCATGGAGTCCACAATGGGGAGCAGCGCGGAAATATCCCCCAGCTCGTAGTCGGCATTGGCATCGATCGTGCCGAACGTGTCGCCGTACCGGGCAAAGGCCGTCCGAATACCGAGCTTCGCCGCGCCCACAACATCGCGTTCCGGCCAGTCGCCCACCATTAATGCCTCTGAGGGATCGACCTGGAGCTGCTCCAGCGCCCGGCGGAAAGGGGCCGGGTTGGGCTTGCGCTCACCGGAGTCGTCAAAGGTGACGACGCAGTCAAACAGGTGGTGGAAATTCAGCGAACAGAGCCGCAGCCATGCCTCCCGCGCCGGGGCATCGGAAACCACCGCCAGCTTCAGCCCCCGCTTCAGGAGTCCGATCAGGGTGAGGTGCACGTGCGGATAGGGGACGAGGGCGGCCTCGCGAGCCCGGCGATAGGCGATGATACCCGCCGAAAGGATTTTGTAATCGACCTTTTGGAAGAGATCGTACAGGAGCTGGTCGAAGACGTTCTGGAACTCGATGCCCCGTTCCTTGTAAATCGCATCGATCCGGCCCCGCACATCATCGGTGGCGAGCTCGAGTCCTGCATCGATCATCGATTGGATCGCCGCCTCGATGGCCTGCCGCTTCATGGCCATGAAATCGACCAGCGTGTTGTCGAGATCAAATATCACCGCTCTGATCATGGTCGTCGGTCAATGAGGAAGACGCGCAGCTCGTGCGACCTCGTCTTCGATGTAGGCGCGCAGCACCGGCTTGAGATAGACGCTGTCCAGTCCGATCTCCTGCATCGCGACTGCCAGAAGGGAGGCTTTCCGGGAGGGCCCGAGGCGGCGGTTGATCAGCAGGAGGCGCTGCTCCCGCAGCACGCAGTATCCACCTTCGAAGTCGCCCCGCTCGTAACGGACAGTGACTCCGAGCTGGTCCGCCAGGCTGTGCAACTCCTCAATCAGCTCTTCACTCTTCATGGGGTGGAGAAGGACGTTTCTTGAGCGGCTGGAAGACAGCGAGCCCGATCACCGTGTAGTAGCACAGGACCGCGATCACCGGCGCCCCAGCGAGCGCCTTCACGCGCGCGACGAACAGCTCGCGGAACACCGCGTTGTCGGCGGTCGTGAAGAACTCCTTGTAAATCATCTTCCCGTCAAGGATCATCGTGTAGACCTCGACCGGAACGAACACATAGAACAGGATCGCCGACATCAGGAGCCACCCGTGTTCCTTCAGCCTGTACGGCGACGTGGACAGAAACAGGATGCTGCTGATGAGCGTGACAACATAGCTTATCATGATCACAACCGAAACGACCGAGATCAGCCGGAAAACCTCGCGCTCGGCTTCGGGCGCCAGGTACTCCTCGAATTCCACCGTCCCCGGCTTCAACATGTCGTTGCCGATAAGCGCCCGGGCGTTCGTGCTCCCCAGCCAGAATATGGCCGAGACCACGAGCACGAACAGGGCTATCCGCCAGACGACGGGCTCTCCGCGTACGGTCATGTCCTGCCGCCGGGGAGGTGGCTCCCCCCCGGCCGGTCGATGTTCCAGTTCTTGTACCAACTGAGATCGTAACAGAGTGCGAGGAATTCCTCAAGAGAACCCGGGCTCATCACCAGATAACGCCGGGTGAACAGATCGCGGGCCGCCGGGGGGGAAGATTCGAGGATCCTTCCGGCAAGAGCCTGACTGCGCTCGACCGCCCCCGTGAACTCCCTCCACAAGCCTTCATACCCCTGACCGTCCTTCCCTATACGCTGCATGATGCCGTACGTCCTGTGGGCGAACTTCGCCAGAAACGAGAGTTCATCCAACCCTGCCAGGGTTTCCGATGTCTTCGCCGCCTCCAGCAGAATCCCCAGATCGTCCCGACGGGTGAGACGGCTGGATGAAAAATCATCGAGAGCAGTCAGGAGTTCTTCTGTGGAGCGGCTGAGGGGCATCGGGAGCATCAAGCTTCGCCTGTTCAAGCAATATACGCAACAACACCCCTCACTATCAAACTCCCCGCCTCCCCTCCCTCAAGCCAGCCTGGAGCTTCCCCTTAGTGTTGCCCGCCTGCCACACCCCGGAGATCTCCGTTCCGCTCCGTGTGGCATCTGCGCCACAGCCTTCCTCATCGTCCTCTGAAATCCCCCCAGTCGCCTTCATTCCCCGAGGAATATTTCTGGCACGAGGGTTGACAAGGCAGATCACACTTCAAATGTCACACAGAGAGCGGAGACCCAATGGAGGATTTGCAGGCTGCTTTCGCACGCGAGGCCCTGCCTCAAATGCGGGCGCTGAGAGAGTTCGCGTCCACCCTCTGCAGAGATGAGCAGCGCACTGCCGACCTGGTTCAGGACACCATGCTCAAGGCGTTCCGGGCGTTCGCATCCTACCGCCCGGGGACAAACTGCCGCGCGTGGTTGTTCCAGATATGCAAGCACTGTTTCATCAACGACCGCCGCCGCAAGAAACTCGAGCCCATCGCAGTGGATTTCGACGTGGAGACGGGGGGAGATGAAATGGGTGATGAGCTCAGGGAAGTGCGGGCGGTGGCGGCGTCGCTGCATGAAAGCGCACCTGGTGATGGCGTCATGGACGACGAGGTGATGAGGGCGCTGGATGATCTCCCCGTCGACTACCATACGGTACTCATCCTCAGCGATATCGAGGGGTATTCGTACGAGGAGGTCGCCGAGTTCACGCAGGCGCCTCTGGGGACCGTCCGTTCCCGCATCCACAGGGCACGCAAAATGATGGCTTCCCGGCTCCACCACTATGCGAGCCGCGAGGGCTATCTGCTCCATGCCGCCTGAGCCTTGAAGGGTGTGCCGGCTGGCATGACATGCCCGGGAGGGAAGAGAACGCCGAGGAGAGGCCGCCGCGAAACCGGCCGGTCAATGAGGCTCCGGATGTTTTCCGGAGAGCGACACGGCGGCGGGTCCGCAATCTTCAGCGGAGCCGCCGCCGACGGGTGTGGCCAAACTTGCTGCGTACCGCGTCTCCTCCTGAAAGGACCTGCAATGAAATTCGTCCCCGCCCTCTTCGTGTCCATCCTTCTCCTCGCTTCTTCAGCGGCCGAGGCTCTCCCACGTTTCGCCTCCCGTAGCGGGGCACAATGCCAATCGTGTCATGTCGATCCCTCGGGCGCGGCCATGAGGCAGGCGTTCGGTGTGCAGTACGGCCGGGAACAGCTCCCAGTCCCCGGGTGGTCGCAGGACCTCGGCATTGAGGACTTTTCCAACGCGATCGGCAATGTGCTCGGGGTTGGAGCAGATCTGCGCACGCTCTATTTCTCCCAGCACAGCCGCTCCGGTGGATTCAACGATGCCTTCTTCCAGATGCAGGGAGATCTGTATCTGAATTTTAAGGTCGCCAAGAAGGTCAGTCTCTTCCTGAACAAAGGGCTCTACAGCGGCTTCGAGGCGTTCGCCCTGCTCTCGATCCTGCCGTCCAGGGGACACATCAAGGTCGGCAAGTTCATACCGGACTTCGGGACGAAGATCGACGACCATACCACGTATATCCGGACCTACACCGGTTTCAGCCCCGAGTTCTCAAGGCCCGAGCTCACCGGCGTGGAAGCGGGCATCGCGCCCGGAGGATTGACGTTGACGGGAGGAGTCTATAATGCCACGGATGGGATCGGCACGGGAACCGGGAATCGCAAGTCCTACCTCGGACGCGTGGAATATATGCTCTCTCCGGGAGGCGATGTGCATCTGAGCCTCGGCGGCAACGTGTTCGGGAATGCCGCGCTCAAGGCCCCTGTCTCGGGTCCGGCCGATGCCATGCAAACACTTGTAGGGGCTTTCGGGGCTCTGAGCGTGGGACAGTTTACCCTCTTCGGAGAGACCGACTGGGTCCAGTCAAGAGGAAGCGCGACACCGGTGCCCAGGGCCTTCGTTTCGTATGTCGAGGCCGACTATCCGGTCGTCACGGGCATCGACCTGAAACTTGCCTACGATTTCTACGACCCCGACCTCGACCTCAAGACGGGGACCGCCTCGCGCTACAGTGTGGGAGTGGAGTTCTTTCCCCTGCCGGGCGTTGAGGTGAGACCGATCTACCGGATCGTCGATGGCACCGTTGCGAGTCTCAAGAACGAATTTGACATGATGTTGCATCTGTATTTCTGAACAACGACAGGCGGAGATTGCGGATATGAGAGCAGCAGCAGGAATCTCTCTCGCTGTGGCGGCGGCCCTGATCATGGGCGCTTCGGCGCAGGAGGAAAAAGGGACGGTCTCGTTCAAGAACGACGTCTTCCCCATCATCAAGCAGAACTGCCTCCCATGCCATGCGGAGGAGAGCTTTAATCCCAGCGAGCTGTCGCTCGACACCTATGCAGCGCTGATGGAAGGCGGTAAACACGGTCTCCCCGTCGTTGCAGGAAAACCGTCCGAGAGCATCATGGTCCAAAAACTCTCAAAGAAGCCGCCGTTCGGAGATCCCATGCCCCTCGCCAAGAAGAAGCCCGACGGCACGGTCGATCAACGGGAAATCCCCGCGAAGGATCTCGCGGTGATCCGTGCCTGGATCGACCAGGGGGCGAAGGACAACTGAAACGGGCAAGTAAAGGTCTGAGTGTATCGGGGGGCTCACCAGGTGGGGCTCCCCCTTTTTTTGTAAGGTGGGGCTGGCGCCAGAGGCAGGTCCGCCCGGAGCCCCGTCGCCTTCATGATCCTGATCCCCGTGCGCCGAATGATTCTTACCAATTGTTATTGTATATTCACCATGGGGATGGTCAGTCTCTTTCAAGAAGAGGGAAGGCTCATTGGCATCTTTTTTCAACACCTTCAAGGGTTGGCTCCGGAGACTCAAGGGCGGGCGCCGCGAAACCCCCACTATCACGCCTTTGGTTCAGGCTCCCCGCCCCCCCGTTCCGGAGCGCAGAAGGCGGGGTGGAAATGATGGGGAAGGTCAGTCAGGCCGCCAGCGCGCTCCCCGCGCCGACCATCCCCGTCAGCCCAGGGCCGAACAGCCCAGACGGCTGAAGAGCGACCAGCCGCGCCCGCCGCAGGAAGACCGGCAGCAACATCCGCCCCGGCCTGAGCGGCAGCCGCGTCCGCCTAGATCCGAAGAGGAGCGCCTGGCACGCCCGACACAGCGACGTGCACCCAGGTCTCAGCCGCGTCGCGAACCGCCCTCCGCAGCTCCGCCGGAAATTCCAGAAATACCAGCAGGACCCCCCTGGGACCCCTCGGAGTACCAGGTTCCCCCCGAAGAAGGGAAGACCCGCTTTCATGATCTCGACATTCCCGCCGAGGTCATGCATGCGATCGCGGAACTCGGATTCCAGTACTGCACCCCGGTCCAGGCAGAGATCCTCCCCAAGGCCCTCAAGGGACTCGACGCCACGGGCCGTGCCCAGACCGGCACGGGCAAGACGGCGGCGTTCCTCATCAGCATCCTGGCGCATATTCTCCGGAATCCTCCTGAAGAACAACGAAAAGCCGGCACACCCCGGGCCCTCATCCTTGCTCCAACGCGCGAACTGGTGATTCAGATCGAAAAGGACTCGAAGGATCTCTCCAGGTACTGCCGCGGCGTCCGCACGCTCGGGATCTACGGCGGAATGGACTACAACAAGCAGCGGCGGGAGCTCGAACAGGGGACGGTCGACATCATCGTTGCGACGCCGGGCCGGCTGCTCGACTTCAAGAGTAAAGGCGGATTGATGCTCTCCAAGGTGGAGATCATGGTGATCGATGAAGCGGACCGGATGCTCGATATGGGATTCATCCCCGACGTCCGCCGCATCATCGAGAGCACCCCGCCGAAGACGCGACGGCATACAATGCTCTTCAGCGCCACACTCACTCCCGATGTGGTGCGCCTCGCCTCCAAATGGACCAAGGACGCCTTCACGGTGGAGATCGACCCCGGTCAGGTGGCGGTCGACAGCGTCGATCAGAAGGTCTACATCGTTACAGCCGAAGAGAAATTCAAGGTGCTGTACAACATGGTCGTGAAGCAGAACCTCGAGCGGGTCATGGTGTTCTGCAACCGCCGCGACGACAGCCAGCACCTGGCGGAGCGATTTGCGGCCATGGGGATTGTCACGGGGCTGCTGTCGGGCGACGTCTCCCAGGACCGCCGGATCAAGACCCTCGAGGCGTTCCGCGGCGGAAAGATCCGCGTCATGGTCGCAACGGACGTGGCCGCGCGCGGGCTGCACATCGAGGATGTCAGCCATGTCATGAACTACAATATGCCGCTCAGTCCGGACGATTACGTCCACCGTATCGGCCGCACCGGTCGGGCCGGGGCCACGGGGATTTCGGTGAGCTTCGCCGACGAAATGGATGCCCAGCAGATCCCCGCCATCGAAGAATACATGGGCAGATCCCTGTCATGCATCTATCCGGATGAGACGCTGCTCGGAGAGCCCGTTGCGGTGCAGGACAAGCCGGCACCGCTCTTCATCGAAAAGGCGCCGCAGCACGGAGGCAACAGGCGGGGAGGCCCGCGGCGTCCCGGGCCGCGGCGCGGTCGTCCAGGGCCGCAGCTCGGGTCGGGAAGGCCGGGAGACAGAAAAGCCCCTCCTGAGAAACCTCCCGATGGGGGAGCGCAGAGCGGCTGAACATGGACGTTTCCCGGGCTGCCATGCTGCTTGGAGCCGGCGCGCTTGCCGGCCTGATGAATTCGATTGCCGGGGGCGGGACCATCGTGACGTTTCCCGCCCTCATTGTTTCCGGACTTTCCTCGATCGTTGCAAACGCCACCAGTACCATTGCCCTGCTCCCGGGCATCGTGAGCAGTGTCTTCGGATACCGCCGCAATATCCCTGCCGTGCACCGATGGCTGAGGCTGTTTGCGCCGGTCAGCCTGGCCGGCGGACTCGCCGGAGGCATCCTCCTCGTCCGCACGCCCTCCGCACTCTTCGATGGGCTGGTTCCATTCCTGATCCTCTTTGCCACCCTGCTTTTCATGACCAACAGCATGTTCAGCCGGATCTTCCGGCCGGGAGGTGAGGAGTCCCCACGCCCTTCCCGCCGGTGGCTTGCCGGTGCTATGGGGTTTCAACTGTGCGTGGCGCTCTACGGCGGGTACTTCGGGGCGGGGATCGGAATACTCATGCTTGCCTCGCTCGGCCTGCTCGGGTTCCGCGACGTGCACGAAATGAACACCGTGAAAACCATCCTCGCGTTCCTGATCAACGTCGTGGCCGCGGTCTACTTCGTCTTCAGCGGGATCGTGGATTGGCCATCGGCCGGTGTGATGGCCGTGGGGACCGTGGCGGGAGGGTACTCTGGCGCCCACTTCGCGCAGAAACTTCAGCAGAAGAGTGTCCGCAGGCTCATCACCATGATAGGCCTCGTCCTCTCCGCGCTCATGTTCTACCGGCAGTTCATCGCCGGCCGCTGACGGTTTCCTCCCCCCCCCCCCCAGCGTCGCCCCCCCCCCTTGATCGCCGTACCCTGCCCCCCCCTTCTTTTCCCTCTTCTTTAATCCTCAATCAAGCGGAACTCCCGCTG
>Ga0182021_10000075_pt1 | contig 84525 bp, 75 predicted proteins | sample 612E3MmetaG_FD_120493 | JGI IMG/M metagenome (GOLD analysis project Ga0182021, IMG submission 120493) | Permafrost microbial communities from Stordalen Mire, Sweden - 612E3M metaG (Illumina Assembly) | ecosystem: Environmental > Terrestrial > Soil > Wetlands > Permafrost | place: Sweden... | reverse complement strand
CTAAGAGTGCCAGAACCTTCAGGATGCTGTTCCGAATCTCCGGGATCCGTCCCGGGCGCGGTCGAGGAACCGCTGCACGGCTGCGGGATCCACGGTGGCCGGAATGCCAGACCACCCCTGGGATGGCCTCAGCATGCCCAGCATGTCCTCGGGGCAACCCACCTGTTCGTAAAGGTGTTCCACGCTGTGGGCCAGTTGGGTGGCGGTGCGGTCGGTGGCAAGAGCCTCCCGCAGGACAGCCTCGCGCCAGCGATCCTGCGCCTGGGCCCAGCGGGAGCTGCCTGGCCGGGGCGTCTTGCCCACGGCCTCGACGCAGGCGGCCCAGAGATGGGCCTCGAAATCCCGGAGGGCGGAACCCTCCAGGGCCCGCAGTCGCTGGACAGCTTCACCCTCTCCGGGAGCGGTGATCTGGATTTCCAGCGAAGTGAGGAAGCCGAAGTCGTAACCGGTCACGAGATCGTCCCAGGTGAGGGGGCCGATATGGGTCTGGAAGGCTTCGAGGGGCGAACTGAAGGGCGTCATGGGTTCCTCAAGCAAGCAGGTGGAGGGCGAGGTGGACGGCGATGCGCGCACTGGCCTCGGCGCCCTCGAGGGTGGGGGCCAGTTCCATGAGATCGGCTCCCACCCAGGGTTCGGGCCACAGTCTGGCGGCGTGGATCAGGCGAAGGGTCTCCGCCAGACTGAGACCCCCGGGCACGGGTTCGGCCACGGCCGGTACCAGGATGGGGTCAAGGGCATCCAGGTCCAGGCTGAGGTAGGCCGGCCCCTCGCCCACGGCGGCGAGGTCCTCCTTCAAGCGCAGGGCCATCAGGGGATCGCGCAGATCCGCGGGCGTCCACATGCGCGCGCCGACCGCCTGCAAAAAGGCCAGTTCATCATCATCGAAGCGCGGGGCCCGCAGGCCCGCCTGCATCAAGCGCTCGGGATCCACAAGGCCTTCCTCGATGGCTTGCCGGAGCCAGGTTCCGTGATGGATGTCCGTGCCCCAGGCGGCGCCGTCGGCGGCATCCGGATGGGCATCCACGTGCAGCAGGCCCATGGGCCCGTGCCGGTGGGCCAGTGCCCGCAGGGCGCCCAGGGTGAGGGAATGGTCACCCCCGAGCAGGAGGGTGCGACACCCGTTCATGGTCCAGGCCCCCACGGTGGCCTGCACAGTTTCCAGGGCCTCGGCCAGGGAGAAGGGCAGGGTCGGGATGTTCCCGCCATCCAGCCACCCATGGGCGGCCGCGGGTCCCAGCACAGGACAGCCCTCCCTGAGCCGGTCCGGCATGGGGTGGGTTCCCAGCCCCATGGAAGCCGTCCGCAGGGACCAGGGACCCAGGCGGGCGCCGGGCCGGTTGATGACACCGGCATCGCAGGGGACGCCCAGCACCACGCCCGTGGCGGGACGCGGATCGATGCAGAGGGGCAGGCCCAGGAACGGCGTGAGCCCCGTGCGCAGGCCCCGCATGAGGACTTCAGCGGACATCGGATCTCCGGGGGGTGAGGACCGTCCTGAAGGCGGCGATCCATTGGTTGGCATCGCTGAAATCCCCGGGGTAGAGGGGTTCTTCGGCGGACAGGCTGACCGTTGTAGGGGTGGCGAAGAGGGTCTGGAGGTGCGGCAGCAGGGTCTCGGTGCCGGTCCAGGGGTAGTGCGAGGAGGGGCTGGCGAGCCGCATGGGCTGGGCAGGAAGGCCCAGGTGGAAGGCCGCGCGCAGGCCCCCTTCATAAAAAGCCGCCAGCCGCTCCCCTCGCGTCGTCGTGCCCTCGGGGAACAGCAGCATGTCGCGGCCGCTCTGGAGCGAAACCGAGAAGCTGGCCAGGGCCGCGGCCCGGCTGGTGGCATCCTCCCGATCCACGAAATGGATGCCCGATTTCTTGGCCCAGCGGCCGATCAACGGATAGCCAGTCACTTCACCCTTGGCGATGGTGCCCATGGGGCGGAGGCTCATGAGGACCACAGGATCCACCCAGCTGAGGTGGTTGGCCACCCAGAGGGGAATGTCGAGTCGCGGATGACCCTCGATCACCAGGTCCACCCCCAGGGCCGGCAGCAGGCGCCTGGCCCAGCGGTGCAGGCCAGGCTGGGGCCCGGCACCCGTCGCCAGGCGCGGGAGGAGTGCGGCGGTGGGCCAGAGGACCCCACTCCACGACACTAGCTCACCAGCTTGAGACGGGTGTAGCGGGCCCGGACGCGCTCGAGGTCCTCGCGAGTGATGGCGGACCAGAGACGAGTGTCGCCAGGGGCGTAGAAATCCTGGACCTCTTCGACGACCCGGGCGCCCAGGGCGTTGTGGACGCTACGGGCATCGGTGTTGCCGGGTTCCACCAGGAAGCGGCATTCGTCCACATTTTCGTTGAGTAGCTTGGAGACCATGGCCCGGATGAGCAGGTAGTTCACCCGCCCCTTCTGGTACTCGGGATGCACCGCGAGGGTGGCGCAGTAGACCGTGGCCCCCTGCACGAAGTTGAGCACATAGCCAACGGGCCGGCCCCCGTCGAGAGCAAGGAAACACCAGTCCCGATAGAGCTCCGTGCAGAGGCGCAGGTAGTGGGGGCAGAGCTCCCCAGCGCCATCCCCGGACCAGATCTCCGCTTCGAGGCGGCGAAGGTGGACATAGTCCGCGCTGCCCAGGGACCGCACGGCGTAGCGGGCCCCTTCCGGGTGCTGGGTGAGGTTCTCGATCGTCATGGTCGTGCCTCCCTGGGTTCTCAACCAGGGTCGGCCACGGTGATGACGACGGTGTGGCGGTTCAGCCAACTTCACGGAAATAAGGTGAAACCAAGCGATGACGGGCATCCGCACAGCAGGGATAGCAAGTCTCGGGTCCCTGTGTAACGAAAGAAATTCCTGGCGGTCACATCGCTGGAACTTTTTCTTCAGAAGAAGGGGGTGACCAGCTTGAGGAAGCCTGCTGCCAACAGCGCGCTGATGGGAATGGTCAGGACCCAGGCTACGAGGATGTTTCCGGCCACGCCCCACCGCACGGCGGAGACGTTCATGGTGGCCCCCACACCCATGATGGCCCCCGAGATGACGTGGGTGGTGCTCACCGGTATGCCCAGGTGGGCCGTGGTGAACAGCACGATGGCCGCGGACGTCTCGGCAGCGAACCCATGGATGGGCCGCAGCTTGACGATCCTCGTGCCCATGGTGCGGATGATCTTCAATCCGCCGGACATGGTGCCGAAACCCATGGCCATGGCGCAGGCCAGCTTCACCCAGACGGGCACATTCACGACAGTGCCATGGGTGGCGAGCTTGCCGTAGGTGATGAGGGCCAGGGCGATGATGCCCATGGCCTTCTGCGCGTCGTTGGTCCCATGGGTGAAGGCCATGGCGCTGGCGGAAACCAGCTGCAGCTTCCTGAAGGCGAAGTTCACCCGATGTCCGGCCATCCGCCGCACGATCCAGAGGATGCAGATGATGAGGACCATGGCGATGAAGAATCCCATCACGGGCGAGACCACCAGGAAGGTGGCCACTTCCTCAAGCTTGGTGGTGTGGAGGGCACCGCGTCCCGCCTGGGCCACGACCGCACCGGCGAGACCCCCTACCAGGGCATGACTGGAACTGGAGGGGATGCCGAACCACCAGGTGATGAGGTTCCACACGATGGCCGCCAGGAGGGCCGCCACGATCACGGCGGGGACTACGAACTGGCTGTCGGCGATGCCCTTGGCGATGGTGGTGGCCACCTGGGTGCCCAACAGGGCGCCCCCGAAATTGAGCACGGCGGCCATGAGGATGGCCTTCCTGGCACTGAGGACACCCGTGGAGACCACGGTGGCGATGGCATTGGCGGTGTCGTGGAAGCCGTTGATGTAGTCGAAGGCCAGCGCGAGGCCGACGATCATCACCAGGGCCGGAATGAAGCCTGCATGCATGGGATGGCTCCGGCCTAGGCGTTCTTCATGACTGTGGAACCGATCACCTTGGCCACGAGTTCGATCTTGTCAGAGGCGTCCTCGATCTGTTCGAGGAGCTCCTTCCACTTGATGAGTTCGATGGGGTCCTTGGGATTTTCGAAGATCTGCGCAAGGGCCGCGTGGTAGATGGAATCAGCCTTGTTCTCCAGCGTATGCACCCGCCGGATGCGATCCTGGATCTCCTTCTGGTTGGACATGTTCCGCAGGAAACGGATGAGGTGAAGGATCTCCCCCGAACCCTCGACGATGAGCGAACTCATTTCGGTGACGGCGGGCATCACCTGCCCGATCCGGTACAGGATGAGGCGTTCGCAGATCGCATGGATCTTGTCCACCACATCATCGATGGCGTGGGCCAGCTGCATGATGTCCTCCCGATCGAGGGGAGTGACAAAGGTGTGGTTCAGCCGATCCATGATTTCGCGGGTGAGATCATCCCCGATGTGTTCCAGGTCCTTCATCTGCCGCCGAAGCTCCGCAAACCGGACAGGGTCTCCGGTCCGGATCTCCAGATCGAACAGCTGGGAGGCCTGGTAGACGTTGGCAGCCGCGGATTCCAGAAGGTCGAAGAAAATCATTTCCCTGGGCTTGAGCCAGCGCATCAGAGCATTCAAAGACATCGGTAACTCCCATGATCAGCGTCTAACTGTACCGGGTCCAGGCGAGTTACTGGAGCGTAAATTCGCCATCGCCCGCTGGGCCGCAGGCTGCAGGCCGTGTATGCTCAGGATGCATGAATCAGCCGGAATCCCAGCGTGGCGGTGGATCGGGCGTGCCGGTCTTCCTGGGCCGCGCGTTGATCTGCCTGGCTTCCATGCTCTTTCTTGGATTCGGGCTGGGCATGAGCGTCCACAAGGGAACCTCCATATTCTGGACTTTGGGTCTGCTGGTCACCCTTGCCTTCGTGCTGATCCTCATGGCCCGCTGGCAGGTGCGGTCCCTCGCTGACCCACTGGGCCAGGTATTGGAAAGGCATACTCCCCGGTTTGGCGAGAATATTCCTCTCGCGTGGTCAGCGCTGGAACAGGAGAATGTCGACCTCAGGGAGAGGGCCGCCCGGGAGGATAGCCTGCTGCCCGGAATCATGGCCCGGTTGGAGGAGGGGGTGATCCTCTTTGGTCCCGCGGGCAGCCTCGAGCAGTTCAACCCTGCTGCCCAGCGCCACCTGGGCCTTGGCGCGCCCCTGGCGAAAGGCATGACCATCAGAGAGGTGTTCCGGGATCAGGAAGGCCCCGATGCGGTCCAGAAAGCCTACCGGGGCACGTCGTGCGAATGGCGCCTGGCGCGGGCGGGGCGGACCCTGCGCGTGAGGGCGATCCCTTTTGCACCTCTCGGATCTGTGAGTGGCGTTCTGCTGACCCTGGATGATGTCACCAGCCAGGAGGCCCTCGAGACCACCCGGCAGAAGTTCATCTCCAACGTCAGTCACGAGCTGAAGACACCCGTGACGGCCATCCGGATCGCCGCCGAGAACTTGCAGGAGGAGAACCTGCATGAGCCTGCTCGATCCACGGCTCAGTCCATCATGCGGTCCGTGGATCGCCTTACCCTGCTGCTGGGGGACCTGTCGGAACTCAGCCGGATTGAAAGCGGCGCCCTGCATCTGGCTCCGGTCCGCCTGGAGCTCTCCGCCTTCCTGGACACCTTGATGCGGGATCTGCAACCCCGCGGTTCGGATTGCGGCGTCCAACTGGCATTGGAGGTGGAGGCGCCCCCGGGGGCCGTGATCCTGGCCGATCCCCTGCGACTTCATCAGGTCCTCGAGAACCTGGTGTCGAACGCCCTGAAATTCAGTCCGCCAGGAGGTCGGGTTGAGCTGGCGGTCCGCATCACCAGCCAGGGTCAGATCTGGGAAGTGCGGGATCAGGGGCCGGGCATCCCGGAGGCCGAGCAGGGGCGCATCTTCGAGCGCTTCTACCGGGCCCAGGCCGCCAAGGCCAAGCCGGGCACCGGCCTGGGCCTGGCCATCGTGAAGCACCTGTGCCGGCTGATGGGCGGCGAAGTCTCGGTAGTGAACCGCCCCGGGGAAGGCGCCATCTTCCGGGTGATTCTCCCGTCGGAGATGGGACCTCAGGGCGCCGCCTTCCCAGAGTAGCCGGATCGCCAGGCTCGTGAGAACGGCCCCTAATCGGCGGGCCCGCCCAGCCGGTAGCCGACGCCCACCACGGTCTCGATGAACTCGGCGGCGGCCTCACCGATCTTGGCGCGGACCCGGCGGACATGGGCATCGATGGTGCGGCTCTCGCCCAGGTACTCCAGACCCCAGACCTGCTGGAGGATCTTTTCGCGGGTGAGGACCCGCCGAGGGTTGGCCAGGAAATAGGCCAGGAGCTCGAACTCACGCCGGGTCAGTTCCACGATCTGCCCGTCCACCCGGGCCGTGTGCATGTCAAGGTCCACGGCAATGGGGCCATAGGTGAGTTGGGGAGCGCGCTCTACTCCTTCGAACGGCGAGGATCGGCGAAGGATCGCCCGGAGACGGGCGGCCAGTTCCCGGGCGGAGAAGGGCTTGGAAATGTAGTCGTCCGCGCCCAATTCGAGGCCCAGCACCCGATCGATTTCTTCGCTGCGGGCCGTGACCAGCAGCACGGGAAGGGCCTTGAGGGTCGGATGGGTGCGGATGGCCCGCAGGACATCCAGGCCGTCCATGTCCGGCAGGCTCAGGTCCAGCAGGGCCGCGTCGAGCCTGGGGCCGGAGGCATTGAGGGCCAGCAGGGCATCCCGGCCCGTGCCCACCGGTATCAGGCTGAAGCCCTCCCGGAGGAGGTGCTGTTCCAGTCCGAGCCGGATTTCAGTGTCGTCTTCGAGGAGGAGGATGCGCGGCATGGGGCCCTTTTCACATGTCTTTGGAATGGTCCTGGAGGTAGGTGTGCTTGGCGCTGCGCCCCTCGAGGATGAACAGCACTTCTTCGGCGATGTTGGTGGCCTGGTCGGCGATGCGCTCCCAGTTCTTGACGACCAGGATGAGGTGGCTGGCGCGCTCGATGCAGAGGGGATCGGACATCATGAGACGCAGCAGCTCCCTGTAGATCTTGCCGTAGAGCTCGTCCACGGAATCATCCGCCTGGATCACCGTGCGGGCGAGGCCCGCATCGCTGCCGATGAAGGAGTCCACGGCCATGCGAACCATGGTGCGCACTTCCTGCGCCAAGCGCTCCAGCGACCCGCTGGAGAGGATGGGTGGATGCACGTAGGTGGCCCGCCGGGCGATGTTGCAGCAATGATCGCCGATGCGCTCCAGCTCCGGGACGATCTTCAGGCTGGAGGCGATGAGCCGCAAGTCCCCGGCGGCCGGCGCCCTCAGGGCCAGCATGTCGATGCAGAGGCGGTCCAGCTTCAGTTCCCATTCATCCATGCCCCGGTCCAGGGCCATCACCTCGTCGGCCTTGGCCCGGGAGCGTTCCTTGAGCGCCTGACTGGTCAGATCGATCATCTCCTCGGCGAGCCCGGCCATGGCCAGGATGCCATCCCGCAAGTCCCTCAGTTCCTGGTCGAATTGACGCATCAGCCGAACCTCCCCGTGATGTAGTCCTCGGTCATGCGCTGTCTGGGATTAGTGAACATCTTTTCCGTGAGATCGGTCTCGATGAGCTTCCCCATCCAGAAGAAAGCCGTGTGGTCGCTCACACGAGCCGCCTGCTGCATATTGTGGGTGACGATCACGATGGTGAACTCGCGCTTCAGTTCGAGGATAAGCTCCTCGACCCGGGCTGTGGCGATGGGATCCAGGGCCGAGCAGGGCTCGTCCATGAGGATGATCTCGGGGCGGACGGCCAGGGCCCGGGCGATGCAGAGCCGCTGCTGCTGGCCACCGGAGAGACCCTGGGCCGAATCCTTCAGGCGGTCCTTCACCTCGTCCCAGAGTCCGGCGCCCTTCAGGCTGCGTTCCACGGCTTCCTCGAGGAGGTTGCGGTCGCTCTGGCCCTGGATCCGCAGTCCGTAGGCCACGTTCTCGAAGATGGACTTGGGAAAGGGATTGGACTTCTGGAACACCATCCCGGCCCGCTTCCTCAGGGCGATCACATCGGTCTCTGGCGCGTAGATGTCCGTGTCTCCCAGGAGCACCCGGCCCTGGACCCGGACATCGTCGATGAGGTCGTTCATGCGGTTCAGGCAGCGCAGGAGCGTACTCTTCCCGCAGCCCGAGGGACCGATGAAGGACATGACGGAATTGCGGGCCACCTTGAGATGGATGTCCGACAGGGCCTGCTTGTCGCCATAGAAGAGGTTCAGCCTTTCCACCTGCAGCATGATGGGCGCGGACAGGACCGAGGGATCGGTCAGGGGCAGGTCGGGCTGCTGAAGGCTTGCGGGACGAAGGCCGGTACTGGGTGGAGGCACCTGCAGGAGCACAGGTTCCGGCACGGGGCGGGGGTCCTCGATTTCCATGTCGATGGCTCCGGGTTTCATGTTCAAAAGGTGCTCCCCCCCAGGCGCGCACGCAGCTTCCGCCTGAGGTTAAGTGCGAACAGGTTCAGGACGACCACCACCACCAGCAGCAGGAAGGAAGCCATGAACACCATGGGCTTGGCCGCTTCGGAGTTGGGACTCTGGAACCCCACGTCGTAGATGTGAAATCCAAGGTGCATGAACTTCCGGTCCAGGTGGAGGAAGGGGAAGGTGCCGTCCAGGGGCATGGAGGGCGCGAGTTTCACCACACCGGTGAGCATCAGCGGGGCTACCTCGCCGGCGCCCCGGGCGATGGCCAGGATGAGCCCCGTGAGGATGCCGGGAGTGGAGCTGGGGATGACCACGTTCCACAGGGTCTGCCACTTGGTGGCGCCCATGGCGAGACTGGCTTCGCGCTGGGACCTGGCTACGGCACCCAGCGCCTCTTCGGTGGCGACCACCACGACCGGCACGGTGAGCAGGGCCAGGGTCAGCGAGGCCCAGAGGATGCCGCCGGTGCCATAGGTCGGCGTCGGCAGACTGTCGGCGAAGAAGAGCTGGTCGATGCTTCCGCCCAGGCCGTAGACGAAGAACCCGAGGCCGAACACGCCGAACACGATGGAAGGCACCCCCGCCAGGTTGTTCACGGCCACTCGGACGGCCCGGACCAGCCAGCCCTGGCGCGCATATTCCCGAAGGTAGAGGGCGGTGATGACACCCAAGGGGACCACGAGCACCGACATCACCAGGACCATCATCACGGTGCCGAAAATGGCCGGGAAGATGCCCCCTTCGGTATTGGATTCACGGGGGTCATCCGCCACGAACTCCCAGAGGCGGGACAAGTAGACGCCTAGCTTATCCAGGAGGCCCATGGCATTGGCCGGAACGATGCGGACCACGCTTCCCAGGGGCAGTTCCTTGTCCTGTCCATCGACAGTCTGAAGGCCGAGGGTCCAGGCCTTGGCCTCGGCGCGGGACTGTTCCAGGCTGGTCTGCACCTGGTCGTAGGTCGTCTGAAGCTGGGCGGTCCTGGTGTCCAGGGCCTGGAGGGCGGCGATATCGCCCCTTGTCTCCAGCTTGCGCCGGGCGAGGCGGATCCGCTCGATGCGGCGGTTGAGATCCCCGACTTGTCCCTTTTCGATGGATTGGATGTGGCGCCGCACCCGGTTGGTCTCGGGAAGGCGGTCCAGGGCCCCGGACATCGCCGCAGGGCCTGTCGCGACCAGGTGGCCTTCGTGGCTCAGGGAGACAATCCGTCCGATGAAGGGGCCGTACTCGAGCCGTTCGATCAGGAGCGCGTCCTTGGGACATTTGGGCGTGGCCAGGCTGGCCGTGGGGAGCCAGCGGAAGTCCTGGCCGTAGATGTCGCGGTTTCCCACCCGGAACTGGGTCTTGGCGGTTTCCTCGCCGCGGGCCGGTTCCTGGCCCGTGATCTCGCCGAGCACGGGACCTTCCGGGGTCTGCACCTGGACCAGCGGGCTGGGCCAGAAGTAGCCCATGCCCTTGGCGGCGATGAACCCCACGAGACAGAGGATCATGGCGAGGCAGAAGGCCAGCAGGGTTCCGGAGAACCACACAAAGACCCCACCCTGCCGGAGACGTTCAGTCATGCGGCGCATCAGATGGACTCGTAGCGGCGGCGCAGGCGCTGGCGCACCAGTTCCGCAACGGTATTGAGGATGAACGTGAGGATGAAGAGCAGGAAGGCAGCCAGGAAGAGTACCCGGTAGAGGGTCCCGTGCAGGGGCGCCTCAGGAATTTCCACGGCGATGTTGGCGCTGAGGGTCCGCATGCCGTTGAAAGGGCTCCAGTCCATGATGGGCGTGTTGCCCGTGGCCATGAGCACGATCATCGTCTCGCCGATGGCCCGCCCCAGGCCCACCATGGTGGCCGAGAAGATGCCTGGGCTGGCGGTGGGCAGGACGACCCGCCAGGCGGTCTGCCAGGGACTGGCCCCGCAGGCGAGGCTGGCGGAGGTGAGAGATTTGGGCACGCTGGAGAGTGCGTCCTCGCTGATCGTGAAGATGATGGGGATGACGGCGAAACCCATGGCGAAACCGACCACCAGGCAATTGCGCTGATCGTAAGTGACGCCCAGAGCCGTCTGGAGCCAGGTTCGGTAGCTGCCGCCCATGGCCACACGCTCGAACCAGGGTCCCGCCAGGGCGGCCAGCCACACGCCCACGAGCAGCACCGGGACCATCCAGAGCACCTCGCGCCCGCTACCAAAGGCGTTGCGGAAGGGCAGCGGGAGCCTGCTCCAGAAGGGCGCGATCACTATGGCGAGCAGAAGCACCATGAAGGGATAGACGAAGATTTCCACGGCCATCTTTTCGAGGAGGGGCGCCATCACCAGACCGGCGAGGAATCCCAGGACGACGGAAGGCAGGGCCGCCATGATCTCGATGGTCGGCTTGATGGCGTTCTTCAGCCGGGGGGTGGCGAACTGGGACGTGTAGAGGGCGCCCAGCACGGCCAGTGGGAAGGCGAAGAGCATGGCATAGAGGGTCCCCTTGAGGGTCCCGAAGAGCAGCGGAACTAGACTGAATTTGGGCTCGAAATCATCCGTGCCCCCGGTGCTCTGCCAGACATATTCGGGTTTCTCATAGCCCTCGTAGTGCGTCTTCCCCCAGAGGAGGCCGAAGCTGACCTCGGGATGGGGCGCGTCGAGGGACCAGAGGCGCAGGGCGCCGGTCGCTTCGTTCGCATGCAGGATGAGGTCGCCCCTTGGGGCTAGGGCCGCGATGCCCGGACCTTCGAGACGGGCGGAGAACATGCGGCGCTCGGTGGTCAGGTGGTCCACCACCGCCTCGCGGTCGGTCCAGGCGAGAAATCGCTTGTCCCGCTGGCTGGCCTGGAATCCCAACACAGCGCCGTCGAGTCGGGCGAAGGTGTGGAAGGCCTGGAGCTGGAACACGTCGTTCACGCGGACCCGCTGGAAGGCGCCCAGCTTTCCCTTGGCGCCGCCCACGAGGAGGCTCGACTGACCCAGCGCGAAGCCCAGGGATTGGATGGGCTCTTCGAATTCGCTGGATGAAAGGACGTTCCCCGTCTCGGGATCGAGGTCGAGCAGGCGGCCTTCCCGCGTTCCCACAAAGAGGTCCCGGCCATCCAGACTCCAGGCAGCAGCCGAGGGGTGCAGGAAAGGGGCCACTGGCAGGGGTCTCCAGGTAGGTGCCATGGCACCATCCAAGCGTGTTTCCGACCATTCGAGCCCTTCCCGGGTCCGGGCAATGACCCTGAGCGATGAGGCTCCCCCCAACCCGCCACCCTCGATGATCCGGAAGTGGAGGATCTCGTCAGGCGTCTTCGCCATGGGCAGGCTGCCTTGCCAATGCGGTTCGAGGGTCCACTTGGCGGGATCGTTCTCGCCTGCCGGTTTTGACCAGGACATGCGGGTAAGGAACAGGCGGCCATCGGCCCCGATGACCAGGGACTCGCCCCTTGCGTTGAGGGCGGTGAAGGTTCGCCAGGGCCGGGCCGGGCCATCCGTGGGGACCGGAAGAGGTGTGCCATCAGATGCACGCAGAGCTTTCAAACCCTCGGACCGGGACAACAGCACAACGGTCTTCCCGGATTCATCCAGCCAGGCGCCGCCGGATCGTGGCGCCTGGAGAGTCCCCAGGGCCTTGGACTGCGGCGGTATGAAGAGGGGCAGGGATTCCTTCAGGATGAACAGGAGCATGGCCAGCACGGCACCGATGATCAGCAGGCCGCCACTGGAGATGGTGAAGGCCATGAGCCGATCGATGCGCTTGGCATGGGCCTGATGGGATGGAGTGCTGGGCATGTCGTCTCGTCAGGAAAACGGGCGGAGTGGGTCCCGGTCAACCAGCGAGCGGGCCGGAGAAAAACCTTCGGCACGCTCGCTTCGAGGATGCCTAATTCAGGATGGCGACCTGCTCGGTTTCCATCTTGGCGGTCAGGGGGAGGAACCCGTCCTTCACCACGATCTCCTGCCCTTCCTTGCTGAGCACGAACTTCAGGAACTCGCGGGTCAGGGGGTCGACGGTTTTCTTGGGATCCCTGTTGATGTAGATGTAGAGGTAGCGGGACAGGGGGTACTTGCCGCTCAGGGCGTTCTCGTAGGTGGCCGCGAAGACGGCACCGCCGTTCTTCGTTTCATCAGACATGGGGACGGCCCGGACGCCGGAGGTGGCATAACCGATGCCGCTGTAGCCGATGGCGAAGCGGTCGGAGCCGACACTCTGGACGACGGAAGAGGACCCGGGCTGTTCCTTCACGGTGTCCTTGTAGTCGCCCTTGAATAGCGCGTGCTCCTTGAAGTAGCCGTAGGTGCCGCTGGCGCTGTTGCGGCCGTAGAGGCTGATGGGTCGGTTGGCGAAGTCACCGGTCAGCCCCAGGTCACCCCAGACCTTGAGCTCCTTAGCATAGCCGCCCTTGCGGCCCTTCGAGAAGATGGCGTCCACCTGCTGCATGCTGAGGGACTTGATGGGATTGCCCTTGTTCACGAACACCGCCAGGGTGTCGATGGCCACGGCGACCTTGGTGGGCTTGTAGCCGAACTTCTTTTCGAACTTGTCGCTCTCCTCGGACTTCATCTCCCGGCTCATGGGGCCCAGCTGGCTGGTGCTTTCGATGAGGGCCGGGGGAGCGGTGGTGGAGCCCTTGCCCTCCACCTGGATCTTCACGTTGGGATACTTCTTGTTGAAGCCTTCGACCCAGTAGGCCATGAGGTTGTTCAGGGTGTCGGAACCGATGGAGTTCAGATTCCCGCTGATCCCGGACACTTTCTTGTAGGTAGTGACCTTGGGGTCCACCTTGACGGTCTGTGCGGCGGCGGATAGTCCCACCAGGGTGGCCAGGACGGTCTGGGCCAGGATTCGGATCCTCATGGATGCCTCCTTAGATGGCCTTGATGCTGAGTCCCTGGGGTGAAGGGTTTTGTTACAGGCTGTGACATCCCTGTAACTTCCCCCCCGATGAGGCTTGCTATGGCGGAAATAAGTGGGTTTAATGCTAGAAGATCCTGCGGGTCGAATGAGGCACCGCCCCTTCCCGAGGATCGCGACCATCCCGATTTTTTCCCCACGGGTGGCCGAAGTCAGGGCAGGGCCCCCTTCGGTTTCCCGATCCACCATCCCCAGAACATCCACCCAGGGCTGCTGAGCCTGCTGGGCGTCAGCCGCAGCCAAGCCCCTGGGCCCCGAGAGGAGCCTACTTGAACCCCAAGAAGACCATGATGATCAACGCCACGGATCCAGAAGAGATCCGAGTGGCCACCCTGATCGACGGCGTGCTGTTCGACTACGACGTCGAATTCCTGCACAACGAGAAAATCAAGGGCAACCTCTACAAGGCTCGCGTCGTCCGAGTGGACACCAGCCTCCAGGCGGCCTTCGTCCACTTCGGCGGCCAGAAGAACGGCTTCCTGCCCCTGGGCGAGTTGCCCCGAGACCTGAGTGGCGATGGACGCCGGGGCCGCATCCAGGACGTCCTCCAGCGGGACCAAGAAATCCTCGTCCAGGCCGTCCGCGAGGAACTCGGCGGCAAGGGTGCCATGATGACCGGCCAAGTCAGCCTGGCGGGCCGCTACCTGGTGATCACACCCGGCAACCCCGTGAACGGCATCAGCCGGAAGATCGAAGCCACCGAGGAACGCCGCCACTTCAAGCAGCTCATCGACACGCTGGACATCCCCGAAGACATCGGCGTGATCGTCCGCACCGCCAGCCTGGGTGTCACCAAGGAGGACTTCCAGCGGGACCTGGAGTACCTGCTGGACACCTACAAGGAGGTGCTGAACCGCTACAAGCACCGGCACGGAGTTGGCCTGGTGTGGCAGGAGGACGATGTCGTCACCCGCACCCTGCGCGACACCTTCAGTGCCGATGTGGAGGAAGTGCAGATCGACGATCTGGACACCTTCCATGCCGCCCAGTCCTTCTTCAAACGCACCATGCCCCAGTACCTCGACGCGCTGAAGCATTACACCGGCAAGAAACCCCTGTTCTCCCGCCACCAGTTGGAGGAGCAGATCGACCGCGTCTATGGGCGGAAGGTGGGACTGCCCAGTGGCGGCGCCCTGGTACTGGACCAGACCGAGGCCCTGGTGGCCATCGACGTGAACAGCGGCAAGACCTCCGGCGACGGCGTAGAGGACATGGCCCACAAGACCAACATGGAGGCCGCGGAGGAAGTGGCCCGGCAGCTGCGCCTGCGCGACCTGGCCGGTTTAGTCGTCATCGATTTCATCGACATGAAGCGCGAGTCCCACATCCGCGCCGTCCAGGACCGCCTGGTGGACTGCCTCAAGGCCGACAAGGCCCGGATGGAAGTGGGGAAAATCAACCGCTTCGGCGTGCTGGTCATGACCCGCCAGCGCATCCGCCCCAGCCTCCAGCACGTCAATCACGAGACCTGCCCCACCTGCACTGGCACCGGCAAGGTGAAGACCATCGAGGCCATGGCACTCTCCGTGGTGCGAAAGCTGCATGGCATCCTCGCCAAGGGCGGCATCGGCGAGATCCGGATCAAACTGGCCCCTGCCATCGCCGCAGCTGTCCTCAACGAGAAACGTGGCGACCTGATCCAGATGGAGGAGGAAAGCGAGGCGAAGATCCTCATCCAGGCCGACTGGTCAATGGGTTACGGGGAGATGGCCGCCGAGATCGAGCGGGCCGAGGAAGTTCCCGTCGAGAAGTCGACCCCCAAGCCCTCCCGCGAGAAGAGCCCTGCCGAAGAAGAAACCGTGGTGCTGGGTGGGGACAGTCCCATCTCGTTCGACAAGGCCTTGGGCCTGCATGGCGAAGGCCCCAAGGAAGCCAAGAAGGAAGCCTTCAAATATGACCGCCGCGATCTCCAGCGGGCGGCTCTGGACGAGCGGGAGCGCCTGCGAGCCCTCTTCGAAAGCGCCAAGCCCGAAGACGATGAGACCGAGGATGGCCCCGAGGAGGCGGGTGACGAAGCCAAGAGTGACGGAGCCAAGCGCAAGCGCCGCCGCCGCCGCCGCAAGGGTGGTGCTGACAAGGGCGCTGAGGCCATGTTGGAGGTGGCGTCTTCGGAGGCTCGTCCCGTCCCGGAATCCCAGGTCGAGGTCCAGCCTGAGCCTCCCAGGGCTACGCCGGACCTGGTGGCCAGCCTGCTTACGCCCAGCCCGAGGCCCAGGATTGGCGGACCCGCTCCGGTCGTTGCTCCGATGCCTCCGCAAGTTCCAAAGCCCAAACGCACTCCCCGGGCCAAAGTGACGTCGATTCCGGAACCTGGCCTGATGCCGCCCCCCGCCACCTCGCCGGCTCCGGCCCCCGAACCCACCGCCCCAGGGAAGAAGAAACTCGCCCCCAGGGCCAAGCCTTCCAAGGCTGCTCCCGACAAGGACAAGGCCGCGAAAGCCGTCAAGGAGGCCCCTGGACCCAAGGTGACCCGAACCAAGAAGGCCAAGGCCAAGGCCGAGTAGGTCGAGATGGCCGTCTACTGGCTGGCGCCCCTCGCATCCCTGGCCACCCTTCTGGGCGGCTGGGGTGTGGTGCGCTTTCTCCAGGGCCGGGCCCAGTTCATGCGTCTGCTGTCAGGCGTGGCGGCTGGCTACCTGCTATCGGTCACCCTCGTGCGCATCATTCCCGAAAGTATTGAGGCGAGGGGCGGGGAAACGAACGCCCTGTGGGTGCTCGGAGGCTACCTGCTGGTGCACGTCATGGAGCACGGCATCACGCTCCACTTCCACTATGGTGAAGAGACCCACATCCATGGTTCGCCCCTAACTGGCATCATGGCTCTTGTGGGTCTTTCCCTGCACAGCCTCATGGATGGCGTGGCGATCGCTGCTGCCCTCTCTACGCATAGCAATCTGGGGCCGCTGGTCGTGATGGGCATCCTGTTCCACCGCATTCCTGAAGGCGGCACCATCGCCTCGATCTTCCTGGTGAATGGGTTCGGGAATCGCGGCGCCCTGATGGCGGCGGGCACCCTTGCCCTGGCTGCCCTGGTCGGGTCTGCCGGACAGTCGCTGCTGCAACTTCCGATTGGCCCGATGCTCGGCCTGACGGCCGGACTGACGCTCTATGTCGCCAGTTCCGATCTGCTGCCGGAAGTCCAGAAGGTGTCAGGCTTCCGAAGCACGGTCGCGTTGCTGTCAGGTGTGGGCATCTTCCTCGTCAGCGCGCGGCTGCTGCCGCATTCGCACTGAGTGCTGCATGGGCCGCCTTCGGAAGAGAAGCCGAGGCATGCTGGTGGGTGCCCTGCCGGTCCTCCTTGCGGCCCAGGGACTCCCTCCTGCGCCGGTCTTGCAGCCTTTAGATGCACCCACACCCGCAGAGCTGTTGCCCCTCCGCCCCTTCCAACTCGAGCACGGTTCGGGGAATTCCAAGGTGCCCTTCGATTGGCGGGGAGAGCTCCAGGAGAAGGCCGATCTTTGGGTCCTCGATCATGGAGTGATCCAGGCTAAAGGTCTGTTGTTGTTGGCGGACCGCATCGAGTACCGGATTTCGACCGGACAGCTGATCGCCGAAGGCCATGTCCGGCTGGAGGGCCCGGACCTGAGACTGCGCAGCGAACGCCTTCAAATGAATTGGGCGCTCCGTTCAGGGGAAGCCTGGGCCCTGCAGATGGACCTCCCGCCCTCCTGGACACTCCGATCCAGCCATGTGGCCTTCACCACGTTGCGAACCTGGCTATTCGATGAGGTGGACCTGAGTCCTTGTCCCGAGGACAAGCCCGGATGGAAGGCCAAGCTCTCGAGTCTCAAGGTAGATCTCGATGGATTTGCCAAGCTTTGGAATCCCCGAGTGCAGGTGGGTACCGTGCCAGTCTTCTACCTTCCCTACGCGCTCTACCCGGCCAAGGCCGAACGCACATCCGGACTGATATCACCGGAGTTGGGGATGTCCAGTCAGTTCGGAGCCACCGTAGGGGTCTCCTATTACCAGGTGCTGGGCAACTCCGCCGATGTGACCTTCTCACCGGAGTACTTCAGCAAGGAGGGCACGCTGTGGGGTGGTGAGGCCCGCTGGCATCCGGATGTGACCCACGAGGGGAGCATCTCTGGCATGACCATCCACTCGTTGAGCCTGGACACTAAACGCTACCAATTCGGCCTGAAGGAAGTCTGGCAGCGCGAGGATGGCTGGCAGCTGACCGCAGACGTAAACCAGGCTTCCGATAACCTCGTGGCGGCCGACTACGGCAGTGGGTTAGGCAGCCTCGGTGCCACGAACTTTGATTCCGCTCTCTACCTGGGCCGAAATTTCACCTTCGGGAGTCTCAGCCTGACCGCGGCCGAGCAGCGCAGCTTCTTCACCACGGCAACCCAAGGGGATCCTTTCTACAACCCCGAATTTCCCGCCTCCCTTCGACGGCAAACCCTGCCCCAGGGTGAGTTCAGGTTCTTTCCGGTGCCGGTACTGGGGCCTCTCTATCTGGATGGCGGCGTCAGACTGGGCCGGTACGCCTATGGCCTCGAAGGCAGCACTACGACGCCTAACGAAAGCTATGCCTGGAATCGCCAGGATGCCGATACCCGGATCCATGGCCGCCTCGGCCAATGGGGGCCTTTCCGAGCCGATTTCGAAATGATGGGACGGGTCACGCATTACAGCAGCACCCTCGCCTCTCCGGTGTTCGATCCGAACGGCGGTACGAACGGTACCAATGTCGATCCGGCGACCAGCCCCTTCCAAGTGGATGGGGAGGCGGCCACCCGCTTCCTGCTTTCCGAACACCTGCGCCTGTCAGGCCCTCAGGTCGGGCGGAGTTTCCAGGATGTGTCCATCCTGGGCTACCATGGCGAACTCAAGCATGTACTCGAACCCTATTTCGGATTTACCGAAACCAGCCGCTACAGCGAGGCCGGCAGCATCCAACGATTTGATCCTGTGGACTACGCTCCAGGCGTCAACAGTAGCTCTTCCGGGGAACGGAGTTTCGAGCTGGGGCTCAAACAGCACATCCTGGGACATTCGGAATCGGGCAGCGGGTTCATGGATCTGCTGCGTCTGCAGGTGGCCACGCGGTACCACATGACCCCCGTCATCCTCAACGACGGGTCCTATTGCAAGGGCTGGGCCACGTTGGATACGGATCTAGAGATCGAACCAAATGATCGCTGGCGAGTGAGTCTCCGCCGATCCTCGGACATCTCGACAAGTGGATCCGACGATTCCATCAGTCTCGATGTGAAAGCCCGTGATGGCGGCCGGTTCAACCTTGCCTACTTTTCCACGGGGGTCAACCCGTCCCTGGTGCGCCAGCAGGGGGTCCAGTTCGGTGGGATGCAGCGGATCTGGGATGACCGTTTCCGGTTTGAGTTCAGTGCCAATTACGATTTCGTGATGCACGGTTTCGCCTCCAGTTCAGTGGACCTCGCCTTTGTGCAGCCCTGCGTGGCCTACGTCCTGAAATATACGCACGTGGCCCTGAATACCTCACTCATGGCCGGGGGGCGCGAGGACCGTGTGGATCTGACGCTGACCTTGCGAGGCCTGGGGGATCTCTTCAGCTACCGGTACTGACGGAGCGGGGTGGGTATTCGCCCTGATTGGCCACCACCACACGGTTCCGTCCCAGGTGCTTGGCCTGATAAAGCGCCTTGTCCACCTGCGCCATCAACGTAGCGAGGGTGATCGCACCGGGCCCACCCACGCCGAAGCTCATGGTGGGGAAGATGGTCTGGCCCGAGGGAAGCACCACGGGATCCTCATCAATGAGACGCCGGAGCTTTTCTGCCACCTCGGCGCCTGCTTTGACGCTGGTCTCCGTCAGCAGCACGGCGAATTCCTCACCGCCTATTCGAAAGGCGAGGTCGGATTTGCGCAGGGCCGAGCGGATGGTCGCGGCCAGCTGCTGGAGGACTTCATCCCCGACCGGATGGCCGAACCGGTCGTTGATGAGCTTGAAGTGGTCCACGTCGCCAAGCACCAGGACGAAGGCGCGCCGGTGCCGTTCCCATTGCCGCATGGCGTGATCCAGGTTCTGATCGAAGGCGCGACGGTTCAGCAATTCCGTGAGTGGGTCCGTGAGCACTTCATTGCGCAGGGCCGCCGCCTCGATCTCCAGCATGCTCCGGCGTTCCCGCAGGTCATGGATGGCGGATTCGAACTCGGTCTGGATCCGACGGGCGTGCATCCACTCGATGGCTCGCTTGCAGGCGTGAAGCAGGCGTGGACCTGGCAGGGGAAGGGGCACCCAATCGGAGATGCCTGCCAGGAGCAGTTTGCGCTGAGCGGCCTCGTCCTTCACCTGTCCCAGCAGGATCGTGTAGGGCAGCAGGTTCTGCTCCCGGAACTCGGTCAGCATCGCCAGCGCACGCTGAACTCCCCCAGCAGAGAGTCCCAGGAGCAGCACAGGTGCTTTCAGCGCCCGCTGTGCCTCTACGGCATTTCGTGTGGGCGGGGAATGGATCTCCATCCCATAGTGGTTGAGCAGGTCGCGGGCCTGTTGAGCGAGTCCAGGATGCAGCCCCACAGCCAGAATGGGCACGTGCCGACCCTCCTCACGGGAAGCGCTGCCAGCCATCACCGGGCCGAGGTGGTTAATGAGCTGCTGGATGCTGCTCCCGGCGGAGATGAAACCATCCCCGCCCGCTTCCTCGAGTGCCCGATGATCCTCCTCGGTCGGGGCATGATCAAGGATCAAGAAGATGGGAAGATTCCGGAACAGCACCCGGGCTTCACCGCGGAGAAGTCGGCAAAGCCGATAGCCGTCCATGGGTTCGCCACCTGAGTCGGCAAGCAGGACCTGAGCCTGGCCCCAGGCATCCTGAGCCAGGGCCTCCAGGGGATCACCTGCCTGCATGATGAGATGGCCCGCCCCTTCAAACGCCATCCTCAGGCGCTCGACGAGGTCGTCATGGCGGGAAATGACCAGCAGGTTCATGGGGAGCCAAGGGCAAGCGTCCCATGGTAATGCAGATCCAGCACAGCCACTGCCCGAGATAGGGTTCGTTTACTCCGCGAGGCCCTTTTCGGCCAGCCAGTGTTCAGCATCGATGGCGGCCATGCAACCGCTGCCGGCTGCGGTGACGGCCTGACGGTAGACATGGTCCTGCACATCGCCGCAGGCGAAGACTCCCTCGATGGGCGTGCGGCTGGAGCCTTTCTCCACCTGGAGGTAGCCGGTTTCGTCCATGGGGAGCTGACCCGCGAAAAGGTCGGTGTTGGGCTGGTGGCCAATGGCCACAAAGAGACCTTCCACCGGCAGTTCGGATTCAGAACCATCCACGGTGTCCTTGAGCTTCAGGGCCCGGATCTTCTCCACCTTCTCGCCCATGGGCGTTTCGATAGTGGTCGTGAGCACGTCCAGAACGGTCTTGTTCCAGACAGGATTGATCTTCTCGTGCTTGAGGGCGCGATCTTGCATGGCCTTGGACGCGCGGAGCTTGTCCCGGCGGTGAATGAGGTGGACCTTGGTGGCGAATTTGGTAAGAAAGGTCGCCTCCTCCACCGCCGTGTCGCCGCCGCCCACCACGGCGATCTCCTTGCCACGGAAGAAGAACCCGTCGCAGGTGGCGCAGGCGCTGACCCCACCCCCGGAACGGGAGAGCTGTTCGTCCTTGCCAATGCCCAGCCATTTCGCGGAGGCACCGGTAGCGATGATCACGGCATCCGCCGTGTACTCACTTTTGTCAGTGGTGAGCCGGAAGGGTCGGACCTGGAGGTCCACCTTGATGATGGTCTCCGGCTTGATCGTGGTGCCGAAGCGAAGCACCTGCTCACGCATCTCCTCCATGAGGGCGGGTCCCGCGATGCCATGGCGGAAGCCAGGGAAGTTTTCCACTTCGGTGGTGATCGTGAGCTGGCCGCCGGGCTGCACACCTTCGAAGACCAGCGGTGCGAGGTTCGCCCGGGAGGCATAGAGGGCGGCGGTGTAGCCCGCTGGGCCGGTACCAATCACGACGACTTTGTGGTGGCTCACAGGCTTCTCCTGGCTGGGAATGGGCGTGAAGCCCGGTCTTCGAGTCTAGGAGCCTGTCCAAGTAATTGGAATGCCCCGCGCGTGTGGCGGCGCGCGTCGCCATGCTGCGTCAGGGCCCTTGAACGATGCCAACACATCGCCCTGCGGGCCCTTTCTGGCGGTGCATCCCGCCTGGACCCATCGCGGGGCGCTCGAATACTTGGACAGGCTCCTAGCGCGCCAGACCCCTCGCCCGAAGCAGGGCCTCTGCGGCGATCACGTCCCCCGGGACGTCCACGCCCAGGCTGAGGTAGGGTGTGTCAGCCACGCCAATGGGAATGCCCGCCGCCAAGGCGCGAAGCTGCTCAAGCATCTCAAACTGCTCCAGTGGATGCGGCGGCAGTTTCGTGAAGGCACGCAGGGTGTCGGGTCGATAAGCGTAGAGGCCCAGATGACGCTTGAAGTGGACCAGCTGATCCGGTTTCATCCAAGGCCGGAAATCCGAATCGAAATGCGATGAGTTCCGCAGATAGGGTATGGGGCTTCGGCTAAAATAGAGCGCCCGCTGGCGATCGTCCATGACCACCTTCACGGCGTTTGGATTAAAGAGCTCGTCCACGTCAGCGAAGGGACATGCGGCTGTGCCCATGGGCAGGTCCTGCTGGTCGCGCATGAGGGTCACCAGGGCGCCCACGGTATCCGGGTGCATGGCAGGTTCATCGCCCTGGATGTTCAGAACGCAGTCGAAGGATTCACCCAGTGCGTTCATGGCTGCGGCGGTGCGGTCCGTGCCCGAGGGAAGGGCCGGATCCGTCATCAAGGCCTCTCCGCCGAATCCCCGGACGGTCGAAGCGATGCGGTCGTCATCCGTGGCGACCACCACCCGATCCACCCCTTCGGCGCGGCTGGCCGCTTCGAAGACCCACTGGATCATCGGCTTCCCGGCGATGGAAGTCAGGGGTTTCCCGGGAAAACGGGTGGCCTGGAAACGGGAGGGAAGGACGGCGAGGGTGCGCATGGGGTCAGTGTAAGGCCAGTACATGGACTCCAGACTCCAGACTCCAGACTCCCCGGCCGATACCTCACTGGACCGGGAGCCCTCCTTTGGATCAATCCTTCGACGATGTTTGGGCGGAATGCGAGGACCTGTTCGCGCAGGCCCGGCAGACGCTCGCCACGATGAAGGATCCCCAGCCTGCTCACTTGATTCAGGCGTCCGTGAACGGACTCTTCAGGACCACCCACACGCTCAAGGGAATGGCGGGGATGCTGGGCTTTCCCAATTTCAGCCGGGCGGCCCATCGCCTGGAGGACATCTTCGACCTCATGCGCAAGGGGCGGCTGCGTTCCACGGATTCCCTGGTCGATACGCTGGAGGCGGGCATGATGGCCCTGGAATCCGGCCTGGCCAATATGCGGATGGGGAGGCCCGAACCGGAGGATTACCTGCATGCCCTCCGGCGTCCGCTCGGTGAACTGGAGGCCCTGGCCCGTCCAGCGGAAGGCGGATCCCAGGACCTGACATCCATGCTGGACCTGCCGGCGGAGATGTTGAAGACCCTCTCTGAGTACGAACGGACCCGGGTGACCGTCCTCCTGATGAGCGGCATGCCGATCCACGGGGTAACGGTGTGTCTGGACTACGCCACCTTTGATGAGCGCCTCCGGGTCTTCAGCGACGCTTTGGGCAAGTTGGGGGAATTGATCTCCACCCTGCCGCTGGATGCGCCGGAGGGCCGAGAAGGGCTGGCCTTCCTCTTGATAGCCGCCTGCCCAGTCATGAACCCGGCCGACCTTCACACACTGGAGGGTGAGCTGATCGGCATGGCCCTGCTGGCTGATCCCGCGCGGGTTCCCGCAGTCTTGCGGAATGAAGCGCCCGCTGAACCTAGCGAGGAGCCCGCTCCTGAAGCTTCATCACCTGCCTCCGGGATCCTTCCTTCAGCCCAGGCCCCGGAGGTGGAGATCCTCCGGCTTCCCGCCCATCGCGTCGAGGCCCTGGAAGCCCGCCTCATGGAGGTGGGGCTGCTGCGGGACGCGACCAGTCTGCTCCTGCGACAGACTCCCGGGACTGGAGGTGATCGCCCAAGGGCCCTGATGGCGCAGATCGAAAGTGGTCTGCTCGAAGTCCAAAAGGCCCTTCTCCAGATGCGGATGATCAAGGTTGAAACCCTGTTCTCTCGTATCGAGCCCATGGTGAAGAGCCTCAGCCGAGACACTGGGAAGCCGGTAAAGCTGACCTTCCTGGGGGGTGATTTGGAATTGGAGCGGAACCTCCTAGGGCGCCTTTCTGAACCCTTTCTTCACCTGATAAGGAATGCGCTGGATCATGGGCTCGAAACACCCTCTGAGCGGCTGGCCCAAGGCAAGAGCGAAAGCGGCTCCCTTCGGATTTCGGCCTCCCAGCGGGGACGGAATCTGCGCTTTGATATCCGGGATGATGGGAGGGGATTCGATCTGGAGCGTATCGAGTCCCGCGGGATCCAGCTTGGAATCCTGAAGGCGGGGCTGGTCCACACGCCGGAACGGCTCCATCGGCTGACCTTAGAGCCCGGATTCTCGACCCAGGAGCGCGTTTCACAGATCTCCGGCCGGGGCGTGGGCATGGATGTGGTTCGGACTGAAATCGAGGCTCTGGGGGGAGAAATTCACCTCTCAAGCGAGGCGAGACGAGGCAGTCTCATTCGGCTAAGTATCCCCTTGAGCCGGGCGGTGGTGAGCTGCCTGAAGGTGCGCTGCGCCGGCCAGATCTTCGGGATTCCCCTAGGAAGCGTGGGCCGGGTTCAGGCGGGGAAGCAGGTCCTCCTCGGAGGCGATCAGGTGGAGGTCCTCGGCATGTCCCTGCCCCTGGAGTCCCTCCAGGCCTGTCTCGGTCTGCCGGAACCCGTCGGTCAGCGGGCCTTTGTGGTGCTGGGCCAGCAGGGCGCCGCTGCCCGGAGCGTCCAGGTGGCCCTGGGTGTGGATGAAATCCTGGGCCGGGGAGAAGTGCTGCTGAGAAGTCTGCCGGAACTGGCCCACGCGGCCGGCATCATGGGAGGCAGTGCCCAGGAGGAGGGCATCCTCTGGGTGCTGGATCCCGAGGCGATGCTTGGACTGGCCATGGATTCCCTGATGCGGCGGGTGGCCCGTGTCTGAGCAAAAATCCTGGCTCCATGTCAAAGCAGCCGGAATGGACCTGCTGCTGTCGACACTAGACCTTCGCGAGGTTGTGGCCTCCACTCCCATCGCCCCCCTCCCGGGGCGTCCACGGGGGATCTATGGTGTGGTGATCTACCAGGGGGAGTTCCTGCCTGTACTGGCGTGGAAAGACCTCCCGGGATGTCAAACCCCACCAGGTAAGCCAATGGCGATGGCAGTATTGCGGCCACGGCTCGGTCTCCCCCTCGAACGGATGATCGGGACGATCAGCCCGCCACCCGAGGCTTGGCAGGATGTGGACCCAGGAGATGCCAGGGAACGCTGGCTGGGTGGAGTCTGCAGGGTGGAGGGTCAGACCCTGCTCTTAGTCGATCCGGATCGCCTCATCGCGCTACTGCATCGACTGAGGGAAGAGCGCTGACGTCACGGGGCCTTCATGCGATGATGGCTGTTTGGTACCGGAGGCCCCTTGAACCGTCGTCTTGCCATTCCCGTTGGCATCACCGGCACTGGAGAGTGTTTCCCTCCCCGAGTGGTCACCAATGATGATTTGTCCAAGATCATGGATACCAACGATGAGTGGATCCGGTCCCGCACCGGCATCCGCGAACGCCGCTGGGTCGAACCCGGTACCGGCGCCTCCCAGCTGGGCGCCCCGGCCCTCCAAATGGCTCTGGACAATCGGGGCCTCAAGGCCTCTGAATTGGACTTGATCCTCGTCACGACGGTGACACCCGATACCCTGTTCCCGGCCACGTCCTGTCGCATCCAGGACATGGTCGGCGCCAGCAACGCCTTTGGCTTCGACCTGAATGCCGCCTGCTCGGGCTTCCTGTATGCCCTGACCACTGCCGCCAGCATGGTGGCTGGCGGGGCCATCCGTCGGGCGGCCGTGGTCGGCGTGGACATCATGTCCACCATCATCAACCTGGAGGACCGTGCCACCTCGGTGCTCTTCGGCGACGGGGCCGGAGCAGTCATCGTGGAGCGGGTGGAGGATGGCCTGGGCATCCTGGACTTCGAACACAAGGTGGATGGTTCCGGTGGCAAGTTCCTATACATGCCTGCGGGCGGATCCCTGAAGCCAGCCACCGCTGAGACCGTAGCGGCAAAGGAGCATTACATCCATCAGGCCGGGAGCGAGGTATTCAAGAATGCCGTCCGTGAAATGGCCGACAACAGCAAGCTTCTGATGGACCGCAACGGATTCAAGGGGGATGAACTCAAGCTGTTTGTTCCCCATCAGGCCAACATCCGCATCATGGATGCCGCCGCCAGGCGGCTCGAACTTGATCCCTCGCGCATGATGGTGAACATCGACCGCTACGCCAACACCACCACCGCCACCATTCCCACCGCCCTGCATCAGGCCCTGGGTGAAAATCGCATGCAGAAAGGTGATCTGGTGGCCCTGGCAGCCTTCGGCGCCGGCTTCACCTGGGGGGCGACCCTCCTCCGCTGGGCCTACTGAGCCATGATCCGGACGCAGTCCTAGACCATGCGGGTGGTCGCCGGATCCCTGAAGGGGCGCCGACTCTCAGCCCCCCCGGTTGGGGACCTGAGGGTGCGCCCCACCTCTGACCGGGCCAGGGAGGCTTTGTTTTCGATCCTCCAACGATGGGCCTCCGGCCCATTTCTCGATGTCTGCGCGGGGACTGGAGCTGTGGGTGTCGAGGCCCATTCACGGGGGTACACGCCAGTGGCCTGTGTCGAATCGGGAGAACCGGGCTGGACCTGCCTTCAGCGAAATCTTGCCGGCCTGCCCATCCAATCGATCCGCATGGATCTGCGGCGGCTCCAAGCAGGCGCCTTCCGGGACCAGGCGGTGATTTTCCTGGATCCGCCTTATGAAATGGCCTCCGCCCTGTGGGCTAGCCAATCCAGTCAGCTGAGGTCCTGGATCTCACCGGGCGGGGTCGTGGTCTTCGAAACGGACCGGAACACCACGTTAGAATTACAGCCCAGATGGATACTTGCCGAAACACGCAAATATGGTGCGGCCCAATTCCACTTCTGGATCCCTGTCTGATCTCAGGACGCAGACCCCTGTCCTTCTCGGCAGGGTGGAACAGGATTTGGTCCTGGGGCGCCTGCGGAAGGGCACCGGGCTCATTTGGGCCGTCGGGTTTGCCGTAGCCGCCATCCTGTTCCTGCTCGCGGCCCCTTCTGGGTTCCAGATAACGGCCAAAGGGGTCTTTGCGTTCCTGGCGCTCTTGTTCCTGGCGGTGGCAATTTGCTTCTATCACATTCGACAGCTGGGGCGGTCCCTGGCAGCGCAGCAGCTCGGGCCGGACCTTTATCGTCCCCTGACGCGGTTCCCCCAGTCTTCCTCCATGCTGCTCTTCTACCTCGCCACCTGCCTGGGAGCGGCTTCCTATCTCTGGATGAAGCTCTACCTGAGGGAAAGCCTCTGGGTCAGTTTCATCACCACGGCCATGTTCCTGACCCTGGCTGGGCTAGGGAGCATCTGTCAGTACTTCCTCGCCAAGCAGAACTTGATGAAAGTTTTCAAGATCCTGGCAGGGCAGCCCGGCTTCAACGACTCCATTGCCCGGTTCACCACGAGCCTCCGGACCAAGTTCGGCTTCGGCATCCTGGGCATCACCGGGGGTGTCCTCGTCGTCTCCATCCTTGTGTCCGGCCTCATCCTCCAGTCTTCCACGCGGACCACGGTGGCGAACTACTCTCGCAACGAGTTGGCGAACATCGCAGATTCCGTTGCCTTCGTGTCCGAGATGAACCCGACCCCCGAGGACATGGATGCCTTTCTGGGAACCCTGAAGCTCGGGTCCGGGGGGAGCGTTTCCCTCCGTCTTCCGGAAGCCCGGGGTGGCGGCCTCCTGGGGTCCAAGGTCCAGCCGACCGGAGGCGGGGACATCCTGGTGGTCCAGCCCCTTCCGGACGGTTCCGAACTGCGCGTAGTGATCCCCGAAGCCGCGTATGCCAACTCCATCTGGAAAGCCCTGCGCCCGAATGTCGCAATACTCGTCCTGGCAGGGATCTTCCTGGCCTATTTCATCCCCCTGATCCTGCGAGATATACAGCAGCCTCTTCAGGTGCTGAGCCGAAACACCCAGCAGGTGGGTGAGGGGCACATCAATCGCCTGGAACCGGTTTACAGCGATGACGAGGTGGCATCCCTGGTCCAGGGGTTCGGCAACATGGTCGGAAGTCTCCGGGGCATGGTGGTGCAAATCCGGTCTGCCAGCCGCGACCTGGCCAAGGCTTCGGCCCTGATCCGGGAATCCGGGGACGGCGTCCGTCAGTCGAATCAGGGGCAGCGGGAACTGATCGAAGGTTTCCACCAAGAGATCAACGAACTGACCGACACTTCCATCGGGATCAGCGCGAGCTCCATGGAGTTGAGCCTCGCCTCCGAAAGTACCAACGCCACCATTGTGGAGATGGCCGCCACCGTACAGCAGATCAATCAGAGCATGGATGAGTTGCTGATGGTGGTCGAGGGGATTACCTCATCCATCCGGGACTTCGACATCGCCATCAAGAACGTGGGCAAGAACGTCGACCATCTCGCGAGGCATGCCGAACACACCAAGGAGTTTGCCGAGAACCTGGAACAGAGCACCTCCGCGATCGACGACAGCGTCAAGATCGCCCAGCGCTACACCAAGAAGGTGATCCATAACGCCGGTCGGGGCATGGAACTGGTGGCCAGGAACCGGGAGAAGATCCAGGTCATCGAGCGGGTGGTCCAGGATTTCCATGGCACCACCCGGACTCTTCTCCAATTGGGGGCCGATATCGCCAAGATTCTCGACTACATCGGGGACTACGCCCAGCAAACCAACCTGCTGGCACTGAACGCGGCGATCATCGCCTCTCAGGGCGGCACCGGGGATGGGCAGGCCAAGGGGTTCTCTGTGGTCGCGGATGAGATCAAGCGGATCTCGGTGCAGACATCAAGGTCCACCCAAGAGATCCAGCAAATCATCGGAACGCTCCAGGCCGAGATCCGAAAGGCCTACCAGCAGGTAGATCTCGGACTGGATGCCGTTCGCGACGGGGCCGATTCCGTCGCACAGAGCCAGGAAGCGCTCCAGGCGATCCTCGAATCCGTGAGCGAGACGGACAGTGTGGTCGAAAGCATCCATAACGAGACTCTTCAGCAGGCCGGGCAGGCCTCCCTGATCCATGAGGCCAACCGGAATATCCACAACCAGGTGGAAACCATCCGTACGGTCATCGAGGAGCAGCAGCAGACGAGCAACTACATTCTATCTCTGGCCATGAATGTCCAGCAGGCCACGGCCGTGGTGAGAGATTCGACCAGGGAACAGAGCATAGGAAGCGACGAGATCGCGAAAGCGATGGAGCAAGTCCGGACGCTCGCCAGCAATCTGCACGAGATTTTGGCCCGGCAGGAGGACCATGTGATCTCCCTGAAGGAGACCATGCACCGAGTATTAGGAAAAGCCATCGAGAGCGAGCGGGCCATTGAGGCTTCCAGTGGCGCAGTGGAGCAGCTGGGCGTCCAGGTTCACATGCTCAACCGTGAAGTGAACCTGTTCAAGTTGTAGCCCGGGGGCGCACGAATATTTGGACCGGCTCTCAGCTGTTAGGCTGGTAGCCGGTTCCACAGGCTCCCATCCATGTACCGCCTTTCCATCAAGACCAAGCTGAGCGCTGTCATCAGCACCCTGGTCCTCTCATTCATCGCCTTCAACCTGCTGTACTACCCGCGCTGGGTGGGTCGGCAGATTCGTTCCCAGGCGGAACTGAGTGCCCGTCAGGTGGCCGAGACGGCCAGTTATGCCTTGGGTCCGGCCGTCAGCAGCAGGGATACCCATGACATCGACAAAGTGCTTAAAGGTGTCCAGAACATCCCGGACTTCCGGTTCAGCGCGGTCTACGGGGCCCGGGGCGAGGCGCTCGGCAGCACGCCCACCACACCAGAATGGGCTGTGGAGCAGATCCCTAGTGATGGCAACTCCCACACCTACACCCGACGGGATGACCACATGCTCGTGGCCGTGGCCCCGATCGTCGACGAAGGGCCACGAGCCGACCAGGTGGGGACCTTGATCCTAGGATTCACGACAGAACGCACGCAGCGAGCGGTTCACGACAACATCAAGGCCAGCCTGGCCGTGGGCCTGGTCACCCTGATCCTGGGCATCGGGGTGGCGATCATCCTTTCGAACCGCTACCTCCGCCCGGTGATCCAACTAACGGAGGCGGCCCAGAAGGTCGCTCAGGGAAACCTGGAGACTGTATCGGTGAAGGTCAACACCCGGGACGAAATCCAGGATCTGAGCCAGTCCTTCGAAGTGATGACCGACAAACTTCGGGCATCCCGGGACGAGATCGAACGTCAGAACCGGCTGCTGGAATACCGAGTCCAGGAACGCACCAGCCAGTTGACGGAGACCATCGGGGAGCTGGAGAAGATCCGCGCCAACCTGGAGCAGCTTGTCCAGGACCGGACCCGAGGTCTGGAACAAAGTCGGCTGGAACTGAAGGCCTGGGCGAGCACCCTTGAGGAGAAGGTTCATGAAAAGACCAGGGAATTCAGGGAACTCAATGGCAACCTCCTCACCAGCTACCAGAAACTGAAAGAGATCGATCGGCTGAAGGACGAATTCCTGGCCAACATGAGCCATGAACTGCGGACACCCCTGAATTCCATCATTGGGTTCTCCGGCATGCTCATGCAGGATCCAGAGGGTAGGCTGGGCCTTGATGCTCGTGAGGATCTCCAGATCATCTACCAGAACGGCCGCTCTTTGCTTGGGCTCATCGATTCGATCCTCGATCTCTCCAAGATTGAAGCGGGCAAGATGGAACTGGAGCTGGAGGAGGTCGATCCCATGCATCTGCTGGACGAAGTCATGGCCATGTCCGCCGGGCTCGTCAAGGGTCGTCCCATTGATCTCCTCTACCACCGGCCAAAGGGAGAACTCCGCGTGTTAGGGGATCAGGGCCGACTCCGGCAAGTGTTCACAAACCTGGCTGGGAACGCCATCAAGTTTACAGAATCGGGTACTGTGACCGTCTCCGTTTCACAGGAATCGGGCAGGTTCAAGATGCGCATCGAGGACACTGGCATTGGCATGTCGGAGACCGAACTGGAACGCCTCTTCAAGCCCTTCCAGCAAGTCGATGGGAGCATCACCCGCCGATTTGGGGGTAGCGGACTTGGGCTGGCGATCAGCCAGCGGTTCATGTGGCTCATGAACGGGCGCATCTCAGCCAGCAGCCAGAAAGGGGTGGGCAGCACCTTCATCGTCGAGATGCCCATCGCCGGGGGGAGATAAAGCATGACTGATTCCCGGCCCGGCATCCTATGCATCGAAGATAATCCGATGAACTGGCGCCTAGTGCAGCGTTTGTTGTCGCAGGCGGGTTATGAGATGCACTGGGCAGAGGATGGCCTCAAGGGTTGCGACATGGCCCTGGCGCTGAAGCCAGCCCTCATCCTCCTGGATATCAACCTGCCCGGGTTGTCCGGCTTTGAAGTCGCCATGAAGTTGCGCCAGGACCGCGGCATGGACGCCACGCTCATCGTGGCGTTGACGGCCAAGACGATGCGGAGCGACCGCGAAACCGCCCTGGTTACCGGTTGCGACGGATTCATCCCGAAACCCATCGACCCTTTCCTATTCGTCGGGCAGGTTGAGGCCTATCTTGGCGGGCAAAGGGACCGTCTTGAACAGGGTCGAGAAGGGGATGTGCTGCGCCAGTTCAGCCAGCAGGTCGTGGAACACCTCGAGGTGCAGCTGAAGGAGGCCCAGGAAGGCAACCGGAAATTGCTGGGTGTCCAGGACGAATTGGAACAGCGGAGCCATCACCTCTCCCGCCTCCTGTCGCTCAGCAAGGACGTCATTCCCATTCGGGATGAAAGCGAAATCCTGGCACGGGTGCTCAACCAGCTCCATAAGGAGTTGCATCTCGACCGGCTCCGAGCCTACCGGGTGCATGAGAGCGGGGCCTATTTCCAGGGGACGGCGATGACTCCGGAAGGGTTCGAGGAAACGCCTGTGCTCCCAGGATCGCACCCACTGATCACCTGGATGGAAACCCTTCCAGTCGGATGCGTTCTCGTAGGGAGCGAGCTCCGGCAATCCATGTCTTGGCAACAGGGCATCGAGCTTGGACTCTGGACGCCCAGGACTCAGGCCCTGGTGCTGCCCCTCCGCAGCCGATCCGAGGAACAGCGCCTCTGGGGATTCTTGGCGGCCGACCGTTTCGACAGGGCCTTCGAGCCCTTCGAGACTGAATTGGCGGCGCTTTACGTGGGTATCCTCCAGGTCAGCTTGGAAAATGCAGGGCTCATCACCCATCTTGCGGAGACCAGCCAGGCCCTTGGTACCAGCTACCAGGGGCTGGAGTCGACCTATGAGGCCCTGAAGGAAGCCCAAAAGGCACTGAAGACACAAAACCAAAAGACCGCCTTGGGTGGCCTCTTCATGAACCTGGCCCCGAAGTTTCAGATGCCCGTGGGCACCCTGAAGGAGGAAAGCGCCGCGCTTTCTCTCGTCATGGACCTGCCCGACATCACCCCCTCGGACCTGCGCATGGAATGCCGCCGTTCCATCGATCAAATTCGTAACGCCATCCACAAGGTGGATGATCTTGTCCGAGCTCTGCTGCGACGTGCGGGCCAGAGGGAGGCGAGTTCGCCTGAATGGATCCACCTCCACGACCTCTTGAGACAAGAACTGGAACTCGTACGGGCCGAAGAAATCCTGCCTGAGTTCCTGCGTGTGGAATTGAATCTCCAGGCTCCGCGAGATCTGCTGTACGGAGTCTATTCGGACTTCACTGAAGTGTTCGGCCACCTGCTTGGCCATGCCATGGAAGGCCAGCCAACGCGGATCTCGCTCAGGACCTGGGGAGGGGGGAGCCACTTCCGGATGGAGATGGAGGACGATGGGGCTCCCATCGAGGCCCACCTGATCGAGGAGGCCTTTGAACCATTTCCAGATCTGCGCCCTGCGATGACCGAGGCTGGAAGACGGCCGGGCAGGGGTCTTTCCGTTTGTGCCCACCTCATGGCCGCCTACAACGGCACCGTGCAGATGGTACCCGTGGAGCGGGGATCCCTCGTCCGAATCGGCCTTCCGATGGAATGAATGGAGAACACACCTTGGAACGAGTTCCCCTGAAACCCGCCTTCTTTCTGGACCGGGACGGCACCCTCAACGAGGAGGTGGATTACCTGTCCGACCCGGAGCAACTGGTACTGATTCCAGGTGCGGCTGCTGCCGTGGCTAGGCTCAACGCCCTGGGCGTCCCAGTCGTGGTGGTCACCAACCAGAGTGGCATCGGCCGAGGCAAGTATGGGTGGCAGGACTTCGCGGCCGTCATGTGCCGCATGAGGACGCTCCTGGCCCGGGAGGGCGCCTGGATCGACGCCGTTTATGCCTCCCCTCACCACGAGCACGCCCTGGGGGAGTATGCCGTGGCGGATCATCCGGAGCGCAAACCGAATCCCGGCATGCTGCTGAGGGCTGCGGAAGAACATGGCCTGGATCTGGCACGCTCCTGGATGGTGGGGGACAAGGCGCTTGATCTGGAGGCCGGACGCCGGGCCGGATGCAGCGTGGCGCTCGTGCGCACGGGCTACGGTTCCCGGGTGGATGGTTCTGAGGCGGACCTGGTGGCTGAAAACCTCCCCGAAGCCGTGGAGATCATCCTGTCTCAATGGCCATGATCCTGTTCGAGAAGACCGGCCTTGTGTCCGGCCAGCTGATCCAGAGGTACAAGCGTTTCCTGGCGGACGTGCGACTGGATGATGGCAGCGTGATCACGGCTCATTGCACGAACACGGGCTCCATGAAGACCTGCTGGGAGCCGGGGGACCGTGTGCTGCTGGAATCCGCGGCGAACCCGGACCGCAAGCTGAAGTTCACCTGGCTGGCCGTGGAGAGGCCCAGTGGCTGGGTGGGTGTGGAAACCGGCATGCCCAACCGGGTGGTGGCCGAGGCGGCGCGGCGGGACGTGCTGCCGGGCCTGCCCGGCCTGCATGGGGTCCGAACGGAGGTGAAATACGGGGCCGAGAACAGTCGCATCGATGTGGTGGCCCTGGACGGCGGGGATCGCCAAGTGTTCATCGAAGTGAAGAATACGACCTTGAAGTCCGGTGACTGGGCCTTGTTCCCGGATGCCACTACGGAACGCGGGACCAAGCATCTGCGGGAGCTCCAGGCCATGGTGAGGGAAGGGCACCGTGCGGCCATCGCCTTCTTCGTGCATCGGACGGATGTGGATCGGTTTGATGTCGCGCGGGAGATCGATCCTGCGTATGCCCTTGAACTCGATCGCGCCGCGGAGACTGGCGTGCAGGTCCTTCCCCTGGCTGTGCGCATGGTCACAAGCCCGAACGCAAGTGGCCTGTGGAGCCTGGGTTGGGAATTGCCGGGCCTTCTGCCCTGGGTCCCTCGGGGATAGACTGACGGTTCGTCCCCGGAGTACCCATGTCAACCGCTGCATCTGAACTGATGAAGACACCCCTCAACGCGGCCCATCGGGCCCTCAACGCCAAGATGGTCGATTTCGGCGGCTGGGACATGCCCGTCCAGTATCCGGGCGGAATCATTGCCGAGCATGAGGCGGTACGTACCAAGGCCGGGCTCTTCGACGTGAGCCACATGGGTGAGATCCGGGTGAAGGGTCCTGGTGCATTGGCCCTGGTCGAGCATCTGACACCCAACGACGTCGCGAAGCTGGCCATCGGCCAGATCCACTACACGGCCTTCCTTTACGAGAACGGCACCTTTGTGGATGACCTGCTGGTCTACCGCGAAGGCGAGCAGGAGTTCCTGCTGGTGGTGAACGCTGGCAACTCCGACAAGGACTTCGCCTGGGTTCAGCAGCACGCAACGGCCTATGACTGCACCGTGGTGAACGAAAGCCCGGCCACGGGCCAGATCGCCCTCCAGGGTCCGCTGTCCCTGGGCATCCTCCAGCCCCTCACGAAGACGGCGCTGGAACCCATCGGCTACTACTTTTTCACCCACGGAGAGGTGGCTGGGATTAAGTGCCTCATCAGCCGCACAGGGTATACCGGGGAAGATGGCTTCGAACTCTACTGCGCCGCTGGCGACACCGAGCGGCTCTGGAATGCTGTCATGGCCGCCGGGAAGCCCCAGGGCCTGGTGCCCGCAGGCCTGGGTTGCCGCAATACCCTCCGCCTGGAATGCAAGATGGCCCTCTACGGCCACGAGATCGACGACAGCATCCACGCGCTGGAGGCTGGCCTCGGCTGGATCGTGAAGCTGGACAAGGGCGACTTCATCGGACGCCAGGCCCTGCTGGCTGCCAAGGGCGCCCCTGCGCCAAGGAAGCTCGTGGGTTTCAAGACCCTGGAGAAGCGGGACATCGCCCGGGATCACATGCCCGTGGTGCAGAACGGAAAACAAATCGGCTTCGTCACCAGCGCGGCTCCATCCCCCACCTGCGGGATCAACCTCGGTCTGGCCTACGTCCCCACGGAACTGGCCAAGATTGGCGGCCGCATTCAGATCGAGATCCGCGGGCGCGCCGTGGACGCGGAGATCATCCCGACCCCCTTCTACAAGCGGACAAAGTAGCTGCCCATTTCGTGCCCATCCCACCTTACCCTGGAGGATCCATGTTCCCTGCCGACCTGAAGTACACCAAGGATCACGAGTGGCTGAAGCCCACCGGCGACGGTACGGCCCTGGTGGGCATTACCCAATATGCCCAGGATGCACTGGGCGACGTGGTGTTCGTGGATCTCCCGGAGGTTGGTGCCTCCTTCGCCGCTGGCGAAGAATTCGGCACAGTGGAATCCGTGAAGACGGTTTCCGAGTTGAATATGCCCGCAGCTGGTGAAGTGCTCGACGTGAACACATCGCTGGCGGACCACCCGGAAGCCGTGAACGAGGATCCCTATGGCAAGGGGTGGATGGTGAAGATCAAGCTGACGGGGGATTCCGCAGGTCTTCTGGACGCCAAGGCCTATGAGGCCCTGGTGAGCGCGGAAAGTCACTAGATCCATGCCAGTCTTCGTTCTGGCCAGCCTCCTCTGGGGGACCGCGCTGGTGCAGACGCCGGTCCCGGTGCCCCAGGTGCAGGTGGCCACTGCTCCAGTCCGGGCCGCTGAATCCGATGCCACCCGGACGCAGCAACTCCGGCTGCTGGTGGAGGCCGCAGAGAAGGCGCTTGAGGCTGACGACGAGGAGACGGTCGCCGCACGGTCGGATGAAGCCGATGTCCTCACGGCAGACTGGTCCCTTGATCTGCTGAAGCAGGCCGAAGTCCAGGGCCTGCTCCAGCGGCTGAAGGAGGTCCAGGATCAGATCACCGAGGAAGAGGAACCCGAGGCAGAACCAGGACTCAAGGCCCCCGATGAAGTGGTTTCCATCAGCGGCGACGAACTCCGAGCCGAGCAGGAACTGGTGCGCTCGGCGGAGCAGGGCACCACCTACGATTACCCGATCGACCTGAATGATAAGGTGCTCACCTGGGTGAGCCTGTTCAGCACCACCAAACGAGGTTTCATGGAGAACGCGCTGGGCCGGGCGTCCATGTACCTACCCATGATCCGCCAAGTCTTCGCAGAGGAAGGCGTGCCTTCGGACCTGGCCTATCTCGCCGTCATCGAGTCCGGTTTCCGCAATGAGGCCAAGAGCCGCGCCAAGGCCGTGGGTATGTGGCAGTTCATCCGGTCCACGGGTCGGATTTACGGCCTCAATGGCAACGCCTGGGTGGAGGAGCGACGCGACCCCATCAAGGCCACGCGGGCCGCCGCACGCTATCTCAGACGGCTCTACGAAATCTCTGGCGACTGGTACCTGGCGGCATCCAGCTACAACGCCGGGCCCCTGACGCTGGACCGGGCCATCCAGAACCTGGGTACGCGCAATTTCTGGGATCTCAGCCGGTCACGGTGGCTGAGGACGGAGACGAAGAACTACGTTCCGGAACTGTGCGCGGCCATCGTGGTGGGGCGGAATCCGGATCGCTACGGGGTTCACATCGCCCCCCTTGTGCCCTACGTCTATGAGACGGTCACCGTTTCCAGCATGACCAGTCTGACGGTGCTGGCCCGTTGTGCCGGCACCGACGCCGCGGTACTGAAGACCCTGAACCCCGAGTTGCTGCGTGGATCCACGCCCCCCGGGACCTATCAATTGCGCGTCCCACCCGGCAAAGCCATGGATTGCCTCCGCCAACTGGCCCATATGCCCGCAGGCAAACGCCTCGATTTTCAGACCTATCTCGTGAAAAAGGGGGACACCCTCGCAAAAGTGGCGAAGCGCTTCAAGCTGACTGCGGATGATCTGCTCGCTGCGAACGACCTCACGGCAAAGCAATTCCGACCTGGCAAACGCCTGCTGGTGCCACCACCGCCTGCAATCGCTTTAGAGGGGCACAACCTCGCCTCCGGAACAGAGCGCGTGAAAGATCTCGGCGATCGCCCCCTGGCACCCCTTCCGGCCATGCCCCGCGACCTGGACATTTCCGCGGAAGCCTCCGAGAAGACAGAAATGCCTCCCCAGCTTCCAGCCGCGGTCCCGCCGGTATCCGTGCCGATGGTCCAGGCGGAACCTGTTTCTCCATCGGCCATGCTTTCAACTGGCCCGGTCACACCGGCTCCGGTTCCGTCGACTTCCATCCTTCATGCGAAACAGGGCGATACTCTGGCGAAAATCGCCCGGAGCCATCAGGTGTCTCTTGGCGAACTGATGCGCCTGAACCCTGAGGCCGTAAAGACGCTGCATCCAGGAGACGAAGTGCGTCTTCCGTCCAGCCCCGGCGAACCCAAGACCATTCCCGCAGCCAGTACGCACAAGGTTCAAAAGGGCGACACGCTGGCCAGCATCGCCCGGAAGTACGGCGTGGATCCCAGTGATCTCAAGGCCTGGAACCGGCTGAAAGGCGACCGCCTCCAGGCGGGGCAACGGCTCCGGCTTTCACCCCGCTGATCCCTTCTTGCGGAAGCCTGAAAGGGGTGGGATACTGGTTCTTCCCGATTGGGGCCATAGCTCAGCTGGGAGAGCGCTTGCATGGCATGCAAGAGGTCGTCGGTTCGATCCCGATTGGCTCCACCAAACAGAAGGCCACCGGAAGGTGGCCTTCTTGCTGAAAGTTGAAAGTCCACAAACATGCTCGCTTCCCTCAACCACGTCGACCTGCGCTTCGGCCCCCAGGAGGTGCTGAAGGATGTCACCTGGGCCATCCAGGAGGGTGAGTGCTGGGGCGTCATCGGGCGCAATGGGGCGGGCAAGAGCACGGTGTTCAAGCTGCTCCTGGGCCAACTGGAGGCAGACGGCGGCACCGTGGTGAAACCGACCCGAGAACGCGGCATTCGCATGGGCCACTACGCCCAGGACCTGGTGCCCGAGACCCACGGCAGCGTCCTGGAGGAGGCCCTGGCGGCCTTTGGTGACGTCGAGCACCTGCAGCATGAGATGCGCGAGCTGGAACACCGCATGGGGGAGCCTGGTGCAGATTTGACCGAGGTGATGGAGCGCTACCAGCAGGTCACCGAATCCTTCGAACACCTCGACGGCTTCAGCATCCGCGCCCGGGCCGAGAGCATCATCCAGGCCCTGGGTTTCAGCGCCGTCGATTTCGATGCTCCCGTAGAGACCTTGTCCGGCGGCCAGAAGAGCCGCGTCATGCTGGCCAAGGCCATCCTCCAGGGTCAGGACCTGCTGCTGCTGGACGAGCCCACCAACCACCTGGACCTGCCGAGCCTGCGCTGGCTGGAGGGGTTCATCCAGGACACGGATGCCACTGTGGCCGTTATCAGCCACGACCGCTACTTCCTGGACAAGATCGCCACCGGGATCCTGGAACTGGAGCAGGGCCGCTCGCGGGTCTACGAAGGCAATTACTCGGAATTCATGGAGAAGAAGGAACAGGAACTGGAGCTGCAGGAGCGGCACTTCGAGCAGCAGCAGGCCTACATCAAGAACCAGGAAGAGTATATCCGCCGCAACATCGCGGGGCAGAACACCAAGCAGGCCCGGGGTCGCCGCACCCACCTCTCCAAGCTCGAGCGCATCCAGAAGCCCCTGCGCGACCGGCGCAAGGTGAAGTTCAGCTTCCCCGAAACCCAGCGCGGCGGCGATATCGCCTTGGTGCTGGAGAACGCCAGCGTGGGCTGGGACGGGAAGGCCCTCTACACACCCCTGGAGCAACTCCAGATCAAGCGCGGCCAGAAAATGGGGATCGTGGGCCTCAATGGGACGGGCAAGTCCACCCTGCTGAAGGCCATTTCCGAGGAGATCCCCTTCATCACGGGCCAGGCCCGCCTGGGCAGCCAGGTAAAGGTGGGCTACTTCGATCAGCATCATCGGAACCTGGACCCGCGCAACACGGTGTTCCAGCAGATCCACGGGGTGACTCCCCAGGCCGTCAAGCAGGATGTGCTGGGCTTCCTGGCCAAGTTCCAGTTCCGGGGCGACGAGGTGGACAAGCCCGTCACGGCGCTTTCGGGCGGCGAGCGGGCCCGCCTCAGCATCGCCACCCTCATCCGCCATGGCGTGAACCTACTGCTGCTGGACGAGCCCACCAACCACATGGACATCCCCAGCATGGAGGCCATGGAAGACACCATCCTCAGCTTCACGGGCGCGGCCGTCGTGGTGACCCACGATCGCTACCTGTTGGGCCGCGTCGCGGATTCCCTGCTGCGCATCCACGAAGGTAGGGCAGAATTCCGCGAAGGCGGCTACGAGGACCACCAGGCCTGGGTGGATCTGGATCTGGGTGCCGAAGACGAAGCCGGCAGCCATGAGCCCGAGCTTCCCAAGAAACTCGCTTCGCCACAGGCGAAGCAAAACTCTGCGGCGAAGCCGCAGAGCCCTCCAACGAAACCCATCGTCGCCGACAAAGACAAACAGCGCGCCGTGAAACGCTTCGAAAAACAGGTGGCCGAGGCCGAGGCGAAGGTGGCGGACCTAGAGGCTAAACTTTCGGTCCTTCAGAAAGAAATGGCCGTCATGGATCCCTCCGACTGGCAGGCCTTCAGCGCTCGGCTGGATGCCCAGAAGGTCCTGGAAGCGGATCTCGCCTATGCCATGAGCGACTGGGAAGCCGCTCAGGGGGCGCTGGAGGAAGCCCAGCGCTGAGCCATTGCGCTGGGAATGGCACCCTCTGCCTTCAGAAATACTTCAACGTCATATCGATCATCCGCCTTACGAAGCCCGTATAGGGCGGGTACATGAGCTGGATGGCGGAGAAGCGGGTACGCTGGCGGAGGATGCCCCGGGCGTTGGAGAAGGCCTCGAAGCCGTGGACGCCGTGGGCCTTGCCGAATCCGGAGGTGTTCACGCCTCCCGTGGGCAAGCCCGTGTGGGCGAAGTGCAGGACGGTGTCGTTGATGCAGCCCCCGCCGGCGGTGGTGCGAGCCACGAGGTCCTCGGCCCGCCTCCGGCTGCCGGTGAACACATAGAGCGCCAGCGGCTTGGGACGGGCATTCACGAAGGCCACGGCGGCCTCCATGTCCGGCACCTTCAGGATGGGCAGCAGGGGACCGAAGATCTCTTCCTGCATGATGGGAGACGCGGGATCCACCTCGGTGATCAGGGTGGGGCTGATGTAGCGTGAGGCCGCATCCACCTCGCCACCAAAGACCACGAGGCCCGGGGAGCCTCGCAGCAGCCCCAGCAATCGGTCGTAGTGCCGATCGTTGATGATGCGGGCAAAGTCCGGGCTGGCCTGGCGCACGGCGGCATCGGCCCCGTAGAAGCGGGTGAGCACGGCTTTCAACTCCTCCACCAGGGCATCGTGGACCCGTTCGTGGACCAGCACATAGTCGGGCGCCACGCAGGTCTGGCCCGCGTTGAGGCACTTGCCCCACGCGATCTTGCGGGCGGCCTCCTTCAGGTTGGCGTCCGCGGCCACCAGTACCGGCGACTTGCCGCCCAGTTCCAGGGTCACAGAGGTCAGATGCTCGGCGGCGGCCTTCATCACCACCTTGCCCACGGCGGGGCTGCCGGTGAAGAAGATGTGATCGAAGGGCAGAGCCAGCAGGGCCTGGGCGGCTTCCGCATCGCCCTCCACCAGGGCCACTTCCTCCTCGGGGAAGAGCCCGGCCAGCAGCTTGATGAGGAAGGCCGTGGTGTGGGGTGTGAATTCGGAGGGCTTGATCACCGCGCAGTTGCCAGCGGCGAGGGCCGAGACCAGGGGGCCCAAGGTGAGGTAGATGGGGTAGTTCCAGGGGCTGATGATGAGCACCACGCCCTTGGGTTCATGGACGATGGCGCTGGTGCTGCCGAAGAGGCCGATGGGCGTGGGGACCTTCCGGGGCTTCATCCAGCGGGGCAGGTGGCGCAGGGCATCCTTGATCTCGGAGATGACGGGGTACAGCTCCGTGAGATCCACCTCTTCGGGGGGTTTCCGGAAGTCAGCGGCCAGGGCCGCCTGGGCCTCGGCCCGGTGGGCCATGAGGGCATCCAGCAGTGCCCGGAGCTTGGCCTTGCGCTGATCGGCCGAGGTAGCGGCCATCCGCCAGCGGGCGGCCTGCTGGCGGGCGAAGAGGGCTTCGAGCGGTGCGGAGGTCATGGGAACTCCATATTTGAGGGTCTTGATCATCCTACAAACAAACAATTCACCACGATTTGTCATTCCGTCTCGCGCATCGGCGGAGGCGATGCCGAGAAGACAGGAAGACCACGAAGAAATACCGGCTCTCCTTCGTGGTCTTGGTGGTCTTCATGGTTAATGCTCTAAATCAAGCCCAAGCCATCTCCGCGGTGAAATGCCGGAGGTACTTGCTCTGCTTAACGATCTTCACGCCGCGGATCTCTTTGGCCTTAGCCTTCACTTCGGCGATGACCTCGGCGGCGAAATCGAAGTGGCTCTGGGTGTACATGCGGCGGGGGAAGGCCAGGCGCACCAACTCCATGCTGTGGTAGGTCTCGGTGCCATCTGACCGGTGCCTGCCGAACATGATGGATCCAATCTCCACGCCCCGGATGCCACCCTCCAGGTAGAGCGCATTGCAAAGGGCCCAGGCCGGGTAGTGCGCCACGGGCATATCCGGCAGCACGGTCTTGGCGTCGATGTAGACCGCATGGCCGCCAGTGGGTTTCACGAAGCCCACACCCGCTGCCTCCAGCTTCTCACCTAGATATTCGGCGGTGCGGAGGCGGTAGCGGAGGTAGGACTCGTCCATGCCCTCCTCCAGGCCCACGGCCAAGGCCTCCAGATCCCGCCCTGCCATGCCGCCGTAGGTGGGGAAGCCCTCGGTGAGGATGAGCATGTTGCGGACCGGATCTAGCCATTCGTCGCTGCGCAGCATGATGAAGCCGCCAATGTTCACCATGCCGTCCTTCTTGGCGCTCATGGTGCAGCCGTCGGCATAGCTGAACATCTCCTGGCAAATGGCCCGGATGGACGTGTCCTGGTAGCCCTCCTCGCGAAGCTTGATGAACATGGCGTTCTCCGCGAAACGGCAGACGTCCATGATGAAGGGCTTGCCGTACTGCTTCAGGAGCTTGGCGTAGGCGCGGATGTTGGCCATGGAGACCGGCTGCCCGCCGCCCGTGTTGTTGGTCACGGTGAGCATGCCGAAGGGGATGCGGTGGCCTTCCTGCTTCAGGACCACTTCCACCCGGGCCAGATCGATGTTGCCTTTGAAGGGATGGATGAGGCTGGGCTGGAGCCCTTCGGGAATGACCAGGTCCACGGCTTCCACGCCGTTGAATTCGAGGTTGGCGCGGGTGGTGTCGAAGTGGCAGTTGTTGGGCACCAGGTCGCCCTGCTTGCAGACGGCGCTGAACAGCACTTTTTCGGCGGCTCGGCCCTGGTGGGTGGGGATGAAGTGCGGCATGCCGGTGATGTCCTGGAGCACGGCTTCCAGGCGGAAGAAGCTGCGGGAACCCGCATAGCTCTCATCCCCGATCATGATGGCGCCCCACTGGGCCGAACTCATGGCGCCGGTTCCCGAGTCTGTGAGCCAGTCCAGCAGCACGTCCTCGGCCCGCAGCTTGAACACGTTCAGCTTCGCGGCCTCCAGCATCCCCAGTCGCTCATGGGCGGTGGTCATGCGGATGGGCTCGACGGACTTGATGCGGAAGGGTTCGATCATGGTACGGGGCATGGGGGCTCCAGACGGAACCCCAGAGTACCGAAGGAGGCTGGAATCGACATCACAAGGGGACTGGCATCGCAGACCACCTCAGGCGATGCTGTAGGGCTTGGAGTACGCGCATGAGCCTTCTGCTGGCAGTCGATGTGGGCAACACCAACGTGGTATTGGGGATCTTCGATCTCACCAAGGGTCTGGATGCCCCCCTGGTCTGCTCCTGGCGTTTGGCCACCAGCCGGGAACGGACCATCGATGAATATGGTCTCTCGACCCTCGCCTTGATGAGGCACCACGGCATCGAGGCCGGCCAGATCAAGCATGTGGCCATCTCCTGCGTGGTGCCGCCCCTCCACCCGGTCCTCATGGGCCTGGCGAAGACCTACTTCGGCGTGGATGCCTTCTATGTCGAGCCCGGCGTGAAGACCGGCGTCAAGGTGCTCATCGATAATCCCGCGGAACTGGGCGCAGACCGCCTTGTGAATGCCGTGGCGGGCATCGAGATGTTCGGGGCGCCCCTCATCGTCGTGGACTTCGGCACCGCCACCACCTTTGATGTGATCAACGCGAGGAAGGAATACCTGGGGGGCCTCATCTGCCCGGGCCTGAAGATCAGTGCCGACGCCCTGTTCGAGCGGGCCAGCCGCCTGCCGCGCGTGGAGATCGCCGAGCCCGAGCGGCTGGTGGGCCGCAACACCGTCCAGGCCATGCAATCCGGCATCTTCTACGGCTACATCGGCATGGTGGACGGCATCCTGGAGCGCCTGCTCGCAGAGACCCCGGAGTCCAAGGTGGCCGCCACCGGGGGGCTGAGCCGCGTCATCGCGCCCCATACCCGGCACATCAAGCACATCGCCCTGGATCTCACGTTAGATGGGTTGCGGACCATCTGGTTCCGCAACCAGGGCGCGGGACGCAAGTAGCGTGGAGATGCCCCTGATCCGGTTGGCCGTGGTGGATTCCACCCAGGCCTTCCTGCGGCGGAATCCCCACTTGGGCTTCTGCGTCGTGGTGGCCGACCGGCAGAGCGAGGGCCGGGGCCGCCAGGGCAATCGCTGGGAAAGCGCCGCCGGGACCGGACTCTGGATGTCGGCGGCCCTGCCTGCTCTCTCTGGTGTGGCCCCAGGCCTGTTACTCCAGCGGGCCATGGTCACCGCTGCCCAGGTGCTGGATCCTGAGGGCCGCATCCTGGGGCTCAAGTGGCCCAACGACCTGGTGGCCTGGAATCAGGGTCGTCTGGTGAAGCTGGGCGGCATCCTGGGCGAGCAGATCGGAGGACGCCTCATCCTGGGTCTGGGTGTGAACCTGACCAAGGCCCCCGTGATTCCTGACCGTGCGATCCCGCCAGCCTGCCTGAAGGATCTCGGGCTGGATTGTTCAACAACTTGCGACTTGGGAGTGCTTATATTCAAATTTTGGACAAATTTAGAGCAAGAACTTCAGCCTCTCTTTCGCTGGCCCGAGGCTGGTACACCCCTTCACTGGGAGGACGGGCAGGGCACCTGCCTTGGTTGGGAATCCGATGGTCGCCTGAAGGTGGCCACGGCCGAGGGGATCAGGAGGCTCAGCGCAGGCGAGGTGGTCGGACTGACCTGAACGCGGCCTCGCCCTGAGCTCATTCTTGCGGCCAGAGGACAGTGAAAGCCGGCCGTACATCCACGCAATCCTGTGCTTTATGCTGGAATTAAATAACCTTCCCCACCGAACCGAAATTCAGTTAGAGGGAGTCTCGTTCATGGCGCGCATTGTGGTGGTGGATGACGACCCGCTGGCCCGCCGCTTCACCGCGGGCTGCCTGGAAACCCAGGGGTACGAAATTCAGGAGGTGGAACCGACCTGTCTTTTCCATATCCTCTCGACCCTTCACGAGGCACCCCCAGACCTGTTGGTTACCGACCTCGTTATGCCGGACTGTCCAGGTCAGACCTTGATCCGGGTCTGCCGGGAGGATCCCCACCTGAAACAGCTGAAGATTCTTCTGCTCACGGGCTATGGAGATGTCGCTCTAGCCCATTTCCTACAATCCATGGGAAGCACCCACTACCTCACCAAACCCGTAGCGCCGCCAGAATTGGTCGAGTGCGTGAAACACTTCCTGCAGGGGGATTTGGTTGTGGACCCAGGATGGTCCCTCGCTTGCCGAGGAATTGTCGCCGTGGTCGATGACAGCCGCCTAAGCCGTGGTTACCATACAGGCTGCTTGCGAAAAGGTGGATTTCAGGCGGTGGAAGTCGAACCCACGGGGCTTCGAGAGACCCTCGAGCTCTTGATCCAGACTCAACCCAACCTCATCGTGCTGGACTACCTGATGCCCAATTTCAATGGTGACGCCCTGATCAGGGCCCTCCGGGCTGAGGCCCCGGAGCCTCTCAGAAGCATACCGATCCTCGTGGTCACGGCCCACAGCAGCCGGGACCTGGACATACTGATACAGGCCCACCACGGCGTCGAGGTGCTATCTAAGCCCATTTATCCGGCTGATCTCATCGTCAGTGTGGAAGTGCTTCTTGGGGTGGAGGATCATTTTAACTTCGCGCAGGGACGCACCGACTGGAGTAGGTAGATCTACCGTTGCGGGGCTCGACAGGCATGAGCCCTACAGCACCGCCCGGATCTCGGCCTCGCTGAGGATCCGGGGACTGTTCTTGGCGACCTGGAGGATGCGATCCACGCGGACGGGACTGGGGTCGTAGCCGTTCATTTCCAGCCAATAGACGACGTTGCTGTGGCCGGCCATGGGGCCGATCTCGATCTCCTGGCGGCGGCCCACCAGGGCGGCGGGGACACCGGAATAGACCGCGTCGGCCAATTCCACATCGCCGCGGTGCAGGGCCTTCACGATGGCAGCGGCATGGACGCCGGTGCCCGTGCGGAAGGCGTCCCGGCCCAGCACCGGGTAGTTGGCGGGGATCTGCACATCGCACAATTCAGCCACCAGCTCCGCCAGGGCCGGCAGATCCGAAAGGTCACCCTTGGGGAAGCCCATGAGGTGAAGGTTGATCATGAGCTGGTCCATGGCCACGTTGCCGCAGCGCTCGCCGATGCCCAGGATGCTGCCGTGGAGGCGGTCGGCACCGGCCTCGAAGGCGGCGATGGCGTTGGCTACGCCCAGTCCTCGGTCGTTGTGGCCATGCCAGTCGATGCGCACGGAGCGGTCCTTCACCACCTCATCCTTGATGAACCGCACCAGGCGCCGCACGCCATCGGGCGTGGCATGACCACAGGTGTCCGACAGGCAGATGGACTGGGCGCCTTCGTCCAGAGCGGCGTCGTAGATGGCCTTCAGCACTTCCGGCCGGGCGCGGGTGCTATCTTCGGTCACCATCATCACCGGCACTTCGTGGCGGTGGCAGAAGGCGATGGCCTTGCGGGCGGTGGCCACCAGGAAGTCCAGATCCCAGCCCTCCACGTCCATCCGGATGGGACTGGACCCCAGGAAGGCGCCGGCTTCGAGAGGCATCCCCGCCCGCTGCTGGATCTCGGCCACCTGGACTAGATCGGCCTCAAGGGTCCGCACGGCCACATTGGGGGAGATGCGCAGGCGATGGTCGCGGATCTCGACCACGAGGGCCCGCACGGCCGCCAGGGCCTTGGGGCCCGCCCCGGGCATGCCCAGGTTCACGGCATCCACGCCCAGGCGGGCCAGCCGATGGATGAGGTCGCGTTTCGCAGCAATGTCCGGATCACGGACGGAGGGGCTTTGCAGGCCATCCCGCAAGGTCTCGTCGTTCAGCAGAGGAATCCTGGCGTCCTTCGGGGGAAGGCCGTTCCAGTCGTTGATCAGCTCGTCGAGGGTCATCTGGGCTTCAGCCAGGATTCAGACTACGGTGACTTCGATCCGGCGGTCCAGCAGCGTTCCCAGCAGCGCACCCTTGTCGAGGAAGGCCTTCATCTCCTGATCCACATCCCCAGCGGCGTCCAGGATGACGTGCAGGCGCTGGTCGTCCACCTCGATCGCCAGGTGCCGGACCGCCTGCTTGCGGCGACGGTCCAGGGCATCAGCCCCCCGCAGGATGGCCGCCAGCTTGCGCACCACCTGCCGATGCCAGGGCGCCAGGGCCCGGAAAGCCTCATGTTTCGCGTGATGGGGCACCTTGCCACGGTGGAAGCGCACCACCTGGGCCAGCAGGTCGATCTCCTCTGGCCAGAAGCCGGGCAGGGCGGCGTTCCGGATCAGGTATTCACCATGCTTGTGGTGGTCCTTCTCGGAGATGGAGAAGCCGATGTCGTGCAATCTGGCAGCGTAAGCCAGCCATTGGCGCTCGGGATCGCCCAACTCGAAATAGGGCTGGAGGGAAACGAATAATTCGTCCGCCAGCCGGGCCACATGATGACTATGGCCGGGGTCCGGGTCCAGGCGGGCCGCGAGCTGCTGGATGGAGGCCCGCCGCCGATCCGCCAGGGGCGGGATGGCGGCTCCGCCGTGCTTGAGGGCCTCCCAGATCATGCCTTCGCGCATGCCCACCGGCAGGTGGCGCAGGGACGGGGAGCCGAGCCATTCCATCAATGACAGCGCCCAGATGGCGCCCACATGAAGCACCTCGGCCCGCTTGGGATCCACGCCCAGCCGCTCCACCCGCTGCTGGGTGTCCGCGTGCCAGAGCTTCAGCACGAAATCCCTCAGCTGTTCGGTGCTGAAGGCCTGGCCAGCGGCGGCGCCCTTGGCCAAGTCCTCCAGGGTTCCCGAAGTACCCAGGATCAGCGAAGGCTCAGGCAGCACCGAAGGCAAGGCCTTGCGGGCCTTCCTGAGGATGCGCTGGATGGTCTTCCGCAGCCGCTTGAGGTCGCCGGCCGTGGGTGGATTGGCGGTCTGCGCGGCGTCCGCCAGCCGCTGGAGGCCCCAGGGCAGGGAGATGCTGGCGGCCACGCGCCCTCCCTGCACCCAGGTCAATTCGGTGCTGCCCCCGCCGATGTCCATCAGGGTCACGGGCTCCGGGGGGAAGGGAATGGCGTGGGAGACGGCCTTGTGGATGAGCCGGGCCTCTTCCTCGCCGGAGATCACCTGGATGGGAATGCCAAGTTTTTCGGCTTCCAGGACGAAGGCCTGGGCGTTCTTCGCGTCGCGCAAGGCCGCGGTGCCGCAGGCCATGAGGGTTTCACAGCCGAAATCCTGGATGGTCTTGGCCATCTGGGCCAGGGCATCGAGGCCCGCCCGGAAGGCCTCAGGGCCGATCTCGCCGGACTTCGCTTCACCCTGGGCCAGGCGCACCATGGCCTTGTCCCGGGCCAACACATGCTGGCCGCCCATGGGATCCGCCTCCACCACGACCATGTGAATGGAGTTCGATCCGACATCGATGGCGGCGATCCGCATGGGACGATTGTGGCGAAGACGGACATCTTTGCGCCAGGAAACTTAGAGGAACCTTGCTGAGACATCTGTTCTGTCTGGTGCTTGCGCTGCCTCTGGCCGCGCAGAAGCTGGCCCTGAGCCTGGATGATGCCCCCTTTCTGCCGCCCAGTCCCCTCCTGGTCGCGTCCACCCAGCACGAGGGGATGCAGAAGGCCCTGAAGGACCGCAAGGTGCGGGCCATCCTCTTCGCCAACGGCATCCATGGCGGCGAGACAGCTGAAGGGATGGCCATCCTCCAGGCATGGGGCGAAGCCGGGCACCTCATCGCCAACCACAGCTAAAGCCACTGGGATCTGAATAGAGAGGATGTGACACTGGACACCTACGAGGCGGACTTCCTCAAGGAAGAAGCCCTGATCCGCGATCTGCCAGGGTTCACGAAGCGCTATCGCTCGCCTGGAGAAGGAGCCGAAGGCGGATCTCGCCCCCTATCGCGACCTCTATCTGAAGCACCTCTGGGCCTGCGCCCGCTCCTACGATGCCTGGAGCCGCGAGGTCTTCGGCCGCGAGATTCCCCACGTCATGCTCATGCATTGCCGCCTGCTGAACGGCCTCTTCCTGGGCGATGTCAACGACTTTTTCCGCGCCAAGGGTTGGACCTGGATCGATCCGGGAACGGCCTTCACGGACCCGGTCTACGCCCGCAAGCCCAGGAACCTGCCGGGCGGTGAGGCCCTGGCGGATGCGGTCTAGGCTGAACGGGGAGATCAGGGTTTTGTGAAGGCCTGGCAACCCCAAACCAGCGATTCCGATGACCTGCTGTGCTCCGAAGGGCGGCTGAAAGAGCGGATGGACCGGCTGGGATTATAGGGCTGAACGGCGAAGTTGCGGATTTGATTGTTCGCTTAACCGGCTTATTCCGATTTTCCGGGACCCTTCGCCAACTGGACCAACTCCACGCGGTTGCGGACCCCTGTCTTCTGGAAGATGTGGTAGTTGTGGTCCTTCACGGTTTTCAGGGAGATGAAGAGCGCATCGGCGATCTCCTGGTTGGTGAGTCCCCGGCAGATGAGCCGGATAACTTCCTGTTCCCGTTTGGAGATCCCGAATCCGTTATGAATGGCCGGTTCCAGGGTCAGCTCTTCAACCAGGTCCTGGGTGCTGGCGTCCTGGCCCAAGGGAGTCCGATCAAAGTAATGGATCCAGGACACGGTCAGGAGGTTGTAGAGGATTTCCAGGCTCACCTGGGTGGTGATGAAGGTATGGCGCGGGATCGGAGTTGAGAACCGGTACCACCAGACGAAAACAGTCAGTGCCACGAAAAGCACCGAGTAGGCCGCTCCCAGGATCCGGAGTCTCCGCCAGGATTCCTCTTGTCCCTGCCGATGTGCGTTAAAGAAGAGCCATAGGCTGAGCAGGGTCACGGCCAGGAACACCAACGAAGATAGTCCTCGGCTGAAGAGCCGAATCATGTGATCCAGCCGGAAGAGAAAGAGCACCAGACAGGTCAACGCTGTTATGCCCACCAAGAGGAAGGCCCATCTCTTGGTCCTTCCAAATAAGATCGGCGATTGAGCTGGGCGCACCGCCCGGAGGGCGAAGGACAGGTAGGACGAGGCCCATAGGAGGGCCACCACCATGGAAATCCAGGTCAGTGCAGCGTTGAGGACCCGCCCCGCGTCGGGCGAAAGAACACCCAGGACGGTCGTTTCCGTGTATTGGCGGACCAGCCAAAGGAGGACCCAGAGGTTGTAGAGCAGCAGGGGTGTGATGAGGGACTCTGTCACTGGCGAGTAGTGGTGATGGGAGCGGCGCGACATCCAGGCCAGGGACATGAATCCGGTGGCCAGTGCCACGAGAAAGGTAATGAACATCAAGGGATTCATGGACCAAATCATACCTCAGCCTCGCTTTCGTTCTCCTGAGTGGCTGACAGGTCCTCAAGTCCACCAGGACTAAAGTCCGGATCTTGAAAATCAGGACTTTAGGTGGATGGAGCGGAAGCACCCGAACCCTATCTTCTCCCTTGTGGATTCCCCGTTTTCAGCCAGCCTCTCCTGGAGGCATCAACATGAACAATCAGCTCTTTCTCCCTCTCGCAGCCATCGGGTTGATGGCTTTAACGGGTTGCGACTCGCCCCTCACGGTCCCAGTCTTTCAACGACCCCAGACGCCCATTCCTGAAGTGGACGCCAGGGATCTGCCGGCAGCACCGGCCATCGGATTCCTATGGCCGCGCCACTGGCAGGCGGAGCCTGCGCAGCTTCCCGCAGGAAACATTCGAGTGAAGGACCGGTTTTCGGACATCAGCCGGCCCCGCGACTACGCCGTCGAGGTACCTGTCGGGGGAACCGTGAAGGCCCAGGTGGTGGAAGGCCGGATGGCCTATTTCCGAGTGCGGTGCGTCACCGCCCTGGGCGTCGGCCATGGCCCTGGCCTGAACCAGAACCGAACCCACACCGGGGACCCTCAAGCCACCTATTGGAATTCAGAGAAGGAATCGCGCACGGTCTACTTCATGGTGATCCCTTTGGACAAGAGCATGGCCGGTGAGGCCTACACCCTGGAGGTCATACACGGATGGATGACAGGGCCTCCAAGTCCGTCAGGCCTTAAGTCTGGATCTTGAACCCCAAGCCTTGAAGTGGATGGATTGGTAATGCTGGGTCCCTACCTTGCATATCGAGAACTCCGTTTCCGCAACCACCAGTTCCCGGAGGCATCACCATGAACAAACTGCTCCTTCTCCCTCTCGCAGCCATCGGGTTGATGGCTTTGACAGGTTGCAACCCACCGGTAGAGATCCCGGTTCAACTACCAACCCTTGCAGTTGTCAGCGCGCCTCAAGCCAAGGTTTGGAATGCCATAGTTTCGACGGTCGGGATTGAATACCCCATCCAGGCCATCGAGCGTGACAGCGGGTTTATCTCAACCCGTCCAGTGGCCATGCTTTTGCCGGCCAGTCACTGGGCTCTCGGTTGTGATAGGGCCAATGATTTTGCCAACCCGTGGAATCAACTTCGCATGGACATGCGTGTACTGGCCGAGGAAAGACAGGGTGGACAAACGCAGATCACCATCCTTTGTCATTACGAGGCATTCAAGGAAAGCACCTATCCGAGGGCCTGGACGGTCGTGGCATCCAGCGGCGCCTTGGAGAATGAGATCCTGCAGAAGATTCAGCATCGGCTCACGCTCCATCCTGAAAAATAAGGAGAAATCCATACGAAGCCTCTGGCACCAGGTTTCGAACAGCAAGTTTTCGGGGATTTCTGACAAGGCGTGTTATTTGGGTGTTCAACCGTTGGGACAGCCCATAAACCTCAAACCGTTGCGGCACCCGGAGCGACCCATTGTCTGACCTCTGGTAGCCGTTGCGCGAAGTCCAGAGGCCCGGCCATGCTCGATCCACGTTTCCGAGGTGATCCCATGGCTTTGACGGTGGACGGCATTTTTGCACTCATGCCCGAGCTCTTCCTTCCGGAGAAGGCCCAGGGCCTCACGGTGTCCGTCTACTACCAGGTGACGGGCGAGGGTGGTGGGGACTACGCCTGCCTGATCGACAACGGCGTGTTCACCCTGAAACGGGAGGCCAAGCCGGACGCCACGTCTGTGGTGGTGATCGGCGCCGAGGACTGGATCGCCCTCAACGAGGGCAAGCTCGATCCCATGCAGGCCTTCATGACCGGCAAGCTCAAGGGCACCGGCGATTTGGGGTTGCTGCAGAAATTCCCCAAGTTCTTCAAGAAGCCCCAGAAGCAGGGCGGTCCCGTGAAGGCGCTGAAGGATCTCGTCCCTGCACGCCTGGCGCTGGCTGGGGCGGGCCTCAAGGTGAGCGTGGGCGGCGAAAGCTGGGGCGCTGGCGCGGAGGTGACCGGAGACGAGGCTACCGTGCGGGCCCTGGTCTGCGGCCTCTCCGATCCTGGCCCTGCGCTGCTGGGCGGCCAGCTCCGGTTCTCCGGTGACATGGCCCTGCTGCGCAAGGCCTGGAAGACCTGGTCCGCCGAGCCTGAGATTCAATTCCCCGATACCCCCGGGGGCAAGGCCCTGGCCACCTTGCGCAAGCGCTACAAGGGCGGTGCCAGCGGCACGCTGGAAGTGAAGTTGGACGGCGTGTCCTATCGCCTCGACTTCAGCGCCGAAGGCCTGTCGGTGCGGCCTGGCGAAGTCGAGGGAGCGGCGACCCTGGGCATCTCGGATGCGGATTTCGCCGCCCTCAACGCGGGCAAGCTGAACCTTGTGGCCGCCCTCCTCGGGGGGGGCATCACGGTGAAGGGCGACCTGAGCCAGGTGGCGGCCTATACGGCCCATTTCGACGCGGACGTGAACCCGGCCCAGGGCCTGCTGGAATCCATGCCAGAGCGCTTCAATGCGGAAAAAGCCGGGGATCTGGAGGCCGTCGTGGGCTATCAGATCGATGACCTGGGTTACACCCTCCTGATCCGGAACGGGGCCTGCATGGTTATCCCGCGATTGCTGAAGCCCTGTGATACGCTCCTGAAAGCAAAACCTGAAGACTTCATCGCCATGAGCACTGGAACGCTGAACGCCCAGGAGGCATTCATGACCGGCAAGATCCAGATCGAAGGTGATGCGCTCCTCATGCAGAAGGTGGCCAAGAGCTTCAGGCGCCCCGAGGTCTAGGACCTTCGTATGACCAAACCTCCCCACCCCAAGACCCATCCGCCTCCGAAGTCGATTCCGGGGCAGGGTCTGGTGAGGGCGGCCAGGGCCATCCCGGCCATGGAGAATCCGATGGACATTCCAGCATGGCCGGCGAAGCCGCAAGTGAACCGCTGTACCGGCCACTGTGGACACTGCGAGATCCATCCCTGCCAGTTGCACACGTCCGTCTAGGTTTCGTGGTTCAGGCGTCTTCCCACAATTCCCGCAGACGCTGGTAACCTGCGCGACTCACGGGTAGACGGGCGCCGTCCCGCAGGATGGCATCGCGGTGCTCCTTGGTATCCAGCTCGATCCGCACCAGTCGGTCGAGGTTCAGGAGGTAACTGCGATGGATGCGGATGAAACGGGTTGAATCGAGCTGGGATTCCAGGCTGGCCAAGGTCTGCTGCTTGAGCAGGTTCTTGCCCTCGGTGCGCAGCAGCACGTAGTCATCCTGGGCCTGCACCCAGTCCAGGCGATCCAGGTGGACCACCGTGACCTTGGGACCATCCTTCACCACGATGCGTTCCAGGGGTTTCCCCTGGCGGGCCGAAGCGGCGAGCTCGGTGGCGGGTGGCGGAGCCATCGTCTGGGCGTCGTGAAGCATCTGGGCCTTGGCCAGGGCGGCCTCGAAGCGCTCCTGCGAGAAGGGCTTCAGCAGGTAGTCCACGGCATGGGCCTCGAAGGCTCTCAGGGCGTGCTGATCGTAGGCGGTGACGAACACCACGGCGGGTCGCTTGCCTTCGGCCTCAAGCAGCTCGAGGACCTCAAAGCCATCCAGCTTCGGCATCTGGATGTCCAGAAAGATGAGGTCAGGTTGAAACTCGGCTGCGGCCTTCAGGGCCTCGAAGCCGTTGGCGCATTCCGCCACCACTTCCACGTCCGGATGGGCCGCAAGGTGCTCGCGAACGATGGCGCGGGCCAGATCCTCGTCGTCGATGATCAGGGCTTTCATGGTTCGGTCTCCAGGGGGAACACCAGCGTGACGCGATGGATGCTTTCCTGCACGCCGGCTTCGAAGCGGGCCCGGCTGCCGAAGCGCCCCAGCAGGCGCTGGCGGACCTGCCGCAAGCCAATGCCCAGGCCCTGGGGTGAGGGGGCATCTTGGTCCACCGGATTATCCACTTTCACGATCACATGCCCTTCCACGACCTCCACGGACACCGCCAGGACGCCGCCTTCGGGCAGGGCCGCGATGCCGTGCTTGATGGCGTTCTCCACCAGCGGCTGCAGCAGCAGGGTGGGAAGCAGGGCGGACTCGGCGGCGGGATCCAGAGTCCAGGCCAGCTTCAACCGGGCTCCGAACCGGATCTGTTCGATGGCCAGGTAGGTGCGCGCCAGATCCAGTTCCTCCCGCAAGGCCACTAGGCGGCGTTCGCCCAGGCCCAGGCTGCGGCGGAGGAAGTCGGACAGTAGCACGCACATCTCCCGGGCCCGGGAAGGATCCACCGCGGTGAGCGCCGAAATCGAGTTCAGGCTGTTGAAAAGGAAGTGGGGATTCAGCTGGGCGCGCAGGGCCTTCAACTCCGATTCCTGGGCCAGCAACTGCAGTTCCGCCCCCTTCCGCTCGGCTTCGATGGCCCGGTCCTGGGCCAGCATCAGGTAGCTGAGGGCCACGGAAGCCAGGTAGAGCACGATGCCCAGTCCCGTGAGCACCGGCAGGGCCGTACCCACACGCTGGGGTAGGGCCTCCAGACCCGGAATCCAATCCAGCAGGCGGGCCAGCAGCCAGGCCAGGCCTGCCCATAGCCCGCCCATCAGCACGGCGGCCATGCCCCAGGCCGCTCCGTGGGTTCCGAGACCTTCCACCGTACGGCCCAGGGGCATGGCCCGGCAGAGGAACCAGGCCGAGAGAAAGAGGAAGGCGGCGAGGAGGCACAAGGGCGGGGCCAGGGTGCCTGCCTCAACCCAGCTCCAGCCCTGGCTGCGGGCGATGCCCATGAGCAGCAGCGCGATGGGGAGCCAGCCCAGGAGGTAGGCTCCCAGGCGCGCGCGGTTGGCGAGGAGGGGATGCATCAGCTTTTGACTTCCGTGCCACCGAAGAGGATCAAGCCCGTGATCACCAGGCGCGGCCTGGTTTCCGCTGGGCTGGGGCCATGGTGGGTACTGTCGTTCAGGGCACCGGCGATGGCGGTGGCACGGTTGGCGATCTCCCAGCCCTCGGGCACGCGGATCTCTCCGCCGCCGAAGAGTACGAAGACATCGATGCGGGCCTGGCCGGATTCAAGGGACGCCTGGCGGAGATCCACTTCGTAGCCGCCGAAGATGGCTGTGAGCTCCCCGCCTTTGAAGGCCTGGGTCGACACCCGCCGCTTGAAGCCGCCGAAGATGGCCGTGCCCTGGAGGAAGTCTTCGGAGCGGGCCAGCTCGGGCGGAATGCCTCGGTTCTGCTTGAGGGCCTTGATCACGATGAGGATGCCCACCGCCACCACCAGCATGGGCGCCAGGGCTTCAGCCAGGTGCCCCCGGGCAAAGGTGAAGAGCAGGAGGAACACGCCACCGAGCACCAGGAACCAGCCACCCATACCGCCGCCGCTCCCTTCCTGGCGGAGCTTGGCGATGCCCATGGCCACCAGCGCCAGCGGCCAGAGCTTGAAGATGGTGTGTGCTTCGATGAGACCGAGGTTGTCCAGCGTGAGGACCAGTCCCGCCACGATGATGGCGATGCCGAGCACCAGCTTGGGGCTGAAGGGGCTCGGGGCCTTGGCGTTTTCGGGGACAGTCACGGCTTCACCTGCCTGGAATCGGTTTCAGCATCACAGGAAACGATGGAAGTTGGTGACGGGGGATCAGCCTTGGCTTTCCGCGCCCGCTTGGGCTGGGGAAAGATGGCTCGCAGGGTGACGATGAGGCCGCCCCAGACCAGGAATGCGGGCCACCAGCGATCCAGCACGCCCCAAGGACCGAACTGCTGGATGAAGCCCGCGACGGAGAATCCCAGCCAGATGTGGCCGCCAGGACTGAGGAATCCATCCCGCACCAGATGCGCGATGCCGAAGAGCCCCAGCACCACGGGCCACCAGGTCAGCAGGTGCCAGCCATCATAGAGGTGGAAGCTGTTCACCATGAGGAGCAGTCCAACGGCGATAACCGTGAGTCCGAACACCAGCTTCGTGGAAAAGAGGGGAGGGCGTCCCGGAGTGTTCATGAGCGATGTTCCTTTCGTCCTGATCCGCAGGGGATGAGGAAGGCCAGCGAGGGCAGCCACAACGCCAGCCACCACCAGGGGCTGTCGATGAACCATCCCGCATGGACCATGGCTGTCTCCTCCCGCGTGTCCAAGCTACGGGCATCCCAGCGTCATTTGGGCTGGAGATCGGCGAATGCCGCGCCGGGACCGGCGAACGATCAGTTCCAGCGAATCAGGCCGCCCCGACTGCGATCCCGCCAGGCCTGCTCCAGGGTCGGAACCAGGTCCGGCGGGCATTCGAATCGCAGGACCGCTGAACCACCATCGAAGGCCTGGTCGAGCACCGCAACGGCCGGGAAGGCACCCAACAGGGTGAAGGGCAGGTGGGCCTGGGCCAGGGGCACACGGATCTCCCCTATTCGAAGCACGCGGACCACTTCCCAGACTCCTGCGGCGTCCGCTGCGGCCAGGGCGCCCTGCACGCCCTCGGTGTAGGCTCGCACCAGGCCGCCCGTGCCGAGTTTCGTCCCGCCGAACCACCGGATGCAGACGGCGATGAGATCCGTGACTTCAGCCCCCTCGAGCATCGCCAGCATGGGCCGTCCGGCGGTACCGGCGGGCTCGCCATCATCGTCAGCGCTGGAAGCCGAGACGGGGACGCCCTCCCGCCAGGCACTGCAGTGATGGGTCGCGTCAAAGTCGCGCTTGCGCAAGGCGCCCAGCACCGCGGTCCGTTCCGCCGCATCCTGTGCGGGATGCAGCTCCGTGAGGAAGACGGAGGCCTTCTCTCGGAAGCGGTGGGTCACGATCAGTTTCAACCGACGCATGGATTCAGCATGGGAGCGGTTGTGACGGGAATCAACACTCGCCATCGAATGATGACCGTTGAGTCGTTTTAGACCTAACTTTTGAAGTAGCACTGTCCGAGGAGTCGGTATGGCCACCGTCCTGAAACCCTTCACACCCACGATTCTGCGGCGCGAGACACCGGTGCCTTCGGATCTGGACATCGCTCAGGCCGCAACCCTCAAACCCATCGGGCTGGTGGCCGCCGAACTCGGCCTCCGGGAGGACGAGCTCGAGTATTACGGGCCCACCAAGGCCAAAGTGCGGCTGGAGGTGCTGGAGCGCCTGCAGGGATGCGCCAACGGCCGCTACATCGACGTCACCGCCATCACCCCGACGCCCCTCGGCGAGGGCAAGACCACCACCACCGTGGGCCTCAGCCAGGCCCTGGGTGCCCATCTCGGCAAGCGCGTCCTCACCTGCATTCGCCAGCCCAGCCAGGGGCCGACCTTCGGGATCAAGGGCGGCGCGGCGGGCGGCGGCTACAGCCAGGTGGTGCCTATGGAGGACTTCAACCTCCACCTCACGGGTGATATCCACGCCATCACCGCGGCCCACAACCTCTGCGCCGCCGCCATCGACGCCCGCATCCTGCATGAGGCTGGGGCCACAGACGCCCAGCTCTTCGAGCGGATCTTCCCGAAGGGGAAGGGCGGCCGGAAGTTCCCCCGGTCACTCCAGCTGCGCTGCACGAAGCTGGGCATCACCAAAGGCGATCCCGACACCTTCACGGCCGAGGAGCGCCGCCGGATCTGCCGCCTGGATCTCGATCCGGCCACCATCACCTGGCGCCGGGTGCTGGACACCAGCGACCGGTTCCTCCGGGGCGTCACCGTGGGCATGGGCTCCGAAGAAAAGGGTTTCAGCCGGGAGACGGGCTTCGACATCGCGGTGGCCAGTGAAATCATGGCGATCCTGGCCCTCACCACGGGCCTTTCAGACATGAGGCACCGTTTGGGTGCCATGGTCGTCGGCCTCAATCGGCAGGGCGAGGCCATCACCGCCGAGGATCTGGGTGTGGCGGGTGCCATGACCGTGCTCATGAAGGACGCCCTCAAGCCCACCCTGATGCAGACGTTGGAAGGCACGCCGGTCTTCGTTCATGCTGGGCCCTTCGCCAACATTGCCCATGGCAACAGCTCCATCCTGGCCGACCAGATCGCCCTCAAGCTGGCGGACTATGTGGTCACCGAATCGGGTTTCGGTGCCGACATGGGCATGGAGAAGTTCTTCGACATCAAGTGCCGGGTATCCGGGCTGGTGCCCGACGCAGTGGTCCTGGTGGCCACCGTCCGCGCCCTCAAGATGCATGGCGGTGGCCCCAAGGTCGTGGCGGGCAAGCCCCTGGATCCGGTCTATGTGGACGAGAACCTGGATCTCCTGCGGCAGGGTCTCCCCAATCTGCTGCACCATATCCGCATCGCCCGGAAATTCGGAGTGCCCGTGGTGGTGGCCGTCAACGGATTCGCCACGGATTCGCCAGCGGAACTTGATCTGGTGCGCCGAGCCTCGCTGGAAGGCGGTGCCGAGGATGCCGTGGTCTGCCAGAACTGGGCCCTGGGTGGGGAAGGCGCGCTGGATCTGGCGCGATCCGTCGTGCGCGTTTGCGAGCGACCCTCGGATTTCCGGTTCCTCTACGGTCTGGATGAGCCCATCAAGCAGAAGATCGAAACCATCGCCCGGGAGATCTACGGCGCCGACGGCGTGGACTACTCCCCGGAAGCCGAGGCCCGCATCGAGGCCTACACGCGGCTGGGCTACGATCGCCTGCCCATCTGCATGGCCAAGACCCATCTCAGCCTGAGCCACGACCCCAACCTCAAGGGCGCGCCCACGGGCTTCCGCATTCCCGTGCGGGACATCCGGGCCAGCGTTGGCGCGGGCTTCCTCTATCCACTGCTGGGGCAGATGGCCACCATGCCCGGCCTGCCCACGCGGCCCGGGTTCTACGACGTGGACGTGGACCTGGAGACGGGCCGGATTGTTGGCCTTTTCTAGAGGCTGTTGAGACGTCACCCCGTGTTCGTGACTTGGTGGTGGGTCGTTTGATTATTCAGTCTCCTCGCGGCCAGGGAGAGATTCCCAGTTAACATCGCCTCCCCAGGGTTCGATAAGAAACCTGGGAGAGAACCGCATGCGCCTGGGCAGCATCCAATGCAGGCTTCTGGGTGTACTGGCCATCGGTGTCATCTGCTCCATCATCGCGGGCAGCACCTCGGCCACGGCCACGGTCACGGTCCACATCCGCCCGCGAGTGGCCTTCGACTACGACCTGTCCAATGAAGTGATCCTGAGGGGCCAGGTGGTCGCCCGGGAGAAGGAGATCATCCTCCTCCGCCTGAAAGTCGGAACCGTGCGGGTGGATACGGGTTCCTGGGCTGGATCCGCGCTGCTCGAGCCCGGAACGGACATCGAGGTGGTGGCCGCCAAGCGGCAGGAGGATGGCCGCCAGCGGTTCCTGGCCCGGGAAATCCACCACGCCGGGGGTTCCATGGTGCTCAGGGACGCCCAAGGGGTGCCGTTCTAGTGTGTTGGCCCTGAAATACTTGGATCATCAATTGGCCATGGCCAGCCACTTCCATAGGGGCATGGCCCCTCTGGCGATCCGGCGCGCCTGCGCGCCGGATCTGTCACCCATTGGGGGCACTGCCGTGCCCCCAAACCCCCGCCACGTATGGTGTCTCAAGCACCGTGGATGATCCAGGTTCTCGCGGGACACCACACTAGTTGTAGGCCACCGTAACACTGTAGGTGCCCGTGTAGGCGCCACCCGTTTGGCGGGCGCCCACGTTGAGGGTGCCGCCGACGGTCAGGGTCAAGGTGCCTCCGGTACTGAAGGTGCCTGTGCCGCTGGGAGTACTGTTGATGGCTGTGACGGTCATGGTGCCGCCGCCGGTCCTGTTGAGCGTGATGCTGGCCGGAAGGGTGATGGCAAAGGTGGCGCTGGCCGCACCAGTCAAATTGAAGCTGGCTGAGGTGGCGGTTCCTCCCGGGGTCAGCGTCACACCTCCGGTCACGGTGCGTACCCCTGCCGGAGTGAGGACCACGGTGCCTGCCGTGGCACTCGTGACCACCGGGCCGAAACTGAGGGCCCGGGTGTTGGTCATGGTGATGACGGGCTGCATCTTGACCGTCACGGAGAAGTTGGTGGTGGTGGTTCTCCCTCGGGTGGTGTCCCTTAAAGTCAGCTGGATGACGTTGGTGCCGGTATAGGTTCCGGGGGTCTGGTTGGCCCCCACATTGAGGGCAACGCCTAGGTAGCAAGTCGCGGCGCTCGGGAAGGTGCCGCTGGGGGACCCCACGGTCACCGTGCCCCGGATGGTGCCCCCGGTGGATCCGGTGAGAGTGAAGGTGGCGGGGCTGGCCGGCACAGTCGTGGCGGTCCAGGCATCACCGTTTCGGCCAGTGATGGTGTAGGAGCCACGAAGCGTGGCGGGGGTTGAGGACCCCTTGGCAGTGGCCCCCCCGAAGGTTGGCGTGTCCGAAGTCGTGGTGAGGGTGACGGTTCCAGCACTCACTCCCGGGACCACGCTGCCTAAGTTGACGGTGCCGTTGACCACGGTGATGGCAGGAGCCTGCGCCCAGGCGAGCGTGGCGAGGCCAGCCAACATGACCTCTCCGAGCAGCCTGAAGGTTTTCAAATGGGTCACCTGAATCATGAGGGATCTTTCGCGGGCGTATCCGGCTTGGTATCGGCAGGAGCAGTCTCGAACACTAGGTCCAAGTCATCAATAAGCGTGCCTTCGGGCGTGATGATGACGGCTTTGCCGGGCATCGGGACAAGGCCGAGGCGGCGCAGGTCCGATTCGGAGCCCCGGAGCTGGTAGGTGCCGGGCGAGATGTTGAGTAGGGAATAAAAACCATCGAAAGAGGTCCGGGTGGTTTTCACGACCTTCCCCTTCGCATCTACCAGTTCCAACAGCAGGCCGGCAAACTCACGGGAGACCCGGTCGCGCCGCAGGTAGGCCGAGCCGGTGATTTCTCCCAGCAGAATCAGGGGCACGTCAATCACCGCACTGTGGCCGGGCCGGGGTGTGATCCGCAGGCCGGAACTGGCGGGATGCAGGGACGGATCCTCCAAGGTGGTGGTATTGATGGACAGGTTGGCATCCACGTCCGCGGGAAGGTTGGTCAGGAAGGCCACGCCGTCAGCGCCGGTGGCCACAGGCTGAGGCGCCCCGTTCACGAGAAAACCGATGCCCGAAACAGGTTTCTCGCCCGGATCCATGCTGCCGTTGCCGTTGGTATCGACGAAGGTCCGGGCCGAGATGGCGCCGTTGGTGGCATAGCCCTGAGCTCGGGAGTAGATTTGCCCGCCGCGCGGCTCCCGGGCGAGGCCCAGGCGGAAGTTGAGATTCAGGGAGAGCCGGCTTTGGGTGGAATAGCTCAGGCTCGCCCCCAGCGCATAGGCTCCCTGCGTCTTCTGGGCCCCCAACTGCAGTACCGTGCTGCCGGGACTGCCGAGGGAGGCCTGGACCCGGGTGATCCCGGCCTGCAGGTTGAAGGGCTCGAAGTGGGGCGTCTCCAGGTAGGTCGACAGGGCCGTCAGGTGGGTCCCGCCACTGAGTCCATAGTCGGCTTGGCCCCGCACAGAAAAGTCCGGAAAGAACTTGCTGGCGAGGAATTCACCTGTGGTCTGGGTGGGGATGGGGACGACGGTCTGCCGTCCCTGGCTGAGATCGATCTCGTTGGACAGGAAATAGCCCTGGAAGGAGGTCGAGATGCGGTTGGTGAGGCGCTCCATGGTGCCCCCAGTCGAAAGATGGTCCTGGGTCGCCTCCAGATCGAAGGTGACCTTGCTCTTGCCCGGGCCGGGCAGGAGCGTGGAGGTTTCCAGGGTATTGCGGCTGGTGATGGTGCCGGAGGTGGGCAGGAAGTAATCGCTGACAAACCCGTCCTGGAGTTCGGAGTGCTTCAGGGTAAGGCTGGTGGTGCCCAGGCGGCTGCGGATGCCCAGTTCGGCGATGCTGCCCCCGAGCTGATCCTTGGCGGCCGTGAGGCTGGCTCCGACCATGGACCAGGAACCCAGGAGGCTGGCCTGGCTGTAGGTGTGGGTCTGCCCGAGCAGATCCAGTTCCGACATCGCGAACCCTGCGGACAGTTGCTTGGTGATGCCGTAGCGGCCTTCGAACTGGCTCCGCCTCCCGCTGTCAGTGGGGTCTGCGCTCACCAGCCGGTATTCGAAGGCGCCTTGGGGGGTCTGGTTCTGGCTGACGTTGTAGCTGGCCACTTCCTCCCGGCGCTGGCCCTGGGGACCGTAGAACACCAGCCGGAAATCGTTCCAGCCGAAGTACAGCGGCACGTCCAGGAACTCGTAGCGGCCATCGGCGCGGGAAGCCTGGAAGCCCAGGAGGGCCTCATTGCGGTAGAGTTCCACCTGCCAGTCCGGCGGCAGGTTGCCCTGGAAGGACTGCCGATCGTAGCGAGCCGCTCTCTGCAGGGGAAAGTTGGTGACCAGGGCCCCTTGACCCACCGCGGGCAGGGCCAACAGGTCGAGGCCGGGGTTAAGGACATCCCCGAAGGCGAATTCGGTGGCCTGCAGGGGGCCCAGCAGATCGGCCCGGGGATCGCGGCGTCCCAGCGTCATCCGGGTGTCCGAGAACCCGGCGCCGCTCTGGAAATTGGCGTACAGGTTGGCTGAGAGGCCCAGCAGATCGCCGCTCATGAAGGTCGTGCTCTGGGCCTGGAGGCGCTGAACGGTCCCCGGGGCGTTGCTGGCCGTGACTTGGAGGGTTTCATCCACCATGGGCACCTCGGCCCTGCGGTAAGGATCTGGCCAGGGTTCGAAGGACTTGGGTCCTTCGGCGGGCCGGAGCCGCCCCAGCAAGCGTTCCCGCTGCCAGTGCTCCTGCAGGGGCAGAGGAATGCGGGGCAGCACGGTCAGGGTGGCGCTGTGGCGGTCCAGCTTGAGGTCCAGGGGCAGCCAGGCCGCGATGAGGCGCGTGTCCACGTAGATGTCATCCTCGTGCAGCTCCACCTGGGCACGGTCGAAGCCCTGGCTGTGCCCCTCGACCACGGCGCTGCCCGTCAGCACGTCCAGGCGGAAATGGCGCTTCTCGTCCACGAAGAAGCCCTCGGCCCGGCCCCGGCCCGGATCGGTCTGGATGGCCAGGTCCAGCAGGCGGCATAGCTCACCCAGGGGCACGAGGAAGCCGTCCTTCACGGGGAACCCCGGGAAGGTGTTGCTGAGGGTGGCGTCATCCAGGCGCAGGGCGAAGAGGAAAACCTCCTCCTCCAGGCGGTTGACCCTCAGCTCCGCTACCGTGAGGGCCGGCCCCGCGACCGTGGCCCCGCCCGACAGCGTCGCCGCCGACAGGGCAAAGGCAGCCAAGAGCCAGCCAGCCCTCATGGGGAAGACCCGCTTCATCAGGGAAGGGTGAGGATTGCTTCAGCCTGCAGAGCGCCTCCATCCGGGAGGAAATAGGTGACGCGAACGCGGTCCCCGGTGGCAAGCGCCTGATTCACGGGCAGGATTACCCGGCGGCTGGCGTTGGGGGTGTAGACAGCCAGACCGTTGGCCTGGGAAAGCACGGTGGGCTTGCCATTGGCTTCGAGGCGGGTGGCCTGGAGATCCCCATAAATGGACTGGTTGCCGCTGCGGTTCAGCTTGAACTGGAGGGTCTTGGCCTTGGCGTCGAAGGCCAGGTCGGTGATGGTGGCCTTGGCAGAGGTCTCCCCGTGCCGGACGATGAGCGGGATGGCGATGCCGTAGATGGGCCGGAGGTTGATGGACAGCTCCTTGGGGGCCTCGGCCTTCAGGGGTGCGGGCTCTTCGGCGGGAGGCACACCCCGGAACACCATGTGCAGGCGGTACTCGCCCTCGGGGAGGTCCGCCGGCTTGCGCACCTGGATGCGGATGAGCTGGGTTTCCTGGGGTTCCAGCGTGACTTCCCGGGGCGAGAAGCGGAAGAGGGACTGCAGGTTCTCGGCCCCGGGATCCAGAGGCTTTTCGCTGAACCCGCCGTTCTCGTCCATGACCATGCGGATGAGGGAGACGCGAAAGGTGGCCCGGGCTGTCCCGGTGTTGGAAAGGCTCACTTCCGCCGTCCGCTTGCGCCCTTCGAAGACCACGCGGGTCGGGGCGATCATCAGATCGCCCGCCCCGCCTGCTTTAGCAGGGGCCTGGGCCTGGAGGATGCCCCCGAGGCCGCAGAGCAGCGCGATGGTCAAAATCCAGGACTGGATGGGTCGCATGAGGCCTCGACAAGCAAAATCCCAGGGCGCCAGAAACGCCCTGGGAAGTTGAAGGGCAGAATGCTTCAGTTGTAGGCAACAGTGACAGTGAAGGTGCCAGTGTAGCCGCCTGCAACCTGGCTTGCCGCCACCGTCAGTCTGGCGCCGACGGTGAGGGTTGCAGTTCCAGCGGTGACCGCCGTAGCAGCTGAATCATAGCTACCAGAAAGTGTACCACCGGTGCCCGTTGGGTTTGAAGTGAAGGTATCGACGTTCATCGGCGTCATGCCGCTGGTCCCAGGGCTGGTTATGGTGACCGTGTTGTCGGCGGGAAGAGTGATTCCAAAAGCTCTGCCTGGAGACCCTGATACGGTGAATTTGGCGGCAGCAATTGCGCTCTGACTGCTGGCGAGGATATCGCCGGTACCACCACCGGATCTTGTGCCGTCGGGAGCTATCGTCACGTGCTGTACCGAAGTATCGGAGACGATGTCACCGAAACTCAGGTCTGCAATCTTAGAAATGGAGATGGCGTATAGGATATTGGCTTTAGCATTAGCGGTTCCTAGGGCCGTGGACTGCGCGAAAGCACAGGGTGCCGCCAGCAGGAGGGCCCCTGTGAGCATGCGAGAAGCGACTTTCATGGCATTCTCCTTGAGATTTAGGGGGGGGGATGGCGCGGGAAGATGATTCCTACCGTGAGTGTGGCTGCGGAGCCTGTACCACTTGTATCGAGAAGGATAATACCGATCTATCGTCTTTGCCAGGGTGGAATTGAATCGGGTGGGTACCCGGCTGGTTGAGCCCCCAGGTACGCTCCCCCCTCTTAATTGTAGGCTACGGTCACGGCGTAGGTGGCGTTGTAGGCGCCGGTGGTCTGGGTGGCGCTCACGGCGAGACTGCCCGCGATATGGAAAACGAGGGTTCCGGTCGCCAGGGTGATGGGATTGGTGGCGGCATCGGTCGAGGTCGTGATGACCATGGTGCTGCTGGAAGGGCCGGCAAGGGTGATGGTGGCTGGAATGGTCAGGTTCACGGCCTGTCCGGTGGTGCCGGTCACGGTGAAGGCGGCCGCCGTGGCTGATCCAGGGGCCGAGGTGATTCCGCCCGTGTAGCTCATGCCCCCGCCGGTGGTCATGACGGCGGTGCCAGTCGTGCCACTGGTGACGATCTTTCCGAAATTCAGGACCTGATTGTTCACCAGGGTAAGCCCAGCCAGGACCGTTGCCGAGGCCGTCTGGCCGGACAGGGTGACGCTGGACTGCGCGAAGGCCGCAGGCATGACCAGCAGGACGAGAAGGAGAAGGCGGGATAGGGCTTTCATGACGTTCACCTTGTAAGGGGAGGGTTGGCTGCCAAAAGACCGCACTATCCACGAAATGCCTAGCAATTCACGAGCCAGATCGTTCGATTTCTATCTATCGATAGAATCGTCTCAAGTTAACATCTTTTAAGGGTTGGATAAATATATATCGAAAATATACAAACAGAAAAAGGATCGGGCGCCCGAAGGTCATCCCGATCCTTGAACTTACAAAATTCGCGGGGCTACCGAATCCCGTCTATGATGGCGTTGAAAGTGGGGCTGGGACGCATGGCGGCGGTGGTCTTCTTCTTGTCCGGGTGGTAGTAGCCGCCCATGTCCACGGGCTTGCCCTGGGCCCCGATGAGCTCGGCGTTGATCTTGGTCTCGTTCTCGGCCAGCTGCTTGGCGGTCTGGGTGAACCGGGCCTGCAGTTCCTTGTCCTTGGTCTGGGCGGCCAGGGCCTCGGCCCAGTAGAGAGCCAGGTAGAAGTGGCTGCCCCGGTTGTCGATCTGGCCGACCTTGCGGGCCGGGGACTTGTCGTTGTCGAGGAACTTGGCGATGGCCTGGTCCAGGGTCTCGGCCATGATCGCGACCTTGGCGTTCTTGAAGGTGTTGGCCACGAACTCCAGTGACGCGGCGAAGGCGGAGAACTCGCCGAGGGAATCCCAGCGCAGGTAGCCCTCCTTCTGGAACTGCTGGACGTGCTTCGGGGCCGAACCGCCGGCGCCGGTCTCGAAGAGGCCGCCGCCACCCAGCAGGGGCACCACGGACAGCATCTTGGCGCTGGTGCCCAGTTCGATGATGGGGAACAGGTCGGTGAGGTAGTCGCGCAGGACGTTGCCGGTGACAGAGATGGTGTCCTTGCCCGCGCGGATGCGCTCGCAGGAGAGCTTCATGGCGTCAACCGGGTGCAGGATGCGGATATCCAGGCCCTTGGTGTCGTGCTGCTTCAGGTAGGTCTCCACCTTGGCGATGATCTGGGCGTCGTGGGCGCGGTTCTTGTCCAGCCAGAAGATGGCCGGGGCGCCGGTGATGCGGGCGCGGGAGACGGCCAGCTTGACCCAGTCCTGGATGGGGGCGTCCTTGGCCTGGCAGGCACGGAAGATGTCCCCTTCCTCCACCTTTTCCGACAGCAGGACCGCGCCGGAGGCATCCACCACTCGGATGATGCCGGCGGCAGGGGCGAAGAAGGTCTTGTCGTGGGAGCCGTACTCCTCGGCCTTCTGGGCCATGAGGCCGACGTTAGGGACGCTGCCGATGGTGGCGGGATCGAAGGCGCCATGCTTCTGGCAGTCCTCGATGATGGTCTTGTACATCGTCGCGTAGCAGCGGTCGGGGATCATGGCGAGGGTGTCGTGGAGCTTCCCGTCCTTGCCCCACATCTTCCCGGCGTCCCGGACGACGACGGGCATGGAGGCGTCGACGATGATGTCGTTGGGCACATGCAGGTTCGTGATGCCCTTGTCGGAATCCACCATGGCCAGCGAGGGACGGGTCGCGTAGACGGCCTGGATGTCGGCTTCGATCTCCGCCTTCTTGGCGGCGGGCAGGCTCTGGATCTTCGAGTAGAGCTCGCCCAGGCCGTTGGCCACGTTGACGCCCAGCTCCTTGATGACGGCGGCGTGCTTCTCGAACACGTCCTTGTAGAAGACGGTCACCGCATGGCCGAACATGACGGGATCAGAGATCTTCATCATGGTGGCCTTGAGGTGCAGGGAGAGCAGCAGGCCTTCCTTCTTGGCGGCCTCGATCTGCTCGGCGTAGAAGGCCCGGAGGGCCTTGACGTTCATCACGGAGGAATCGATGACCTCGCCGGCCAGCAGGGCGGTCTTCTCCTTCAGGACCTTCACGGTTCCGTCGTTGCCCACGAACTCGATCCGCATGGTGGTGGCCTTGGGGACCGTCGTGGAGGTCTCGCTGCCGTAGAAATCGCCGTGAGTCATGTGCGCCACCCGGGCCTTGGAGTCGGTCGCCCAGGCACCCATCTTGTGGGGGTGCTTCTTGGCGTAGTTCTTCACGGACAGTGGGGCGCGGCGGTCTGAGTTGCCCTCGCGAAGCACCGGGTTGACGGCGCTGCCCAGGACCTTGGCGAAGCGCGTCTGGAGGGCCTTCTCGGCATCGTTCTTGGGCTGCTCGGGGTAGTCCGGGATGTCGAAGCCCTGGGACTGCAGCTCCTTGATGGCGGCGATCAGCTGGGGAATCGAGGCGCTGATGTTCGGCAGCTTGATGATGTTGGCTTCGGGCGTCTGGGCGAGGTCGCCCAGCTGGGTCAGGAAGTCGGGAATGCGCTGCTTCTCGGTGAGGTTGTCGGGGAAATTGGCCAGGATGCGGCCGGCCAGCGAGATGTCGCGGGTTTCCACGGCCACGCCCGTCCCATTGGTGAAGGCCTGGATGATCGGCAGGAGGGAATACGTGGCCAGAGCAGGCGCCTCGTCGATGTCAGTCCAGATGATCGTATGCGGGGTCATGATCTCTCCTTTTGATTCACGGGTCGCCGAGGCTTGAATGACTGGCGGACTGCGCGTGTCCATAGAAATTGGATGAACAATCAGATTCCCATGGGGAAAGCAATGCTTCAAGCGCTTAGCCCCTTGGCCGGGGGAGGTTGGGACTTAGATCACGCCCTTGATTATCCCAGCACCGGCATGGAAGATCCCGAGGCCGACCGGATGGTCCCACGGGCCACGGCGAAGTCCATGCGTCCCAGGTTCACCCCGCCAAAACCCACCTGGAAGATCAGCGTCTCACCCCTCGCCTGGGGTACGCGAGTAGGGGTCTCCAGAAAAGTGTGGCTGTGGCCGCCGATGATGGCGTCGATGCCGGCCACTCGCCCTGGCATCTGCAGATCGTCCGGCGCAGCCCCCTTCATGTCGTAACCCAGGTGGGAGAGCACCACCACCAGGTCGACTTTGTCCACCTCCCGCAGGCGCTGCACGACGGGTCGCAGGCTTTCATAGGGATCCTTCCAGCCGATCCCCTCGTGGTTCTTCGGAGCCACCAGCCCGGCGAAGGCCACGCCCGCACCCGTGATGCCCACGCGGAGGCCAGGGAATTCCCGGATCAGGTAGGGTTGGACCCGCCTGCCCAGGTCAGGCGCCCCCTTGAAGTCGAAGTTGCAGTTCACGAAGGCGAAGGGCGGACTGGAGTGCTGGAGCTGCTCCATGGATTCCATGGCCTCCACCAGCATGCCCACGCCGTTGTCGAAGTCGTGGTTGCCCAGGGTGCCCGCGTCGTAGCCCAGCATGCGCATGAGCTGGTAGTCGAGGCGCCCCTTGTAGCGGTTGAAGTAAGGCGTCCCCTGAAAGGTGTCCCCGGCATCGAGCAAGAGCACGGAGCCCAGCTGCTGCCGCAGCTGCCGCAGCAGGGTGGCGCGCCGGGCGACGCCGCCCAGGCCGCTGATGGGGCCGTTGCCCGGTCCGAAGGGCTCGATGTGGGAATGGGTGTCGTTGGTGTGGAGCAGGGTGATGCGGCCGGAGGATGGGTCCTCCGCGGCCCATAGGGGCAGGTGCGAGGCGACCGCGGCGACACCGAGGGAGGCTATGAAATCGCGGCGGTCCATCCCAGCCTCCTAGAACTTGAATTTCTTATCGCGGATGGCTTCCTGGATCGGGACCGGAATGGTGTATCGCCCCGGGGCAGGGGCCACCAGGTCCTTCTTTTCCTTCGCCAGGCGGCCACACTCGTCCAGGAGGATCTGGCGCAGCGTGAGACCCGTGGTGAAGGGCTTCCGCCCCTTCTTCAACGTGGGGATGGAATCGCCGCCCCCATAGAGGTAATCGGAAGTGGCCACCTTCACCGTGGCCGCAGGATCGATGGGAGTGCCGTCCGCCCAGGTGATCGTCAGGGTCGCTGCCTCCGGTGTGCCCTGGACCACCGCCTTCACACCGGAACAGGGCTCCCCGCCCCGCCGGACGATGCTTTCTTTCACCACCTGGATGACCTCGGCGCCGTTGAGTTCGATCACCACCAGTTCGTTCTCGAAGGGCATCAACTCGTATATGTCAGCCACCTTGAGCAGTCCCGGGCGCAGGTTGGAGCGCAGCCCGCCGGCATTGGTGATGGCGAGGCGCACGGGCCTTCCCGTCACGGCTTCGGCAGCCCCCCGCATGACATCGGACACCCAGTAGCCCAGGAGGTTCTCCTCCCCCCGGCGGCCGCGGAAGAGGCCCTGGGGCGCCTGCACCAGCGGCAGGTCGAAACTGGCCTTGATCTCGGCGGCAAATGGAGCGATGACCTTCTGGATCTCAGCGTCCTCGGGAATCAAAGCCGTGACGGGAACGACCTCGGCCTTGGTCCCTGGCGGCTGCGCCATCAGGGAAACCGACAGCAGGATGGAAAGGAGGACGCTAGCTGGCTTCGGCTTCACGGATGGACTCCTCCAGAGCCGCGCGGGCTTCCCGAACGATCGCGTCTTGGTGCCAGAAGAAGGCGGTCGTGCGGAGCAGCCAGCCCATCAGCCAGGCGTTGACCGCGGTGACGAGAAGTTGCAGCAGCAGGAACAACCAGACCCGGAAGGGTGTGCCGCCGCCCATTCTCCAGGCCAGCAGCAGCACCAGGAAGGGAAGCAGGGACCGAAGCGCGGCTCCCCCCAGCGAAAGGGATCCCCACTGAATGGGATGGGACCAGAGGCCGGTGAAGCAGTCCCAGAGATGGGTGAGGTAGCCACGGGTGAGTCCCGCAGACCGTCCCAGACGACACAGCCACCACTGGAGATTCAAGGCGGCGACCAGGCCCATCCACACCAGGGGACGGCCGAAGAAGGCGGTCCAGCCGAGGGCATCCAGGCCAGAACCACCGAGCCGAGCCAGCATCAAGTCCGCAAGCCAGGCGACGGCCCCCAAGGGCAGGAATCCGATCAGGGCGGTGTCCAGGGCACCGAGCAGCCAGGGGCCCAGGCGGGCCTTCAGTCCTGCGCGCTCGGCCTGCATGCGCCACCCACACCAGAGGACGATGATCATGCCGAGACCGAAGAGATGCACGGTGGGGGAGTTCGTCAGGCGGTGCAGGAGACCACCGTTTTCCCACAGCTCCCAGACATCGCGGGCGCTGAGACTTTCCCCCCAGTGGTTGGGGAGGGCGCTCCACCCGGCCGCCCTCCGGATGTGGCCCGCCCAGCCGAGGGACGGCCCCAGCAGGACAAGCATCCAGCCGGCCATGAGGCCCCAGCCCCAGCGGGTGAACCCGCCCGGCGCGGCCGAAATGAGACAAGACCAGGGTGCTCTGGGGGCCAGAGCTTCCTCGGTGTGGATGGTGGTGGGGCGTTCCATGTCCGTCCGTACGCGATGTCCCATCAAACCACACTTGACAGGACGCGGGCGGTTGGGGTTTCATCGGTCTCATGCCGCTGTCCTTCCCGATCCCCTGCCAGGGCCTCGACCATGAGGCTTGGTGGTGGCGTACGGGCTTGGACGGCTCCCTGTGCGAGGCCTAGCGGCCCACGCCATTCCGGACCCTCCGAGCCCGACCCCAAGGTCGGGCTTTTTTGTTGTGGAATGAAACCATGTCCCAATCATCCAGGCATCTGATCCGGCACCCGCTTTCCGCGGACCTGTTGACCCCTCTCGCCGCCTACCTCGCCCTCCGGCCCGCCGGCGCCAGCCTCCTGCTGGAATCCTGCGACCAGGGGGAACGGGTGGGGCGCCACAGCTTCGTCCTGATCGAAGGGTCCTCCGAGTGCCGCCTGGAGGCCCCTGCCACAGGCTGGGTGGAAGCGGTCCGCGATCTGGCCGGTGACGGTCCGGCAGGTATCATCCACGATCCGGATTCAGCCCTGCCTGCGCTTCGCGAGAAACTTCCCATCGGCGTCGGATGCGCCGGGTACCTCGGTTTCGAGGCCATGGGCGCCCTGGAGCCCAGCCTCCCGCTTCCCGCGCGGAACAGCCTTGGTCTGCCCGGACTGTGGGTGCGCCGGTTCGACACGGCCCTCGTCTTCGACCACCTGCACCAGGTGGCCGAACTGCAGACGCTGGACGTCGATCCGAGGGCCGGTTATGCCCGCCTGGCCTCCCTCCGCGCGCTGCTGCGGTCAGGCGCGAAGGATCCCGGGCCGGGGCACGCGAGGCCGTCGGCCCAGGCCCTGATGTCGAGGCAGACCTACGAGCAAGCCGTATCCACGGCCCAGGAGCTCATCCTCGATGGCGACATCTACCAGCTGGTGCCCAGCCAGCGGTTCCACATCGAGGATCCGCCGCCGCCCCTGGAGGCATATCGCCGCCTGCGTCGCCTGAACCCCAGCCCCTATGGCTACCTGCTCGAATGGGGTGATTTCGCCCTGGTGGGCGCCTCGCCGGAAATGCTGGTGCGGGTACAGGATGGCGAAGCGGAGACCCTGCCCATCGCGGGTACCGTGCCCCGGGGCGCGAATGCCGAGGAAGATGCGGCGCGGTTCGAGGCCCTGAAGCGCGACCCCAAGGAACTGGCCGAGCACCAGATGCTGGTGGATCTCGCCCGCAACGACCTGGGCCGGGTGGCGGTGCCCGGTGGCGTGCGCGTGGAACTGCCCCTGGCCCTCCTGCGCACCAGCCATGTGCTGCACCTGACCACCACGGTCAAAGCCAAGTTGAAACCGGGTCTGGATGCCCTGGATGTGCTGGCGGCGGCCTTCCCCGCCGGTACCGTGAGCGGCGCCCCCAAGCTCCGCGCCTGCCAGCGCATCGCGGAATTGGAAGGGGAGGTGCGTGGCCCCTACGGCGGGGTGCTGCTGAGACTGGGCGTCGATGGCGTGCTCGACACCGCGCTCATCCTGCGCACGGCGGTCTACTCCGGCGGCGCCGCCTACATCCAGGCGGGCGCTGGCGTGGTGCGGGCCTCCCGGCCCGAGGCCGAGTACTTTGAGACCCTGCACAAGCTCGGCGCCGTCGCCGAGGCCCTGGGGGTGAAACTGGACGGAGGTGCCCGGTGATCCTCCTCATCGATGTCCCGACTCTGCGCGGGCTGGGCGCAGCCCAAGCGCGCAGGAGCGGCGCGAAGGAGCGCCGCGATAGGAGGGAGAGGGCATCTGCTCCCGAGCGGAGGATGGCATGATCCTGCTCATCGATGCCCTGGATTCCTTCACCTACAACCTGGTGCAGGCATTCGAAACGCTGGGCTCCGAGGTCCGTGTCATCCGGCACGACGCCATCACCCTCGACGAGGCCAAGGCCCTCCGGCCCGAGGCCGTGGTCCTGTCGCCCGGCCCCGGCCACCCCACGGAAAGCCCGGCCCACATGGCCCTCGGCGCCTCGGACTGGACCGTGCCCATGCTGGGTGTGTGCCTGGGCCACCAGGCCCTCGCCGCCGCCACAGGAGGTCGGGTCATCCGCGCTATCGAACCCTTGCACGGCGAGGCCACGGCCCTGGCGCACGACGGCACGGGCCTGTTCAAGGACCTCCCCGTGGGCCTGCCCGTGGGGCGCTACCACAGCCTCATCGCGGAACCCGCCTCGCTGCCCGCCTGCTGGCGCATCACGGCCCGCAGCCCCGGGGGCGAGATCATGGCCATGGAACACCGTCTTCTGCCCCGCTGGGGTGTGCAATTCCACCCCGAGAGCATCCTCACACCGTATGGTCCGGCGATGCTCGCCAACTTCCTCCGCTTGGCCAAGTCACTTTCGCAGACCACCGATCAGTCCCGATCGTCTGGACGACATAGGGGGCCCTAACGGGAAAATCAGAACAACGCTGTTTTTCCCGTAACGCCCCCTAAGGAATCAGTCCAATGACATTGCTCACGACGCACAATCCCATCCGCCCGCTGCCCGAGGCCACGGCCTCGGAGCTCATGCGCATCTTCATCGACCAGGACACGGACGCTCTCCTGGTGGGGGCCTGCCTGGCACTCCTGGCCCAGCGGGTGCCCGAAGCCCACGAACTGGCGGCCTTTGCCGATGCCCTGGCGGAAGTGGCCGTGCCGTTCCCGGCGGTGCCCGCCGGCGCCCTGGACGTGGTCGGCACGGGCGGAGACGGCGCCTCCACCGCCAACCTCAGCACCCTGTCGGCCCTGCTCTTGGTCCAATTGGGTGTGCCTGTGGTCAAGCACGGCAACCGGGCCGCCACCAGCGTGTGCGGCAGCGCAGACCTGATGGAAGCCCTGGGCTACGATCTCTCCCGCGCCACTTCTGATCTCGCCAGGGATCTCGAAGCCCGGAACTTCGCCTTTCTCTTCGCGCCGGCCTTCCATCCCCTGCTGGGCCGCCTGCGGGAGATCCGCCGGCGCCTGGGCATCCCCACGATCTTCAATCTCCTGGGCCCGCTCCTGAACCCCGGCCTCCCGCCCCTCCAAGTGCTGGGAGTGGCCCGGGAGGATCTGCTCGTGCCCATGGCCGGGGCCCTGGCGCGCCGGAAGACCCTGCGGCGCGCCTTCGTGATCCACGGCAAGGACGCCGAAGGGAAGGGCCTCGACGAAGCCTCCATCGAGGGGCCGACCATCGTGGTGGGTGTGTCGGGCGGGCAGGTTGCCCCGCCCCAGGTGCTGGTGCCCCGGGAGCTGGGACTCGTCCCGCCGCCCCGCCACGCCCTGCGGGTGGCCGATCGCGCCGAGGCACTAACCGTGGCGCGAGGGATCTTCGGGGGCGCTGCCCATGCGGATTTCCGTCCGGCGGTAGCTGACGCCGTGGCCCTCCAGGCGGCCCTGGGCCTGCTTCTGTACCGGAATGCCGGCCTGGAACAGTTGGGCGGATTCCTGAAGGAGACGAGGGCCCGCATCGACCAGGGGTTCAGCCTGCCGTTCATCCTCCCTTCGGAGGCGCGTCCATGAGCCGGCTTCCCGATCCAGCCTCCCTCGTTCACGGGACGGGCCTTTCCTCCAACTCCCACCTCCAACGCGTGCTGGTTTCCGAACTGGCCCGGCTCGCCGAGCTACCTGCCGCTCCCGGGCCGAAGCGCGCTCCGCAGGTCGGTCCAGGCCCCTTCGAATCCGCCCTGCGCCGGGATGCGGAAGCGCGGGGCGGGGCGGTCATCGCCGAGTACAAGCAGGCGTCTCCCTCCCTCGGCCCCTTCGCCATGGGAACCCCGCTCCTGGCGCAGTTGCAGGCTTACCTGGAAGGGGGCGCCTCGGCCTTCTCCATCCTGGCGGAACCGGCCTATTTCCGGGGATCGGCGGAGCACATCACGAAAGCCGTGAATCTCGGCCTGCCCCGACTCTACAAGGGATTCGTGATCTCGGAGGCCCAGCTGGCGGAGGCGGAAACCTCGGGCGCCGAGGCCGTACTCCTCATCGCAAGAGTGCTCAAGGAACACACCTCCACATTTGCCCAGGCTGCCAGGGCCCGGGGCCTCGAGCCCCTGGTGGAACTGCACAACCTGACCGAAGTGGGCTTCGCCCAGGCCGCCGAGGCCCGCCTGGTGGGAATCAATGCCCGGGACCTCTCCACCTTCAACCTCGGTGTGCCCACGGCGGAACCCCTCCGTCGCGTCTTTCCCGAAGCGCTGCTCATCCGCGAATCCGGTCTGGCCACGCCCGAGGATGCCCGGACGGCGCTACGCGCTGGCTTCGATGCGGTCCTCGTCGGCGAGGCGCTCATGCGCAGCCCGGATCCGCAGGGCTTCCTCTCCCGCATCCTGACGGACCTGCGGACGGAGGTCCCATGAGGGTCCTCGCCAAGGTGTGCGGCCTGGTCCGCGCCGAGGACGCGGCCTTGGCGGCCTCGGCGGGCGCCGATTTGCTCGGCTTCGTATCGCATCCTCCCAGCCCGAGGCATTGTGCGGACTTGTCTGTGGCCGAGCCCTACCTGGACCGGGCCGTGCTCGTCCAGGTGGCTGATCACGCAGAAGCAGTTCTTGCGATGGCCCGACGCCATGGTTTCCGGAAGGTCCAGCCCTATCTTCCGGCGGTCACGCGGGAAGCAGGCATCCGCTCGCTTCGTGAAGCCGGATTCTACGTGCTCCTGCCCTGGAGCGACGAGGCGGGTCAGATCCCCGTGCCCGCGGACTTGTATGTCTGGGAGACCAGTGCCGCGGTCACGGGGCTGGCGGGCGGATCGGGTCAGGGGCACGCCATGGCCTTTCCCCCGCCCGGTGATTTCCTGCTGGCCGGAGGCATGGATGCCGCGAACCTGCCGGAGCGGGTGCTGTCCCTCCCATCGGCATTGCGGGCCCGGTTCCGTGGGGCGGATGCCGCCAGCCGGCTGGAGGCCTCGCCCGGTGTGAAGGATCCCGCCAAGGTTTCCGCATTCATCCGCACCGCCCACGCACTGGAGTCCGCATGATCGAAGCATTCCGCCTTCCCTCGCGCTTCGGCGCCCAATCCCTCGGCGGCTGCTATGCCCCGGAAACCCTCATGCAGCCGCTCCTCGATCTGGAAGCCGCCTTCTGCGCCGCCTTGGAGGACCCATCGTTCCTTGAGGAGTTGAAGGGCGAACTGCGGCACTTCGTGGGCCGGCCCACACCGCTCACGCCTGCTCCCCGCCTGGCCGCGAAGCTGGGCCTGAAGGCGCTGTTCCTGAAGCGGGAGGACCTCACCCATACCGGGGCCCACAAGATCAACAACGCCCTGGCCCAGGCCATTCTCGCGCGGCGCATGGGCAAGACGGAGATCATCGCGGAGACCGGCGCGGGCCAGCACGGGGTGGCCACCGCCGCGGCCTGCGCCCGGCTGGGATTGGCCTGCACGGTGTACATGGGCGTCACCGACATGGCCCGGCAGGCGCCGAACGTGGCGCGCATGCGGCTTTTCGGGACCAAGGTCGTGCCCGTGGAAGCGGGGCAGGGGACGCTCAAGGAGGCCGTGAACGAGGCCCTGCGCGCCTGGGCAGGGCGTTGCGACCGGGCCCACTACATCCTGGGTTCCGCGCTGGGCCCCCATCCCTTCCCGACCCTGGTGCGCACCTTCCAGACCGTCATCGGCGAGGAGGCCCGGGCCCAGGTACTGGACCAGTCCGGAGTTCTGCCGGAGGTCGTCCTCGCCTGCGCAGGTGGGGGCAGCAATGGCCTGGGCCTGCTGCTCCCTTTCCTGAACGATGGTCTGCGCCGGGTAGCCGTGGAGGCGGGGGGTCATGGCACTGCCCTCGGCGAGCACGCTGCCCGACTCGATGGGGGCCGCATGGGTGTGCTGCATGGCTGCAAGACCCTGCTGCTCCAGGATGAGCATGGGCATACCGCGGAAACCGCCAGCATCAGCGCGGGGCTGGACTACCCGGCCCTGGGCCCGGAACTGGCGGCCCTGGCGTTGGACGGGAAGGTCGAAGTGCGCCGAGCCTCCGACGAAGAGGCACTCTCCGGCGCCCGGATGCTGTGCGAAACCGAAGGCATCCTACCGGCCCTGGAGAGCAGCCATGCCCTGGCCCTGCTTCCGGCCCTCGCCGCGGAAGGCGTCACCACGGTTCTTCTTGGCCTCAGTGGCCGCGGCGACAAGGACCTGTCCACCTACCAGACTCGCCTGGGGATTTGACATGAGCCTGAACCCGCTCCTCCCCTTCATCATGGCCGGCGACCCTTCCCTGGAAGCCTTGCCGGGACTGCTTTCCGAGGCCAAGGCCCTGGGCCTGGAGGCCATCGAGTTGGGCCTGCCCCACTCGGACCCCATCGCCGACGGTCCGGTGCTCCAGGCGGCTGCCCACCGCGCCATCGCCCGGGGCGCGACGCCCCTGCGTGTGCTGGAATCGCTGGCCGGGCTGACCGACAGCCCCGACATCATCCTGTTCACCTACCTCAATCCGCTGTTCCAGATCGGCGTGGAGCGCCTGAAGGCCTTGCTCTTGCCCACACCTGTGAAGGCCCTGCTGGTGGTGGATCTGCCTTTCGGGGAGGAACCAGGATTCGAGTCGGAGTTGCACAGCGCGGGCTACCCGATGGTGCCCCTGCTCGCACCCACCACATCCCTGGACCGGGCTTCTAGGATCTTGTCGGATCGCCCGGATCCTGGCCCTTCGGCACCCTTCGCCCAGCGATTTGCCTACGTGGTGGCGCGGCTGGGTGTCACCGGAACCGGGCAGGACACGGACCTGGGCCCCGTCTCCCGACGGGTGGCGGAGCTGAAGGCTCGATCAGAGCGCCCGCTGGCCGTGGGTTTCGGGCTCTCGGATCCTCGGAGTCTGGCTTCGATACGGGGCCTGGGGGCCACGCCCGTGATTGGATCGGCCCTGGTCCAGGAACTGTCGGATGGGCGAAGCCTGCGCGAGGCCCTGGCTTCGCGGATGTCTGATGGGGCCTAGCTTCCAACGTGGGCGCGCGGATTCTAAAACCGCACTCTTAGATCGTGAATGACGGCGCCAGACTTCGCTTTTCATGATTGGTTGCAGGACCGTGATGATTTGGTATTGTGGTCCATCATCCCTACGTATTCGGCTGGCGACAGCCACTCACCCCGGGAAACCGGGCCAGGAGCTATGCCCCTATGAGCCATCGTTCACGCCTCACCCTCACCGCCTTTGCCCTGGTCGCCGCCGGGGCTTTCGCACCCATGGCCCAGGCCTCTGGCTTCCAGCTCCGGGAGCAGAGCGCGAGCTCCGAGGGCAACGCCTTCGCCGGCGTCAGCGCGGGGGGCGCAAGCATCAGCGCCATGTTCTTCAATCCCGCGGGCATGACCCTGTACTCCGGCACTCAGCTCGACTTTGGCGCCACCCTGATCGCGCCCTCGGCGAAGATGAGCGATGCCAGCGGCACCCGTACTTCCGCCCTGAGTGCCTTCCCGGCCTACGGGCCCATCAGTGGCCCCACATCCTATTCGAATTCCGCGGAAAGCAAGGTCGCCCCCAGCCTCTACGGGATGTACAGCGTCAGCAACGACCTGAAGCTGGGGCTGTCCATCAATGCGCCCTTCGGGTTCGTGACCGAATACGACAGCAACTTCGTGGGCCGCTACCACGCCCTGAAGACGGACCTGCAGATCATCGATGTTTCCCCCAGCCTGGCCTACCGGATCAACAAGGAGTGGTCCGTGGGCGTGGCCTTCGTGGCCCGTCACGCGGATGCGACCCTCACCAGTGCCGTGGATTTCGGCCTGATCGGATTCCCCAGCACCATCCCCGGCACCATAGATGGCGCCAGCAAGCTCAAGGGCAGCGTCTGGGCCTACGGATACAAGGCGGGCGTCACCTACCAGCCCACCGATGACTTGCGGCTGGGCCTCGCCTATCACGCCGCCATGAACATGAACCTGAAGGGCGACATCTCCTTCTCGTATCCCGGCACCCTCCCCGCTCCCGCCGTGGGCGGCTTTCAGGCAGAGGGCTTCAGAAATGGCGGCGGCCAGGCGGAGCTGAATCTTCCCGCCGACACCTCCTTCGGGTTCGACTACAAGGTGAGCAGCACCTTCTCCCTTCAGGGTGAGGCCTGCTTGACCACCTGGTCCCGGTTCAAGGAACTGAACGTGCAGCTGACCGGCAACACGGCTCCCCCTGATGTCATCACCAATGTCGTCACGGAAGAGCACTGGCGGGATACCTGGTTCTACTCCCTGGGCGGCACCTGGAAGGCCAACCAGGCCTGGACCCTCCGCGCCGGACTCGCCTTCGACCAGGGGGCCGTCACCGACAACTACCGCACCCCCCGCATCCCCGACGGTGACCGCACCTGGGTGTCAATCGGCGCTAGCTACGCCGTCTCCAAGACCTTCTCCGTAGATATCGGCTATTCCCACTTGTTTGTCACGGACTCCAAGATCAATTTGACCACTACCGCCAGCCAGACGGACCCCAACTTCACCCGCGGCAACCTCACGGGCGACTTCAAACTGAGTGCCAATATCCTCGCGGTGGGAGCCCGGTTCACTTTCTGATGAACCCTCGGACCACGAAGAGGGCCCGGCTCGCCGGGCCCTTCTTCATTGTGCGCTGCACGCTGATCTACACCCGCTCCACCGCCATGGCGATGGCGTTCCCGCCGCCGAGACACAGGGCGGCGATACCACGCCGCTTGCCGTGGCGCTCCAAGGCGTGAAGCAGGGTGGCCATGACCCGCGCACCACTGGCCCCGATGGGATGGCCCAATGCCACAGCGCCGCCGTGGACGTTGATACGATCCGCCGGCAGCTTCAGCTCGTGCATGGTGGCCACCAGTTGCACGGCAAAGGCCTCGTTGATCTCCCAGAGATCGACGTCGTTTACGGTCCAGCCCACCTGGGCCAGCAGCTTGCGGATGGCCTCCACCGGCGCCATGAGCACCCACTCGGGATCGAGGCCCGCCGTGGCCGTGCCGAGTATGCGCGCCTGAATGGGCAGACCATGGGCGCGGGCGAAGGACTCGGTACTCACCAGGGCCATGGCCGCACCATCATTGACGCTCGGAGCATTCCCCGCCGTGACCGTGCCGTCCTTCTTGAAGGCCGGGCGCAGTTTGGACAGGGCTTCCACGGTGGAATCGGCGCGTGGCCCCTCGTCCTCGCTGACGATGAGATCACCCTTCTTTCCCGGCACGGCGATAGGGATGATCTCGGCCTTGAAAGCGCCGGATTGCATGGCGGCCACAGCCTTGCGGTGGCTTTCGGCGGCCCAGGCGTCCTGGGCCTGACGGGTGATGCCGTACTTCGCGGCCACCAGCTCCCCGGTGTGGCCCATGTGCTGATCGGTCATGGCGCACCAGAGACCATCCAGGATCATGGCGTCCTTGGCTTCGGTATGGCCCATGCGGGCACCGGTCCGGAGCTTGGGCAGGAGGTAGGGCGCGTTGGACATGGACTCCATGCCACCCGCCAGCACCACCTCATGATCGCCCAGCCGCACCGCATTGGCCGCCAGCTGGATGGCCTTGAGGCCACTGCCGCAGACCTTGTTGATGGTGAGGGCGGAGACACTGGAGGGCAGCCCCCCCCGCAGGGCGGCCTGGCGGGCAGGGGCCTGACCCACGCCCGCGCTCACCACGTTGCCAAAGATGGCCTCGGTGGGCGCCGCTCCAGGCACGCTGGCCAGGAGGGCCTTCACCACCTGGGCCGCCAGATCAGGCGCGATCAGGGGGGCCAGCGCGCCCTGGAACTTGCCGATGGGACTGCGGAGGGAGTTGAGAATGACCGCGGGGGAGGAACGGGCATCGGACATGATCAGCCCTCGGCCTTGGGCCGGCGAGACGTGGGGAAAGTCTCATCGAGCTCGCTGAGGTCCAGGCTCTCCAGGTTCAAGGTGGGCGGCGCGGCCATGTAGATGTCCGGTGCCTCCTCCTGGAGGTGACGGCGGGTGCGATCCATGAGCGATTCCACTTCTCTCAGGAACTTCAGGCGCTCCATCTTCAGGTTGCGCAGATGCACTTCCATCTCCACCACGTGCTGCTGGGCCTCGCGGATGATCTCCTCGGCCTTGAACTGGGCCTCGCGGACGACCAGCTCCTTCTCACGATTGGCGCCGTCCAGCACATCTTCGCGCGTACGCTGGGCCTGGAGCAGGGTCTCACGGAAGATGCGGTCCTGGTCCTGGTACTGGTGCAGGCGTTCCCGGCTGTCGAGGATCTCCTCCTTCAGCTTCTGGTTCTCGGCCAGCACTTCCTCCCATTCACCGGCGATTTCATGCAGGAAGGTGCGGACCTCGGATTCTTCGAGGCCCCTGAAGACCTTGGCGAATTCCCGGCGCTGGATGTCGAGGGGGGTGTATTTCATAAGACCTCCTCTCAGGAGCCAACGGCCTGAGCCAGAACCCTCTGGACTCCCCAGAGCAGCAGGAGGGCGATGAAGATGTCGAGACTGATCCCGCCGATGGGGGGAACGATGGCCCGGATGGGGTGCAGGACGGGATCGGTGATGGCATGCAGCATCCGGACCCAGCGGTTCCTGGGGTCGATGGGGAACCAGGAGATCAGGGCCGAGGCGATCAGCAGCCAGCTGAGCAGGGTCAGGGCGTGGTAGGCGATGGCAAAGAGAAGAGGCATGGGCAGAATCCCGGGTATCCGATCATCATAGCGGAGAGGGATCTCATTCCATGCGCATCGGCATCTCCTGCTACAGCACCTTCGGCGGTTCCGGCGTCGTGGCCACGGAAGTGGGCAAGGCCCTGGCCGCCCGGGGCCACGAAGTGCATATCCTCAGCCCCAGCGTTCCCCCCCGCCTGGTTGGTTTCGAGGACCGCATCAATTTCCACGAGGTGCGAGCCAGCCCCTATCCCCTGTTCGAGGACGCGCCCTATTCCATCGCCCTGGGCTCGAAGATGGCGGATGTGGCGGAACACTACGGCCTGGAGATCATCCACGCCCACTACGCCATTCCCCATGCCATGGCGGCCCTGCTGGCCCGCATGGCGATTCCCCGCCTGAAGGTCGTGACCACCCTCCACGGCACGGATATCACCGTAGTGGGGAGTGACCCCAGTTACCTGCCCATGGTGAAGATGGCCATCCGGGAAAGCGATGGCGTCACGGCCGTCTCGGAGTACCTGCGTCAGGAGACCATCCGAACTTTCGGGGTGGACAGGACCATCGAGGTCATCGGGAACTTCGTGGAGCCGCCGGGCCTGGAGCGGCCGGACTGCCGGGCCTGGCTGGCGCCCAAGGCCGCCTTTGTGATGACGCACATCTCCAATTTCCGCCCGGTGAAGCGGGTCGTGGATGTGCTCAAGGTGTTCGAACGCGTCCGGAAGGAGGTTCCCGTGCGCCTGATCATGGTGGGCGACGGTCCGGACCGCTTGGAGGCTGAAGCCTACAGCCGGGACCGGGGCTTTGCCTCAGAAGTCAGGTTCACGGGCAAACAGCTGGACATTGCCACCGTGCTGGCCTGTTCCGATCTCTTCCTGCTGCCCAGTGCTACGGAGAGCTTCGGCCTGGCGGCGCTGGAGGCCATGGGCCACCGGGTGCCCGTCATCGCCAGCCGAGTGGGGGGCCTTCCCGAAGTGGTCCGCCATGGTGTGGACGGCTACCTCGAACCCATGGGCGATGTGGACGCCATGGCCGCGGATGCGGTGAGGCTGCTAAGAGACGAGGACCTGCGGCTCACCATGGGCGACGCTGCCCGGGAGCGGGCCCTGGGCACCTTTGCCGAGGGACCCATCGTGGACCGGTACGAGGCTCTCTACCGACAGGTGCTGGGGCAGGACTGATTCGGGGAAGTCCTGCGCTTGCGCATAGAATCAGGCCTTCCAATGTGCTGCCGATAAGCTGGGACTGGAGGAGTCCTGGTGAAAGGGTGGTGGTCACTACTATTGGCCTTGGCCACTAGTCTGTCCGGGACGGTTGGGCTCAACCAAGGCTGGCAGCGCCCCTTCGCCGTCTTGGGGCCTGCCCAAGGACTCCCGAATGGCGGAATCATCTGTCTGGCCCAGGATGCCGAGGGATTCATCTGGCTGGGTACCGAGAATGGGCTCCACCGATATGAGGGTGGACAATGCAGCCGATGGACCCGGAAGGATGGCCTGCCCTCTGACTATGTCGATCGCCTGGTGGCTATCCCAGCAGGTGGGCTGTGGGTCTCCACCGCTCGAGGTCTGGCCAGGTTCCAGAATGGGCGCATCGAATCGGCCCGGTTTGCGTCCCTGACAGCGGCCCAAGAGCTCCGTGCCATGGCTCTGGATACCTCTGGTCGCCTATGGGTGGTCACCAGCCAGGGCCTGTTTGTGCAGGATCACGACCTGGATTTCCACCCCCATCCACTTGCCCCCGTGGGTCAATTGTTCACTGTGGCCAATGGCCGCGCCGGGTCCATGCATGTCGGCAGTGATCGCGGACTGTGCACCTTCCATCCGGATGGCTCCATCGAAACCTGGGGCTCCGCTCAAGGGCTCCCTTTGTCCGGGGCGGCCCTGGTGGGAGAGGACGGAGCCGGGCGAACATGGGTATGCACCGGGCGGACGCTTGTGATGAGGGAACCCGGAGCGGGCAGGTTCACGGACCAATCCCGGTTGCTCCCAGCGGGCATCACTCCCAATGGCATCTTCTTCAAGGATCGGGATGGGTCCCTCTGGCTGCCCACGAAGATGGGCGCCTTGAGGCTGCATGACGCGAAGCCCTTCCTGCTGGACGCCTCGGCGGGTCTGCCCATGCGGTGGGTGCGGTCCGTCTTCAGGGATCGTGAGGGCGAACTCTGGATGCTCGGGTCGACCCTTGCCCGGTTGCAGGGAGATGAACGGGTCTGGAATCAGCCCATCGCGACAGGATCGACCGGTGACCAGGTTTGGTCCTTGATGCGGGATGCCCGAGGAGATCTTCTGGTGGGTACGGACGATGGCGTGGTCCGGATGAATTCCACCGGTCTGCAGCGCATCCCAGGAACGGAGGGGCATCGAGTCAAGGGCATGTCCCTGGATCCATCCGGACGGCTCTGGATGGTAGGCACGACGGGCCCGGTGCTTTGGTTGGCCCCAGGCGCTCTCAAAGCGAAGGTGGCCCCACTGGGGAATCTGGGTATCGGCCTCAACACAGTGATGACCGATTCGTCGGGGCAGACCTGGTTCGGTCATCCCCGCCTGGGCATCCTGCGATGGGATCCATCCGGTCGGCGTCTGGTCCAGGAAGTGGGACTCGGGGGCGCATCCTCCGGCATCCATGGCGTGTTCCGGATCCGCGAGGATGCCACCGGTCGGATCTGGGCGGCCACCACCCTCGGCCTCTATGTCCGCGAAAGATCCGGCCTCTGGCGCCTGTTCACGGAGAAGGAGGGGATCCTGCCCCTCGGCCTGTTCGGGATGGCGTTTCTGCCGGATGGAACGGCCTGGATCTTCTCCAGGGAGCCCCAGGGCCTGATGCGCATCCGCATCGATGGGGAGCAAATGACGGTTGTGGAGTGGCGCCGTGCGGGTCAGGGAATTCATTCCGACCGGATCTATGCCGTCGAAGTGGACCCTCAGGGCCGCACCTGGGCCAGCACCGACCATGGATTCGATTGCCTCGACACCCGCCTCCATGTGGGGCGCTTGGAGGGCACCATCAGTGAGGACTGCAATATCCAGGCCCTCCTGGCAGAAAGAGAACGCCTCTGGGTGGGTACCTCCGCCGGCCTGGTCCGCTACGAAGCCGGGGACGGAGAACCTCCAGCCATGGCCCCGGTGCCGCACATCCTTCATGTGATGAAGGGAGATCAGAAGCTGGATGCTCCCTTCGGCGCCTTCGGGCCCGTGGGATCCCGGGAATCCAGCCTCGCCTTCCGCGTGGCCATTCCGAGCTACCGGCACGAGGGCCAGGGGAGGATCCAGGTGCGACTGGTGGGGCTGGAAGAGGCCTGGCGGGATCTGGATGCCCCGCTGGCACGGTATCCGGTCCTTCCCGGAGGCACTTACCGGTTCGAAGCCCGGGCCGCCCAACCTGACGGGGACTTCGGTCCCGTGGTCACTTTCCCTTTCGAGGTATTGCCCCGCTGGTGGCGCACCTGGTGGGCCATGGCCCTATGGGGGCTCGGTGCGATAGGCGCCATGCTGCTCATCCTCCGCCTGCGGATGGCCGCCCTCGCCAAGAGCACGGCGGAACTGGAAACCCTGGTGGCCGAGCGCACCGAGGAACTGAGCCATCGGAACGTCGAACTCACGGATGCGCTTGGCCGGGTGAAGCAGCTGTCCGGACTCCTCCCGATCTGTGCCACCTGCAAGAAGATCCGCGATGACGGCGGCTACTGGAATCAACTGGAGCAGTACATCAGCGACCACACCGACGTCGGGTTCTCCCACGGCATCTGCCCGGAGTGCATGGAAACCCAGTTCCCGGGACGGGCCACCCGCCACAGGAATAAGGACTAAGAGCTCATAACAAAACCCCACGTCGCCGCGCGAGGGGTGCCAGGCGAGCAAGGCAAGGAAGGTGAGTCAAAGCATAGCAGGCACTACGCGTGACGAACCTGACGCTGCATTGCGACGCCTGCCACCCCCCGCCCGAAGGGATGAAGCCAGCCGGGCGCTCCGCGGCGTCAGGTCCCTTGAACAACGAACCACGTTGCCCTGCGGGCCCTTCCTTGCGGTGCATCCCGGCTGGCTTCATCGCGG
>Ga0182021_10000074_pt1 | contig 85371 bp, 80 predicted proteins | sample 612E3MmetaG_FD_120493 | JGI IMG/M metagenome (GOLD analysis project Ga0182021, IMG submission 120493) | Permafrost microbial communities from Stordalen Mire, Sweden - 612E3M metaG (Illumina Assembly) | ecosystem: Environmental > Terrestrial > Soil > Wetlands > Permafrost | place: Sweden... | reverse complement strand
CGTTGTTGATTGCGACGAACGTATTACGCATTCCCAGCGGGGCGCACACAGATTCGAAGAGTAGATCCTCGTACGGCTTTCCCGCAATGAGCGTCAGTATGTGACCAAGCAGGCCTCCCCCCAAGTTTGAGTACAGCCTTTTCTCGCCGGGGGTCGAGAGAAGGACCTCATGATCGGACAAATACTCGTAGAGCCGCTTTATGTCATAATAGTGGTAAGGGCTGTAGGGATCAAAAGGATGTTCGTCGTCGTCTTTCACGTTCCCGGGCTGGAAAGGAAGGCCCGACGTGTGGTTTGCCAGATGAGTCAGCGTGATCTCGACGCCGTTAAGCGAGCTCTGACGCATATGCACGGGGAGAAACGTCTTGATCGGCGCATCGGGATCAACCTTGCCTTCGTAGACAAGTCTTGCGAGCATTGTCCCCGTGAATGTTTTCGTAATCGATCCAATCTCAAAGATGCTGTCACTGTTGCCGACATACAGCAACGAATCATTGCGTCTCAGTATTCCCGCGTATCTCTCCGAATCCCGCACAATGATGCAGAGCGAGATCTGCGTACCGTTCGGGCGGTGCTGGAGGAAGTCGAACACACGCCCGCCCTGCGCGGAGTCAAGCAGGCCGCCGTTCTCCGGCGCGGGCAAGCCAACAGGACTCGCAGGTTCATGCCGTGAGCAGGACATGAAAGCGATGAAACATGAAACGACGATCCACACGTTCTTCGGCGGCATCCGCATTGCACGGCCCCGGGGAGGTAGTTCGTTCTGTGCTCCGGCATCACCAGAATGAATGGTAGTGCGTACAGGCGTGAGAAGCAATGCACGTGTGAGGAGCGCTCAGTCAGCCGTATTTCACAACACAGATGGCTCATGGATGAGAGTTCACGGCAAAACTCCGGGATCGTGAATCGCATTGACAATCGACGAACCGGAGGGTACATTAGCCCGGGCAGCACGCTCCGGCCACGCCGCCGGACTTCATTCTGATGCACACAATGAGGAAACCTTCAATGGATACGAGTGAATCGGCATTGAGCATATTTAAGAACGGATTCAATTGCGCGCAGGCCGTCCTGGCGGCGTCGGTGGAAAAAACGGACCTGCCTGATCAGGTCGCGTACCGGATAGCGTGCGGATTCGGAGCGGGGATGGGGCGCCGCCAGAAGACGTGCGGCGCAGTGAGCGGCGGCATCATGGTGATCGGGATGTTGTACGGGCGTGACGGGAGCCGGACCGATGAAGCCAAGGAGAAGACGTACAGCGTCGTGAATGCGTTCATGGATGAATTCGAGAAGAGGCACTCAACGACGGAGTGCAGGGAACTCCTGGGATGCGACCTGAACACGGAGGAGGGGAAGAGGAAATATATCGATTCCCGCCTCTATTCCACTGTTTGTCTCGAGTGCATCAGAGATGTCACTGCGATTCTCGAAGAGGTGTGCCCGGGCAAAAGCGACAAGGATCCTCACGGCTGAGAGAGTGATCATCGCAGGCAACCCCGGGACTCGGTGCACGAGATGCGTTCACCGTACGGGCCCCTCGATGTCACCACGCGGATGAGGGGGCGCATCCGGACCTTCCGGCCGCGCGTCGCGCAATGCCCTCTGTTCCTCGCTCAGCACGTCTCGGATCTTCATCTCGTTTGCCACGTGTGCTCTGAAGAGCTCCGTCCTCAGGTTTCCAATCTCCTCCGCAGCTTTGTCGACGGCTGCGCGGTCGGGGTCGCGCGCGGTCACAAGCGTCCGCAGATGGGTTTCCTTTTCCGCAAGCTCGTTCCGGAGCGGAAGAGTCTTCTCCGCCAGTGAGAGGTTCAGTTTGCGCATCTGTTCTTTCTGCTGATCGGTCAGATTCAGAAGATCCCGGTCTCCCTGAGGGTACTCGTGCATGACGCCGCGGCCTCCGCCGGGGGGAGGCGGCGGGAGCGGATTCCCTTCCTGAGACTGCGCACGAACCGGCAGTATGCACAGAACCAGTCCAAGCGGCAGTGCTGCGATGCGGAACTTGTTCACGTTGTTCCCTTTCTCATGTGATTGGCGATGACTGCTTCAACAGGTGAGACGCCTCTCGCATGAGAAACTTGCGGAGGAACCCTACCGCGGCGGAGGTCCCGGCCCTTCCCCGCGATCAGGCGGCGGCTCGCCCATGCGGTCATCGCGCCCTTCGGCGGGAGGACCCGGGGCCGGAGGCACTCCCCCCGACGCCCTCTCAAATACATCGCGCATGAGGCGGTCGAATTCCACGCGCTGTCCGTCGTCGCACAATGCGCGAACCGCCTGGAAGTGGCGAATCGTCAGAAGATCCAGGTTCTTCTGCAGCGTACCGATCCTTTCTATTTCCTGCACGATCGGCGCCGCAGACGTGTCGCCGCTCCTCAGGGCGCTGTAGAGTCCCCTTCTCGATGCCACCAGGTCCGCGACGACATGCCCCGATGCCTGCTGATATTCCGAGCGAAGACCTTCGAATCGGGCCTTCTGGCCGTTGCTCAGATGAAGCTTCTCCTCCATGATTTCCCTCGGCCCGAACCGGCCGGGGGGCGGGATGTCGGGCCTCCTTGCAGCCTGCCACCAGAGAGTTCCGAGTGTCGCGATGTTCAGAATGACGAGGAGGAGAACCCCCGCGGTTAATACCCTGTTTTTGCTCAGCAGATCCATGGCGTTACTCCACGCTCTGATAGTCTTCGAGAGTGAGCCGGTAATCCCGGGCAAGTGAATCGGCCGCTGCGGACGGGACGGACGCCTGAGCGCCCGCTCCCGTCCCTGCATGAACGATCGTCAGGACGTTCAGGGCTGCGAGGGCCACAAGGCCTGCGACCGCGAAGCGAAATCCCCGGGAAATGTTCGGCGCCCGTCCTCCGCGCTGGCGCGCGAGCGCCTGCATCACGTTCCCCGCAAGGAAGGGAGGGGGAGGGACCGGTTCTATCCCGTTCAGCAGTTCGAGCGTTTTCCTCACCTCATCCTCCCGTTTGTCGCCGTTGATCATACTTCACCTCAGAGGTTGTCCGTGTAATAATCGTTCAGCTTCTTTTTCAGCGTTGTGCGGGCCCGGAAGATGAGTGATTCCACGGCCGGGACGCTTATCCGGAGTACTTCGCTTATCTCTTTGTAACTGAGCCCGTCCGCGCAGTAAAGGAGGAGAGCGGCCCGCTGGTTCTCGGCAAGCCGGTCGATCGTATCGAAGAGGACCGCCCTCCGCTCTTTCTCTTCGAGCCGTATCCCGGGGTGCCCCGAGCGATCGCGATCCTCGGGCTCACCCGCGTCCGGATCGAAAAGGGACTGCACGACTGCAAACCGTTTCTTCCTCTTTTTCCACCGCACGAGATCAAGCGATTTCGACACGGCGATCCGGTAAATCCACGTCGAGAGTTTTGAGTCACCCCTGAAGGTGCGGAGAGAGTTGAATACCTCTATGAAGACTTCCTGCGCAACGTCCTCGGCGTCTTCCCTGTCATGCAGGACGTTCAGACACGCGTTGAAGACGCGTCCCTGATATTCTTCCACGAGTGAGCGGAAGGCAGAGGTGTTGCCGGATATCACTTCCTGAATCAGTTCTCTGTCTTCCATGAAAAGGGGTTTTCTTCCTGAAGGTTTGACGTCAGATCATACGAAACCTTGCGGCGGGGTTCGACGCCCCCGGCGGGACAAGACGCTCATCGGCTGGTCGGTGACGGCAACCGGCGCGGGGGCCGCATGGGTCTTCGCGCGAACAACGACGGGAGTCGAAGGAAGCGGCCCGAGTCGTCCGGGAGCATTCACGCTCGGACAGAACTTGCCGAACCCGTTCAATCCGTCATCGACAATTCTCGTCGATGTCCCGGCAGACGCAAAAGTCAGCGTGGGAGTGTACAACATCCTCGGAGAGAATGATCTTAGTTGTCCTTCGCCCCTTCGGCGATCCAGTGCCGGAGAAGTTCCAGATCGGCCGCGGGGAGCGGAGTAACACTGGATGTGTCCGGCGGCATGCGGAAGTGAGGCTGGTTCGTCTCACAGAGTATATATAGCCTGCTCTGGTAAGGGTTTCCCGGGATAACGAGAGGTTCTTTTCCCGACATCGTGTGGGAGTTCATGAATGTCGCATAGGACACCATGACGATTTTGGCCCGCGACACTTCAGTTCCATGGCACCGTGTACATCGGGCGTTGAGTACAGGCTGTATCTGGTCACGGAAACTGACAGGTTTTTTGCCGCAACCGAAGACGAATACGATGAGAATGAAAACGGGAAGATATCGCAAAGTCAGCCTCCACTGATGGTGATAGATCCGGGACGCATGATTGCTGCAAACATAGAGAATCCCGGGACAATGTCAAGGAGGAAACTACGAAGGTTCCGCAGATTCCAGAACATGGACTGACCCGGGAGGTACAATCCTATCGAATATGTCCTCGTTATGAGAGATCAGAAGGATCGCCCTTCCGTCCGCGCGCGCTTCCCGAATCAGCCCGAGGACCCGGTCGATGCTTTCAAAATCCAGTGCGCTCAGCGGCTCATCGAGTATTATCAGAGGAGTGTCCAGCGCGAACGCACGGAGAAGATTCAACCTCTGCTTTTGTCCGCCGCTGAGCTGCCACACTTTCTTTCCCCTGAGCTCCGGGATCTCCCGGCGATCAAAGAGCCGCGCCAGCGCCGAATCGATGTCCGCCGCGCCGCGAAGTGATCGCTTCCCGAGTATGCGGAGCGTATCGCTCACTCCCGCCCTGGGATTCAACGCTTCGTCGGCGTGCTGAAACGCCATTGTCATCTTTTTTCCCCAGAGACGTTTCCGCCAGTAGGAACGTGGTGAGACGTCCCCAAGCCTGACCCCGTCGATCTCGAACCGGAAATAGTCCGCATGGAGAAGGCCGACGATGATCTTGGCCACGGTGGTCTTCCCGATGCCGCTCCCCGCCTTGAGATATGCAAGTTCCCCCGGCCTGACTTCGAGAGGACCGGTTCGGCTTCCGCCCCCCGGTTTCGAGAAACGAAGAACGCGGCCGAACACGCGAATTTCCCCCTCCACGCGGAGGACAGGAGAGCCGGATTCGATTGCGGGCTCTTTGCGGAGATCGCCGAGCCAGGCCAGGAAGCGCCCGGGATCGAATTCGCGCGTTCGGGCGACCCCGCCGCTCACGTAGAGCTCCATGAACCGGAACGACTTCTCTAGGTCCCGGTGGCGGGACTGTACGTACGAGATCATACCGTAATCGTGCGTGACAAGCAGAATCGTCTCATGCCTGAGCCTGAAGCGGGCGAAGAGCCTGTCGAGGAGCCTGTCGCGCGCCTCACGGTCCAGGCTCCCCGTCGGTTCGTCGAACACGAACAGGCCGGGGGAATCCGCCCCCCCGGAGAGCCCGATATCCATTTTTGAAAACGCCATCGCGGCAAGTATGCGCTGCTTTTCCCCGCCGCTGGGGCGGTACGGCCTGGGGTAGACAGGGAGCAGAAGGGGGAGGGTTCCTCTGTCCGCGTCCCGCCAGAGCTCCATCGCGGGGGCGAGCGGGTCCTTCGCCTTTGCGAGCGTCCCCTCCTTCATCTGCTGTTCGATCGTTAGGAGGGGGTTGAGGTGGGAGGAGGGCTCCTGGAACATAAAGAAGCCTCCGTTCCTTGCCGCGCGCGCCGGCGGAGAATCCCTGTATTCCGCATACGGCGCTGCGCCCATGCGGATCCGGAACTCCGATTCGTCGAGTATGCCGAAGAGGGCTTTCCCGATCAGTGATTTCCCTATCCCCGATTCACCGAAGAGGAACGTGATCGCGCCCTCCTCAAGGGGAAACCCCACGGCGTCGACGAGGAGACGATTCCCGGCGGCGATGCGTATGTCAAACCGTGATGTGGTCACAGCCTGTACCGTTCCATGAGCCCGTTCGCAACCCTGTAGGCGCAGAGGAGCGTGTAGACGATCAAAAACGCCACGCTTATCCCCTGAAGATGTTCGACGAAGAGCGTCGGAATCACCCTGACGTCGGTCAGGGCCGTGCCGATCGCAAGGATGTCCTGTTTGCTGTCGAGCTTCGCGAGCATGCTCCCGAGCGTCACCGGCAGGTTCGAGAGACTTACCTCGGCGGAAAGTCCAACGGAGACGATGAAGTCGACGCTGCAGATGAGGAAAATCGCCCGTCCGAACAGGGCGACCGATTTCTGTACGAGATTCGGCACGCTGTTTTTCAGAAGGATCTCCCTGTTGATGATGACCCGGGAGGGGACGCCGCAGACAAGGAGGGCGCTTACGAACTCCAGCGATTCGAAGTGGCGGATGCGCTCACGGATCAGATCAACGACCTCCTGGAACATCAGCAGCGCCGTGAGGAGCGACATCGCGAGTATGCGCGACGTGTCGGACGCGAGAACTTCGTTCAGCGTCAATGCCGTAATGACAACGTACCCGATGAGCATTCCCACGATCTGGGGAACGGAGCGGAGAAGATTCAGCAGGAACGAAACAGCAAGGTACGCGCTCCGGCGCCGCGAAGACTCGAGGAAGTGAAGGAAGAGCGCCGTACCCCATCCCATGACAAGTGCGACCGCGACCGCGGCAAAGGCGCCGGCGAACGTGTTGATGCAGGCGTCCCCCACGAGCGCGCGCGCCGGGGCATTCAGGTACAGCCCGAGCCAGCCCCACGTCAGCGCAAGTCCCGCGAGCCACAGGACTCCCCAGAGGAGATCTCTCCTCTCCGCCAGGAATCCGGAGAGGAATCGGCCTGTGACCGGGCGTTCATCCCGGGTTGTCATATCTCCTCGATTCAAAAAGAAGCCACAGATCGGCGAAAGCCTCCGTCAGCTTTACCGTAAAAAAGATCGCGAAGACGATCGCAATCGCAAGATCGATCTCCCGGAAGAGCAGGTGCTGGAGCAGCGCGTAACAGAGGTGCCCTTTGATATTCAGCGCCATTTCGATGATCACGATTCCCGTCACGACAAATGCGGCATGCTCTTTCAATGAAGGGATGAACTGGAGCCTTGCGTTCCTGTAAATATCCCGGAACACGTGGTTGCGCGCGCCGAGAACCGGAAAGAGAAGCACCGCGCGGCGGATCGCACCCGGTCCGTCCCACGCATACGATGAGGAGACCCCTTTCACGATTGCCGTCTGGATATACCCCTTCCGGCTTTCCGCGACAAGGAGCGCGTAGAGATGATTGGCATAGTTGACGAGGACTCCGTTGGAAACGACCGCAAGGGGGATGAGAAAGAGAATGCTCTCCGTATCAAGGCTTGTGCGGAAGGAATAGGCAATCACATAGGCGGGAGCGAACAGAAGGAGAGAGGCGATTCCTTTCAGCACGGATTTCAGAAGAAGACCCGCCCGGGAAACGGCCGCGCCGGGCCCCAGAGATTCGATTGCCGCGATATAGCGCCGGAGGTAGGACGTGCGCCCCTGTTTCCAGGCGATGAATTTCCAGACGGCGAGCGCGCGCGCGGCAAAATACGTCAGCACCATCACCGTGAGATAGGCGAGGAGAAAGACCGCATACATCGGAAGAATCGCCGTACCGGTCTCCCACGAGAGAACCGCACGCCCTCCTCCGGTCTTCCTCGATGGATCGGTGAACCGGGCCAGGCGCGCATCTTCGATTGCGCGCATGAGCGAGTCGACGTTGCTCACTCCCGGGGGGCGAATGACGCCCAGCGCGTCGCGGAACAGCGCCCGGTCGAGCGGACGGGACAGATCGACGGAATCGATGTCAAGATAACGTTCAATCCTGGGATCGGTCCGGGGAGCAGAGGCCGCTTCGCCGCGGCGCACGAGGACCGATACGACGACAAGGGCGAGCCCCACGACGATGACGGCCGATAAGTGCTCGAAGATTACCGCGGGGATCGAACGCACGTTTCTGTCACCGGAGTGGAATAAGTATCGCGCCGTTCGTGATTTCCGCGTGCAGCCCCGTCCCCCCGAGGATGCGTTCCACGGCCGGGAGGAGCGCCCTTGTGCTGAGCGCATACGACATGGAGAGCGAGGCCGGTTCGAGTCCGCATCGTATCTCCGTGCGTAAGCGGGTAATACGGAAGGCGGGGGGGGAATCATCCCTGCCGGTCTCCGACTTCAGGGCGGCGTATATCCGGCGGAGCGATCTGTTGGCGTCGTCGATGACGGTTTGAACGCGCTGAAGGAGATCGCCGGGCGCTATCCCCGCTCTCGCCTCCTGCGATGCCTCGCGCCACTCAGGAGAGCCGTTTGGAGCGGAAAGCTTCACCCAGCCGAATTTTCCGGAGACGGACGGAAGGCGTACGTACGCCGCGGACTGATACTCAAAAACACGGAGCACACGAATCCCGGGCCTGAGCTCGATTTCCCCTTTTTCCCCCGCGGGTCTCAGCCTGAGCGCTTTCCCCGCGAGGAGCACGACGGTGTCCCCGTACAGCGTGACATCTTTCAGGATTTCCGACTTTCCCGGGTTTCCGTGACTTGTGAGGCCGCCCGCCGCATCCCGCAGCAGGAAATAGGGCTCGCGGTCGATCTCGACGGAAGCGCACGGGGTGAAGCCGTCCCCGAGAAGATCACGCTCCCGCAGGACGACAATCGGGACGAACGGAGGAATACGTCCCGCATCATCGGGGCCCAGCCGCTGCTGATACTTGTTGAACACAACAAGCTCACGGGGGTGTTCGACGAGCAGGACGGTCGCGGTGCGCTCCGAGGCAGGTGCGGAGGAGGTCAGAGCAACAGCAAGGCCGGCGAGGATGATCGCCGGCCTCCGTCCCCGTCTCCGTCCTGTCAGCGATCCGGGGTTTCCTGCCATTGCTTGATCGTCGAAAGTTGAGAGGCGACGCCGTAGAGACTGATGCTCGTGCTGTCAAACTGCGTGCTGAAATATGCCAGGGACGGGACCGAGAAGAGCCAGGATCCCAGGCTGAGTCCGTGCTCGAGCTGGTCGATGCGACGTGCATACTCCTGCTTGTCGCCGATATTGCGCGTCGACATGAATCCGTAGACGTATTCCAGGAACTGATTGACATCCGCCTTGTCGGGCGTATCGGCAGCCGCATCCAGACCGAAGAAGTTGTTCGCTTTCCGGAACGAACCCGGGGAAACAACCTGGGCTCCGCGAGGGTCTTCCGCAACCTCGAGATTGATCCTGTAATTCGCCAGGTCGGGCTGGCGGAGGAAGATGTCGTACAGGTCGAAGAGGAAATTGCTGCGGTACCCCGTAAACGCGACAAGGACCGCGTCATAGTCCTCCCGCTGTATGTCCTCGTTCCCCACGATCATCACCTTCACTTTCCCCCTCGTCAGCGCCGGATCATTCAGGATGTCGGCAAGATCGGAGTACTCCTCGCGAAATCCGTAGTTTGCGGTCGCCTTGATCCGCACCGTGTCGGGAAGCAGGGAAAGGTCGGGAGGTGCGTCGTCGCGCACCGGTTCGACGACTTTCTCTTCGATGTAATACGAAGAGGTAGGGAAGAGGCTGTGGTTGACGTAGTCCCCGTAGTTGTCCCGGTTCCCCTTGTAATCGAGCAGATGGCGCTGCTGGGGGGTCCCGACGTTGAAGAATCTGTCGGCGATGGCCTTGCTGTCCAGCAGCCGCCGGAGCTGGAGGCGCTGATCGCGGGAAAGGCGCGACGTGTTGAACAGGACCGCAAACATCGCGGTGCTGATATTGGACTTTGTGAAATACTTCCTGCTGTCCGTCAGGATCGGGGAGAGCGCTCCGAACGGGGATTCCAGGAGGACGTTGATCGAGCCGTTCCTCAGTTCCGTCGTATACGTGCCGTTATCGATGAACGGGGCCAGGACGAAGCTCGGAATCGCCGCTCCGCCGTCCGGCGTGCTGCAGTAGTTCGACACCCCGTCTTTCGGGGGGAGCGGCATATAGGCCGCCGTGCCGATCGTGTAGTTTAGCGCGTTCATCGCCGAGCCTTCAGGGATGATCTTGAATGACAGGCTCTCCTTGATGTCCGCATCTTTCCAGATTCTGTTCTGCCTGAACCGGAAGCGGATGTTCCCCTTGTCGTCGGGTCCTTCGAATCCGGGCGATTCCATCGCCTGGATGAGCAGGATGTAGTCGGGAGAGAGGCTCCCCAGCGTCAAGATCCTGCGTATCGTGAACTGGAGATCCGCCGGCGAGAAGAAATGATCGCGCGATCGCGACACCGTGTACTGGTCGTCCTTCGCGGTGATCTGGTAGCTGTCGCTCCAGCGTTTGTTCGCTTTCAGATGCACTGTGACGACGTTGTCCTGATCCACGCCGGCGAGTTCACCGAGGCCGTCCTGGTAGACGATGCCGCTCGGGTTCGCCGACAGATCGAACAGCCCGTCAAACTGCACCTCATCGAGCTTGTCGGACAGAGGCGTCGGCCCCGGCAGATGCGGGTCGATGGCGGGTTTTTGATGAGCGATGAACGGGATGACGATGCTCTTCGAGAGATCGGGGCGGTGGAAGATCAGATATGCGACGACGCCGATGACAACGACGGCGACCGCCCCCAGGATAGTGATGAGCCTTTTGTTCTTCATGCTGTGCCGTCCTCAGTTCTTTTTCATGATCGGGACCTGCGCCATCGCGCTGATTTCATAGACCTTGTACGATGCCTTCTTGAAACGGACCTCGAGAATGTTCCGCCCCTCCTTGTCCATCTGCACGGGGGTGATCTGCGACTCGTAGCCGTTGTCCGCGGTGGGGGAGGTGATCCGGAAACGACCCTCGTTCTTTATCGGATTGTTGTTGATCGTGATGAGATCATACCACTGCTCTCTCCCGGCCGCTTCTGCGAGTTCTCTGGGGAGCTTGACGTTGATGTCGAACACCGGAAACTGCGCATCGGAGGGGATCTGAAGCCTGATCCTGAACATGTATTCGTTGACACCTTTCCTGTTGCTCGTCACCGGCAATGCGAGGACGCGGCGGTATTCCTTCGGACGTACGATCCACTTCGCCGCCGTCGGATCGCACTCGGTGACGATCGAGGCCACCTGCTTGTCGGTGCCCGTGTACTCCTTGCCGTGGTCGACGATGGCGCGGGCCCTGTCGACTCCCTCCGGTACGTTCATGTCGCGAGAGAAGTCGGTATAGATCGCGCGGATTGCCGCCTCCGGGAATTGAACATGCCTGACCCGGTTAATGTAGTCGTCAATCTGCGTCTTTTTTTCTGCCAAGGCCGCCTGCCCCCCCGCGCTGAAGGTCAGCGCGTAGACCGGCTGGAACGCCGAATCGGCGTAGAGGCCCGGGACGTTCATAAAGGACGACTCATTCAGCTTGACGAACGCGTCAAGGCGCTCCCGCGTAGCATTGCGGACGCCGGTGAAGATGTCCGCCTCGAACCACCGGACAAGCTTCTCCCTGTGCCGTTCCACGCTTGCATACGTCCTTCCGTCCTTCCCGAGATACAGGTCGCGGGTGGCCGATTCCGCGGCCCACCATGAGCGTGCGGCGATGCTCGCAGAAATTTTCGCAGCAGTGCCGAAGAGGGCTTGGAAGTCGTCGGCCTGTTCCCCCGCCTTCCCGAGCTCGAGCGCGAGCAGGGATGCCGCTTCGAGTCCGCGGTACCGGTCGTTCGACGCGGCCTGGGCCGGAAGAATCCCCGCACGGATGTCACGCGCGGAAGCTTCGACGGTCGCGTAGAACGACGCGGCCGGGGGGGTGGCTGTCCGGTCCAGGAGCGCGTGAAGTTCCTTCAGCCGGGCCGTTGCCGTCTGAAGAGAGGCGGCCTCGAGATTGAACCTGTCCACAAAGGCGCGCAGGGAGACAAATGCCGGGGGGACCTCACGCCCCGTGGCGGCATAAAGGTTCTGCACCGGCTCAAGCGGCGGATCGAGCACGAACGGTTTGACGTCCTTTTTATTCCTGAGCTGTTGCTCGTAGAAGGGAACCGCGTCGTTGAGCCGGAGCATGATCGACTTCTTCACCTTCTCGACGATCGGTGCGGGATACCGCTCATGCTGGCGGAGAAAATCAGCGTACACGGACGCATCGGCAAGGAATGTCCCTGTGTTGCCGCCGGCGTTTTTCTCCCTCTGGAATATGGAGAGCGCCGCCGCATAGTTCTGCTGGAACTGGATTTCGTCCTCGACGGCGGCACGCAGAGTCTTGTAGTTCTGGTATGCCGTGTCGTTCGCCGCGGCGATGTCGGGAGGGAAGAGGCCGGCGACCTTTTTCAGCGTCTCGTTCATCGCGGCAAGCCTGGCAGTGCGGCCGCCGACATAGTCGAGCTGCTTCGCGAAATCCACCGACTCGATCGGGGTCGCTCCCGGCGCGGAGAGATACGTCGACCGGTCGACCAGGCTGGAGGAGAGAGTCTGTTTGAATGAGGCGTAGTCGTTTTCAAACGTGTAGCGCCACCGGGGGACGTACCGGTAATGCAGGTGCAGGGTGATATCCTGGCGTACGGTGTCGATGATCCAGAAATACGTGCCGCTCGAGAGATCGATGGCATAGACGCTGGAGGAATCCTCCCTCGGAGCCTCGTCCTGGATCCGTACGATCGGGCCCTTGCCGTCGTCGAACGTCCTCGTCAGATAGGTGTCCATGTACCATTTCCCGTTCGTCTGAAGCACAAGAGCAAAATTGTCCTTCAGAGGCCGGGGAAAACGGATGAAATACTGTTTCCCCTGGTCAAGCTGAAAATCCTCCTTGTCGTTCTTCAGTTCAATATAGCCCCTCTCGACCGGCGAGAGTTCCGGCTTCGGCTGAAGTTCTTTGAAGGTAGCGCAACCCGCAAGGAGCGAGAGGGAAAGCGCGAGGAGAAGGTTTGATCGCATCGGGGGTACTCCGCATCTGGGTTGTTCATGATTTTTGTAATATGTCCAAATGTCGGCGACTTTGCAAGTATGACAATTCTCCCGATCCGGACTTTTCCGTAGTCCGGGCTTTCCGCACCCTTCGTGGTTTGACTTTGCCGCCGTGCGGCACTATCTTTGATGATGCCCAATTTGACACCGGTGGGAGGTACATGCGGGAGTGTTGAAGAGGAATTCCAGGCGGCGCTGAGCGGCACTGCGGTTACCGACAGTTCGGCTTTCGGCAGGATCGAAGTAAGAGGGAAGGACCGCCTCGATCTCCTGCACAGGCTCTCCACGAACGCGATTGCGGGGCTCGCTCCCGGAGATGCGTCGTCCACAGTCTTTGTGACCGACAAGGGACGCGTGATCGACAGGGTCAACGTCTGCGCGCGCAGGGACTCCCTGATCCTCATAACGTCGCCGGGACGCGAGCTGTTTCTCATCCGGTGGATCGACAAATATACCCTTACAGAGGACATCAGATTCAGGATAATAACTGATGAAACAGTAATGGGTTCACTCATCGGAGCTCGGATGATTTCTTCGTTTCTCGAAGCACTGGAGCCCCGGCCGAGATCCTCCGATGCCCATGATGACGGACCCGGAGAAGCAGGCTTCGTTTTCGCGCGCCGGGGCGATTCGTCGCGGCCTCTGGCGGACGTCATCGCCTCTCAGGAGGGCGCGCACGATCTTGCGGCGCTCCTCGGCGCCCTCCCCGGAGCACGGTGGATCGGGGGAAGGGCGTATGAAGGGTTCCGGATTGCATCGGGGATTCCCGGCAGCCCGGGAGAGCTCAACGAGTCGTACAATCCTCTTGAATGCGGACTGCGCGGCTCGGTCAGCTTCACGAAGGGATGCTACATCGGACAGGAAGTCATTGCGCGGCTCGACACGTACGGAAAAATCAGGCGTCGCCTTGTGCGCGTTGCGTGTGCAGAACCGTGGACAGCGCCGCTCCCCGTTTCTCTCACGAAGGAGGGGGCGGAGGCCGGAGCGCTTACAAGCATGGCGGGTGTGCTGTCCGGGGGACAGTTTCCGGGGCTCGCCATCGTCCGGAGTGACCTCGCCAACCCCGGGGACAGGCTTGACACCGGACCGTCATCGCCGGGAGTCCTTGTCACAGGCATCATTTCCGGCTCTTGAACGACACATGAAACTCAGTTATACACTTGAAGAAATTGAAAAATGGAGGGACCGGGTTCACCGGCGGATACCTTCCAGGGCCGTCTCGACAAAACGGCAGGCCCTCGCTTTCGTGAACGAAGTCGGATTCTGCTTTGCATTCAAGTCGGAAAACTCGGAGCTCCCCTGTCTCTGGCACGCGGCATGTGGCGTCCGCGACCCCGTCATGCCCGAGCATACGCACCATGATCCCGGCATCTCGTTCGTCTGGGAGATGAAAAACGTCCTCCCGGCCGAAGGGAAGATCTATTACGGAAAGCTCCTCAAGCGAAGACCGATGATGGTCTCCCTCGAGTTTCTCCCGTATTTTTACGTCCTCTCGCACAGGACGGGGCTCAAGGCGGAATACGAGAGGGAATTCATCAAGGGACGTCTCACGGGGACCGCGCACGCAATCATGGACGCACTGTCCGACTCGTCCCCGCAGACCACAAGGGGGCTTAAACTGGCGACGGGGAATCACGGGAAGAGCTCGCGGGTGCACTTCGACCGGGCGATAGCCGAGCTTCAGGAGAAAATGTTCATCGTCAAAGTCGCCGAACTTGACGACCCGTTTACGTTCGTCTGGGCGCCCCTGCGTGAGACGTTTCCCGCGCAGGTTCAGCGTGCCCGGCGCATCAGCGTGGAGACTGCCCGGGAGCGGATACTCACGCGGTACTTCCGGAACCAGCTCGTCTCATCCGTTCCGGCGATTGCACGGATGTTCCGCTGGGACCGGCAGTCCATTTTCCACACGCTCGGCCGCCTCGTTCGCGAAGGGATCATCACAACAGGGGTCAAAGTCGAGGGGAAGGACCACCGATACTATTGTCTGACCGAAAGGGACTCATGAAACGCCACAATCCAAAACCGCCGAAAGCATACAAGGACCTGGAATTCCTCAACAGCCCCGATGCCCGCGTTGTGCGGATGGTCTCCGAGTTTCTGGAGCCGGAAAGGAGGTTCCGGCAGGCCATGATCAAGGACACAATCGTCATGTTCGGATCCGCGAGAATACGCCCACGCAGCGAGACGCTCGGGAAGCTCAGGAGCGCCGAAGCCGTCCTCCGCAGAACGACCAAACCGACGAAGCAACTCCTCACCTCGCTTCGCGACGCTGAAATCCAGGTCGAAATGTCCAGGTATTATGAGGACGCGGTGGAGCTCTCGCGGCTCATCACGACATGGGCGAAAAAATTTGCCTCGCCGAGGAGGTTCGTCGTCTGCTCGGGAGGGGGCCCGGGGATCATGGAGGCGGCGAACAAGGGGGCAGCCCTGGCCAAAGGGGAGTCGATCGGGCTCAACATCAGCCTCCCGTTCGAACAGTATGCGAACGATTACGTCACAAAGGACCTGAATTTTGAATTTCACTACTTCTTCATGAGGAAGTTCTGGTTCGTGTACCTGGCAAAATCGCTTGTGGTCTTCCCCGGGGGGTTCGGGACGCTTGACGAGTTCATGGAGGTGCTCACCCTCATCCAGACAAAGAAGATGAAGAAACCGGTTGCCGTCATCATGTACGGCGAGGAGTACTGGAAAAAGGTGATCGACTTCGATGAATTCGTCCTGCACGGGATGATCTCGCGGGATGACCTCAAACTCTTCCGCTTCATGGAGACGCCGGAAGAAGCGTTCAAGTATCTCAAGAACTTCCTCACCGCCACGTACCTCACAAAAGAGGAAACTTCCGGGAAACCGGGGCGGATCAGGTCGGAAACTTGATATTCACCGGCCCGTTCTGTACCTTGATTGTGTAGAGGGGATGACCTGGATTCGACGGGGTAGGGATGGTCCGGATCGCATGACGTGCTCTCCGAGTTGCACGTAAATAAAGCAGAAAAAAACTAAGTGCAGACTACAACTACGCACTGGCTGCTTAACTAAACATTAGGTAGCCCGTCTCCAGGGGCCCTGCCTGCCAGGCCCCAAAGAGGCGCCGAATGCCGGCAGGATAGCCCCCTTCTCCCCCCGGAGGAAGAGGGCGAATCCGGGCGAAAGCCCGGGCCTCCGGGGTTACCTCACCAGCGACCTGTCTGTCGGTTTCGGCGGGGCGAAGCAAAAAAGACTGACTATGTATGTAGTGATCCCGATGGTCCTTTCTTCGGACGCGGGTTCGACTCCCGCCATCTCCACGTTGTCAACGCCCCCCCGCAGTGCGGGGGGGCGTTTTTGCAGGTGTGGAACAGATTGCAACTCTGCATGAATCTTGGTACCTAAGACCCGATGACCACGCCCATACGTTTCACAAAAGCCTCCGGTGCCGGGAACGATTTCGTCCTCATCAACAATGTCTCCGGTGAAATCCGCGCGGACTACCCCCGTCTGGCGCGCGCCGCGTGCGACAGGCACTTTGGCGTGGGGGGGGACGGCCTCCTCGTCCTTGAACGGAGCACGCGCGCCGATTTTGCAATGCTGTATTACAACGCCGACGGAAGCTACGGAGGGATGTGCGGCAACGGAGGGAGGTGCATTGCGCGGTTTGCGTTCATGGAGGGGATCGCCGGACCCAGACAGCGGTTCGAAGCCCTCGATCACGTGTACGAAGCGGAGGTGGGTGAGAATTCCGTCCGTCTCCACATGAAGGATCCGGTTGATTTCAAGACAGGCCTTTCATTCGCCGCATCGGGAGAGGGGAAAAACGGATCGTTCATTGACACGGGTTCCCCGCACGTGGTGATATTCGAGACGGACCCGGGGAAGGTCGACGTCATGAAACTCGGGCGGGCGATACGCAATGACCCGATGTTTCTCCCCGGGGGCACGAACGTCAATTTCGTACGTACGGGAGACGGGAGCACGATCGAAATCCGGACATACGAACGGGGGGTCGAATCCGAGACTCTCGCGTGCGGTACAGGCTCCGTCGCCTCCGCCCTCGTCGGCTCCGAGATTCACGGTCTCACATCGCCCGTGACTGTATCCGTCCGAAGCGGTGAATCCCTCCGTGTTCACTTCAGGAAAGAGGAGAGAAGATGGACAGATGTGTTCCTCGAGGGAACCGCCCATATACTCTTTCGCGGCACGTTCTTATATGACCGCGATCAATCCGTAATCCGGCTTGCCCCATGAAGGAGTTCACATTTATCGTCAACCCCGCTGCCGGCAAGGGATCAGGAAACCACGTCTTCAGATCCATACAGAGTGAACTTGAGAAAAGGAACATTGAGTTTGATCTCGTCGAGACGACGGGATCCGGACACGCTACCGCCGCAGCCAGGAACGCTGACACAGCTACAGTCGTCAGCGTGGGGGGCGACGGAACGATCAACGAGGTTGTCAACGGGCTCTCCGGGAGCACGAAGAATCTCGGCATTATCCCGGCCGGGAGCGGGAACGACTTCATCAAATCCATAGGGGTTCCCAGAAAGCCTCTTCTCGCACTGCAGACGCTCCTCAACGGCGTCAAACGCGCTGTCGACCTCGGGACTGTCCGCTGCACGGAATCCAAAGAGGGGGGAGGCAACTTCGAGCCGCGCCTGTTTGTTAACGGTGTGGGAGTGGGGTTTGATGCTGCAGTGGCAGCACGGACGCGTGAGATACGCTTCCTTTCGGGGACACCGCTGTATGTTCTGGCGGTACTCCAGACGCTGGGAAAGTACATACCGCCTGAATTCACGATTCTGTCGGAGAGCTTCACGCGAACGTCACGGGGGCTTCTGATTGCGGTCGGCAACGGAAAATGCGCCGGAGGAGGGTTCTATCTCACCCCGGACGCGGCAGTCGATGACGGCCTCCTCGATGTGTGCTCTGTGGATAACAAGAACATCGTTCAGATACTGAGCCTGATGCCCAGAGTCATGCGCGGGAAACATCACAATGTTGCAGGCGTAAAGCTCTTTCAGGAAAAGAGGTTATCTATCGCTGCCGCTGAGCCGTTCTACGTGCATGCCGACGGAGAAATTGTGGGCGCCGGAGTCAGGCGAGTGGAGATCGGCGTTCACACTTCTCACCTCAGTGTCATATCGCCGAACAACAGTGGATCAGGCATCGTTGCCGGATAGGGGTCGTCGTGACGCACTCAAGCTCGCGCTCGGAGCATGGGGCGCGCTGTGCGCACTCCCTGTTCTCGGCATGGTTTTTCAGTACGTTACACCTGTTGCGGAAAAGGCCGGAGCCCGCCAATCTGTCCTGGTGGGGCAATCCGGAGACTTCGCAGAGGGGTCAGTGAAGATCGTCCGGTTCAACCGGGAACCCGTGCTTTTGATTCACACGTCCACAGGACAGTTCAGAGCCCTTTCCGCGCGCTGCACGCATCTCGGCTGCGTTGTCCAGTACCAGGAGTCACCCGTACCGCACTTCGGCTGTAATTGCCACGGAAGCCAGTTCGACATGAATGGCGTCAATATCTCTGGACCGGCGCCCAGGCCACTCCCTCCGTACCGTGTTACGCTGAGCGGATCATCCATTTATGTTGCAAAGCCTTAACACCCGAGCGGACATGTCAATCCTGAGGACCGCGCGCTTGAAGAAATGGATCGATGAACGAGTGCCTCTCGAGGATATACGCGCGTTTCTCTCCTCCAAGGAAGTCCCCCGCCACAGGCATTCATTCTGGTACTACTTCGGCGGAATGACCCTGTTCTTCTTTGCCGTACAGCTCGTTACCGGGATACTCCTGTCGTTATACTATCAACCTGCATCGGAGCACGCCTATGAGAGCGTACGGCACATTGTTAATGAGATTCCCCAGGGATGGCTCATACGGTCGCTCCATGCCTGGTCCGCGCATCTGATGGTCCTCATGCTCCTCATACACATGTTCAGCGTCTTCCTTATGAAGGCATACAGGAAGCCCAGGGAGATGATGTGGCTTTCGGGCGTCGTGCTGCTTCTTCTGGTGCTTGGATTTGGATTCACCGGTTACCTGCTCCCGTGGGACACGAAATCGTACTTCGCGACGCTCATAGGATCGGAGGTCCCGAAATCTCTTCCGCTTCTGGGGAGCTGGGGAGTGAGCCTGATCAAAGGAGCCGATTACATTGGAGAAGAAACGCTCATCAGGATGTACTCTCTTCACGTCATCATACTCCCGTTAACTGCTGTGCTGTTCATCACTTTCCACCTTCTGCATAATCAATATTCCGGGGTCTCTGTTCCTGTGGGGACGGCAGAGACGAAACCCGCTGTTCCTTTTTTCCCGAACTTCGCCTACAGGGATATGCTGGCATGGCTGGCGGGGTTCGCAGTCCTCATCGCACTTGCGACGATTGTACCCAGGGATCTCGGAGAAAAAGCTGATCCAATGGCATCGGCTCCGGCAGGCATCAAGCCGGAGTGGTATTTTCTCCCGCTGTATCAGACGCTCCGGATTGTCCCATCGAATCTCTTCGCCGTCAACGGTGAGCTCATCGTCAACGGCGCTGTGGGAATACTCATAGCGCTCTGGGCGCTTATTCCTTTTATTGACAGGAAGTCAGCCAAGGGGCTGAAGAGCCCGATATTCACTGCGATCGGGATATGCATAATCCTGTACCTGGCCGGGACCATACTGGCAGGCTATTTCACTTGAACCACCGGAGGGATATTCCATGCTGACATTCCCGGCAATTCAGGACAGGCTTATCGTTCTCGCATCAGGGCTGATCATGGCTGCGGGACTGGCATATATCGTCAACCGGATGAGGGTCAGGTCTGACGAGAGGAGATTGGGGGGTTAATCGGGGGATAGACGAAAAGAAGAAGGCCCAACAATGTGGGCTTGGTTCATGTGCACGGATGTCAAATAATGTATATTATGTAAACCTAAAATAATCCTGTTTCATCACGCTCCATCCTCTCGCCGATCGAACGCATGTAGGCATCAGAAATCTCACTGACGGGAATATCGATCTCCTTCCCGATCACGAGTCGATCCCCGCCGACTCGTCCTACGACAGCGGCAGGGATCCTGCTCCTGCGCGCAATCTCCATCACCGCGTGCCCGTTCGCCTTCGACGCTGAGACCACAACCCGCGACTGGTCCTCACTGAAAAGAACGAAATCGCTTCTCATGCCTTCACCGTCGAGGTCTATCTCCGCCCCCAGGAGATTGTTCCCCGTGCCGATGCAGCACTCCGCCAGCGTGACGGCGATTCCGCCATCGGAACAGTCGTGCGCACTCTTCAGGAGGCCTCCGGCCGAGCATTCGATAAGGACGCTCTGAAGGCGTTTCTCATCATCGAGGCTCAACGCGGGAGCATCTCCGGCAACGATGCCGTGTACCACTGAGAGGAACTCGCTTCCGCCGATGTGTCCCGCAGTCCGGCCAAGCTGTATAATCACGTCCCCTTCGCTTCTGAACTGAGAAGTTACGGCCCGCTCAGCATCATCAAGAAGCCCGAGCATCCCTATAACCGGCGTCGGATATACAGATGCGTTAGGGCTTTCGTTATAGAAACTTACATTACCTCCGGTAACTGGCGTGTTGAAGTATCTGCAGGCCTCGCCGATTCCGGCAACGGCCTCCTTGAATTGCCAGTAGACTTCCGGCTTGTAGGGGTTGCCGAAGTTCAGGCAGTTCGTAATTGCAAGAGGCGTCGCCCCCGTGCACGCAACATTGCGGGCTGATTCGGCCACGGCGATCATGCCGCCCCGCCGCGGATTCAGATAGACGTAACGGCCGTTACAATCTGTCTTCACCGATAAAGCCTTACCTGTTTGTTTCAAAAGAATTACTGCGGCATCACCTTGAGCTAATACTACGTTATTTGTCCTGACCATGCTGTCATACTGCTCGTAGACCCACCGCTTGCTTGCGATATTTGGAGCGCGCAGAAGGCGCATGAGGACTTCGCCGGCGGGGCCTGGATCGGGGAGACTTTCCTGTTTGAATGAACGCGCTGAGGACAGGTACTCCGGCATCCTGGCTTCCCGGATATAGACGGGAGCACCGCCCCCCAGAACAAGCGTTTCGGCGGGAATGTCGGCAACCTTCTCCCCTCTGTACGTGATATCAAGACGTCCTGTGTCGGTGACTTCGCCGATGATCTCCGCGTGAAGATCCCACTTGCTGAATATCTCCTTTACAGAGGATTCCTTTCCGCGCTGAGCCACCACGAGCATCCGCTCCTGGGATTCGGAGAGCATCAGTTCATAGGCGCTCATCCCCGTCTCACGGGCCGGAACCCTGTCGAGATTGATGCGCATGCCGCTTTTCCCTTTGGCGCTCATCTCGGATGTGGAGCAGGTGATTCCCGCAGCCCCCATGTCCTGGATACCCACGATGTCGCCCGACCTGATCGCCTCAAGTGAAGCTTCGAGAAGAAGCTTTTCCGTGAACGGGTCCCCTACCTGGACCGAAGGGCGCTTTGATTCCGACGCTTCCGAGATCTCCTCGGACGCAAACGTTGCACCATGAATCCCGTCACGCCCGGTCGATGAGCCGACGATCATAACAGGGTTTCCGACACCCGAGGCGATCGCGCTTGCCCACTCTCCCCGTCTTACGACGCCGACGGACATGGCATTGACGAGAGGGTTATCCTGGTAACACGGATCAAAGTAGACCTCTCCCGCTACCGTCGGGACACCGAAGCTGTTCCCGTAGTCTCCGATCCCTTTGACCACACCTCTGAAGAGGCCACGGGTTTTCGCGTCCGCGATATCGCCGAACCTGAGCGAGTTCAACCCGGCGATGGGACGTGCTCCCATCGTGAATATGTCGCGCATGATCCCGCCGACCCCCGTTGCGGCTCCCTGATAGGGCTCCACGGCGGACGGGTGATTGTGGCTCTCGATCTTGAATGCGACGGCCATCCCGTCGCCGATGTCGACAAGCCCTGCATTCTCTTCGCCTGCTCCAACGAGGAGCCTCCCCCCTTCGCGCGGCAGCGTTTTCAGCACAGCGATAGAGTTCTTGTAGCTGCAGTGTTCGCTCCACATGACGCTGTAAATGCCGAGCTCCGTGTACGTTGGGGTTCGGCCGAGGATTTCGACTATCTTCCGGTATTCTTCTTCTGTCAGGCCGTGTTTGAGCGCAAGGTCGAGCGTCACTTCCGGCTCACGTTGCCCTTTTACTTCAGGCGTCATGTCAGTTCCAGCTATAGGTTACGTTGATTGCCAATGAAGCAGTCTGAGAGGAGTAGACCCCGTTGAACCCGCCGACATAGGGCCCTACCATGATCGAGGAATCCGTGATTCGCCTGTCATTGTAGCGCATGAGTGAATAGGCAAAGTCCAGTACCAGCCCCTCCCCCGCCTTGTATCCGAAACCAAGTGAATACCCGGTCCCCGTAGCATCGGGAAGTCCCGGCGAGAGCGTGGCATCGGGGACGGGACTCTTTTCGAATCGTATGCCAGCGCGCACGGAGAACTCCGAAAACGCCGCCTCCAGCCCGATCCTGGCATTTGCAGTATTGCTCCAATCCTGATTCATAAGCACGTCGGGAAGCGTTGGATCAGCGTACTTTATCCTCACCGAGCTAAACTCCGACCAAAGGCTGAATTCGAGGTCACCGTAGACGTTGAGCCAGCTGAACGGGTGGATGACAGCTCCGACCAGGAACTGGTTCGGAAGCACAAGAGCAGTGGAAAACTTCCCCTCCGGGGAGAGGGCGACGCTGTCAGTTCCCCTGTACCGCACACGGCCGTCGTCAATTGCCAGATTCATGTGACTTCTGTATGATGCTCCCATCGAAAGAAAATCACCCACATGGTAAAAAAGGCCGATCAGCACACCGTAACACACATTGCCACTCCCATCATACGTCACATCGCCGTCAGACCGAGGGATCGAATTCGCCGGAGCCGCAAAGGGGAATCTCTGCTCGTAGAGAATCCTCGGGAGCCCGAGGTTAATCCCGATCCCCGCGGACAAATCATCCGAGAATCTCACGCTGATCGCCGGAGTTACCATCGCAACGCGCAGGTCCGACTTGACGACGAGCCGGCTCCCCACCCAGTTCGGGTCCCACTCCGTCTGCATCTCGTAAGGAACCGTGACGCTTATTCCGGCGGCAAATCCCCCGGGAGACGTATAGGAGAGGCAAATGCTAGGGGGGAAAAGGACCTGCGCCTGCATTTTCGTCTCTGCAGTCAAGGGGGAGACACCGTAGAACCTCTCGTCTGGAACGTTCACAGTTGCCCCAAGACTGAATATTGTGCCCTCGAGGAACGAGAGAAGCGCCGGATTTGAATTCATCGCCGTCGGGTCGCCGATCAGTGCTCCCACAGCCCCGCCTATGCCCATTGCCCTGGCTGACTGATCGACCATCTGGAATCCGCCCCCCCGGGTGATCCCTGGTGCTGACAGAAAGAGCGCGAGGAAGAGAAGTGCCTTTCCTCCGAAGAATAGCCCCTGGTTTGTCATTCGAGAAGTAATAGTAACTCTCCCTTTTCCACGGGTTTACCTGCAACAGCATAAATCGCTTTCACGCGGCCGGACGCATGTGCGAGGATCTCGTTCTCCATCTTCATCGCTTCAAGAACGATAAGCGGCTGGCCCGTACGGACCTCGTCTCCTGCATTCACCTCAAGCTTGACAACCATCGCTGGCATAGGCGCGTGGACCTCCAGACGGGCGGAGGACCCCGTCGTGCTCCGCGCATACCGCCGGAGGAGTCTCTCGCGTTCCGACTCCACCGTGACGCGCCCGCGGAAATCCCCGGCAATGACATCGTATCCTCCGGTATCGGGAACCGCAACCACCTTCACCTGGCGCCCCCCGACGATCACGGAGAAACCGGCCGGTGAAACGCGCTTCACCTCATGACTCCCGTTCCGGCCGTCCAGGGTCACGACGCCGTCCTTCCCGATGCGGACGGTAAGTTCCTTCCCGTTTATCGTGACGTAGTAAGTCCTCATCGATTGCGGAGGAAATCCCTCCGTCGTTCGCGCCAGTTCCTGCCGCCCCGCATGTCGGGAGGGGAACATTCCTCTTCTCCTTCGCCGGCAATCAGGGCGCAGACCGCCGCCGCGGCCCCCTCTTCGACCTCCAGTCCGTCGTGAGAAGCGCCGGGGGAAAAGAACCTGTTCACAAAATGCGTCGAGATATCCCCCGAGGCGAACGCCGGATGCGTCAGAATGAAGAGACAAAGGGATATGTTCGTCCGAACGCCGAGTATTTCGTACTCGCGGAGCCCGCGGACCAGCCGGGCAATCGCCTCCGGGCGCGACGGGCCCCATGCGATCAGCTTTGCCATCATCGGGTCGTAATGCACACCGATCTCGCCCCCTTCGTCCACCCCCCTGTCCTCCCGCAATCCCGGTCCCGCCGGAGACCTCAGGTGCGTGATCGTTCCCGTCGACGGGAGAAAGTTGTTCTCCGGGTCCTCTGCGCATATCCGGCACTCGATCGCGTGCCCCCTGAACGCGACCTCTTCCTGGGTCAGGGGAAGCTCCTCCCCCGAGGCGATGCGGATCTGGAGCGCGACAAGATCCAGCCCCGTCCTGAGTTCCGTCACGGGGTGCTCGACCTGAAGGCGCGTGTTCATCTCCAGGAAATAGAAGTTCTTCTCACGGTCGACGAGAAACTCGACGGTCCCGGCGTTGACGTACCGGCATGTCCGTGCGACCATCAACGCCGTCCGGCCCATCATCCGCCGCATCTCCTCATCCACGATCACGGAAGGGGACTCCTCCACGATTTTCTGGTGGCGCCGCTGGATCGAACACTCCCTCTCGCCGAGATGAATCGCGTTCCCGTGCGCATCGGCGATCACCTGTATCTCGACGTGCCGGGGCTCCTCGATATACTTCTCGATGTATACCCGCTCGTCCCCGAACGCCGATTGCGCCTCGAATGCCGCAGCCCGGAGCGCCGGTATAAGCTCGCGTTCTTCACGCACAATGCGCATCCCCTTTCCGCCCCCGCCCGCGGCTGCCTTCACGAGAACTGGATAGCCGTGCTGCAAACAGAACTCAAGAGCCCCGGGACCCGCGGAGACGGGGCCGGCGGTGCCCGGAACCATCGGGACTCCCGCGGCGGCCGCAAGCGATCGCGCAGCGGTCTTGTCCCCCATCGAGGCAATCGACTCCGGCGAAGGTCCCACAAAGACGAGCCCCGCCTCCCGGACGCGTCGCGCGAATTCCGGATTCTCAGAGAGAAACCCGTACCCGGGGTGAACCGCGTCCGCACCCGCGGAGGATGCCGCGCCGACTATCCGGTCCATGGAGAGATAACTCTCCCGGGAGGGGGCGGGGCCGATCGGGACCGCTTCGTCCGCCGCAAGCACATGCGGGGCGGATCTATCGGCCGCGGAATACACCGCGACAGTCCGTATTCCCATCTCCCTGCACGTCCGGATTACACGGAGCGCGATCTCACCGCGGTTCGCAATGAGTATCTTCCTGATCGGGCGGGACGCCATCAGTTCTCCGTAAGTTCAACGACGGTGGCTCCCGTCCCCCCTTCATTCCACTCCCCCAGACGGAATCCCTTCACGCGGGGGTGAGAGGAGAGAAAATCGGCGACCTTCTTCCGCAGCGCCCCGGTCCCTTTCCCGTGTATCACATCGACACGATGGAGCCCGGAGAGGATTGCATCGTCGATAAATTTGTCGAGAAGCGGGAGAGCCTCCTCACCCGTCATCCCCCTGATGTCGAGATCCTGCTTCACCATCTCTGGCTTTTCCATCCCCCTGTCCACCGGAGCCTGCGCCGCTGGGGCACGTTTGCGCGCCGGACTCAGATCCGCCAGGGGGACGCGCATGCGGACCGCCCCGAAAACGACTGTCGCGTGCCTGCCATCGGCGGAAATGGCCTCCACCTCACCCACACCGCTCCCCCCTGCAACGGTCACAGGACTCCCACGGCTGATCCCTCCCTGCACTGCAGGCGCCTCTTCACGAGTAATTTCAGCGCGTCCCGCCTCGATCTCACGCCGGACGCGGGAAACTTCGCCCCGGGCCTCCCGTACAGACTCCCTGTCGGCCTTCGCCTCCCGGATCTCGCGAATGCTCTTTTCAATCACCGCGTTGGCCCCTTCAACGATCCTGGCCGCCTCCTCGATGGCTTTCCGTTTCATTTCTTTCGCCTCGCCGCTGAATCGGGCGAGCTTTTCCGCGTATTCGCGCGTCAGGGTCTCCAGCCGGACCTTTTCTTCCCGTGCCTCTTCCAGCTCCCGGCGGACCTTCTGCGCAGTCGATTCGAGCTCAATGATCAGGTTGTCGAGCCGCGTGTTCTGCGCGCCCAGCCTCTCGCGGGAGCGTTCCATAAGCGCCGGCGAAAAACCGAGACGGGCGGCCATCTCCAGCGCGTAGCTGCTCCCCGGAACCCCCGCGCGGAAGCGGTATGTCGGCGTGAGCGATGCGAGGTCGAACTCCATCGCCCCGTTGGCCACCCCTTCGGTATCGTGGGCGAACACTTTCAACGCACCCTGGTGCGTCGTCGCGATTGTGACCGCCCGCCGGCGGGTCAGCTCTTCCAGGAGGGCGGCGGCAATCGCACCCCCTTCGGACGGGTCGGTCCCTGCGCCGATTTCGTCGATAAGCACGAGGCTGTCACCGTCTGCCTCCCCGGCGATCGTCTTGAGGCTTGCCAGATGGGAGCTGAACGTGCTCAGGTCGTTCTCAATCGATTGTTCGTCTCCGATGTCCACGAAGCAGGAGCGGAAGAGCCGCAGGGCCGTCCCGTCCGCGGCGGGGATGTGGAGGCCGGATTGGGCCATCGCGACGAGAAGTCCCACGCACTTCATCGCGACGCTTTTTCCCCCGGCGTTCGGCCCGCTTATCAGGAGCGTCGACGACTCACCCCCCACCTCCAGATCGAGCGGCACGGTCCTGTCATACCCATGTGTGAGAAGGAGGAGTGGATGCCTGGCGCCGGTCAATGTGAGGGGGCCGCCGGCCAGGAGCTCCGGTTCGACTCCCAGGATCTCGATGGAGTACTTTGCCTTCGCCTGCAGGGCGTCGAGGACGGCGAGTATCTCAAGGTCCGCCGCGAGCGCCTCCCTCCGTTCTCCGACCTGCAGCGTCAGGGCTTTCAGGATCCGTTCGATCTCACGCTGCTCCTGGAATTGCAGGCTCCGGATGTCGTTGTTGAGCTCGAGCGTTTCCGTTGGCTCGATGAACACCGTCGCACCGCTTGCGGATGCACTGTGGATGAACCCCGGCACCCGGTTCTTGTGCTCCGACTTGACGGGGATGACCATTCGGCCTTCGCGCGTCGTAATGATGTCATCCTGGCTGAACCCGAGTTCCGCCACGTTGCGGAGTATGCCGGCAAGCCTTCTGCGCAGATCTTCATATCTGTCCGCGATGGACCGCCGTATCGCCAGGAGCTCCCGCGAGGCATCCGGCCGTACCACTCCGCTCTCGTCGACCGCGTGGTCGATGTTGAATTCCAGAACTTTGTCCGCCGACAGGGGTTCCGCGATTTGCCACAGGAGCGGGAACCCGTCTTTTCGTCTCGAGACAAATGACCGCGTGAGCCGCGCAGCCTTCATCGTCAGAGAGACATGCAGGAGTTCGCGGGGAAGGAGCACCATCCCCTCGACGCCGGTCTTGCTGAGCGCTTCGGCGATTGCGTGAATCCCGTCGAGCGGGAGAGGTTCTTCCTGCTCCAGAAGCCTCTTTGTCTCCGTGACTCTGGCCAGCTCCTCCCTGATCTCGCGGGGGGAGATCATGACGGTCATGGTGCGGAGTGATTCGCGCCCGGGATCCGAACCCGCATACCGGAGAACCCGCTGGCGCACCTTGTCGAACTCGAGCTTCCGGAGCGCGTGGTCCCACCCGTTCATGGTTTCCCGGGGGGATGAGGAGGACTTCCGAAGATCTCGAGGTCCCTGAACCTGAGCGAGATCTGCTTCTTGAATTCGGACGCTCCCGGGAAGTACGACTGAATGAGCTCGAACGTTTTGGGGACGAAATGGAAGAGGGGCTTGTAGAGGAGCGATTCCTGTCTGTCGTCCTGCTCGGGGATGTCGAGGACCCGCAGGCCGAGGAGGATGAAGCTTATCAGCATGGCCCCTTCGAGAACGCCGAGGAATATGCCCACCGTGTTTCCCGTCGTCTTTACGGCCCTGGTCTTGTCGAAGTGCCTGTACAGAAGTATCGCGGGGATCATGATGGCGAGCATGACAAGCGCGAATCCGACGGCGTACGCCTCGGTTTCGCCGAGAGCACCCGCCTCAAGGAAGAAATCGCCGACCGGCGTCATGAGCTTCGACGCAATGACGACGGAGAAGAGGAGCACGAGGATGTTGAACAGTTTCTTTGCGAGCCCCCCCCGGTAGCCAAGGTACCCCCCCAGCCCGAGGCCGGCAATCAAGAATATGTCGATATACGAGAACCTCATCAGCCGGCGCCGAGGGCTTTCTTGACGAGCTCCTGTACCATTTTCCCGTCCGCCTTACCCTTCACCTGTTTCATGACAAGCGGCATCACCCTGGGGAAGTCCGCCGGACCCGCGGCGCCCGTCTGGGAGATCGCCTCCCGTACGACGTCCGCAACCTCCTCCGCGGAGAGCTGGCGGGGAAGGTACTCCTGTATTATCGCGAGTTCCTGTTCCTCCTGCCGCGCGAGCTCGGGCCTCCCTCCCTGCGTGAAGAGGTCGATCGACTCCTTCCGTTTCTTCGCCGCCGAGACAAGCGTCGATACTTCATCCTCCGCCGTCATCCCGGGCCCCGCCCCCCTCTTTTCGATCTCTTTTTCGAGAAGGACTGCGCGCATCGTGCGGAGTGTCTCAAGACGGATCCTGTCCCCCGACTTCATCGCGGCCTTCAGATCCTCGCTGATACGCTCCCTCAGGTTCATTTCCCTCCTCCAATCCGGACGAAAAGAAAAAGGCAGGAACAGCGTGGTACGCTCCCGCCTTTTCGACACACCTGTTCGCCAGTTCATAAAAAAATAGTCACTTTCTCCCTGAAAGTCAAACCCCGCCGTATACCTTCAGAACGTTCCCGCTGACGGACCTGGCGTCTCGGGAACAGAGAAAGAGGACCAGCGCGGCAATTTCTTCGGGCGTTACCCACCGCGACACGTCGGCAGCGGGCATCGAGGCGCGGTTTGCCGGAGTGTCGATGATGCTCGGTGCGATCGCGTTGGCGGTGATCCCGGTCCCCTTCACTTCCTCGGCGATCGTCTCGGTCAGTGTGATGACGCCCCTCTTCGCAATCGCGTATGCACCGCGCGAGGCCGCCGGCGCCAGTGCCGTCATCGCGGCGATGGAGATGATCCGGCCGTGCCCGGCCTTCCGCATGAGCGGAAGAACGGTGCCGCACATGAGGAACGCCGTCCTCAGATTCGCCGTCAGCATCTCTTCAAACGTGGCGGAAGAGACTTCGCCGATCTTCTCCCCCCCCGCGTACCCGCCGGCACAGTTGACGAGTATCCCCACCCCTCCGAACCTCTCCGCGGCCTCGCGCACAAACGCCGAGGCGCCGGATTCCGTGGTGATATCCGATTCGCTCTGGAGGAGGGGGACGTTGTTCCCCGGCGGCGGAAGAGTTTCCCCCCGGAATCCGGGACGGAGGGGAATTGCCACCCCGACACCGTTGTTCAAGAGTACGGAGGCGACGACGCGCCCGAGCGCGCCCGTCCCTCCGGTGACGATCGCTGTGTTCATTGCCGTCTCCCCCTGCGTCTTGAAGTTGAGGTCGATTCAATGTACATTATTTTCTTGTGAAATCAGCGCTATCGACACTTCACTAACGGGATACACGCGTATGGCTTCACGCATGCTGCCGTTGTTCCTCTGCGCATGCTGCGCTCTGGGACTCTCCTCGGGTGACGGCTCCTCTTCGCTCATCCTGCCGAAGGAAGTCCATTTCCGCACGCTCCGGCAGCTCACATTCGGGGGGCAGAACGCGGAAGGGTACTTTTCCACCGATGAGACAAAGCTGATATTCCAGTCCACGCGGGACAGCCTCCAGTGCGATCAGGAATTCGTCATGGACCTGGCCTCCGGATCGGTCCGCATGATCAGCACGGGGAGGGGAAGGACGACGTGCGGCTATTTCTTTCCGGGAGACACGCTTGTGCTCTTCTCCTCCACGCATCATCTGATGAGCAACTGCCCGCCGCGTCCCGACTTTTCGAAGGGGTATACCTGGGCGGTCACCCCCGAATATGACATCTTTACCGCCCGTCCTGACGGGAGCAACCTCCACCGCATGACAACGACGCCCGGGTACGACGCCGAGGCGACCATTTCCCCCCGCGGCGACCGGATCGTCTTCACGTCGATGCGCAACGGCGACCTCGATCTCTACACAATGAACCTCGACGGGACCGGCGTGCGGCAGCTTACCCACGAGCTGGGCTATGACGGGGGGGCGTTTTACTCGTGGGACGGATCGATGATCGTGTACCGTGCCTGTCACTATGAGGACAGCGCTTCCGCGTCCGTCTACCGGCAGCTTCTCTCGCAGAATCTCGTCCGCCCTCTTCACATGGAGATTTTCGTGATGAACGCAGACGGCTCGCACAGGCGCCAGATCACGTTCAACGGCGCCGCGAACTTCGCACCCTTCTTCCATCCGGACAACAGGAGGATCATCTTCGCCTCCAACGTGGCCGATCCCCAGGGAAGGGACTTCGATCTGTATCTCATCAACATCGACGGAAGCGGGCTCGAACGGGTCACGTACAACGAGACGTTTGACGGCTTCCCGATGTTCACGCACGACGGTAGAAAGCTCGTGTTCGCCTCCAATCGCAACGGGAAGGTGCCTCACGAAACGAACCTCTTTCTCGCCGACTGGAGAGAATAAATCACCCATCCCGCGCCATCCGAGGACATCCGCAATGCGCTCCCGATCGACACTGGCTTTTGCATTCCTGTTTCTGATCCCCTCCCTGCCTGCCGCGCAGACGCTTGTCACTGCGATCGCAGCGGAGGACCTGAAGACGCACGTTCGGTATCTGGCCTCCGACGGCCTGGCGGGCCGCGCCTCGGGCACTCCCGGCAACGATTCCGCGGCCCGGTACATTGCGGGATATCTGCACGAGTGGGGGATTGCGCCGCTGGGGGACAGCGGGACGTACTTCCAGCACTTTCAGTTCATCGCGAGCGTCCATGCGGGAGCCGGAAATGCGCTCAGGTTCCAGGGGAAGCCCCTCGAAGGGGGCGTTCTGAACGCCGTCCCCGACAGGGATTTCCGCCCCCTGGGCTTCACCACAAACGGGATTGTCGCGGGGCCTCTTGTCTTCGCCGGGTACGGGATCTCGGCGACCGACTCGAGTTATGACGATTTCAAGAACCTCGACGTCAACGGGAAAATCATCGTCGTCCTCCGGTTCAGCCCGGACGGGAGCGACCCGCACGGGGCATTAACGCGGTTCAGCGGATTTCCGGTGAAGACGCGGACGGCGCGCGATCACGGCGCGGTCGGATTCATCGTCGTCACCGGGCCCGTCGATGACGCCGATGACGCCCTGATCCGGCTCAGGTTCGACCAGAGTTTCGGCAATGCGGGAATACCCTCCGTCTCCATGAAGCGGTCGCTCCTTGAATCCCTCCTCGCAGGATCGGGATGGACGCTCAGGACCATACAGGATTCGATAAAAGCGCGGCGGTCTCCGGTCGCGTTCCCCCTCGCGGGGGTGACGGCCACGCTCACAACCGACGTGGAGAAGGTGACGACAACGACGGCCAACGTGATCGGGTATCTTCCGGGATCCGATCCAGCACTGAAGGACCAGGTGCTGGTTCTGGGAGCGCATTTTGACCACCTGGGAATGGGCGGTGAAGGGTCGGGCTCGCTCCAGCCCGATACCGTCGCCATTCACCACGGAGCAGACGACAACGCTTCGGGGACAGCGGGACTCCTTGAGCTCGCGCAGGCATTTGCCTCCGCGCGGTCGACGCTGAAGCGGGGGCTCGTGTTCGCGTTCTTTTCGGGAGAAGAGCTGGGGACGCTCGGTTCGGCGTATTACGTCAACAATCCGCCCATCCCCCTTGCGCGGACGGCCTCGATGGTCAACATGGACATGGTTGGCCGGCTCAGCGGCAGGGAGCTGACGGTGTATGGAACGGGGACATCGCCGGGATGGAATGCGCTCCTCGCAAAGGAGAATGCGGACTCGTCATTCACGATCAAGAGCGTCCCCGACGGATTCGGCCCGAGCGACCACGCCCAGTTCTACGGCAAAGACGTCCCAGTTCTATTCTTCTTCACGGGGACACACAGCGACTACCACAGGCCATCAGACACATGGGAGAAGATCAACTACGAAGGTGAAGAGCGTGTGGTACGGTACGTGTACCGCGTCGCTGAAGCTATCGACGTCAATCCGGACCGCCCGGCGTTCGCAAGGACGACGTCGTCCTCCCCCGGTCAGAGCGGAGACACGCGGGGGTTCAGGACGACACTCGCCATCATTCCGGATTACAACGGCGGTGTCGACGGGATGAAGATAAGCGTCGTCCGCCCCGGCGGACCTGCGGAGAAGGCGGGGCTGAAGGCGGGAGATGTCATTGTCAGGATGGGTGAGAAGAAAATCGTCAACATCTATGATTACATGGAGATGCTCGGGAAGCTGAAGGGAGGAGACAAGGTGGAAATTGTGGTCACGCGCGACGGAAAATCCTTGACTTATACGGCGGAAATGGCCGCCCGTAAATGAATTAAGACGTTCCCTTGAGGCGAAATGGGGGTCTATTTCTTCTGCGTCTTCAGCCCGTTCCTCGCCTCCCGGATGAAATCTTCCGCCACCCTCACACGCGCCTCCTCGCTTCTCGCGGCGAGCATGTCGATCCTTCGCGAAGAAATAAGCTCCCGCAGCGCTTCCCTGTCGCGCTCCGGAAGCGCGGCCGTGTATGATTCAAACAGATCTCGTGCTGCCATTCTCGTGCTCCCGATTGTGCCTTCTTACCTGGTATAGTGCCAGCCGGTCTCCCGGAGCGTCAGGACGCCTCCGCCGCCGTTCCTCAGAACGGCGTCGACGACTTCGCCGATGAACACGAGGTGATCGGGAACCTCGAGCGCATTCTTCACCTGGCACTCAAATGAGGCCGTTGCGCCCAGGAGGAACGGTGTCCCGTTTTTTGCCGGTGCGAACCCCACGCCGCCGATCGTCTCCCCCTTTGCTTCGGGACCCTTCAGAAACGCCTTGGCGACATCCCTCCCCCCCGCCGGCATCAGGTTCACGGAGAAGACCCCGGAGCGTGCGATGTTTTCCCGCATCCTCGAATCCGCTTCGACGGCGATCGCGACCCACGGTGGGGAGAAAGAGACCTGCGTCACCCAGTTGGCAACGATGGCGGCCGGGACGCTCCCGTTCAGCGAGCCGAGGACGTACAGCCCGTAGGGAACCAGCTCCAGGACGCGTCCGGTGGTTTCCTTCTCGTTCACCGCTTCTCCCCCCCCGTGGCTCCCGGCATGACACCGGTGCAGGAAGGGCACTCGCAGAGGGAGCGCAGCAGTTCCCATGTGAAAATCCCTTCGCCGTGCCCGTCACCCCATCGGAATTGAAGCGCGTAGCTCCCCACCGCAGAAGCCGCCTTCAGCTCGTACCTCCCCGGCGCCGACGTGTCCTTCGGAGGAGGGGCATACGTCCGGAGCAAGACGGTCTCCCCCATGCAGCCGGCGCACGGGCAGGCATCGCGAAGGCGGCGGAGCGACACAGGACCCGCATGCCCGTCGTCCCATGACATCAGGATCGTCCCGTCGGGCTGTTGTTTGAACTGTGTCAGGCGCACGGGAGCATCATCGTCGGTTTACACCATCCTGCGGGCGACTTCTCTGAGGGCGTCCTTCGTGAGGAATTTCTGAACGAGGGGGAAGAGGATGTGATTTTCTTTGTGAATGTGGTTCACGAATATCTGCACGATGACTCTGGAAACGGACGCCAGGTCCGCAGCCGCTGTCCTGTCCTTCCTGTGCGCGCCGAGACGGTCCACCGCGCGCCGGAGCCGCCGGAATTCCTTCTTCAGCACCTTGTGGTCCTCTCTCATCAGTCCCGTCGGTCCCTCCACGTAGCGCTCGAGGACGGGAAAAAGCGCCTCCTCCTCGCTCCGGTTGTGGACGCTTACTTCGACCTCAATGAACTCCACGGCCCGCAGGATCTTTCCGTAGGCGTCCATTGTGAATCCCGTTTCCGCGACCGCGGTCGTCGCCTTCTTCAACGCAGAAAGCTGGACGAGCGCCTCGTCGTGCTCCTGCATGAACCGCGCGATGGGATCGATGTGACGTCTGCCTGCCACTGTCGGGCTTCGATCAAAGCGCTTCCAGGAGCGTTGAATATTTCATCCCGTTCTCGTCGATAAATTCGTCGAGCTTCCCTATCAACGCCTCGGTCTTCTCGTCCTGGTTGTCTTCCAACGTATCATACTCTTCGACGCTGTTCGTGATGAACACTTCCGTGAAATGGTTCTTCTTCCCCCGCGTCTCAAAGACCGCATAGTTCTTCTTCCCCACCGCAGTGAAATGCTCCTTCATCTGACGGGCGTGCTCAATGTAGGCATCCCGGAGATCCGGTTTGATCGCGTAGGAGATTGTGAACATGACTCTGGGCATTGCGTGGCGTCCTTTCGATGATGAACTCTGAAATCAGTAGCCGGCCGCGCGGATCTGCTTCTCGTTCATCCCGAAATAATGTCCGATCTCGTGGATGAGCGTGTCCCGTACGACGGCACGGACCTCCTCGTCCCCGCCGGCGACGGTGCGGATATTCTCGCGGTACAGCGTGATCTTGTCAGGCACAACAGCGTACATCCCGTACGACGTCCCCCGCTTCGTGAGGGGGATCCCCTCGTACAGGCCAAGCAGCAGCGTTCCCGGTTTATATCCTCCGGCCCTTTCCCGGGACGGCCGTTCTTCAACGACAATGTGGACGTTGTCGATCGCGTCGCGGAAAGGAGCCGGGAGCAGATCGAACACCTCCTCCGCGACCTTCTCAAACTCCTCACGATCCATGCTACGCGAACCTGAGACTAAAGACTGCCAGCGAGGTCAGAGAGACCATGATCGCCGCCAGAATGGCGGCCTTCACCCTGCTGAACCCGTTCACGACGACCGTGCCCTCGATAAGAAGCGCCAGCGACCAGAGCACTGCGGCGCCGTCAAATCCCAGCAGCACGATGTAGGCCACCGGGTCAATCACAAGAGGGGGAGGGTTGTCGGAGAAGAAATAAGGACCGAAAATCGCAATTTCAATCGGGAAGACAAGGACGAGCGAATAGACGATAGGGACAGACGCGTACACCGTCGCGGCCCGCACGTTCCTGAATGTACCTGTCCCCCCGAGAAGGCGCCCCGCACGGTGGACGAGAATGCTGAACAGGAATGTAAAGAGGATGCCTGCGAACGGCCCGATGATGAACCCCGCACCGACGAGGAGCGCGAAATCGGGATACCGGGTCCCCAGGTGCTTGAACCAGATGACCGAGTACACGAGCGCCATCCCCAGGAGGCAGCTCAGGAGGACGACGTAGTTCTTGTGGCGGGCAAGCGCGATGCGGCGGAACGCCGCCCCCGGCGACTCCATCAAGCCCCAGAGAGTTTCAAATAGATTGAGGTTATCCACCTTCATCTGAAGGAAACTCTTGCACGACACGCATACGACCGCAAATTCGTCGTTCTGCGTTCCGCACACGGTGCAGGCGATCATGCGCGTTGTAACCTGATGGATTTCATATATTTACAAGTATACCATTTTCCCCCTTTGAAAGCAACGATATTTTGCGGAATTCGGGGAGAAATTACTCCACAGGGGCGAATTTCGCCGTAAAGTGGCGCAGCATCGGCGGTTCCTCGACGATCCGGTACCCTTTCATGGACTGCCTCCTCCCGAAACACTCCAGAACCACCTCGATGACGTAATCGATGTGGCTCTGCGTGTACACCCGCCTGGGGATGGCGAGCCGCACAAGCTCCATCCTGGCCGGGACGAATGCCCCGCCCGGATCGTTCCTTCCGAACATCACGCTCCCGATTTCCACGGAGCGGATTCCCCCGGTCCTGTAAAGCTCGACGACGAGCGACTGTCCGGGAAACTGTTCCGGGGGAACGTGAGGGATGAACTTCCGGGCATTCAGATAGATGGCGTGCCCCCCGGGGGGGCGGAGGATCGGAACTCCCGCGGCGATAAGCCGTTCGCCGAGGTATTCGACCGACCGGATCCGGTAGTGGAGATAGTTCTCGTCGAGTATCTCGTCGAGGCCCTGCGCGATGGCCTCGAGATCGCGGCCGGCAAGTCCTCCGTACGTCGGAAACCCTTCCGTGATGATAAGGAGATTCCTCGCGCGCATGGCAAGCGTGTCATCGTTGAGCGCGAGGAATCCTCCCATGTTGACAAGCGCGTCTTTTTTCGCGCTCATCGTCGCGCCGTCCGCACAGGCGAACATTTCCTGCACGATGGCCTTCAGAGGAACGTCCGCATAGGCCCGCTCCCGCTTTTTGATGAACCAGGCGTTCTCCGCAAACCTGCATGCATCGAGGAAGAACGGTATCCCGTGCGACCTGCAGATCGCGGAGGCGGTCCGGATGTTCTCCATCGAGACGGGCTGTCCACCTCCGGAATTGTTCGTGACGGTCATGATGCAGACCGGAATGTTTCCCGCCCCGACCTGCGCGATGAGAGTCCCGAGGGCCGCCGTATCCATGTTCCCCTTGAAATCCGCGACAAGCTCGGGGTCGAGTCCCTCCGGGGCCGGAAGGTCCACGGCCTCAGCGCCGGAGAACTCGGCGTTCGCGCGGGTCGTGTCGAAATGCGAATTGTTCGGAATGATCTTTCCGGGGCCGCCGAGAAGGGAGAAGAGTATCCGCTCCGCCGCGCGTCCTTGGTGCGTCGGAATGATGTGTCGGAAGCCCGTCAGCTCGCGCACTTTCGCCTCGAACCTGTAAAAGCTCCTTGCCCCGGCGTACGATTCGTCCCCCAGCATCATCCCTGCCCACTGGGCGGCGCTCATCGCGGACGTGCCGCTGTCGGTGAGGAGATCGATGGTGACATCCTCGGCGGGAACAAGGAAGAGGTTGTAATGCCCGCGCAGAAGCACAACTTCCCTTTCCTCGCGCGTGCTGAATCTGATCGGTTCGACGGACTTGATCTTGAACGGTTCGATGATTGTTTTCATGGAAGGACTGTGCCTGGCATCATGTGGAGGAGGGGAAAAGAGACGTCACGCTCCGCGCCCCTATTCCCCTTCAAAACTGAGGAGGGAGAACACATCATGCCCCGCGAGGCAAAGCCTCCCTTTCAGGGCGGGGAGTTCGATGAGGAACGAAACCCCGACGATCGACCCCCCGAGCCGCTCGACAAGCCTGCACGCGGCGCGCATCGTCCCTCCGGTGGCAAGAAGGTCGTCATGCATGAGGATTCTCTCCCCTGGACTGATGGCGTCGGCGTGCACCTCCACCGTGTCTGTCCCGTACTCCAGCTCATACGTCTCATGGATCGCCGGGGCGGGGAGCTTGCCGGGTTTCCGGATGGGAACAAACCCGGCGCCGAGCCGCGAGGCGAGCGCGCCCCCCAGAATGAATCCCCGGGATTCCACACCCACCACCTTCCCTATCGCCGCCCCCGTGTAATGCTCTTCAAGCAGGTCCACTGCCCGCCGGAGGGCCGGGCCGTTCTTCAACAATGTCGTGATATCGCGGAACATGATTCCCTTTTTCGGGAAATCGGGGACTGTCCGGACAGCGGCGAGGAGATCGGGATAGTGTTCCATTTCACCAGGTGATTTTTGATTTTGCCAGGAACGCCTCGATCCCCTGTTTGCAGTCGGGCGTCATTCTGGCGGCCGCGTTCATGTTGGCGGCAAAATCGATGGCGTCGAGGAAATTCATGCCGTGAAGCTTGGCAAGCATCTCCTTGCAGAGCCCCATCGAGGCGGCGCTGTTTTTGGTCATGAGCTCGGTGACGAGCCCGTCGACGGCGGCCGCGAGCGACTTCTGCGGGGCCACGATGCTGACGAGTCCCGCCTCTTTCGCCTCCTCGGCGCCGAGAACCGCCCCCCGGAGGACGAGCTCACGCGCCTTCCCCTCCCCCACCCTCTTGATGAGAAAGACCATGACGACGGCGGGGATGAATCCAACGTGGACTTCCGTGTAGCCGAATGTCGCGTTCTCGCGGGATGCCACGATGAAATCGCACACGCTTGCAAGCCCGCACCCTCCCGCGAGCGCGGGCCCATGCACGACGGCAATAACCGGTTTGCGGAGCTCGTAGATGAGTCGGTACAGTGCGGCGAGGCGCCGGGAATCGGCCCTGTGGGCTTCAAGATCGTACGAGGCGATGCGCTTAAGGTATTCGAGGTCGGCGCCCGCGCAGAAGGCGGGGCCCTCCCCCGCAAGGAGGATCACTTTCACGCCCGGGTCACGCGCGGCCGACGTAAACGCTGCCGTCAGCTCCTGCACCATCACATCGTCGAGCGCGTTCCTCTTGTCGGGACGCCGCAGCGTGACCGTTGCCCGCCGGTCGACGCGCTCGTATGAGATCCGGGTGAAATCCATGGGACGAAAATAGGGATTTCACCCCGCAAACACAAGCTGATGGGAAGGGGTAAAAAAGACGCGGCGTCCCCCCGCACACGCAGGAGGACGCCGGTGATACGTCAGCGTGTATCTCAGACGTCGTAGTAGAGGCCGAACTCATATGGATGGGGCCGGAGCGCCATCGGCTTGACTTCCTTCTCCATCTTGTATTCGATCCAGGCTTCGATGACATCCTCCGTAAAGACGTCCCCGCGGAGAAGGAAATCGTGATCGTGCTCGAGCGCGGTCAGCGCCTCCTGAAGCGATCCCGGCGTCGACGGAACGTTCTTCAGTTCCTCCGGCGACAGATCATAGATGTCCTTGTCGAGCGGTTCCCCCGGATCGATTTTGTTCATGACGCCGTCGAGCCCGGCGAGCATAAGCGCGGAGAACGCCAGATACGGATTGCATGCGGCATCCGGACAGCGGTACTCGACCCGCTTCGTTTTCGGATTCGTCGAGTACATCGGGATCCTGACCGATGCGCTCCTGTTCCGCTGCGAATAGGCGAGATTCACGGGAGCCTCGAATCCGGGGACGAGCCGTTTGTACGAATTTGTCGTCGGGTTGGCGATCGCGCAGAGCGCGGGCGCGTGTTTGAGCAGGCCACCGATGTAGTACAGGGCCATTTCACTCAGATTCGCGTACCCGTTGCCGTAGAACAGGGGCTTCCCGTTCTTCCAGAGGCTCTGGTGGACGTGCATCCCCGACCCGTTGTCCGCGAAGATCGGTTTCGGCATGAACGTCACCGTCCGTCCGCGCAGGCGCGCCGTGTTCTTCAGGATGTATTTGAACATGAGCATCGCATCCGCGCTCTTGAGGAGCGGAGCGAATTTCAGGTCGATCTCCGACTGGCCCGCGGTGGCCACTTCGTGGTGCTGGGCTTCCACATCGAGCCCTGCGGCAATCAGGTTCGCCGTCATCTCGTTGCGCAGATCCTGAAGGTGATCCGTCGGCGGCACCGGGAAATAGCCTTCTTTGTAACGGGGCTTGTACCCCAGGTTCGGCATCTCTTCCCTGCCGGAATTCCAGCGCCCTTCCACGGAGTCCACGTGGTAGTAGCTCGAGTGTTCGTTCGTATCAAACCGGACGTCGTCGAATATGAAGAACTCCGCCTCCGCCCCGAAATACGCGGTGTCCGCGATACCCGTCGATTTCAGGTACGTCTCCGCTTTGCGGGCGATGCTCCGCGGGCAGCGTTCATAGCGTTCCTTTGTCAGCGGATCGTGAACGTCGCAGATCAGGCTGAGCGTCTTCGCCTCGATGAACCGGTCGATGAACGCGGTCGAAGCGTCGGGGATGATGAGCATGTCGCTTTCGTTGATCGCCTTCCATCCCCGGATGCTCGAGCCGTCGAATCCGAAGCCTTCCTCGAACGACGACTCCTCGAGTTTGTCGACAGGGACCGAGAAATGCTGCCACTGCCCGGGGAAGTCCATGAATTTGAAGTCGATCATCGTGACCGCTTCGTCTTTGATCAGCTTGAAGACGCGGGTCAGATGTGATCCGGAGCTTTTTGCCATAGCACGTCCTTTTGTGATGGTATGAAGAGTGAGTTGTTCGATGAACCGGTGATGCCGCTCATTTCGAGGCTTCGACCCGTATGCGCATGGATTCTTTCGACGTCGAGAGGACGAGGTTGGTACGCGTGTTGAGCACCCCCGACCAGGCCTGGATTTTCGCGAGAAGCTTCTCGAGCGACGCCGTGTTGGCGGTCCTCACCTTCAGCAGGTGAGACCCCTCGCCGGTTATGGCGTGGCATTCGAGAATCTCGTCCGTCGCGTGCGCGTGCTCGAGAAACCCGGGGTAGTGCTTGGAAGAATCGACAGTGACAAAAATGAACGCGCAGATGTCCTTCCCCAGCTTCCGCGGGTCGACCGTCGCAAAATAGCCCGTGATATATCCGTTTTCCTCGAGCTTGCGAAGCCTCTCGCTCACCGATGGAAGGGAAAGGCCGACCGCTTCCGCGAGGTCGTTCCGGCGCGTCCTCCCCTTCTTCTGGAGGATATCCATGATTGTCGCATCGATGTCGTCGAGGACCATAGGGGGGGTGGACGCCGCTGCCGGGGAAGCAGGGGGAGGTTCCTGTGAAGTTTCCTAAATAAATAAGGAATAAAGTATCTATTAACTTCAAATATAAGGTGCCGCGCGGTAATTGTCAAGCTCTTTCTTGCGACGGGTGAGGCGGCCGGGATCATCCCCCCTGTGCGGTGGCCCGGAGCTTGCGGACTGCGGAAGGGATGTCGCGGGAGCCGAAGATGGACTTCCCCGCCACGAGAACGGTGGCGCCCGCCTCGACGACCGCGCGCGCCGTCGTTTCGTCGATCCCGCCGTCGACTTCCAGCGCGATGCCGGGGTGCGCGCGGAACGCCATCGCCGAGGTCCTGCGGATCTTTTCGACCGATGACGGAATGAAGGTCTGTCCCCCGAACCCGGGATTCACCGACATGATGAGGATCATGTCGGCGTCTGTGATGATGTCCGAAAGAAGGGTTTCGGGAGTTGCCGGATTGACACAGACACCGGCCCGCGCCCCCAGGCTCTTGATCTTCTGCACCGTCCGGTACAGGTGGGGGCAGGTTTCGTAGTGCACGGTAATCGAGTCGGCCCCCGCGCTCCGGAAGTCTTCGAGATACAGGTCGGGGTTCTCGATCATCAGATGGACGTCAAACGGGAGCGACGTGTGCGAGCGAAGCGAACGGATGACCGGCGGTCCTATCGTGATGTTGGGGACGAAGTGGCCGTCCATCACGTCGAGATGAATCCAGTCCGCACCCCCCTGTTCGGCAAGGGCGATCTGTCCCCTGAGGTCCGAAAAGTCGGCGGCGAGAAGAGAGGGCGCTATCGTGATCCTGGAACGCGGCATTCAGTTCCGGGGGATCTGTATTTCCTCGGTGGGACGGCCGACCTTGACGACGAAGAGATCGATCTTCTGCCCCCCCGTGACTGATTCCCCCGCACGGGGGAACTGCTCGACGACCGTGTTGGGGATCAGCTCATAGCTGAGCTGGTAGGTGATATTCCCGACGTTCAGTCCCTGGGACTGAAGTATTTTCTCGGCCTCGTTTACGGTCTTCCCGACGAGGTTCGGGACGCTGATGCCGCCCCCCGACCCGCCCCCGCTGCTCACGGTGATGTTGACCCGCGATCCCCTGCCGATCCGTGAATCCGCGAGAAGGGACTGGGCCACGATGGTGTTTTCCGGATAGAGCGTCGAAGGCTCGAAGCTTATCGAGCCGAGCTGGAGGCCGTACCGCTCGAGGGCGAACTTCGCGTCCCTCATCGATCGGCCCCGGAGCTGGGGCACGATCGCCATCACCTCGCCGCCGCTTAACGTCAGGTACACACGCCTCCCGTGCTTGACCATTGCCTGCGCCGGAGGGTTTTGATAAATGACGGTCCCGGTCGGATGGTCAGGGTCCGGCCTCGTGTCGGCTTCGACGGGCTGCAGACCTGCCCCTTCGAGCTGCGCTCTGGCGTCGGCGATCGGGAGCCCCGAAACGTCAGGAACGGACAGGGTCCCTCCGTGGTTTACGTAGAGCGGCAGCGCAACGTCGTCCAGGAGGAAGAAGAGGGCCAGCGCCGCCGCGACAGCAATGAGCAGTTTGCGAACCCATGGCCTGGCGGCGAACTGGACGATTTTGAGTGGCATATACTTCGATGGCTGAGTACCGGGTCCGGAAATATAGTCAAACAAACGTGAATTCACAAGATCAATTCCCGTGATAGCCGCTGTCAGCCGATCCGTCCTGCGGAGCAGGGCCGTTGAAAGTCGATTTCGCGCCGACGCAGCACGGCGCGTCCTCCTTATCCGCTTGCATGCCCTGGGGGACGTCGCTCTCGTGCTCCCGGCCGCGCCGAACGTCGCCGGCAAGACCACCGCCGGGGAGGCATTTGCGGTTCTCCTGCACGCTGCCGTTATTGTCAGCGAAGATTCCGGCCTGATGCACATGGCATGGGCGGCGGGAGTCCCGGTCGTGGCTCTCTTGGGCTCGACAAGGAGCGACTGGTCGGCGCCGCAGGGGGACCGTGCGGCGTGCCTGGATTCTGCTGATCTCGGATGCGGGTGCTGCGTGGAGCCCGCGTGCAGGTTCGGCGACGTCCATTGTCTGAGGCGCCGCGCGCCGAACGGGGTCCTTGATTCAGCGCTCGCGCTCCTCGCCCGGATACATACACAGTCACTGGAGCAGCACTCGTAATGTTCCGTCTCACGGTATTCATCATCGTCTCCGGCCTGCAGTTCCTCCTGTATACGAGGGCGCAGCGCTGGGCACGCGCACGTTTCCCGGGTGGCACGAAGGCCCGCGTGATTCTTGCGGCCCCGTTCGTGCTCTCTTCGCTCGCGCTCATAATCATGCTTTTCGCCGGGTCCATCGCATCGCGCCTCCCGGGCTGGTTGATCGCTGCGGCCGCCCCTCCTTTCTACATTTGGGAAGGGGGAACGATTGCGCTGGGACTTGTCATCTTCGCAGGGATGCTTCTCGCCGCTCCGGTGCGGCTCGCCGGGGCCGCACTCAAGCGGATCCCCCTGACAGCCCCGGCGTATAAACGGGCGGCAGTCCATCCCGCCGTTGTCCGGTTCGACGGGTCACGGCGCGCATTTCTGCTCCGGGGAATGGAGGGAGTCGCCGCGGTCTCGTTCGGGGGGGCGGCGTACGGAATGGTGGCGGGGAGGGCCGGCTATGAATTCACGGAGACGACGATTCCCGTCCCCCGGCTCCCCGCAGCGCTTGACGGATTCACGATAGGACTTCTGAGCGACATCCATTCCAGCACGTTCATGACAAAGAAACAGATGGACGTCTACTGCAAGGCGGTGATGGCGCTCGGCACCGACATCATCGTCATACCCGGCGATTTTGTGAACAGCCAGACGGAAGAGGTATACCCCTTCGCGGAATCGTTCAGCGCGCTCCGCGCGCCCGGAGGCGTCTACGGCGTCATGGGGAACCATGACTTCTACGCTCCCGACCCCGAGCGCGTGGCCCGGGAAGTGGACGGCTGCGGAGTCAAACTTCTCCGGAACGACAACATGATCATCGCCAAAAACGGTGCACGGCTCGCACTCATCGGGATCGACGACGTCGGCCGTCCCGATCGCGCAGCCGCGCATATGCAAAGCGCCGCACGCGGGGTTCCCGACATGCTCCCCCGCATTCTTTTATGCCACCGCCCGTATTTTCTCGAACAGGCCTCGTCGCTCCGGATGGATCTCGTGCTGAGCGGTCATACACACGGCGGGCAGATCGTTCTCGGACACATCGGTGCGGTCGCACTGACCCCGGCCGCGCTCGCCTCACCGTATGTCTGGGGGCGGTACAGCCGGGGGAACACACAGATGTATGTGTCCCGGGGGATAGGAACGGTGGGACTCCCCATGCGGATCAACTGCCCTCCGGAGATCACGAGGATCACGCTCAGGCGCGCGCAGAACGTCCCTGAAAGCGACCCTCACGCGCAGCACGTCTGAATTCGTCCCGCCCGCCATGACCATAGACGCCCTCCTGAACGGGCCGGAAATCCGCTCGACGATGTATGACGTCAGGGCCGGAATGCCCGCAGCGTGCGCCCCTCGGGGGCACTCATGGGAATGTTCTGAGTTCTTTTCCCGACCCCATTTTCGATCCTCGATCTTCCGTCCTCCATTTTCAATCTTATTGCTTCTCCTCCCCATTTTCGATATGTTTGCGTTACAATGGAGGGATTCTCTCTCCCCCCCGCGATTCCATTCTTCCCCACGTACCGCAGGATACCGGAAGAGTATCACCAATGACAGCACCCACAGCCCACGATTCACCCCGGAATACCGGATGGATTGAAGTCATTGCCGGCTGCATGTTCAGCGGCAAGACCGAAGAGCTCATCAGGAGGATGCGCCGCGCACAGATTGCGCGGCAGCAGGTCGCCATATTCAAGCCGGGGATCGACGACAGGTACAGCTCCGATCACATCGTCTCGCACAGTGAATCAAAACTCCAGTCGGTCAGCGTCGACGGTTCGGCCGACATACTCCGGCTTGCAGGCGACGCTCAGGTCGTGGGGATCGACGAAGGGCAGTTCTTCGATATGGGGATTGTGGAGGTTGCCGAAGAACTCGCCAACAGGGGGAAGAGGGTCATCATCGCGGGGCTTGACCAGGACTACCGTGGAAAGCCTTTCGAGCCGATCCCCCAGCTCCTGGCGATCGCCGAGTACATCACGAAGACGCTCGCCATCTGCGTCGTGTGCGGGAACCCTGCCGACAGGACTCAGCGGACGACCGCGGCGAGCGAGCGGGTTCTCGTGGGCGCAAAGGACTCATACGAGGCCCGCTGCAGGCGCTGTTTTCAGCCTCCGAAAACGTAACCGGAGCTGCATGAAAAAGATCCCCGCCGGAATCGAGAGGCTCTTCAGCAAACACCCGTTCGACGAGTCAGTCCGGTTTCTCCGGTCGAGAATCCCCTCTCCTCCTGACATCGCGCTCGTCCTCGGTTCCGGTCTCGGCGACTATGCGGAGTCACTCCCCCACAGGCTGATATTCCCCTCGGGGGCGATCCCATCGTATCCCCGGTCGACGGTCCCCGGCCACAGGGGACAGATCGTGTTCGCAGAACTGGCCGGAAGGAACGTGATCGCGTTCCAGGGGAGGATACACCTCTACGAGTGCAACGATCTTGCAACAGTCCTCTTCCCCGTCGCAGTAGCCGCGGGACTGGGCGCCGGGACGCTCGTTGTAACGAACGCCGCGGGGGGGATCAACCGTCTCCTGGCGCCTGGCGACCTCATGCTCATCACTGACCAGATCGACCTTACACTTCACTGCGGGATGCTTCCAGGGGAGTGCACGGAGAAGCGGGACCTGTACGACGCGGGGTTGATGGAGCAGTCGCTCCGGCTTGCCGCCGCACGGGGCCTCCCCGTCAGGCGCGGCGTGTATGCCGCGGTCAAAGGGCCGTCGTACGAGACCGCGGCGGAGGTGGAGATGATACACAGGCTAGGCGGGGACGCAGTCGGAATGTCAACCGTGAAAGAGGTCGCGCTGGCTTCATTGCTGGGGCTGAAGGTCCTCGGCATCTCCTGCATTACGAACAAGGCGACCGGCATCGGCGGGGCAAAGCTGAATCACAATGAGGTAACGGAGGTTGCCGGGAGGGTGAAGATCAGTTTCTCAAACTTGTTGACAGATTGTATATCACAGAGAGCAGTCTAAGCGCTTATATTTCAAGCAATTGACGCTACCTTCCTCATCTTTTCCCCGCCGCAGATTCCCCTCCGATCACGCAGGCGTGTATATCCTGTAGAGCATCAGGTAGATCACGACCCCCGTCACAGAAACATAGAGCCAGATCGGAAGCGTCCACCGGGCGATGCTCCGGTGCTTCCGGAACCTGGCGCGAAGAGCCCGTACGAGTGTGATAATTGCCAGCGGAGGGACGGCGGCGGCAAGGAGCGTATGCGAGATCAATATCGCGAAATAGAGAGCGCGGACGCCCCCGACACCCGGGAAGGGGACGCTTCCCACGTTCGCATGATATATGAGGTAAGATGTCAGAAAGATCGTGGAGCATACGAGCGCCGCGATCATGCAGGCGCGGTGGCTCCGGAATTCATGCCTCCGTATGAAATAGAACCCGCCCAGCAGACAGAGTGCGCTTGATCCGTTCAGGATGGCGTTGAGAAGAGGAAGGTCGTGCACATTCACGGCAATGCTCAGCGAAGTGCCCTGTCGATGACCATCGCCAGCAAGAGCGCTGGCAGGTACAAAAGGGAAACGAAAAAAAGCCTCCTCGCCGAGGCGCTCGAGCGCCTGGCATAGAGAAGGAGCGCAAAAAGGAGAAACCCGCCCCCGAGAAGCGCCGCAGAGACGCCGTAGATGATCCCCGCTCCCCCCCTTCCGACGAGAAGGAGTGAAACCGGAATCAGGAGTGACGTGTGAAGAATCGCCTGTGACGCGGTCTTCCTCCCACCCTCATCCGAGACCGCCAGGAGCCGGTACCCCGCGCGGGCATAGTCCTTCCGGTACATCCAGGCAAGCGAGAGAAAATGGGGCATCTGCCAAAAAAAGAGTATCCCGAAGAGAACAATCGCGCCCCCGGTGATTTCCCCGGTCGCGGCGGTCCACCCCATGACCGGCGGGAGGGCGCCCGGTATCCCGCCGATGAGCGTCGCGTACGGCGTGAGACGCTTCAGGGGAGTGTATAGCCAGACGTACGTCGCGCACGTGACAGCAGCCAGGAGGGACGTCAGCATATTCACGCATATCGCCAGGTACAGTATCCCCCCGGAAGAGAGGAGAAGGCCGACGAGGAGCGCTTCGACCGGTGCAATGCGCCCCGAGGGGAGGGGGCGGTTTTCGGTCCGCCTCATCAGGCCGTCGTAACGGCGCTCGATGTATTGATTGAGCGCGCCGGAGCCTCCGCCCACCATGGCGGTCCCGAGAAGCGTGTGGAGCAGACCCGGCCCGCCGATTATCCCCCCCGCTCCAAGGTAATATCCTGCGAGCGCCGTCAGAACGGAGAGGAACGTCAGCTCAGGCTTCATGAGCGTGATGTAGTCCATCGCGCGTGAACGTTCGAGTGCAATCGTTCCCCGCGGTGTCATGTGCGTTCTCATGTGCGTGTCGGCTGTGGGGAGACGGAGGACTGTGGCGCGGCAGAGCTCGGCGCGACAGAACGTGGCGCGACAGAACGCGCCACAGGCGCCACGGCGGCCGCCAGCGCATAGTGATGAAACGAACGGGCGGCGGTGAACACGCACGTGCCGAACAGGAGTGCCCCCGTCGCGACGTGTGCCGTCGCAATCTGGACTCCCTTTCCCGTCCAGACGGTCAGCGCGCCCAGAAGGATCTGCACGAGAACGAGCATGATCATCACGATGGCGGGCTCGCGCAGGCGCCTGTCGTCCCTGTGCGTCCTCAATACGTGAAAGCCGCACGCAAGAACGACAATCCCGGCGAGGAGTGCGCCCGCCCTGTGCGCGAAATGAATCCAGACCTGCGAAGCGACGACCGGCGGGAGATCATAGTCATCGAGCCGCTGTTCGTTGATCCATGACAGTCCCCCCGATCCCCCAGGGGGAACGAGACGGCCGTACGAGAGCGGAAAATCAGGTATCGCAAGTCCCGCATCGCTGTGGCGCATCCACGCGCCCAGGACAAGCTGGAGGAATACGGCGCCCGCGGCGGCGAGTATGAGCAGGCGCGTCTTCCCCGCCGCCGGAAGAGGTTCCGGAGCGCCCTCCATCCAAAGGCGGGACGTGACGAGCGCAAGAAACACCGTGAGCGAAAAGAACGACTGGGCAAGCGTTGCGTGCGCCACGGAGACAGGCGTCGGGAGCAGAAACAGCACCGTGAGCCCGCCGAGAACCCCCTGTGTGATAACGGCACCGAGGGCCGCGAATCCCAGGACTCTCACCCAACGCCGCTCGTCCGCGCGCCAGAGCCATAGTGCGAGTATTGTCGTGAGCAGTCCCACGAACGTCGCCACCATCCTGTGGCCGTGTTCATAGAATATCCCTCCCACCATGGGGGGCATCACCTGGCCGTAGGAGAGCGGCCAGTCGGGCACCGCAAGCCCCGAGCCGGTGCTCGTGACAAGCCCTCCCGCGATCACGAGACAGAACGTTGCGCACGCCGTGAAGAACGCGAACCTGTGCAGGGCCGGGTTATGCTTCGTTGTCACTGGGCGTTCTGTGCGTTCTGTAATTCCTGATCGGCGATCCAGGCCCTGTACTCATCCGGGGTCTGCACGGTGATGAACCCGCGCATACGGAAATGTCCCAGACCGCAGAGCTGGGCGCAGGCGATCTCCGTCGGCGTGTCGGGAGCCACTGTCACTTCTGCTATCCCGGCATCCCTGAGCGCCGGGAGGACGTCGTCCGTCAGCGATGACCCTTTCGCGAGAATCACCTGGCCGTCCTTCCCGGTGTAGTCGGCGAGCGTCACAAGCGAGGCGAGCTCCTCGGGGACGTGAGAGGAAGACACGGGAAATCTCCTCGCCATCACACGCTGGATGTCGGCGGTCGTCACCGTCGGCGTAAACCAGACGCGTATGCTCTGGCCGGGGATCGCGTCCTGCTTCACGCGGAAGAGGGGGAGATTGAGGCTGTGGATGACGTCCTTGGAGCTCAGGTGGATGATGACCGGCTTCCCGACCGGAAGATTGAGCTGGTTGATCGTCACGATATCGTCCTTGGCCGCGGGATCGTTCCTGTCAAGGCCGAGCGGGTTCTCGGGGGTGATGAGGCTGAGATCCGACTTTCCGAACCCGCCGTCGGGGCCCGGATAGTGAACGTTCCACGCGAACTGTTCAGCGACGATCCTGACAACCGTGGCGTCGGCCTCGGGCGGAATGTCGTTGACGCGCATCGACCAGAGAGGGATGGCGAACCCGATCAGGAGGACGGCCTCGATGACCGCGACGACCCCTTCGATGTAGCTTGAGGCGTGGTTGCGCACGCCGCGGTAATCCGCGGAGGCGTTCCTTCCCTTGCGGAACCGGAACAGCACATACACGAAATATGATCCCCATCCGATGAAAAGCACGAGCATCAGCCAGTGGACGAGTATGATCATCCTGTCGATGAGGGGGCCGCTCGCGGAAGCGTCAAACGGAAGACCGAGAAATTCACCCATGAGATTCAGCCTCCTGTCGTGTCGTGTTCTGCGCGTTCGCCCCGGGTGCGGCCTGTGCGAGGATCAACCGGGTGCGCCTGCGTATGCGGAGGAACATCGCGGCGAACGCCGCCAGGACGCCCCCCGTGACCCCGAGAAGGCTGAAGATCGCCGCCGTCATCCCCTGCGTCGAGCTGGAATCGGGGGCCCCGTAGCAGACCGGACACGCGCCGGCACGGGAGAGCGCGAAGACGGTGAAGGCGGCCAGAAACACGAAAATGCGGAACAGACCCCTCTTCATGCTGCACCCCATCCTTTCAGTTTTGTGCGGACCCTTATGCCATAGACCACCAGAGCGGAACCGAAGAGGATTGAGAGAATCCCCAGCACGAGGCTCCCTCCCTCCCCCCGCGACGCATACGCGTCTATCCCCCATGCCCCGAATCCGAACGCCAGGATCACCGAGGCGGCCACAAAGAGAAGGTGAAACGCTTTGAGCGACATGTCAGAGTCCCCTGTCTGCGAAGTGGGACACCGGGAGCACCATCAGCACGAGAAAAAGAACGACCGTCAGCGTCAGCGCCGCGACGATCACTTTTTTCTCGGAGATGAGGTGCATGAAATACGCCGCGACAAGGGACGCCTTGATTCCTGCGATGCAGAGCGCCACAACGATCGCGACCGGCGTGGCGAGGTGGAGCGTCGATAGTGTCACCGTGATAAGCGTGAGTGCCATGAGCGCAATAAACACCGTCACGTAAACCCGGACGTGTTTGCGGATGCTCTCGTCGACGGCAGTCTCCATGTGGACTCCTAGAGTAAGTAGAGGACGGGGAACAGGAATATCCAGACGAGATCCACGAAGTGCCAGTAGAGGCCGGCCACCTCGACGCGGTTAGTGAACCGCGCCGGGTCGGTCTTCCACATCCTGCTCCCGGGTCCCAGAAGATAGCTGTTGACGATGACTCCCCCCACGATGTGAAGCCCGTGAAGGCCGGTAAGCGTGAAGTAGATCGCCATGAACGTGCTCGCGCTCGGATACAGTCCGTGCTCGAACTTCGCGGCGTATTCGAATCCCTTGATGACGAGGAAGACGCACGCAAGGGCGATTGTTGCACCCATGTAGAGGCGGTACCGGCGGATGTTCTTCATCGCCAGCGACGCCCACGACATCACCATCGTGACGCTCGACGTGATGAGGACAACCGTATTGACGGTGGCAAGAGGGATGTTCAGGTGCTCGTACCCGTGGGGCCACGTCGTTGCGCCGACCCGGAGAAGGACGTACGAGGAAAAAAGCGCGCCGAAGAGCATGACCTCCGATGCAAGGAAGAGCCAGATCCCGAGCTTCGCGTTGTAGAGCCCGGTGTCGGGACGCGGTTCGACAGTATACGGTATTTCCATCGTTAGTGGACCTCGGCTTGTGTGTTCTGAGGGAGGAAGTCCCTGCCGTTTCCCGGCACGCTGTATTCGTACGGGCCCCTGTACACTTCCGGCAGCGGGGAGAAATTCCCGTGCGCCATCGGCGGAGAGGTCGTCGCGGCCCAGTCGAGCGTCGTGGCGTCCCAGTAATTGTCGGAGACCTTTTTTCCCTTCCGGATGCTCCAGAAGAAATTCACGATAAACGGTATTTGCGCGAGACCGAGGCACCAGGCACATACCGACATGAACACGTTCAGGTGCATGACGCCCTGGGCGTGCGAGTACATCGCCCCTCCGTCGTACAGCCGGCGCGAAACCCCGGCGAGCCCCTGGATGAACATCGGCATGAAGACGCCGTTGATAAATGCAAACGAGAGCCAGAAGTGGATCTTGCCCAGTGTGTCGTTCATCTTCCTCCCCGTCACCTTGGGAAACCAGTAATAGAGTCCCGCGAAGAGGGCGAAGAGCGTCCCGGGCGCCACGACATAGTGAAAGTGGCCGATCACGTAATAGGTGTCATGCAGGTGGATGTCGGCAGGGGCGAGTCCCAGCGGGAGGCCCGTCAATCCGCCGATCCCGAACATCGGGAGGAACGCCAGCGCGAAGAGCATGGGGGTCGTAAACCGGATCGACCCCCCCCAGAGCGACAGGAAGAGCGCCGTGAGGATGATGATCGAGGGGATCGAGATGATCATCGTCGTCGCCTGGAAGAAGGAGCTTATGACGGTCCCCATTCCCGTGAGAAACATGTGATGCGCCCATACGACAAACGACATGAAGCCGAGGAAGATCGTGGCATAGACCATGGACCGGTAGCCCCAGAGGGGCTTGCGCGTGTTGTTGGCGATGATTTCCGCCACGATCCCCATTGCCGGCAGTATCAGTACGTACACCTCGGGGTGCGCGAGAAACCAGAAGAGGTGCTGCCAGAGAAGCGGGTTCCCGCCGCCCGTGTTCGCCAGCGCCTGGCCGCTGACGACAAGCCCGCTCGGCATGAAGAAGCTCGTCCCCGCCAGACGGTCCATGAGCTGGAGAACGCCGGCGGCCTCGAGGGGAGGGAACGCCAGAAGGAGGAGGAACGACGTGACGAGCTGCGCCCAGACGAAAAACGGGAGCCGCATGAACGAGAGCCCCTTCGCCCTGAGCTGGAATATCGTCGTGATAAAGTTGACGGAGCCCAGGAGCGACGACGTGATCAGGCAGATCATCCCGAAGAGCCAGACTGTCTGCCCGACCGTCGCGATCACCGACAGGGGGGCGTACGAGGTCCATCCGGATGCCGCCGCGCCGCCGGGCATCAGGAAGCTCGAGAGCATCGTGACGCCGCCGACGAAGTAGATCCAGTAGCTCATCATGTTGAGCTTCGGAAACGCCATGTCGGGCGCGCCGATCTGCAGCGGCATCACGTAGTTCCCGAACGCACCCACCGCCAGGGGAACAACGCCAAGGAAGACCATGATCGTCCCGTGCATGGCGCCGAGCTGGTTGTAGAACTCGGGGAGCATGATCCCCTCGGGCGCCCTGGAGTCGCCGAAGAGTTTGCCGATGAAGGGGATCGCCTGGCCGGGATACGCAAGCTGCCAGCGCATGATCATCATCAGCGTGAATCCGAAAAGAAGAAAGAGCAGGGCGGTTATCGCGTACTGTATCCCGATCGTCTTGTGGTCCTGCGAGAAGACGTACGTGCGCCAGAATCCCTGCGGCGCATGCTGGTCCGTGTGGACCACCCCGTGTGCGCCCGGTGCGGCTTCACTCACGTGTCGTGTCCCTTTCCCCGTTGTGTGCGTGGTGTGCTCTTGTTGCCTGTTACTTCCCCGCAAACGCGAAGTCCGCGGTTGCCGCACCGCTTGCTGCGACCTTGACCTTCATCGTCTGCGTGCCGTACTTTTCGTGCCATGCCTCGATCGTGTAGTCGCCTGCCGGGAGATTCTTGAGCGTGAACGAGCCGTCGTCCCCTGTCACGGCGAAATACGGATGGCTGAAGACGCCGATGTACGCGCCCATCCACGTGTGCACCTCGCACTTCACCTTGAAGACCTCGGGCTTGTCGAACTTCTTCGTCAGCTTCATCCCCTTCATCGGCTGGGCGACGTTGAACTGGGCGTTCTCTTTTGACAGCGAATGGACATTGTGGAGCGTCGGGTCGCTGTTCACGACTTCAAGCTCCTGTCCCGTCTGGATGCCGAGGACGTGCGGCCAGTACTGACAACCCTTCTGATTGAACTCCACCTTAGTCGACGGCGGGCTGAACGTTTTTGCCCCGAGGCCCTCCTTGACGTAGATGAGGACGTTTTTCAGCGTCGAGTTCTTGTTGACAACGACCTCTTCCCCGGTGACCGGGGCCGTGTGCTGCTTCACGCACACCGGGTCGGCATTCATCATGATCCTCGCCATCTTCGGGGCGGTCCCTGAAAACGCCACCTTCCCCGTCACGTCACCCGCCGCGGACATACCCGCGCACGCGATGAGGAGTACCGCCACCGACAGGAATCTGAAATTCATATTGCTCCCTCCATGAAAAGTGTGAGTGAATGTATGTTGTTTTTCCCAACTCGTTGCCGGTGCCGGCGCTCAGCGCGCGCTCACCTGCGGGCGCGCAGGCTGCCCTATGCTTATGACGTAGTCGCGGATCGCGCTCATCTGTTTGTGCGCGTCGCCCCCCAGAACGTCGGACAGCGGCGACTGGCCGTCGGGGAAGAACGTGGGCATCCGCGTCCCTTCCTGAAGTTTGTTCGGATCCGCCAGCCATTCCACGATCCATTCCGGCTTGAGCCGGTCGCGCGCTTTCGTCAGGTTGGGCGCAAGATCGGACGTCGATGCCTCCCCCGGTTTCGGGGCTGCGTTCCCCGCAGGGTGGCACTTCAGGCACTGGAATTCCGTGAATATCGTTTTTCCGACCGGGAGAAGAGCCGGGTCGGGCTGATATGCCCTGTAGTCCCTCAGCTCGAGCTCCTGGTTGCTCAGGCGGAGGAAGTACTTCGTGAGCGCGGAGATCTCGTCGTCCGTCAGCGAAAACGTCGGCATCCTCGTCTTCAGCCATGGCCGGATCGTGTTCGGAGATCCGACGACAGAGGGGCTCCTGAGGAAATCGTGAAGCCACGGCTCCTGGACTTTCTTCCCCTCCCCGGTGATGATCGGGGGAAGGTATGCGGGGTCGTCGATGACGGCGGCGATGAATCTCCCCTCATTCTCAAGCTGGTGGCACTGCTGGCAGTTGTACTGGTATGCGATCCTCCGCCCCGCCTCGATCTGCTGCTCCTTCGCGTCAAAGGGCTGTACGTACCTTGGATCGGGCTGGTCCTTCGTCTCGGAGAGGAGAAAGAGCCTCAGCCGGGCGATCTCATCGTCACTGAAAGAGAATACCGGCATCTTCTGCGCGATCCGGTCCGTCTGGAATACCCGGGAATTCTTCAGCTTGTTCGACACCCAGTCGTGCCACGTATGGGGGACGTTCGTGTCGCCGAAATCCATCTCCTCGACGCGCTTGCGGCCGAAGTTGGAAAGGGAGACCGATACGCGGCTTTCCCTCTCCATCCCGGGAATCAGGTGGCACCCGCTGCATCCGTACTCCCTGATGAGCCCCTCCCCCCTCTTTGTCGCCGCCGGGGACGCAAGATCCAGCGTCTTCTCTTCAAGCACCCGGCCGTCCTTCATCGTCGAAAGGTACGCGGTGATGTCGCGCGCCTCGGCGTCCGTCAGCCGTAGATTCGGCATCTTCGTCGTGGGGTTGTAATGGCGCGGATTGCGCACCCAGTCGTAAATCCAGTCGGGCTTCACTTTGCTCCCGACGCGCGTCAGCTCCGGGGCGATGTCGTAGCTCGTCCCCCGGAGCGCGCGCACTTTCGTGTTGTCGCCGATCGCATGGCACGCAAGGCAGCCGACGGATTCCACGATCTCCTTCCCCTTCGAGGCGTTCCCCCCCGCAAATGCACCGCGGGCCATCGCGAAGGGAGCGCGCGACGAAACGCCGACAAGATAGGCGGTGATCGCCTCCGCCTGGTCATCCGTGAACCTGAAATTGGGCATCCGCGTGTGCGGGTTGTAGTCCTTCGGGTTCCGCACCCAGCGGAAGATCCACCCGGGGTTGGTCTTCTGCGCAATGCGGCCGAGCTCCGGGCCGATCCGCGGGAGGTCCGTGTATCCCTTGATCTCGTGGCATCCGAAGCATCCCGACTCGATGACAAGGCGGCGCGACGAAGAATAAACGGGGGCACCGTCAAGATGGCTCTCGTTCTCGTGGCACGTCGTGCATGACGCCCAGACGTCGATCCCCTTCAGCATCGGGTTCTCCCAGAAGGGATCCCCTCCCCCGTGTGCCGTCTCCGCGGTGAGCGCAGGTCCCTGTCCCCTGTGGCACGTCGTGCACCCCATGACCTCGGGTTTATGCAGTGCAAGGAGGGCGGGATCCGGGTGCTTCGTGAACGGCGGCGGGGCGCTGTCCATCACGTCCTCGTTCCAGCCCAGGTGGCATGTCTGGCACCTGTCGATGCGCGCCTTGGGATCGTTGAACGGGTTCTTGTCGTAATCCAGGAGCATCACCTGCCTGATTTCGATCTGCGCGCCCTCGGCCTTTTTCACCTTCGCATCCCACTTGTCGATTTTCTTCCGGAGATCGCTCAGCGCGTTCTGGTTCTTCCTTACCTCCAGACGGTACGTGTTCATCACGGCCAGGACCGAATCCCTCTCCTTTTCAAGCCCGGTGATGAGGGACTGGTGGGCCGCCATCTCCGCCTCGTTCTTCGCAAGGAGGTCCTTCGCCTTCGCATCCTCCGATCCCTCGTGCACGGACTTCTTGTAGAAATAATACGCCTCGTCCCCGCGGCTCTTGGCGAACTGGAATCGCCGGTTTTCCTTTGCGAGCGACTCCAGCACCCGGTCATACGCGGCGAGCGCCACCGTGTACGCGGGGGAGGACATCGAGTCCTGCGCCGCGTTCAGTTTCGCGCTCAGGTCGAGGTACGCGGAGGAATCAAAATCCGCCGCCGCTTTGTCCTCCTGTTCCTTCATCTTCCGCGCCGCAAGCTCCTGATATTCCCTCTGCACGTCCTTCCAGGGGCGGCGTGTGACGACCTCGTCGACGACCGCCCACATCGTTCCCAGGAACAGGAAGCCGGCGAAGATTATATAATAGATGCTGTAGTTGCGCTCCTCGATGGGGCGCGACGCGCGCTTCATGGACACGCCTCTCTCCTTCGGTTACACGTCAGATATTGAACCAGGGGGTGACGAGAATGTACTTGATATTCAGCGTCAGCCGGAGGATGATCTTGACCGGCAGGGCCGTCATGATCAGGAACAGGCCCGCAACGATGGAATAGCGGAGAGGCCCGAGCTTCCGCACCACGTCGCTCTTCCGCTTCCAGAGGTAAAACACGAATCCGAGGCTGAACCATGCGAGCACCGTCGCCGTGCCGATAGCCATCGCCGCAGGATTGAGCGAATCATCCACCCTCCTCGTCGGCACACCGAAGAGCTCCGACCAGTCCACGTTCGTCAGCGCCACGACACGGTGCGTGTCCCACTCCTCCCAGGGCATGAAGAGGTTCCACCCGGGACCCCGGAAAAACGTTCCGAGGACGATGAGCGAGACCCAGAGGACGAGAAAGCCGAAACAGAATGTGAGGATCGCAAAGCGCCGCTCCCTGAACGTATAGTAGCCGTTCCCCTTCGGGTTGACGTCGATGTAGGGAATCGCGCAGAGCCCGAGGATGATGAGCGAGGGGATCGTCACGCCCGCGATCCAGGGATCGAAATAGACGAGGATCTCCTGCAGCCCGAGGAAATACCACGGGGCCTTGGATGGATTGGGCGTGAGCGACGGATTTGCGGGTGCTTCGAGCGGCGCATTCAGCGTGATGGACCACACCGTCAGGAGCCCCATGACAAGAAGGGCGGCCAGGAACTCCACCTTGACAAGATACGGCCACACCTGCACCTTGTCGGAGAGCATCGCTTCGTCGGGAGATCCCTGTCTGTCGTTCCTCGCCGCCCGTGACATCGAATGCCAGGTGTAAAAAATCGTCAGTACAAGCATCAGCACGATCGGGACGTTGTCGGGCTTCGAAAGAATCGATATCAGGTGGTGCATAGTCGGTACGCGCGTCTGTGTATGTGCGTGGCGTCAGCTCTTCCTTGCATCGGTGTCGGGCCCGGAGATCCCGCCGTCCTTCCTGATGCGCCAGAAATGGACGATCATCAGCGTGGCACCAACAAGCGGAAGAAATATGCAGTGAAGCACGTAAAACCTGAGGAGCGTCGGCGGTCCGACCTGCGTCCCGCCCAGGAGGACGAACCGGACGTCGTTGTTGATTTTCATGCCGAGCTCCGGGCCGAATGGCCCCTCGCTTCCCAGGAATGGCGTCGCCCGGGCCATGTTTGTCCCCACGGTCACCGCCCAGATGGCAAGCTGGTCCCAGGGGAGCAGGTAGCCGGTGAAGCTCAGAAAGAGCGTCAGAGTCAGGAGGATCACGCCGACAACCCAGTTGAACTGGCGGGGCGCCTTATACGAACCGGTGAGGAACACACGGAACATGTGGAGCATGACAGTGATGACCATCGCATGCGCCGCCCACCGGTGCATGTTCCGCATCAGAGGACCGAACGCGACGTCATTCATCAGGTATTTCATGTCGTCGTACGCGTACTCGGCCGCCGGACGGTAATAAAACATCAGGATGACACCTGTGACCGTGAGAACAATGAAAAGGAGAAAAGTGATCCCTCCCATCCCCCACGTGAACCCGATATTTGTCGCGTGGCGCGTAATCCTGACGGGATGAAGATGGAGGAACACATTGTCGACGATCTGGAGCGCCCGGTTCCGCTGTGTGTCCTGATAGTTGTGGCGGAAAACCGATTTATAGACATCCGTTTTCTGCATTTTTTCGCGCAACGTATCGAATATGCCGAGCATCGGGCGGGTATCCTCCTCGTCTAGCCGTTGTATTTCAGGAATGCACCGGGTTTCGACCACTCTCCTTTTTCGTACAGGAACTTCGTGTTGCGGTCAACGAGGATCTGGCCGTCGTCATCAAGCGTGATCCTGAGACGCTCCAGGGGGCGGGGCGTTGGGCCCTCGAAGTTAACTCCGTCCTTGTGGTACCCGCTCCCGTGGCAAGGACACTTGAATTTGTTCTCGGCCGGGAGCCAGCGGGGGGTGCATCCGAGGTGCGTGCAGATTGCAGAGAGCGCATAAAACCCATCGGCTTCCCTGACGATCCAGACCCGGAAGTCGTCCTTGTACTTCTCGTTCACCTCGCCGACGACATAATCGTCCGGGAATCCAGCCTTGAACGCTGCGGGAGGCTCATACAGCACGCGCGGAACCATCAGGCGGAGCGCGCCGATCGTGGCCGTGCCTATGAATGTGAAAACCGCGAACCATCCGGCGACGTTCAGGAAGCTCTTCCTGTTCATCCGCCAGATTCCCCTGTCGTCTTCCGGCGGCTTGTCCTGCCTGGGCTTTCTCACTTCCGGGACGGGGGCCTTCGGCGCCGCGGGGGCGGCCGGGGGAGAAACTACGGGGGGTTGATCGTTGATATTCAGATCATCAGACATGGGCAAACCTCAACGAATGGGCGGACGCGAGCAGCCGGTCACGGGTCGTCGAACGAAATTTCGCTGGATCTGTCAGGAGAGAAAAATAGCAAAGGGGGCTGCGAGTAATGCGGGCGGCGCGCGCGAGGAGGGACTGGAGAATAAAGAACGGTACAGAATGAAACATTGAATCAGACAGAGTCAAAAGTTCAAGATTCCGGCGCCGCAGGAGCATATGCCAATGAAACAGTAAGGGAATGTACGAAAGCCAAATCGAAAAGTCAACAGATAATCCCGCCATCTTCATGGAGAGTCTCTGAAATTCCGATAAGTGTAAAGATTTTCAACGCCGTTTGCTTCTCCTGTGTCAATCAGGTATATTTGAACCCGATTTCATGCCAGACACGACAATCCCGGAACGCGCTAATGATGGAATGGCTCGACTACAGACAACTCCCCGCTGCCGCGGGCGGATTCTCGGACCTTTTCCTTGACTATCTGTACGACTTCGAGAAGGTGCGCGCATTCTTTCCATCTGATTTCCGTGAGACCTCATCGTTCGAAACCGTCATCAGCCGCATCGACGCCGCGGCAACCGACAGGAGCGTTCTTCACGATGTTCTGGCCGCACAGAATTCCACGGGCGGCGAGTCACCGCACACGGAGGAGAACATACGGCTCATCGGCAAGGCCGGAACGTACGCTGTTGTGACCGGACAGCAGGTCGGCCTTTTCGGCGGACCGCTCTACACGCTCTACAAAGCGATAACCGCTGTCTTGTTGGCACAAAAACTCTCCATGAAGTTCCCGGGGAAGAACTTTGTTCCGGTCTTCTGGATAGAGGGAGAAGACCACGACTTTCAGGAGATGAACCACATTTCCGTCCTTGACGGGGAAAACGCGCCCGTCAGGATCGAATACCTCCCGGGAGGAGTCATGCCCGAGAGGAACGTCGGCGCGGTAGGGGAGCTTGTCTTTGATGAGACGCTGGGAGGGACGATCGACAGGCTGGAAGCGGCGCTTGGCCGGAGCGAATACACCCCGGCACTCATCGCCTCACTCAGGGAATGTTATGCACCGGGAGTTACATTTAACAGAGCGTTCCAAGCTTGGATGAACAGGCTCCTCCCGGGCGCCGGCCTTGTGTTTATTTCCCCCAACGAACCCCGGCTAAAAAAACTCCTCTCCCCCCTCTTTGCCAGGGAGATCCTGGAGTTCCCCAGAATTTCTCAGATGGTAATCACGCGAAGTGCCGAGCTGGAAAGAAGATATCATGCCCAGGTAAAGCCAAAATCAATCAACCTTTTCCTGTTTCACAAAGGGGGACGCTACCTGATTGAGCCGCGGGAGACTGATTTCAGCCTCAAAGGAACACGGGCATTCTTCACGAAAGAACAGCTCCTGGAGATCGCAGAACGGACGCCGGAGCAGATGAGCCCCAACGTCGTGCTCCGCCCCCTCTGTCAGGACATGCTCCTTCCCACCGTCGCATACGTCGGAGGACCCTCGGAAATCGCCTATCATGGGCAGCTCCAGCCCGTGTACGAGGAGCTCGGGATCCCCCAGCCCGTCATTTACCCCCGGGCGAGCGTTTCTCTCGTCCAGACCGGCCTTCTCCGGGCGATGGAGAAGTACGGTCTCGAATTGAACGAGTTCCTGGGGGATACGGGAAAGGTCACCGCGAAGGTCGTTGAGCAGATATCGGAGATAAAGCTGGACGGGCTCTTTGCGGGCGCGTCGAAAAACATGCACGACGCGCTTGCAGAGCTGAAGTTCGGACTGAACGAGGTCGATCCCACGCTCCTCGGCGCGTTGGAGAACGTCGCATCAAAGATCGACGTCAATATCGGCGTTCTGAGAGAGAAGGCGGTCGCGGCACAGAAGAGGCGGAATGAGACTGCTGTGCGGCAGATTGAGAAGGCGGCATCGGGGCTCCTCCCGTCGGGGAGCCTTCAGGAGAGAGAACTTTCCCCCGTGTATTATATGAACAAGTACGGGATGGGGCTCGGCACGTGGCTCATGGACAGGATCGATGTCGCCGGGTTCAGGCACCAGATACTCCAGCCATAGAGGGCGCGGGGGGACAAGTCCCCCCACCGCAGTCTTCACAGACCGGACACACCCCCCCCTTGAAAAACAGGGCTAGTGCGCCGGCTCTTTGTCGGGCACCGGGCGAATCCAGTCCCCGAAATTGATGAGTTCCTCCATCCTGCACGACCAGACAAGCTTGTCGTCATAGACCGTGATGTCCGGACAGCCATCGCACATGCTCAGGGCGCCCGAAGGCATCATGTCGGCCGGTTGTATGATCATCACGGACTGCATGTGGAGCGACTGGAACGCCTTCAGGGGCGACCGCACAACATCACGGAGGTACGCTCCGCTCGTCCGCCGAAGTCCGGAATCCAGGCCGGAGAGCGCAAGCATTGATTTTGCCCGACCCAGAACGCGGGGATGTGTGTATGCGAGATACGAACCCTTCGTCAGATGATGAAGCGACTGAGACATTTCCATGAGCTTGGGGCCTGCATACCCGTAAATCTTCTCTTTCGTCCCGATGCGGAGCGTGACAAGCCACTTGAAGTGATCCGGCCGTTCGGTGCCGTTGAGGTAGGCGCAGGGCTGGAATCCGGGGTTTGTCTTCCGGATCTCGTCGATGATATCGTTGGACATGATCGAGATCTTCCTGTCCTCGTCGATCGCATAGGCGATCGGCGTCATGTCGATCTCGCTCCCCCCCACCATGTACTTAAATCCCTTCTTGATCGGCGCCGCCCGGTACGCGATAAACACGAGGATGTGGACGATGTCAATGTGCTCCCGTCCCCAGGCGAGTATTGCCGGGACGTCCTTCAGCGTGTTCTCATAGACCGTGGCGTTGAACGCGCATGAGATGCCCCCCGCGTCAGCGAGCATCCTCGCGTACGTCAGCCTCAGCTCATTGAGCTCGATCTCCGTCTTTCCTTTCATGTGGGGGCGGTTCTGCCCGCTGTCAATGTGGAAGGTGAACCCCTTGACCCCCGCCTTTTTCAACTTGCGCAGCTTTTCCGGAGTCAGGAGAAGTCCGTTCGTATTGATGATCGGCTTGTCTCCGTTCGCGGCGACCATCGCCACGATCTCCTCGATCTGCGGATGCATGAGGGGATCTCCCCCGGCGATCGACACGCCGTCGGTCTTTCGCAGCCGTTTGAACGTCTCGAGCTCTTTCCGCACCTGCTCCAGCGACTTGTGGCCGTCCGTCTCGTTCTTCCTGTAGCAGCCGTCGCAGGCGAGATTGCATTGGCTCGTGGGCTCCAGCCAGCTGATGGCGTTGTCGGGGAGCGTCCAGGGGAGCCGGTACATTTCGTTATGATTCAGTGCTGCATCCATATGGTCTCCGGAGGATGTTCACGGCGGTTCGTGTAGCCGAATGAAAAAAAACAGCCCGTCCACGGAATCACGGTGAACGGGCAATGCAATGAACGTTTGTGACGAAGGCGCTCCCGGACTGGAAGCACAGAAGTATAATCTACACAATCCCGCGACTTATGCAAGCCGCCCCGGGAGTAAGCATTCCGGGAAGAACGCCCTGTGGAGCGCCCGCGCCGTCCGCTGTATGTCCTTCCCGTCGACGACGAACGTGACGTTGATCTCGGATGCGCCGAGCGAAATCATGCTCACGGGGATATCCCCCTCATCAAGTGCCGCGAAAACGCTCGTCACGGCCCCCCGCGTCTTTTTCAGGCGTTCGCCAACAACGCAGAAAATGGCCTTGTCGTGCTCCTCCTCGACCTCCGCGATCTTCTTCAGCTCTTCCGCAATCGCGTCGAGATGGACACGCGAGTCGACGGTGAGCGAGAGGCTCACCTCGGAGGTTGCAATGACGTCCACGCTCGTGCCGTGGGATGCGAACACCTCGAAGACGCGCGCGAGGAACCCGTGCATCATCAGCATGCGGGTCGAGGTGATCGTGATGAGCGAGATCCCCTCCTTGTAGGCGATCGACTTGACCACGGGCCCCCCGTTGTCCGCTCCATGGGAAACGATCACGGTCCCGGGCACGTCCGGCCTCTTCGAATTGAGAACGCGGACGGGAATGTCTTTCTGCACCGCGGGGAGTATCGTCGCAGGATGGAGCACGCGTGCGCCGAAGTACGCGAGCTCCGCCGCCTCGCGGAACGTCATTTCCTCGATGACGAGCGCCTCCGGGATCACGGACGGGTCGGACGTCATCACGCCGTCGACGTCGGTCCAGATCTGTATCTCCTCAGCGTCGAGCGCCGCGCCGAATATCGCCGCTGAATAATCTGACCCTCCCCTCCCTATTGTCGTCGCAATCCGGTCCGCCGTGGCCCCGATAAACCCCTGGGTCACAACAACCTGGCCGCTGTCAAGCCGCGGTCCGATCACCTCCCGCGACCTCCGGTTGACTTCCGCAAACAGCGGAACCGCCCGTGTGAATTCGGCGTTCGTGATCATCACCTCCTGCGCGTTGACGAGAACGCAGGGTATCCCCTCCTGTTTCATGTGATGGTACAGCAACAGCGTGGAAAGGCGCTCCCCGAACCCCGCAAACGTATCGAGCGACCTGTCCGTAAGCTCGCCGAGGATCGCTATGCTCTTGACAAGATCGCGGAGCTCGTCCATGAGCGCATCGACCTGCGACTGGACGGTGAAGAGGACCTCTCCCGCGAAAAGCTCATGCGCGATCTTCCGGTGACGCAAGCGCAGCTCCTCCAGGCGGTCCAGAGCTTTCTCCTTTCCGGCTTCGCGGGCGCCCCGCGCAAGCGCCAGAAGCGCGTTCGTCACGCCTGCGCAGGCAGATGCAACGACGAGAGGCCGCCGCACGAGGTTTTTCCGGACGATCGCAGATACGTTCCGCATCGCGTGAGCGTCTTCGACCGAAGTCCCCCCGAATTTCATGACGATCATCGGATCCTCCCTTTCGGCACTGTGTTCCAGAGCCGGGACATCAACCAGGCGCCGGCCAGCGCAAACGGAATCGGCGCCCAGTGCCAGGCCTCCCATCCCCAGCGCGTCGTGACGTATCCGACCCCCATCCCCACAAACGCCCCGGCAAGATACTGCATGCCGTCGAACATCCCCGCCGCGGTCGCTGCCGCTTTCTTCCCGCCGAAATCCATCGACGCCGCACCGCCGATCATCCCGTGGGCACCGTTGACGCAGAATGACAGTGCAACAAGGCAGCATGCGGCGGCCATGGGCCCGAGCCCGATCATGTCGGAAAGCCCGAACAGCGCCAGGACGAACGCCATCCCCAGAAAGCCGAAGAGAATCACCGGGGCTCTCCTCCCCGCAAAGGTGCGGTCTGACGTGATCCCAAAAATGAATCCCCCCGCAATCCCGGCGAGAGCGATCCCCCATGTTGCCACAATATACGGCGCATAGGTGGCAAACGACGCCGAACGTGCGCCGTGAAAGTCCACAAAGTACTTCGGCCACCAGGCGTCGACGACGCTCCGGCGCACGAACCCGATCATCATGGACCCCAGCGCGATCGTCCATGTCACGCGTGAGGCGAACACCCTGGCGAGCACGTACCGGAGGGACGAAGGAGACGCGTCGTCCTCCTCCCCGTCACCGGTCTCGAACCCCGAGAACCCCGCGTCGGCAGGGGAATTCTCCATGCAGACGTAGTTGACGCCGAGGAAAAGGGCGACAAACGCGCCGGGGATCCAGAATGCATACTGCCAGGGCAGAAAGAGGAGAACGAGCGGGACCCCCTGAAACGCGAGGAGGAGTCCCATCCGTATCAGAACCCCGAATATCCCGGAGAACGTCCCCCGCTCGCGCACGTGAAACCACTGCGCGTTGACTTTAACGATCGAGAGTGCGCCGAACGACTGGAAGTACCCGTTGAGGCCCCAGACGATCGCCATCAGCGTCAGTATCCCTCCCCCGGACAACCCGAACGTAAAGGCCGCAGGAGCGATGACGTGCCGCGACGGGCCGGTCCCCTCCCAGACGGCGGGGCTGACGACCGCGAGCGCGGCAAGGCCGAAGAGCATATTCGCGACAACGACGCCTGCTGCACCGAAGAGGAACGCTTTCTTCCCGCCGATCCGGTCGGCAAGCGGGCCGTTGAGGACCACAGAAAGGCCGTAAACCAGCGGCATCACGGTCTCGAAAACGCCGAGATCGGTGTTCTTCCATCCGAACACGTCGGCGAGGATCGGCGCGACAGCGGTGTAATTATACCGCGTCGCGTAAAAGAACGCGTAGAGAAACCCCAGCGACATCCAGTTGACGACCCGCCGCCGGCGGAAGCCTTTGCCGGGATACATAATGCCTCCGGCGGAGGTTTCCGGCTCTGCGTTCGCCGCACCGTCTTCCCGGACAATCATCGGTTCCCCGGGCGCCCGAGGGCCCAGAGCTTTTCCGTCACGCGCTCGAGCTCAGTCCCGATCCGGGCCGGATCACCCGTTTTTTCCGGCTCGTTTTCAAATACCGCATACGGGACCCTGTAGTCCTTCACGCTGATGTACGACGGATCGCGCGCAGCGATCTCCTCCCAGTCGTTCGTCCTGTAGTAGTATTCCATCTTTTCGTCGGGGAGTGAGTGGTAAAGGATGGAATGTTCCTCCCCCTTGCGCGCCCGGGCACGGTTCTTCCTGACGGATTCCTGGTAGGAAACTCTGATGTACACAAGGGCCGCGCGGGAAAGGATGTCCGGGTGAAGGCAATCAAGCGCGTGGGCAATCCCGCGCTCGCCTCCCCGGGCGAACTCGATCAGCGTCGTCTTCCCGTCGTGATACGCGGGATCGCGGGCGATCTTCTTCCTGTATTCGAGATTGATCCGCTCGAGATAAAGGTCCCAGATAAAGTCGTCCCGGAACCAGTATTTCTCGTCCGTCCAGAGCCTCGGGCGTCCGTGCTGCGTGAGCATGTCGTCGACCTCGAATGTCTCCCAAACGTAGAGAAAATCGTCAAGCTCTTCGAACTCGCCGATCCTGAATCTCCCGAGCCGCTCCGCCGGGGGGGTGGATTTCAGGAAGGCGATCACCTCCGACTTTCCTGCCGCCGGCCGGCCCGTGAGTATGAGGACGGGAAAATTGAGCGGGTTCATTGTCGGCTCCGAAAATTGTCAGTGCACCTGTTCGATAATGTCTGTGACTCCCGCAACGATCTCCTTCCGCTCGCGCACGATTTTTTCGACGGCATCGAATACCGTCTTTTGCAGGGAGATGCTGTTCTGTATCTCCTCCCCCAGATACTTTTTCCCGTCCCCGACGAAGAAATCGCTCGCCGCGCAGGCGTAGGAACGGCTCAGGTCAAGCGGTTTTCCCCCGACCTCGATCGACGTGAAGACAACGCCCCCGTCCGGGGACTTCTTCCAGCGCCCGGACATCCCGGCGATCTGTATGCCCGGCCTCTTCTCGATGTTGTACACCATGATATTCCTGAGCTGCTCGCCCGTCACTTGAAACGTGGTGAGGATGTTCCTGAACGGGATGACCTCGAACAGCGTCTTCTTCGAGACGGGCCCCTCCGGGACGTCGCGGCGGATCCCCCCGTTGTTCATGAACCCCACCTCCGCCCCGGCCGCCTCGCGCTGTGCGTCCGCAAGAAATGTCCCGATCGCGCTCTGCCGGGATTCGCTCCGGGTCCAGTTTCCCCTGAGCGTGAATATCACCCTGTCATACTCCCTGTCGATCTCCTTCTGCATGGAATCCGCGATCGCCGAGACGCCCGAGCCCGGACGGTTTCCCTGCGCCCAGAGGGGAATGAGGTTGCCGTCGTACTTCGTGATACGCCCCCCTTCGACGGTGATGTCAAGTTCCCCCAGATTTTCCGCATTCGATCCCGTCTGCACGATGAGGACGCCGTCGACCACCTTCGGATGACGGAGACGCGTGTGCGAGTGTCCGCCGACGATGAGCGCCAGCCCGTGCACCCCGGCGGCGAGCTGCGCATCCGCGTCCACCCCCTGGTGCGTAAGCGCGATGACGATGTCCGTGCGCGGCGCGATCTCATCGACGAATTTCTGCGCCGTCTCCACGGGAGAGAGGACCCTGATCCCGGTCAGGTTGTTCTGGTTCACCAGTTCGTAGAGCTCCTGCGAGATCAGTCCGATGACGCCGATCCTGAGCCCTCCCCGTTCCAGGATGACGTACGGGACGTTTCCGACCGGATACCCCCCCGCCGTGTCGACGAGATTCGCACAGACCGTCGGGTAATCGGCAATGCGGACGAGCGCCCGCAGGTTGTCCTGCGAAACGTCAAAGTCGTGGTTCCCCGGACACCACGCGTCGTATCCTATCGAATCCAGCATAGCAAAGAGGGCGCCTCCGAACGCCCCGCCGAACCGGCGATCGGTAATCGGATTGCCCGTCATCACGTCGCCGGCGTCGAGCATCAGCGTGGCGCGTTTCGAGGCGCGCACGCTGTCGGCGATGAACTTGAGCTCTGCAAGCCCCCCTATAAGCGGCGGCGGGGATTCTTTCACCCAGTACGCTTCGTGAGGCATGAATGACGCGTGGATGTCGTTCGTATGGAGTATCGTGAGCGTCTTTTCCTGGGAAGGGGCTTCCGCGGCAGCCAGTGCCAGGAGGAGAACGAGGAAGGAGAACGGTCTTCTGAGAAGGGGGTGCATGCGCGTTCCGTTGTTGTGCGATGGAGAGGAATATACAAAGAATGCGTGAATTCCCAAACCGGCGCGCGAACGGAGGATTCCGGAACTCCGAGCCTTGGATATTGGCCGGGGGATTTGTATTTTTGCGGTATCAACGGCACACGACATATCATGATCGCACTCGAAAGCCTCACACTCAAAAGCATACTCAGGCAGAGCGCCCGGCGGTTCAGGGACAAGATCGCATTCTCTACGGTCGACGGGGATTCCATGACGTTCGGTCGCTTCGGCGAGCGGGTCGAAGAACTTTCGCGTGTTCTTCATGACCGGGGAATCATCCCGGGCGACCGGGTCGCCATCCTCTCGGAGAACAGGCCGAACTGGGGCGTCGCCTTCTTCGCCGTCACCACGATGGGGGCGATCGCCGTTCCGATCCTCCCTGACTTCCATCCGAATGAGATCCAGCACATACTCAGGCACTCGGAGTCGAAGGCGCTCTTCGTCTCGAGAAAACTCCTCGGCACGCTTGAAGAGAAGGAATTCACGCACCTGACAACGCGGATATTGCTTGACGACCTGTCGCCCGTCCCCCCCGACGCGACGCCCGACCGGATTCGGCAGATCGTGGACCAGGGGAGCAGGGAACTCGCGAGGCTCAAGGGGGCGGCGATGCGCGTGACAGGAAGGATCTCACCTGATGTCCGCGAAGAGGACGTCGCCTCCATCATCTACACGTCGGGGACGACCGGACACTCCAAAGGGGTGATGCTCACGCACAGAAACCTCGTCTCCGACGCGCTCGCAACATCGGTGCTCGTGGACGTGACCGAGGAGGACACGTTCCTGTCGATACTCCCCCTCTCCCACTCCTATGAATGCACGCTCGGCATGATTGCGCCGTTCATGCTGGGGTCCACGGTGTTCTACCTCGACAAGCCGCCGTCGGCCGGCGTCCTCATGCCGGCAATGGCGAAGGTCCGGCCGACCGTGATGCTCTCCGTCCCCCTCGTCATCGAGAAGATCTTCAAAGGGAGGATACACCCGAAGCTGACCGGAAATCCGGTCGTGCGCGGATTGTACGGAATTCCCTTCTTCCGCAAACGGCTTCACGTGGCCGCCGGAAGGAAGCTCCTTGCCTCGTTCGGCGGACGGCTGAGGATGTTCACGATCGGAGGGGCGCCGCTTTCGCCGGACGTCGAGCTCTTTTTGCGGGAGGCCGGCTTCCCGTACGCGATCGGCTACGGGCTGACGGAAACCTCGCCGCTCGTCGCCGGATCGCCTCCCGCGTCGACGAAATTCCGGTCGACCGGTTTTCCCGTCTCCGGCGCCCGCATCATGATCGACAGGCCGGATCCGGCGACGGGAGAAGGAGAGATCCTCGTCAAGGGCCCGATGGTGATGAAGGGGTATTTCAAAGATCCGGGAAGGACTGCGGAAGCCATGACGCCCGACGGATGGTTCCGCACGGGAGACCTCGGCATGTTCGACAGGAGCGGATACCTCTACATCAAGGGGAGGCTCAAGAATCTGATTCTCGGACCGAGCGGGAAAAACATCTATCCGGAGGAAATCGAATCGACGATAAACGAGTTTGACATCGTCGTCGAGTCGCTTGTCTTTCAGGAGGAGAACCAGCTCGCGGCCCGCGTCCACCTCAACTACGAGGAGCTCGACAAGTTGTTCTCCCGCGTGCAGCTCACGGAATCGCAGATCAGGGAGAGAATGCGCACCCTGCTTGATGACCTCCGCCGGCAGATCAACGCCAGGCTTGCGTCGTTTTCGAGGATTCAGAAGCTTGTCGAGCAGCGGGAGCCGTTCGAAAAGACGCCGACGCAGAAAATCAAGCGCCATCTGTACGTCTGAGTATCTGCGGTGATCACCGGAAGTCCGGACCGGCGAGAAGCTCCCTGATCTTCAGGAGCCGGGGCCGGTCGATCCCGGTCCGCACGGGGAGCGCCGCAGCCGCCTCCAGCGCCTGCCGCGCCTCCTCCTTCCGCCCCATGTCGATGTAGAGGATGCCGAGTTCGTACCGGTGGCGCATGATGTCCGGGGCTATCGCGATCGATTTCTTCAGCGCTGACTCGGCTTCCTCGTAACCCCCGCGAGGGACCGATCCGACGAACACGGATGCAAGCGCCCGCTCGAGCCACCCGATGTTCCCCAGAGCCCTGTAAAACGATCCAAGGATCGACCACGCGGCATCGTCCCCGGGGTCGAGCTCCGTGGCGCGCAGCGCCTCGCGCATCAACTCCCGTGAAATGGCAAGTTTCCGTTCCGTCCCCGCATCGAGCGCGATATAGCCGAGCGCCCCGGCAAGCCAGGTGTGTCCCTCCGCACGCGTCGAATCTGCGGCGATGCACCGCCTGGCGTATTTTTCGCCGTCGGCGAGGACCCTTGCGCGCACATCCCCTTCCGATATTTCCGCTTCGCAGACGCAGGCCCGCGCAACCCGCCAGAGCGCACCCGTGTCACCGGGATTTCCGGTCAGGGCTTCTTCATAGAGTGCAATTGCCCCCGGGTAGTCTATCCGCGCAAACGCCTCGTCTCCGGAGCGGATCAAGCCGGCACCGTCGCCCGCCGCCCCCCCCCAGGGGAGAACCGGGAGGAGAGCGGAGAGGAGAATGCCGGCGTGCTGGATCATGCTTTCCCGGCCTGCGTTTTCAGAAGGTCCCGGATCTCGGTCAGGAGAACTACGTCCGCGGGAGGAGGCGCCGGCTCCGCCGGCGCCGATTCCTTCCTCCGCTTCAGCGCGTTGATCCCTTTGATGAGAAGGAACACCGCGAACGCGATAATCGCAAAATCGAACCATGTCTGTATGAACGCACCGTACCGGAGCGAAACCGGGGCGCTCCCGAGAAGGGGCGCTTTCAGCGTCGCCGACAGATCGCGGAAATCCACCCCGCCGATAAGCAGGCCGAGGGGGGGCATGATCACATCGCCCACGAGTGATGATACGATCTTGCCGAATGCGCCGCCGATGATGATACCGACGGCCAGATCGACGACGTTTCCTTTTACGGCAAACTCCTTGAATTCTTTCACGACACTCATTGTTGTCTCCGATGGATGTGTGGTGGTGGGTGTGAAGCGCGCAATTCTCAGAAAAGCGTATAGGTCAGTCCCAGCGAGAGCGCCTGCTTCATCTGCGTTCTCGCCGAGACGTTGACGTCGTTGATCAGGTTAAACGTCAGCCCCGTCGAGATGTACTTGTTGACCTTCGCCACGATCGAGTAGTCGTTCCGCACGACGATCCGGTCCATGGTTTGAAACGGTGCGAAGAGCTCGAGCCGCCCCACGAGCTGTATGTTCTCCGCGACGTTCGCATTCAGCTCGCTGACAGACTCCAGCCCCCCTCTCGTCCAGACTTTGTGAACGGTGTTCGTCGTCAGGTCCGTCGCATACTGATTGAACTGCGACGTCACAATTTCCCGGACCTCGGCCCCCACGCGTGTCGTAAGCCAGGAAGCGGGCCTGTACTCGAGGCCGGCGCTCTGCGTCACGTATGCAGGGTCGAATATTTTCGACACCTGAGTCTCCGGCACAGAGCTGTAATTGTACCCGGGTCCGAACTGCGACCGGAAAGTCAACGCGACGTAGGGGCTGACGGACCCGCCTGTCCTCAGGATGAGGAGACTCTCGAGGTAAATATCGTCGTCTGTTTTCCGGAGACCCTGGTCGCCGAGGCGTGCCTGGCCGAATGCAAGATGGTAATTGTTCGTCCAGACCGTCTGTTCGGACGTGAGGACCGACGATCCCTGAAGCGCGACCGAATACGCAAGCGTGTTCGAACCTCCCGCCACCCAGTCCTTGAACGAGACCTGCGTCAGGTTCAGGGCCGCGGAGGCCGTGTGGACCCATCCGTAGTGTTTTGACGTGTCCGAGGCCGCTTTGGCCGATTGCTCGAGGTATCGTTTTTCGCGATCGATCTCCTCCTGCGACTTTTGCTGGGCGAGAGCCCCCGCAAGGGGGATGACAAGAAAGAGGACAAGGCGCGCATATTTCATTTTCATCTCGTGTGTTGTTCCGGGTAGGTGTTTGCGAGTCACATAAGAAAACAAATTCCGGAAAACATGCAACGTCCGGACCCGCCGCTCTCTGCCGAGTCTTACCTTCGGACAAAGAGTGCGCTGTCCGGCACGGGGCATTTCCCGAACCCCGGCCCGCTCCAGGAGACTTCGAGTCCCGACCCCCCGGTTTTGTTGAAATACGCTATGCGAAGAGCGTGAAGTCCGGCCTCGAGCGCGACGGCCCCCTGCTTCTCCGTCATGCCGTGGAGCCCGTCATTCTCCACGACAGCCCTGTCATCCACGAAGAGCCTGCTGCCGTCATCCGAATCCGTGAAGAACGAGTAAATCCCGCGCACAGGAACGGCAATGAATCCTTCGAAAAGGAAACCGTAATTCTCAGGCCGTGTGGAGGATATCCCGACGTTTCTGAGGCGCCCCTCTTTCACCGGGACCAGTCTTCCGAAGTCCGGAATCGTATCCCACTCGCCCTGGTAATACCTGAACGCAACCCCGGGCGCAAGCCCCTCCACACTGCGCGGAGGGAGCGGGGCCACCTTTGTGAAACTGGCACGCGAAACGGGACTGACGGGCTTCCCATCCCGGAATCCCCGGGCGCTCACCGTCCCGCTTTCCGTGAGTGTCAGATCCCCCCCGGCAAGCGGGGACCCGGCGGCGGGGTCCGATCCGTCTGTGGTGTATCTGACATCGCTGTTGCGCATTTCCGGCGTTATCGTGAAGGGAAGGCGGTCGATGAATATGCTTCCGGCAGCACTGATGAGAGGAGGGTTGCCGATGTCGGGTGAACCCTCGATCTCCAGCGCGACCACGGGGTCGCAGGAGTCCGGAGGGGTGTGAGGAAGAGAGACGACGAGCGCGTCCTCGCTTCTTCCGAGCGGGAGCGGTCCGCCGGCGCCGCCCAGAATGTACGCCCTGCGTGGTTCGCTCAGCAATCCGGGGACTGCGAGCTTTCCGCCTGCGGGCCAATCGAAAACGTGAAGATAGAGGGTTGTGCCGGACGTCGTCCGGCGCACCGTGCAGCGTCCCCAGGTGAGTGCTCTGAAGGGACTCGCCGTCGTCCCCGTGATCGATCCGCCGCTTTTTTCCATCCATGCCCCCAGGGCCCTCAGCCTGTCGATGCACGGGGCGGGGAACACCCCGTCGGCCGTCGGTCCGATGTTCAGGAGGAAGTTCCCCCCCTTTGATGCGACATCCGCAAGAGTGCGGATCAGCTCTTTCGACGATTTCCAGTTCGTGTCGCGGCTGTTGTATCCCCAGTGATCATTCATCGTCATGCATGTTTCCCAGTCGACGCCGCCGAGACCTGTAGGCGGAACCTCCTGTTCGGGCGTTCCGAAGTCCCCCGAGAACTCCCCCTCCTTCGTGAAACCCTCCATGCCCGACCTGCCGGCGCCCACCCTGTTGTTGATGATGATCCCCGGCTGGAGCGAGCGGACGTAGTCGTACAGATCCCGCCCCTCCGTCGTGTTCCATGTCGACTCCCACTCTCCGTCGAACCACAGGACCCCGATCGGACCGTACTCGGTCAGGAGTTCCTTCAACTCCGCCTTCATATACCGGATGTAGCGGCGGAAATCGGCGCCGGAATCGGGGCGGTCGGTCTCCCACGCCCGGCGGGGGAGGTAATCAGGGTGATGCCAGTCCATTATCGAATAGTACCAGCAGATCTTCATCCCCTGCTTCCTGCACGCCCCGGCCAGCGCCTTCATGACGTCCCTGTGAAACGGAGTTGCCATGACGTTGAACTCCGTTTCTTTCGTCCCGAAGAGGCAGAATCCGTCATGGTGTTTCGTCGTGATGACGATATATTTCATTCCGGCATCCTTCGCCATCCTCACCCATTCATCCGGATCGAACCTGCCCGGGTTGAACCGCGCGACGAATTTTTCGTACTCGTTCACAGGTATCTTTGCGTTCTCCCGTATCCACTCCCCGTAGTCCGTTCTCCCCCCCCACTCCCCGGCCGGAACAGCGTAGAGCCCCCAGTGAATGAAGAGTCCGAACCTGGCTTCCCTCCACCACTGCATCCTGGCGTCACGGTCGGCGGCACTCTCGTTTCCGGGTCCGGCCAGCGCACGCCCGGCGAAAAGGACAACAAGACAGAACAGGATCTGCTTCATGTGCGTCTCCAGTGTAGGTGCTCAATCGGTGTATGAAAAATCATCGGACGATGAGACCGTCGGCGAGCGAGGCGGGCCCTCCGGCGGCATACCGCGCAAAGAGGTCCGGAACGTGACCGTACGCTCCCCTTTTTTCCTTTCAGCGTGCGCGGGGCGCGGTGTGATATCGAACCCGTCCCCGGGGAGCGCGTCGCAGGCAGTCAGGGCGGAAGGGGTAAGCGCAGGGGAGGCCAGCAGAATTGCGGTCAGGCGTTTCTGCATCATTGCATTTCCCCGCAGGTGGCAAGTAATACTACGCACTCAAGGGGACGAAGTCAATCATGAAACGCCCCGCGTGAAACACCCCGCGGGGTCCGCACTTGCCTCTCGCGTCCCCGCACGGTATCTTTCATGGCGATGAAAGGCATCTTCCGAAATATCGTGATTGCCTCCGGCCTGCTCCTCCTCCGCCCCTCTCCGTCGGCGGCTGGTGAGGCGGACTGGGGACTCGTCCATGCCGCAACGATGCGGGGGATCGACAGGCTGTACAACATGAAGATCGATGAAGCGACCGCCACATTCGATTCCGTCCGGAGAATGGCGCCCGGCGATCCGCGGGGCTATTTCTTCGGAAGCATGGTTCACTTCTGGCTCTACACGCTGACACGGGACGAAAAGGAATACCGGACGTTCCTCGAGAAATCGGACGACGTGATCACCGTGTGCGAAAACCTCCTCAACGCCAGCGACACCGATGCAGTGTCGCTCTTCTACCTGGGCGGAATTTACGGGTACAGGGGGCTGGCGCACCAGGCCCACAATTCCATGTTCAAAGCGGTCACCGAAGGACGGAAGGGATACCTCTCTCTCAAGGAGGCGGTAAGACTGAAGCCCGACCTGTACGACGCCCAGATGGGATTCGGGCTGTTCACCTACCTTGTGGCAAAAGTGCCGAAATCGCTCAGCTGGATACTGAGCATCGTCGGGTTTACCGGAGACGCGGAAGGCGGGCTGGCAATGGTACGCCGCGCCGCGGAACACGGGCTCTACACAAGAACCGAAGCGAGGTTTTATCTTTCGCAGTTTCTCTTTGCCGAGCAGAAAAGCGAAGAAGCACTGCCGATACTCGACACGCTCATCGCCGCGTATCCGGACAACGCACTCTTCGTCATCACGTACGCATCGTGGGAGTCACGACTCGGGAACACGGACGCCGCTCTCCGCGCGGCCCGCAGGGCCGTCGGAATCAACGCAAGGAGCCGCGTCCGCTACGGGGAGGAATTCGAGTACAGCACGCTGGGAGCGATCTACTATGCGATGAACGACTTCGCGAACGCCCGGATCAACCTGGAGGAATATGTCCGGAGGGCGGCATCCGAGGATTACATAACGAACTGGACGTATTACCGGCTTGCGGTGGCCCAGGAGATGTGCGGGGACCGGGCCGCAGCGCTGGGGACGTACAGGCGGCTGAAACATGTTGACGAGAGAGACCGGGCAAACGAGTCATATCTCTACCGGACTGCCGCGCGCCGGCTCCAGGAGCCTATCAGTGCGACCGAGTCCCTTCTCTTACGCGGAGGAAACGACGCCGGACGAAAATCATACGACAGCGCCGAAGCGTTGTACAGGAATGTCCTGGACATGAAGGGGACGCCGGCAGATCTCCGTGGCCGGGCGCTCCTGGGCCTTCAGCAGCTGTACATGGCACGCGAGGACTACGCGTCCGCCCTCCGCACCGGCGAAGAACTGACTGCGCTCCAGCCCGAGACGGAAAAGTGGCTGATTCCGCAGGGGCTCCTCGGGCTGGGCACTACGCTTATGAAGCTCGGCCGCATGAGCGACGCGCGCGCCGCGTTCAACAGGGTGCTCACGTTCGATGATTACGACTTCCAGAAGTCAACGGAGGAAAAGGCGCGGAAGGAGATCACGAAGCTTCAGGCACCGGGATGAGACGACCCCGCCTCGCCATCCCGGACGGTGAGAGTTTCCGTCCGGGAGTGCGGCGGGATCAGAAATGTGTTTCCTGCTCGACGTATCCGGGGGGAGGAACGAACTTCCATGCGGGAACGCTCTTCGACTCGTCGACGGAGACTGCTTTCATCATCGAGTTTTCCCCCTTCAGGTTCCGTTCGCAATACATAAGTATGTGATCGGCCCCGGCGTACCGCACTACCCCTCCCGGGGTCGTCCGTTCAAACGCGTCACACAACTTTCCCGCAAGCATCATCGCGGGCATCTTCTTGACGAGGCCTTCCGTCTTTTCGCTCGCCGGCAGCGCATCCCAGTCGAATCTGATTTCAGTGCCGCGGCTCGCGGGCCCGCGCTTGAACACCACGCGTTTATCGTGCCAGAGCGTATAGACGGTCTTTCCGTCGCAGAGGACCGATTCTTTCAGCATCCCGTTCACATAGGTGTCCTTGCACTCAAGCCGGCCGTATTCGTCAAAGTACAGCACGATCCTGCCGGCGATCTGCACCCTCCCCTCGAGCGTCATTGTCTCATACGTGATCACTCCCGACTTCACGTCATATTTCCTGTCCTGGGCACCGAGGCGCGAAGGCACGATTGAGGCGCATGCAAATACGAGAATCAGAGCGAGCATAGCACGCATATATTCCCCCGTAATGGTGACGTCCTTGGATCGGTATGCACCATGGTAAAGAACGCGGAGGGAACACAAAGAGACTTGCGTCACATCGTGATGCGGTTCACAAGAATCGCGCGCACAGGATTCAGTTCGGATTCTCTCAAAGTCAATCGTAAGATTTTGCGTGTCGCTGCTATCCTACGAACGGCGAGATCAGGATTCCCAGAAGGTACGTAGCCCCTGCTTCCCCCAGTCCAATCAACGTCATTTCGGTACCGCTTCTGATCCAGGATCTCCCCGTGACGAGGACCTTCGATGCACCCACGGCGAAATGCGCCAGTGTGCTCACAGCAAATGAGATAACGAGCGCCGTCATGCCGGACGCAAAGAAGAAAGGAATGACGGGGATGGCCGCGCCTATGGCCGTGCTGATGCTGGCGCTGGAGGCGGCCAGCCACTGGTTCGGAAACGTCTGCTCGGATAGTCCCAGCTCTTCATGCGCGAGTGATTTCAGGAGCTGCCCCGGCTGCTCGGCCAGACGACTCACCATCGTCTTCGCTTCGTCCGGGGAGAACCCCTTCAGCTGGTAGAACAGCTCCAGTTCCTCCTTCTCTTCCTCCGGGTTGTTCGCAATCTCGTGACGTTCCCTGTCGAGCTCCGCTTCGTATACCTCCCGCTCCGATTTCGTCGCCAGGTAGGCCCCGCTCCCCATCGAAAGGGCCGAGGCGATTGCCGTCGCAAGCCCGCTCAGGAGGACGAACTCACCATTTGCGTGCGTCGCACCGGCGACGCCGCTGACAACGCCGAATGCCGCTCCCAGGCCGTCGTTCACGCCGTATATCGCCTGACCGATCCAGCCTCCACCCCGGACGTGCCATCGTTCGCGCCCCAGCATGCGCTGGAGTTTCCCCTGTATGTTCCCCGGTCCCGACTCGAACTCGCCAAGAGCGCGGGAATGCGCCCGCTCCTCCCGCGCGGCCGCCGTGAGATCGCCCCTGTCCGCGTCGGTCGGGGCGGACGTCATGAGCGATTCGTACAGCCTGTCCGCCTCCGACTCCCCCGCCTCGAGAATGCCGGCCGCGGCGGCGGTGTCGCTTCTCAGGAGAACCGCCCGTCTTATCCGGTCGATGACGGACTCGCGGTACACACCGGGATCCGCTCCGAGAGAGCGGAGTTTATGCGCCCATCTTTCCGCATGGCGGTCTTCCGCCTCCGCCATCCGTTCGAGTATCGCGCGCCGCTCCGGGTTCATCTCGCGCGCTGCAAGGGCCCGGTAATTCCGGGCGCTTCTCATCTCGTCGAGCCATGCCTGACGAAGGCCCTTGATAAATTCCTGTTTGCGGTCTGTTCCCGGCGTCATGCGGTTGAACGTTGTGATGTTGGGGGTAGGAAGGGCTGGACCCGGTCAATTAGCGCATTCTGCGGGACATTTACAATCGTCTTTTCGCGGGCATAGCGGGAAAAAATGAGCCCGCCCCGCGTCGGAAGATCACGCAACGGGGCGGGCCGATCGCTTGCCGTGTGCTGAAAGAAACGTTCGTCCCCTAATCCAGAACGAATATTTTCTTTTTCGCGCACATTTCCTTGAGGATCTTCGGCCACACGGTGACGCTCACTTCGCCCAGGTGCGCCTTTTTCAGTAGAAGCATGTACGTCCGCGATTGTCCGATTCCCCCTCCCACGCTCAGAGGAAGTTCGTTCGTCACGATGCCGTGGTGATAGGGCTGGTTCAGGAAATGCGACTGGCCGGCCATCTCGAGCTGGAGCCTGAGAGTCTCCGCATTGACACGTATCCCCATCGACGTAAGCTCGTGCCGGCGGCGCGTTACGGGATTCCAGACGAGTATGTCGCCGTTCAGCCCGTGAAGCGTCCTGCCGCCCTTCGACGACGTCTCGGTCACCCAGTCGTCATAGTCCGCGGCGCGGTTCTCGTGAGGATACCCGTCCTTGAGAGGCCACCCGATTCCGATGATGAACACGGCCGGGTATTTCTGGAGTATCTCCGTCTCGCGGGCCTTGCGCGGCAGGTCGGGGTACATTTCGAGTATTTCTTCCGCATGAAGGAACGTGAGCTCCTCCGGGAGGTTCGGGTATTTCCTGTTCTTCAGTTTCGGATAGACCTTCTGAACGTGACGTTCGGCCCCTTTGAACACTTTCCAGATCTTTCCGACGACTTCCTTGAGGAACCTGACGTTCCTCTGATTCGGCTTTATCACCCGCTCCCAGTCCCACTGATCGACGTAGCAGCTGTGATCATGATCGAGGAAATAATCCTTCCGGACCGCGCGCATGTCTGTGCATATCCCCTCTCCGGGCTTCATCGAGAACTGCTTCAGCGCGATCCGTTTCCATTTCGTTGCCGCCTGAACCACCTGCGCATCGATCGGATGTTTGTCGTAGTCGTTGGAGATGTGGAACTGTACCGGGGTTCGTGATCCGTCCCTGTCGAGAAGGTCGTTCACGCCGCTTTCGATGTCGACAATAAGGGGGACCTGCACCATCATCAGGTGAAGTTCCTTGCAGAGATGGTCCTCGATGTACCCTTTCACTTCGAATATCGCTTTCTGTGTTTCCCGCGGGGAAAGGAGTGAGTGATAGTCCGCCGGGAGTATCTTCTCAAGGTCGTCATAATTGCCGATGCCTGGACCGGCCAGGTCAGCGCGCTTATCTGTCATAACGTGAATCCTCCATTATAGTGGTGTCAATTCTCTTCGGGAAGTGTCACGGGAGCTTCAGGGTTCAATGAACGTTGTCCGGTGGAATTGCGCTCGGACCTGGGGTGATGAGGCAATGCCAGAGTAAAGAGAAAAAGGAGCATAATCAACACCGTGGGGGTGAAGATCGCGCCGAAATATCTGCGCATTGCGGCGGGTTTCTTCTCACGCCCGGCAAGCGAACAAATCATCTTTTGCGTGCATCGCACCGGCGTCAGGTTCTGAAATTTCGCGCGGTCCGGATCATCGCCTCCAGGTTGGCCGGCGGGGTCGACGGGGGGAGCGCGCATCCCGCATTCAGTATGAACCTGGGCGTATCCGCGAAAATGCCGAGGAGTTCGGATGTCTTCTCCTCCACAAGCTGCGGCGTCCCGAGGGCAAGAACGCCGCTCGGATCGATATTCCCCAGGAACGCCACCCGGTCCTTCGTCTTCTCATGCGCGAGGCGCGGATCGGTTTTGTAATCGATTTCGATCCCGTCCGCCCCCGTGGCGATCATATCGGTGAGTATGGAAGAGGTGTTCCCGCAGATGTGAAGAACATACGGCAATCCGACGGCATGAGAGGCGTCCGCAATCCGGCGGTCATACGGAAGCGCGTACCTGCGGAAGATTGCCGGGGAGACCAGTTCCGGGCCGGCGACGCTGTCCCCGTTCGACGTCATGTCCGCCCCCGTCTCTCCCATAAGACGGATGAATTGCGTCGTCACGGCGGTACAGTATTCAAGAAGTGCGACGACGTTTTCCTCGTTCTCCGGATCGAGGAGATCCATCATCCACCCGTCCATCCCCCGGATAAGGCTTGCGAGCGTGAACGGGCACTGGTCGCAGTTCCCCCTGATGTACACCTCGTCGCCGAAATGCCGTTTCAGCAGGCGCACGGCTTCGAGCCAGACCTGCACCCCCGGATACTCCCGCACGTCGACAGGAGGCAAACCGGCAACCTGTTCCAGCGACGCGATGAGCCCCCCCCTGGCGCGCGCCGGGTCATCTTCGGGCGCGTCCACCGGGACGCCCACGGCCCCCGCGAGCGTTACGGTATCCACGTCGACGATGATCCCGTCGAATCCGTACCTCTCCACCGAACGGATGAACGACGTGGAAATAACTTCCGGATCGCTCCTGAACCGGCGCATGCTGAATCCGGCCTCCCGTGCGGCCATCATGAAATTGTGAAGCATAACGGGAACTCTGTCGGGCCGCTCGCCTCGCAAGGCACGCTGAATCCGCTCCCTGCCGTTCATATCCCCTTGCGCTCCATTCTGTTGATAAGGACCGCAAGGAGTATCAACCCCCCGCGGACGACGTGCTGCCAGTATTCGCTGACGTTCAGGAGGGTCATGCCGTTCATTATCACTCCCAGAAACACGACGCCCACCATCGTCCCCCAGACGCGCCCCACTCCCCCGGCAAGGCTCGTTCCCCCGATGATCACGGCGGCGATCACGTCGAGCTCCCATCCCTTTGCCGTCGTTGCGGTCCCCGACATGATCTCCGACGACTGCATGACGCCGCTCGCCGCGGCAAGCGTCGAGGTGAGCGCGAGAACCGTTATCCGGACCGTCGCGACGTTTATCGCGCTCAGTCGCGCGGCCTCGGCGTTTCCCCCCACGGCGTAGACGGCTCTCCCGAACGCCGTGTAATTCATGAGCAGATGCGTGCCGGCGAATGCGAGAATGAACAGAAGAGCAGGGAACGGAATCCCGAAAAGGTACCCTCCCCCGATGAAATTGTACCAGGAAGGGAAAGGGGTCAGGGGGAAGCCGTTCGTGATAAGCTCTGCCGCCCCGCTCAGCGCCGTCAGGAGCGCCAGCGTGCTTATGAACGACGGGACGCCGAATCTGTTGCGGAGCGCCCCTGTGAGGGCGCCCGAGGCGAACCCGGCGAGGAGCGCCGTGAGTATCGCGGCGCTCACGGCAAGCACCGCACCCGGCCCGGATCCCGGGGAACCGAGCGCCCCCGCAACGTACGCAGTGAGACAACCCGAGAAAGCAACCATGGATCCTACGCTCAGGTCGATCTCCCCGGCGATTATCACAAGCGTCATCCCCAGCGCGATCAACCCCTGCATGGACACGTTCCTGAGGACGTTCAGGAGATTCTCGGCGCTCAAGAAATTGGGCGCGGCGGCCGCAAGGAAGATGCAGAGTCCCGCGAGGATGATCTCGAGGACCGCGAGCGAGAGGAGAGAGCGGATGCGTGTCATTCCATGCATATCCCCAGGAGGGAAGCCAGTGACGTATCGCGTGGTGAAACCTCCCCGGCGATCCGCCCTTTTTTAAGCACCAGGATCCTGTGGCAGACTTCCATCAGCTCCTCCAGTTCGCTCGAGACGACGACGGAGGAGATCCCGCGTCCGCTGAGATCCCGTATGATCTTGAACACCTGCTGCTTTGCCCGTATGTCTATCCCTCTCGTCGGTTCATCGAGAAGGAGCACCCGCGGCGCCGTTTCAAGCCATTTGGCGATGACGACCTTCTGTTGCGTCCCGCCGCTCAGCGCCGAGACGGGACCGTCCACGGACGGGAGGGCCATGTCCAATTCGCTGACGTACCTGAATGCCACTGCGCGTTCACGCGCGGCGGTCGTGATCCAGTGATGTGAGGGGGGCCAAAAGCCGGCAAGGTTGATGTTGATGCGCGTGCTCAGGATCTGTATGAGCCCCTCCGCCTTCCGGTCCTCAGGGGCAAGAACAACGCCGAGTTTCTTCATCTGCGAGGGGGATGACGGGACGATCCGCCGCCCGCCGATCGTGACGGTCCCCGAGTCGTGCCTGTCGGCGCCGAACAGTCCCCTGAGGAGCTCCGTCCTCCCGGCACCGAGGACTCCCGCAACCCCGAGGATCTCACCCCGGTGGAGCGTGAACGAGACGTCGCGGTATGCCTCCCCGCGCGTAAACCCGTTCACAATCATGACAGGCGGTCCGGAAACAGGAACCGCCTGAACGCGCGTGTGCACGGGCGCCTCTCCAAACATCATTCCGGCGATCGCGCCCGGGGTCGCCTCGCGAATCGGAATAGTGCCGACGAGATCTCCGTTCCGGAGAACCGATGCTTCATCCGCAATCCTGTGGATCTCCTCCAGCCTGTGCGTGATATAGAGGATGACCACCCCCTGCGATGCAAGTCTCCTCAGGAGCGTGAACAGCATGTCGGTCTCACGACCCGCCAGTGCCGACGTCGGCTCGTCGAGCATCAGGACGGCCGGGGCGTGCGACATCGCCTTTGCGATCTCCACCATCTGCTGTCCGGCAAGCCCGAGGCTCCCGGCCCTCACCCGCACATCAAGGGGAAGCCCGAGCTCTGCGAGGAGAGTCCCCGCCATCCTCGCGGCCCCGCTCCAGTCAATGAGCCCGCGGCGGCGCGGCAACCGTCCCAGGAATATGTTCTCGGCGACGGAGAGCCCCGGGATGAGGCTGAGCTCCTGATGGACCGTCGCGATCCCGCGCTCGAGCGCTTCCCGTGGCGATCGCAGCGACACAGGAGTGCCGTCGACGAGTATCGTTCCCGCCGTTGGCTGCACGGCGCCGCCCAGAAGCCTGACAAGCGTGGTTTTTCCGGCGCCGTTCTTCCCCAGGAGTGCCCTGATTTTTCCCCCCTCGCACCTCATCGAGACGTCCCGGAGCGCGGTTGTTCCCGGGTATTCCTTCCGGAGCCGATCCGTTTCGAGTGTATGAGGACGGGGTTCCATGTTACTTGTTCAGCTCTTTCAGGCGGGCGGCGAATTTCTTCACTCCCTCAGGATCGCCGCGGGAGAGGAGCACGCCGGGGAGGGACTGCTTTGGATCGACCCGCCCGCCTTTCAACACATCCAGCGCCGACTCAACGGCCCGTGAACCGATCTCATACGGCTGCTGCCCTGTGACCGCCTGGAGTATCCCGTCGTCGCTCAGGAGGAATCCTGCGATCTGTTCGCCGGTGTCCGTTCCGAACACCGCCACACGTCCCGCCTTGCCTGCGTTCTTCACGGCCATGACCGCCCCCACCGTGGCCCCCTCATTTGCACCCCAGAGAATGTCAAGGTCAGCGTGCGCCGCAAGCATGTCCCCCCCTCTTCTCACGGCCTGTTCTGCGAGCCAGGCATCCTGTTCCGCGACAATCCTCACGCCGGGGAGTTTCGTAATCTCTTCCTTGAACCCGTTCACCCTCATCGTGCTCTGTTCGGGGGCCTGAGACTGGAACGCAAGGAGCGCAATGTTTGCCCTCCCCCCCAGATGTGTTTCGATATATTCGCGTGCGGCCGCGCCTGTTGATCTCCCGAGCGCAGTCTGATCGCTCTCCACATAGGAGGACGCGATGTCCCCCTCCACATTCGTGTTATAGGTGATTATCGTGATCCCCTTTCCCCGTGCGCGCCCGAGTGCGATCACCGAAGCCTTCGCGCTCAGCGGGGATACCACGATCGCGTCCACGCCGCTCGCGATATACGTGTTGATGAGCTGAATTTCCTTGTCGGGTTTCCCCTCGCTGTTGGCTTCCAGGAGATCCGCACCGCCGCGCGACGCCGCATCGCGCATGCCGAAAAGGACGAGGCGGAAGAATTGATCTTCCTGAAAGACCATGCCGGCAATTTTCCTCCGTCCGGCAGCTTCGGGCTTTTTCGCGCAGCCGGGCGTACTGATGAACAGGAGAAGAGCGGCGGCGCAGGCGGGAATGATTGATTTCATGATGTCGTGCCAGGGGAGGTCCATACCGCACGGGACGCTAAAACGGCCGGCCGGATTCCCAGGTCGCCCGCGGGCGGCTCCGTGCCGGACGGCGTAAAGAGATCCATCGAAGGGGGACGGCCGGTGAGCATCAGTTGTTTCAGGCATGAAATGACGTTTCTTTTGTGGCAGAATGATAGCGAAGCGCACGCGAACAATCAATGTTGCGCGCCGGGCGATTTCTCCGTATTCTGTACTTCACCAGAGAAACACTGTTTTATTTGCGGAATGACAACTCTCCCGGGGAACCCGCCATGACGCTCACGCGCTCTGCCCTGCTTTTCACGATCCTGATGCTCCTTGATCCCTCCCCTTCCCGGGCCGGAGATAACGCGGCGTTCGCCGGCCGCTGGACCATGGTTCCGGAAAAGAGCAGCGACATCGACCTGTTCGGCACTGTCGCCGTCGACATCAGCGTGAAAGGGCCGGCGGTGACAATCGTCGACGTCTGGGGAAGAGGACGGCAGTTCCGAGACTCCGTCGCTCTCACGCCCGGAGGCGCGGAGGTCCGCATCCCCGTCACGTCCCGCGTGTTCCCTTCGAACGTGTTCATGGGGCTCATGATGGAACGCGGAGGCGCACGGCGGGCCGCGGGGTCATGGCGGGATTCCGGCATGACGCTGAGGATCGACGAACGGTACACGCTCCGCGGCTCCCAGGGGGGAACCGGGGTCACCGCCAGGCGTTCCTACACGATCTCGCAGGACGGCGAGACGATGACATACGCGATCGAACGCTCCACCCGCAGGGGCGGGCCTCCCGTCCGGTTCATCCTCAAGCGGGAAGGGACGGCCTCCGCCTGGATGATGAGGCTTGACGACGACTGGACGATCGATGGGAAACTCCCCGTGAACGCGTTCCTCATAAGCCTGCAGGGCCTCGCAAATACGAATGCGCCCCGGCTCTATTTCGTGTACCCCGAGAATTGGGATTTCCTGTACACGCCCACCGTCCTCGACTACTACAGGGACAGGCGGAACTACACGTTTGCCGAGCTGAAGACGCCGGAGTCCGCACTGAGGACATTCCGCGACGCCGTGAAGGGCTATATTGTCTGGGACAAAGTCGTCCGCACGTCGCTCATCGTCGCGTTCACGGTAGCAGGACTCGAGAGGGGAATCGTCGTCACGGGGGACCAGATTCCTCTCGCCGAAAGCGAGGGATTGAAGTGCCTGGCGGATTTCAGAGGAAAGTTCGCAGGGATGAAGGATGCGGAGATCTATGCATGGGCGTACAACGAGTACTGGAAGAGATGCTCGCGCGATTACGTCCTCTGGATGGGAGGAGAATCGGGAAAGATCATGAAACCGGGGGTCGCGGATTTCGGGATCGCGCGGGGGGCGTTTTTCACGGATCTGTCGACGCTTCCCGGCGACAGCGCGGAGTACAGGCTCGCCGACAGGATCATGGGGGAAATGAAGCCGCTCTCCATGGTCATGGGATGGCACTCGTACGCCAAGGACAAGGAGCGGGATTTCGTCACGCTCGCATCACATCACGCGCTCCGTGTGGAGGGCCTCCATACACTCCCCAATATGAGCTTCTCCTCGCTCACACCCGCATCGCGCGGATTCGTCTGGAAAAATTCGAGCAGCATTGTACCGGGGAAGCAGTATGTCCCCGAAAAGAAAACCTACATCGCTCTTGTCCAGACCGACGGGATGGGACTGGGCGCATGGTTCAAGCCCGGAAGGGGGTCTATCCCCTGCGCATGGGAAGTAACGATGAACTGGCAGTGGCTTGCCCCTGCGATGCTTGAATATTTCTACGGGATGGCGACACCGAACGACTATTTCGTGGGGGGCCTTTCAGGCCCGGGATACATGTATCCGAAAGCCATACCGCCGTCGATGCTCCCGAAGGTCATTGCAATGACCCGGACGATGACTCGGGCACTCGACCTTCCCGTGTTTGAGTTCATGGATTACTCTGAGGGGGCAACGGTGGAAGGGAACAGCGACCTGACGAAGGAAGTCGTCGACGCGTATTATGCGGGGATGCCGGAAGCAACGGGGTTCATCAACGGTTACGCTCCCTCCTACACGTTCGCCGTGAAGGACGGAAAACCACTCATATCATATGATTACTACCTCTCCGAGACGCGCCCGGAGGCAGACGCCGCCGCCGACCTGGAGGAGCTTGCCGCGGTGAACGCCAGGCGCCCCTACTTTCTCCTCGTCCACATTCGTGAATACAGCGACCTCCAGCGGACGAAGAACATCATCGACAGGCTCGGACCCGGGTTCGAGGTGGTCCCCCTCGACATGTTTATCAAGCTTGCCGGGGAGGCGCCGACGTTCCAGGAGCGGTTCAGGACTGAATGACGGGGCCGGGGAAGATTCCTAGTGGTTCACTGTCAGGTATATCCAGTTCACGGTCACATCCGTCAATGCTGAGAGCGAAATCGTGTTGACGTTCCTCAGCGTGTTCGGATCGAGGTCGAACTCGAGCGAAAAGGCCACAGGCGGCGGATCATAAAGGACTTCGCGCAGGGCTACGAGCCGGGTCGCAGGATGTCGTCCCGGACGGAGCAGAACCCCGTTGAACCGCAGATCGATACTCCCTCCGGCAACAGTGTCCGCGCATTCCACACGGAGCCGGACGCCCGCGGGAAGGACCGGTTCTGATGTGGGGAGCGAAATCCTCCGCGTCTCCCCCTTCCGGATCCGGAGAGGAAGAGGCGCGGGGAGGCTCACGTGTGGGATGGGAGACTTCGCCGCTGAAAGTGTGTAGACTTTTTCCATATTCCCGAGCCGGACCGGGTCTTTGATGTCGTGGAACACAGAGAACACCGGTTCCTGTCCCCCCTCCCGCGCGCAGAAAGGAGTATTGGTATCCCCCGCCGGTTCCCCGCCTCACGACTCATCCTGCGAACCTGTTCCACGAACTGCGTCATGAGCGCGGCGCGCGACGGCGAGTTTGCGGAATCACGGG